>Ga0181344_1000095_pt1 | contig 35670 bp, 64 predicted proteins | sample Su13VDMLBDD_FD_130098 | JGI IMG/M metagenome (GOLD analysis project Ga0181344, IMG submission 130098) | Freshwater viral communities from Lake Michigan, USA - Su13.VD.MLB.D.D | ecosystem: Environmental > Aquatic > Freshwater > Lake | place: USA: Michigan | collected 2013-07-15
GGACTAAGAACTATAAGAAGACTTATAGGGCTCAAGGTAGGTAATCAGTCTTTGGAAGACTGAACCCTGTCAAATCAATTACATCTACTTTATAGGCTTTGCTCTTGTCCGGATTATCTGAGACAAGGGCAAATCTTTGCTTTTCTTCAATGTGGACTATATAAACAGTCTTACCATTGTAATTAGCAGTCTTTTCCATAAAGTATAGTTGTGATATTAGGTTTAAAGTATTGTTCTCCTTTGAGAATTTTTCCATCTTCTCTATAGATAGGTTTACCATCTTTTCCTAGCTTAGACATATTACTAGCCTGGATCTCTTTAAATACCTCCTCAATCTTGTGCTGCATCCCATGTTTAAGAATAGTGCCACATAAGATATAAAGCTGGTCACCTAAAGCATCTGCAATCCCTACTAGATCATTATCCATGCATGCTTGGTAGTATTCATCTGTCTCTTCTAACATAAGCTTATATCTAAGCTCATATACTTTAGGATCAATTAGACTAGGTGTGTCTTTATCTGTATTGTCAAATACTTTGTGGAACTCTGCCACAGAATCGAGTTGGTGTTTCATTGTGTAAAGATAGTTATTTGTATCTGTCTTTGGCTGATGATGATAGTAAACTGAGACCTACTAGCCAGATGTGCTTTAGCCAACCAAAGAAAGTACCAGTCCTTTCATAAGACTGGTACTTATCTCTTAGCTCTTCAAATCTAGTTTTCACAGATCAAAGTCTTGGTAATTGTTAGTAGGCATTACTAGGTCATCTCCTAAAGCTTCTTTCTCCTTCTCTACATCCTCAATCATCTCCTCTAGTGTTATTTGATGACCCATCTTTAGAATTTGAGCTGCTCTCTCCTCTACATTGTATTCTTCTTCCTCTTGTTCTATAGGTAGAGAAGCATTATTTTCTACTTCCTCTACTTTCTCCTCCTCCTCTTTACTAGGCTCGGTAACCTCCATAAACTCATTAGCATTCATGTATACAGGCACAGCTTCTACAACTGGAGCAGCTGTAGCCTCTACTTGAATTGCATCTAGGTTAAACTGATCACACAAGAACCAATTGATTAGTCTTTGCTGATCCATCCATGTCTTAGGATGTGCCTTCTGTAGAGAATAGCTAATGTGATTATAGAAGTTCCATAGACTATCTACATCTGTGTTATAATCATACTTAGGTACCTTGAACTGAGTCTTAATTGTATTAAGTTGTTCTGAGCTTAAAAGCTCTTTCTCAAAATACAATCTACCTAGAGAAGAACCTTTTGTCTGATTATCTACAGTGACTGTTTTCATCTTTACTTTATCCTGAATGATTCTAGCAAAGCTTGTTGCTGCATTAGATATCTGAAACTTAATATTCTCATGTGCTTCAGTATCTGCAGATCCTGTATGTTTTCTATCCCATGTTCCCATTTCTCTTTTGAGAATCAAGTTACCTGAGCATTTAACATAAGCACCTACTGCACATTTAAAGCGCATTGTTTTATCATAGCTATTAGCCCAGGTAAACACCATTCCCAATTCTTCATCTTGGTCATGTTTAATGTGATATATTCCGGTAGCTACATTCCCATCAATAGAACATCTGTAAAGCTCGTGCTCTACTACAAATCCTGCATTAGCAAGCTCTGTCATTGCAGTATCTATAATAAATTTGTGTGAGATTACTGTGTATCTCCCCCCGTGTTGAGGGAGAGGTACTGATTCAAGTAATGCTCTGGTTGCTGTTCCAGTTCTTCTTGGCATAATTAAAATAATTTTAGTTGCCTTACAGGCTTAGTTATATTCTCTATCTCTTTTTGAATTGCTTCTAGATAGTATCTGTCATCTACATGATAATCTTTCCAAGCCTTCTCCTCATAGTTAATGAATAGCTCTTGCATCCATTTACCGGATTCTAATTGAATCTCTCTATTATCATGTATATTACGCTTAATAATCTTACAACCTTTCTCTGAGATATAATATCTAAGAGTCTGCTGCAGTTTCTGGTAGACTATTTCTCTATTAATAATACAAGTCTGCACAAATTCCCAATCTCCTTTGATCTTTACTCCGCCACAATAATCAAATATGTTTCTATTATCCGCCAGATATTTCTCTGGTGGAATATCATTAACAAAATAATTATAGATGGCTTTAGGTATAATCAAGAAGCTCTTGTTCTTATGTAGCGCTAGATTATCAAATTCAAATCTACCCTTGCACTTTGCCTTACCTGCAGTGTTAATGGCAATATAGTTATTTACATCTGCAAGTATGATCTTCTTATACTCATCATGCTCTAACTCAAGCTTTGTTGTCTTTTCCCATTCTGCACATATATCTAGATACTTCTGCTTATATTGCTTAGGTATCATCATCTCAAGACCATCTGTATTCTGCATCAGCGGTACACATCCTGGTATTTCTTCTGCAAGCATTTCATACAACATTACCAATGACAGCTGACCGTTTATAGTGATTCTCATAGTAAACTCTGGATCATACAAGAAGCTATTCTTGTCATTACTTAATCCATAGGTACTATTAAGGATAATCTTATAAACATAGTTCTTAGGATCCTTCTTAGGTATCTTTTTTCTTTCTTCAAAGAACCATTCATACAGATTACAAAACTCTTTCTTAGGCAAATGAGCTGGTGCCCAACCATTTCTAATAGCTAGGTTTGGATAGAAACTTGTAACATCTGAAGTCATGATTATCATATCTTCAGTAGCTTCATACACACCTGATTCTTTAGCACCATGAACACCACCTAATCCAAAATCAGTAGTAACACCTTTGTATTTTAAACTATACTTAAAGGCATTCTTTGTTTCATTTGGATTAATCTCAAGCTTTTCAAACTGGTTAAGTAATCTCTGGAAATCACCACTCTTAAACTTTATATAAGGAAGGATAATATCCTTAACCTTAATGTTTGTTCTGAAGGTTCTGAGTTGTTTCAGATCATACTTAGGTATTCCGGTTTGTTTACTTAAGAAATAAAGAAATAGTTCTTTACTTATTCTTGGTTCTGAAGCACTGAACAGGTTAATACCATATTCAGAAGTCAAGCTTTTCCTAAGATTAATCTGCTCTTTACTGAGGTTCATGATCTGTTTGGTAGACTTGACATCATTAAAACAATAGCCAATGATCATATTGATCTCATCTATTGTAGTAATAATTGTATTGTGCTTCAGTGGCATATCTTGAATTGTCTTCCAATCCATAGAATACTGTATCCATTTAAGACTTGATCTCTTTGCTGGATTATCCCAGTGATTAAGCTTGAATACATCTATGTTATTAGTAGATAACTTCCATTCAGGATACTCCGGTAATTCATCCTGGTTACTAATTGTTTTTTGGCCAAACTTGTAGATTATATTAGCAATTTCAGATCCGCTTTTCTCTTTCCATTCATCGTAATATTGCGATATAAACTCTAGTATTGGAGAGTCAAAACCTAAACCATTAAAGGATATGAGCCAACCTTTTCTTTGTTTTATGTAATTGACATACTCAACAAATTCTTTGAATTCATTGCGTAGATCATGTACTACAAACACCTTTGTCTCTTCTGTCTTATAGTCTTCAAAACAAGCTATAAAACAATTACTTAGAGTCTCAAGGTCATATACAACTCTATCCATAAAATCTACATTAGACAAAAAAGGGAGGCTATTACACCTCCCTCTCTGTCAGGGTTATTAACTTAAGGCATGATAATCTCAGGAGAACCTCCCAATAATCCAGTACCTTGCATATAAGTGTTGTAATCAAATGTATCTGCATTGATACCATACATCTTTACAAATTCTTCTACGTCTTTTTTATCCATGATGTAGTATTCAAAGAAGGAATTAATGGTAACACGTTGTTCCTTTACCTCTTTTCCATTTCCTCTCTTACCTACTTTCATGTACATTGGATCACCATTCTCATCAATTCTTGGCACCATGTGAAGTACTTCTTTTCCAAAGCGAGAAATAACTGCAAGCAGTTTGCTTTCTGGATCAAATAGTACTTCTGCATATGGGCAATCCATAGATGCAGGAATCATTTTGAATGTTTTACTAGTACCCCAGGTACCGTGCACAAGAAGCATGTTCTTGCCTACTGTTGATTGTGTCATTGATTTTTGGTTTTAGAGATGGCAAATTAATGAATTTACATACTGATTTCCAAATCTTTAATAGAAATAGTTAAGTGTTCTTTTTCAAAGTCAGGTAATGAACATAGCTCTCCAACATCTTTGAGATCTTTTATTTTCACATTGAGCATATCTGCATACATAGAAAAGTACCTCTCTGGGTACAAATAACTTTCTATATAAGAGTAATGTGCATTATTCTGAGAAAAAAAGTTCTTTATTTTTTTCTTATGATCGTTACTTAACTTAGAGTACTTGCCACTAATAAAGTAATTCCAATCATTTTTAAATGGTTGATAATCAAATATATAAACTCCTTTATTGTCTTCTACTAATTTAAAGTCAAAAAATAATTTGTTTCCAAAAAGCTTTTGCTTTTCAAACCTTTTAAAGTCATCATCATCTCTGATATGATATAAGCATATAAACTTACCATCTTCAGGTTTATAATGTCCTTCCCAGGAAACATAGGTTTGTATTGGTGTAACACTACTTCCTCTTTTAATGTCAAGAGCTGGATATAAGAATATCCTGCTTTTTTGGAAGTAGTCTCTATACAAGGATTTTATCATAAATTAAATTTACAAGAGTTAGATAATAATCTTCCCTTGTTCTATAAACTCTGCAGGCTTACTGAAATCTCTTGAAGTATAATGCATTAGCGCTATACTAAGTACCTCATTAAATCTTTCTGTCCACTTTATAAGAGTATCTTGTGATACCTCATATATTCCAACCTGTTGATACTTATCAATAACTACAAAGCTATACTGTATTCTCCAAGTGTTATTCAGTATTTCTGAAAACTTATAACTAACAAGGATACTATAAATTGCCGCCTGCAAGTCATAGTTATAGTAGTCTATGCTTTCTCTGAACTCTTTTAAAGTTTTACCGGATGTCTTAAGATCATTGATATATACAGTTCTATTTGCATAATCAATCTTAATATTATCTAGAATACCTTTGAGCCCAAAGGGCATGTCTTTTAATTTTATCTCTATAAGTTGTTCGTTGAATGTCTCTTGTAGTTCAAAGTCTGATAAGGTTAACCCCATCAACTCATTTACATGTTGATTGTTTTTAAGAATATCTACTGATTGTTTACAGCGATCTAGTGTTTCTTGATCCAATAAATCTTTGTTTCCTTTCTCTTTTAGAAAGTTCCAATAAGATTTTACATCATCAGTAATTATCTTATCTATTCTCTGTTGGTCTGTTTTTAAGGCTTGGTGCAGGTTGATCTCTTTGAGGATATCCAGGATTGTTTGATCATGCTCTTCTAAATCTCCCTCAATTACATTCTTTTCATAGAAGAGTTTATCAATAACACTTTTTGTATTGGTGCTGGGTAGGTTGCTGGGTGAAACTATGAATTGTTTATCAAAACTGTCATTATCTAATAGTAAGCAATGAATTACTTTACCTTCTATAAGATGCTGATCTAGTTTTTCTTCCCGCTCTTGCAGGATATAATGGTTGTAAAACAACCGTGGACTATACAGTAATTTACTAAGTCCTGAATAACTAAAGCTAAAGGGTCGAGAATAAAACTTATCCTCTAACCCTTTAGCATCAAGTTGTGTGTTCGCCATACAAATATATTAAAATATTGGTGCTTCATCCTCAATGTTCAAAACTTCTTCATCATCTTCGGAATCTTCTTTTAGAGGATCTTCTACAAACTTAATTTTAGAAATTTTAAAATGATCATAATTTGAGTTTTCTTTAATTTCCTCAAAAGCTAGAGGCATGAATATGTCTATGTTCTCTTTAGTTAGAAGATTCTTTTCTTTAAGAACATCAATGATATTGTCTAGACTTAAGTTTGTATAACCTCTTCTACGATGTAAACCAAAGAACTCTATAAGTGATTTAAAGTTTATGTGATTTCTAAATCCAGAATTCCATATATTACTTCCATTATTCTTAAGTAGTAAAAGAATATATGGTGCAGATTTTTCAAAGTTAGAATTAGCTATCGCTTCCATAGCAAGTTTAATGTCTGAACTATTTCTACTTTCAAACATGATATCAAGCTGCTTGTACATTTCAATATCAATAATTACATCTTGATTTAGAAGCTTGATAATATCATCTTGAATATAAGTATTATTACTTACATAGAGATCTCTTAATACATTAAAACCTTCTTGAGTACAATGCTTTATAGAAATACTCTCTACATTTAGTTCAAATCCATTTATATCAAACTTATCAGTATCATGATATCGCATCCCCATTTTCTCTATTCCATTTTCATTGATAAATTTTAGCATATCAAGTACTTTTAAATCGTAAGAAAATGGTGTTTTCTTAATGTGATTTAAGAAATCATCCTTGCTACAGGAATAACCCCAAACGTGTTCTGTGTAAGAATCAATAAAGTTGTCACTAATAAATATAGCATCAGCTTTATCTCTAGCTCTTGTTACAGAGATATCATACTTATCACATAGAGTCTTTACTTTGAATCTAGGGACTGAGCAATCTTTTGTAAAGAATAACTTATCTCCTGCTTTTGGTGTATATGAATTTTTTACATAGTCAGAACTACTTCTTTCAATCTTTACTTCATAAATTAATTCGTAGTCTAAAACAGTTATCTCACCAGAATGATTCCTAGTAATGTTATTTATTTTAAGAAGTTTGGTCGCCATCTTCTACTATTTTAAGTTGTTGAGGATCAATATTATATACTTCATACTCAGGCTTAAGAGTAAGTGTTACATTAAAGTATTCATTTCTACAATGCCTTTCATATGTTTCAGTAATCTTATCTCTAAGCTGGTTCCATATCCACGGAGTAAGCCAGCCTTTTTTCTTTAACCATTTTACAAAAGAATCATTTGAAGAACCACATAACCAAAATAAATTAGAGTCATCTCTAAATTGTCTACCTAGTTTAGTTCTAAGATTTACCATGTTATTTACATATACATTTTTACTTAGTTCCCGGATCCAATAGATAGATTTTTCTACATTACATTGAGTAAGTATTGTTTGAACTATTACATAATTAGCCTCATCTCTACTCTTAAGCATTGCTAGTAAAGTATCATAAGACTCCTTATCTAAAATGGTACCACCCCCTTGAGGAGGTGATACCAGTTTTTGTTTAGCATTCATAATAAAATTTTTGTCTACTTCATAGCCATTTTAAGAACCTCAGCATTAGTCATTATGCCTTGGAACTTTTGTTTGTTACCATTAAGAATATCTCTTACAAGAATGAACTTCAAATCATTAGAGAAAGTATCTTGATCTGTAGAAATTCTGATCAATCTGTCTGTAATTTTCTTTGTAACAGAATTGTTCTCTGCATAATTCAAAGTAAAGTTGATCAATCGTCTAGTAAGAATAGTAGCAATATCTGCGCGATAATTACCATCTGCTCCCTTAATACAATTTCTCAACTCTCCAATAATATAAGCTTCATTGTCATGGAGCAATAGATCCTTTGGAGTAACCAACTTATCAAGTCTGTTATTGATAAACATACTAAACATAGTTGCAAACTCTGAACCTACAGAACCTTCACCAATCATCTGAATAAGTGGAAGCTGGTCTTCAAAACTAGGAATAGAACTAATAGAGTTGAAGAAAGTCATAATACTTCTTGGATTTGTATCATCCTTTACAAGCTCTGGGTGAAGCATCATGAAGTTAATACAACGGCCATCTACTCCTTGTTTCTCTGCCCAACGAGCCCATACTTCTACATCAAACTTAAAGTTTACTGTAATAAAGCGAGTCTTCTGAGCACCATCCAAACTAGTTACATTATAGTTTCCATCATCAGGATTAGTAGTCAATACAATATGCCAGTTCTTTGGAAGAGCCCATGAATAATAAGTCTGTGTCTCAATCAAAGTCATTGTTGCTTGCATGAATCTAGCCAATTCATGTTTGTTATCTCTAAGGTTCTTTATCCTCAGATTCTATACTTTCTTTTGTTATAGGTATAGTTCAGACTATATCATCTATGATTTAAAGATATTGGAATATCAAATCATAGTTCTGCGCTCTTGGATATTTTATCTTCAGCTCCACCTGGTAAGATTACTTTATCTAGTCGTTGCTCCTTCAACCTATTTCTAGGAAGCTTGGATCAGAGTTAACTACTTCTAGTCTTTCTCTGAGTTCACAGAATTTAATGCGGACACTATTTATATTTCCATTTAAATCCACCAGCTGTTAAATTATTTTTTATAGCTCTGGTGATATTTTTGATATTAAGAGTTTTTTGTGCTTTAGTGATAGATTCCCACTCTTTTATAGGAACGTTACTTAAATCTATTTGTAACACTGGCCTTAATTTGTATTTTTTGTTAAGCTTATTAAGCTTGTCAACTTTAAAATAAGACCATCTATAATTATAAGCTGTATAGTTATCACCCCTTGCTGCAGAACATATAACAGAGTAATTATTTTTATCTCCAAAATATTCTGCTGCCTTAGTAGCATTCTCAAAAGATTTTATATACACACCTTCAAGAGAATACATATGAGTCTCTTTTTGATTGTAAATTTTCCTACCCTTTTTAAAGCTATTCTTTGCGCCTATACTTAATCTTTCTTTATAGAGTTCACTTCTCTTAATCTCAACAGGATTTAATATGTGGTTAATTCTGTAAGGTCTTTTTAATAGCTCTATATGATATTTTTCTCTTTCTAAAAGAAAGTTTTCATCACATATTTCTACTACATCATATGTCATATTATCTATTCCATACTTATCAAACAATCTTTGCATTGTTTGATTATGATGTTTATTTGATAATAAATCAACTAGATGACCCTTTAATCTTTTACCTATACATTTAGAACTACCTATATACTTGTAGTCGTTGAACTGTATGCAGTAAATACCACAGATTTTTAACCCTGTTTCTTCTTTTAATTTGGAAATGTGTTTCATATCATATCTTTTTACAAAGATATAACTTTTTAGCAAAGCAAGCAAGTTTGCTAAAATTGTTTATCCGCTCTGGTATAATCATCAAGAATCAAGATACCACCTTCTTTCTTGTTATTGATCCACTCTGGAGATGCATAACCCATACGCTTGTTACCGGTAGGTTTGTATTGACTAGCTACATATTGTGGAAGCAAGCTCTCTGGAACCCACTTAACTGTTGTTTCTTTTACTACTTCAAACTCTTTAACTGGAAAACCTACCAGATCTGATAGATCTTCTAACTCAGCCAAATTCAATCTTACAATATCCATATCAAGCTCTTTAGCAAGTTGTAGGATAGAACTAGTCTTACCAACACCCGCTGGGCCTTCAACATTTACAGTTACTGGAGTTGTTCCTTTCTCTTGAAGGCTTTTGTTATTTGCAATAATATGATGCATGAATGTCTTAAGTTCATCTGCATTAAGACTGATTTGATTATTCTTTGCCATTTTAGTTAAGTTGAATTTTTACACCTTTTAAATCTTCATTCATTGTTCCATTAGTGGAAATTGCCCATAATACTGGACCTCTGCATTTATCAGGAGCAGGAGCTTCACCATCAGTAAAATATACTAGACAGCTATAATTCTTATGATGCTCATTATAATAATCGCATACTGGTTCAAAGCTTGTGCCTCCTCTACCATGTATGTGCATATCTTCGTTGATATTGAATTTACCTATGTGACTAATAGCAGTATCACATTGTACAACCATAATATCTGTACCTGTTTTATGAATGTGATGTAGCTCATTCATAAACTCCATAAGCTCTTTAGTAGATACTGATCCAGAGGTATCTATACCTACTAGAATTCTACGCTTTGGCTTTACTTTGAGTCCTGCAGAATCTTCAAATCTTTGATTCTCTTTTCTTCTTGTTCTCTTTACAAAGACTTGAGTAGAGCCTCCTATGAATCTGCGTAGGAATCCACGCCAATCAAATTTAGCTTCTTCTATTGCATCAAGTTTCTTAAGAATCTCAGCAAATTCTCCAGGTACAGTACCTCTAGATTTTTGTACTTGCTCTGCTACTTCTCTAAGAATGTGACCTGTTTGTTGTTCAATCAACTTCTTAGTTGCTTCAGGAAGTTTATCAAACTCTTCCCAAGTACCATGATCAGGTAGATTTACTTCTACCTTTACATTTCCATTCTTGTCTTTAGATATTTCTATAGTCATTTGACCCTGACCCATAGCATCCATCATCTGATCTAGATTAGGACAAGTACCAGGATTATTAGCAGCTTGATTAAGCTTTTCATAATAATAGTTAGTACCCTCATTAGGTTTAAGATTTAACTCCGGAAAAAGATCTAAAGTCATACCACCTTCTGGTAGCATATTTTTATCTATATACTGATTGATTTCCAAATCCATTGCTATGTTAGCCAACTCCTTATTTGTAAGGTGTTTATAACCAGTCAAATGGAAGAAACCTATATGTAAAAGCTCGTGCTTTAATAATCCTTGTTGATGATTCTCACTAAGCTTGCCCCAGAATTCCTCACTGATGGTCAACTGATAGTTGATTCCATTAAGACTTACTCCTGCGGTAGGAACTCTATTGTCCCATACCTTATTAAGCATGATTAGAAAAAGACCATAGAAAGACTCTTTAAACATTAAGTTCTTAGATGCTTTCGCTAGTGATTCCTGATTTGTCATTTTTCTTTAATTTGATTGTGATTTGAGTATCTTCAATGAAATCAAATCCTAAATTTTGTATTGTTTCAAACAAGTGACTTGAAAAATCATCTAGAAAAAACTGAATATCTTCTTCAGACTGATTATTCTTGACAATACCTTTCAGGATTTCTTTGTAGGTAATATGTTTTTCAACATTAATACCTAGCTTTTTAAACTTGTTTGTTGTTTTACTTGCATGGTTTTTCCAAAAGTCTGATGATATATTGGCCTTCTTCTTTAGAAGAAGAAACATTGTCAAATTACTTTTAAAGTCTAGATTCTCTATAGTAGTTAAACCCAATACCTTATCTTGTTCAGTATTAGAATTAAGCATTGCAATTAATGACTCGTATTGTTCTTTTGTGATTTTTTCTTTTTTCATTAGTCTTCAATTTTTAAAGTTCTGATCATCCAATCCGGTGGATGTGAATCATTTAAGTGATCTATCCATTCTTTAGCTGTAGGTATATAGTTAAAGCAATCTTCCCTGACATGTTGTTCACCAATATATCTAGTATAGACTCTTTTGTTTTGTGAATTGATAATGTATATTCCAAATATTTTTTCACATTCAAATATACCTTCACTATGGTGTCTAAACATTCTGTGTTTAGAATGACCAACCCAAGCTTTAGTTTCATCAAACCACTCATGTAGTTCTATATAATCCTCTTCAGAACCTCCCCACTTTTTTACACTTGATCTAGCATGATCCCATGGATGTGACATTACAAACCTGCTTTCTTAATAAAGTAACTTGCTACTTCAGGAATATGTTTCTTGTAGTAGGGTTGTTCTGATTTACACCAATTTTTTACTTCTTCTTTTGTAGAAAATCTTTGATAAGGAAATGTAAGTTCAAGTTCATTTATAAAATCTTGTACTGTCCATCCTTCCCATATATGTCTATTATTACCCATTATTCTTCAGATTCAAATTGACCTTCATGGTCAAAGGTTTCATAAGAAGTAGTATTTATATTGTTTTTAATGGTATATTCTGCAGTAGGTACCTCTATTAGAATTTGTCCCCAACCACCATCATTATTATACCAGTCTTCTACATATTCAAGTTTATTATGAGAAAGTTCTTCAATAAACTCTTTAACTGAATTATTACAATAAAACTCTACATCATCACCATTATGATCACGAAACAATACTTCATCTATACCACCACTATCTCCACCACCGCTATAATTTACAACAATCTGTTTAATACCGTTATCTTGTAGATATATCATAGCACCTATAAGATTAATTTTTTCTTTTTCCATACTTATTTTTGTTTATAGAATTTTCCCAGAATATTTGCATTTAGATAGAGATCATTCTCTAATACACCATGGATAAATTGATACTTAACTTCTTGATAAGTAAGTTCTCCTTTAGTATAACAGATCCTGAGAATTTTTCTTGAAATCTTTATTCCACTTTTGTGAGCCTCTTTAAGAGTAACATTACTACTATAGTAATCTTCATAGTTAAGTTTATTTACTATTTCGTATTTCTTTTTACGCTTATCTGTAGAAAGATTTTTGTTACTAAGCTTTTTCTTTCTACTAGAAAAGAAGCTTTTCTTCCCAATGTAAGAATAGGATTTACCTTTAATGATAGCTGTCATTTCATATACAAAGCCTACTGCTCCAGCAGGAATCATATCACGGGTAAACACCACTTGATTGTATATCCACATTTTATTTTGGATTTAGTGTATTAGATAATAAAGGCATGAGGATTTCCCTTACTTTAGTAATACCGTGCTTTTCTACAGAGTCAGAAATATCCTTCTCCATTTCTAGTTTTACATAAGGTATTTGGTATCTTTCCTCATACTTCTTCATAGCTTTTATACCTGCATCATCATTGTCAAAAAGAGTACAAATGTTTTTATACTTTCTTTTACAAGCTTCTGTTACATGTTCTGGTATAAGAGTATTCTCACTATCCGGTGCAATTGCTTCTGCATTTTTGAATCCTAGTTTCATAAAGGTCATAAGATCTTTAAGAGAACTGCAGATTACCAGATAGTCTTTCTCCATAGTTATTTGATCTATACCCTGGATATAATCTTTTACTTTGATAAACTTATTGTCTTTTATCTTAGGCTGATAGATCTTATAAAGGGTGCCATCTTTTCTGAAATAACCATATATATGATAACCGGAAATAGATAGTTCTTTAATTTCACCATCTTCTTCCTTATTCATTATGTATTGTTCCAGAGGATACACATTATAAAATTCTAAGACATCGCTACCTATGTAATATTTAGACCAATACTTTTGATCCAGATTATTCCAAGTCCTTGTTTTAAAATCCGTTACCTTATACTTAGAACGCTTTTTGAATTCTTTAATCTCAACCTCTCCATTATTCAGAAGATACTGATTGTAGTCTTCAATAATTTTGTGGGCAGCCTCACCTCTTGTGCTTAAGTTAAACATAAGCTGAACAAGATTTAATCCATCTCCATGTTTATCTGATGAGAAATCCTTATATCTATAATCATTTTTAGTAGATGAATAATAGACATACATGCTAGGAGTTCTATCCTTATGGTTAAAGACAGACTTGAGTTTTATATCCTGGCCACATAATTTTTCAGATAAATTCAAATAGTATTCAAATACCCAGGTCTTAGGTATGTCTTTTAAATCTGATATTAATGCTGTAGTTCTTAGCATACAGATAAGAATAAAAAAGGGGAGACATTACTCTCCCCTTCTATTTAAATTAAATGATATTACAATTCAAAGTCTGCAGAAGCAGCAGTAGTGGGACTATTAAATCCAGCAACTGGTTCTACTTTCTTTTTCTTGATATGCTCTGCTTCATTGAACTTCATGATCTTACTGTTTTCTTTATCACAAATTTCAAATGGAGCAGCGCCTTTTGCATACTTAGGTAGGAACATATCATAGGCTGTATAACCTTCTTTGTTCTGATACTCTTTACCACCAAGACAGAAGTTAAACCAAGTATCTTTAAATGGTTTATCTTGATTGAATCCTCTAATGAAATCTTCAATAGTATTATATCTACCATCTGCTTTCTGAAGCCAGTCTGTGCCAATTTCTTTGCAAATGTTAGAGATAAACTTAAGGATTTCAGTATCACGGCTAATCTTAATACCTGATTTAGTTTCCCCATCTGCATAAGCCCACTCACCAGATTTTACTCTACCTACCTGACCTTTATATCTTCCTAGTTCAGGCTTATCTTTATTGATAAAGAAACCTTCAAACTCTGGTCCTCTATCAGTACCTTCTAGATGCAAGATTACATGATAAGCACCTTCCTTAAAAGTAAAAGGTTCTAGTGTAATGTCATTAATTTTTGCAACTGTATTGCCTGGTGATAGATTCTTAGGAGTTGACCCTGTCCCTCCTGTAGGGATGTTTTTTGTGCTAATACTCATTTTAATTTACATTTTTTTGTTTAAACTTATTTTTCGTACTCGATAATTGCTTTGCGAACATACTCTAAATCATTTGGAATTTCAAATGATTCAAACATTCCTTTAGGAGATTTGCAAGTATTCTCTCCATTGTTCTGAGTCTCAAATACATAGCGGATATTACCATCCTTATCTTTCTTGACTTTACCAAATAAAACAATAGAAAATAAACCTTCAAGAGTAAGAGCAGTGTCGACCATTTTCATTACTACCTTCTGGTTTCCCAGAGGATTAGACTATATCTTATACTATTTTATAACTCCATTTGAATCCACCGGCTGTTTTACATCTACCTACACAAGCATTTTGTATTGAACCTCTACTTGTATTTGTTTCGATTGATGCCTCCATTAAAGACTTGTATTCTCCTAACTGTTGATTATCAACAGAATACTTAATAACAGCCTTATGTCTTTTAGCTTTTGATTCTTCAGAGTATTTTTTACCAAGATTTATTGTTCTTAACTTTTCTTTAGTACTTTCTGAAAGCTTTTTTCCTTTATGAGATTTAGAAATTTTTTCAGCAACTTCTTTTGGTCTAGGTTTTCCTTTTAATGAATTTGATCTTTTAATTTTAGATTCAATACTCATTATTTGGTTTTGATTTCCATCTCCACCATCGGTCATATTAGTTAATTTAAATCCCCAAACTTTAAATTGTGCAATCCAGAATTTTTCTAGTTCCTGCCAATTTTCTATTTCTGTTATTTCTAATTCTTCAATTACAGGAAGAGTTTCTTGTTGTATTAAAGACCATATCCAATTATTTTTATAAGTAATCATTTTTCTTTTTAAACACTCTTGGATATGTTGTGTTAATCTATAGTTTAATGTTCTCTTGGTTTTTCCTATATATCTGATTTCATCAGTTATAGGATCCCTTAGTGTGTATATTATTGTTTTCATACGATAATATACAAAAACTTTGGGATAAATAAAATAGTATCTCACCATTTCCCCTAAAGTTTTAATCTTTAGAGTACTCCCCATCACAGGGATAGTCGTTGAACCTTTATCCATTTTTGGATACTTGGCTGCTGATTGTCCAATCTTTACCTCTTTTACTATACTATAGTCATTACTGCTATAGGGAGTGTGTAAAGTTCTAAGGAGTTTCCAGTCAGTTAGATGAGTACAGGCAAAATTATTTACCAATAGTCTTTGCTTTTACTCTACGTTTACCATCCATATCTACTGATTCTTCAGCATGAGTAAGGAAATAGATTGTGAGATCATCTCTAAGATCTTTAGGCTTCTTTGCTACTGTAGCAAGTCCTGATGCAATCTGAGTAAATTTATCATAGCCTTTCTCTGTGGCTCTGTCAAAATACTCAAATGAAGACATGTATTGAAAATCATCAATGACAATATTCTTAATGTCTAGTCTAGAGGTATTTACATAATCTAAAGCCTTGATAATACCTTGAGGAGTTGCTGTGTTGCTAAGATTACCATTAGAGTTCTCTTTACTTACAAGAGCATACTTGCTTTTCCAACCTTTAAAAGGAAGAGGCTTGTTAGCAATGTTAATAATAAAGGTTTCTTTTGGATTGAGATTCTCAATACTTGTGGATTTACCACTACCTGATTCAGCAATTACTAAAACGCTCTGTGCCATTATTTATCTTGTATTAGTTTGTTTAACCATTGTTTATTACTTACTGGTTTCTTCAACAAGATGGCTGCTAAATCTCTTATAGTAAGAGCTTCAAATGGAGCATCTGTATCTGGATCCATTAATTCAAAATCAATTCCTGTAGTCTTTATCTTACCTTTTTCTTCTACTTTAGGTAGATTTTTTTGAACTTTAATAAGCTCTGCTACAGGAACAAGATATCTAAATGAACCTGATGGGCCTGGATCTGTTTTCTCATACTCTTCTTCCCAATGAGAATTATATCTCCACATATAGAGATTTCTTTCAGGATCTTCGATCTCAAGATTTTTACCGGTAAACTCGACATAAATATCTTCTCCTCCTCTTAATTCATTAGGAAAGAATCCTACGAACAATTCATCTTTTCCTGGAGGCCTATATGCCAACTTTCCAATATACTTAGCGCTGCTAATACCATTAGCATCAAAGAATTCTTGATGAGCTTTCCTAAGCTCTGCAGTCCTTGTTCTGCGGTCTTCTGGTTTTTCTACTTTTGTTTCTAACATATCACTATATTTTTACTCTTCTTTCTTGTTGAGGAGGAGTCTCCATCTCAACAATAGTCATTCTATGAAACTCAGCTCTAAAGAAACTCATTCTAACATCACCATTTCTACATTTAAGAAAGTGTAACACAAGAACTTTGTCATCTTCAATTACATATCTATCTGGTCCATAGTATTTAATCTTTTGTTTACCCGGCCTATTTAATCCAATAAGCATATCAGCGTGTTGTAACAAAGCATCTGCTCCAAATATATCAGACTCAAGTATGTAATTACCATACTTACCATCTTCATTTCTGTCTGGATTATCAATATTTCTGTTTAGCTGACTTAAGATTATGAATATAATAGGGTATTGACGCTTTAGGGCTGTAATAGCTTCTCCCAAGTTGTTTAACATGTCATTCTTATCCTTTTCAAAGGAAGCCTTCTTAAGAAGCAATGAGTGATCAAGAGTTATAACGGTTTTTGTATATACACCATTAATCATGTGCTCTTCCATATAATTATGGATGATTTCTTTAAACTCATTGACTGTTATAGGGGTCTCTACAATATCAATAGGATACTTTACTCTTTCTTTTGCATGCTCATAACAAATCTTTAAATCGTCATCAGATAACTTACCCTCAGCACTACATAAATACTTATAAGACTTAGATAATACACTCGCATATTCACGAATAGCTGAAGTTCTAGCTAACATTTCAAGTTGAAACTCAAGAACTCTGAAGTTTTCTCCAAGATTAAGTTTAAAGCCTTCTCTTATTATCTGATCTTTAATCAATGTTTTACCAGCACCTGGCCTTCCACCAATAACAATAGTAGAATGCCACTCTAAACCATCAGTACCAGCATCATTAAATTTAGGCCAAGGAGTTTTATAGCTTTTAATTGCACCTTGTTGTCTACCTTTTAGATAATGTAATGATTCAGTAAATCCCGCTTTTTGACTTTTCCAAGGTTTAAACTTAGATTCTTTTGTCATACTACATTATCTTTAAAATGATCACTACTGTTATCAAAGTCTCCGGATTCAATCATACTGCAATAATCAGCTAATTCAGAGGATTTGGTTTTGTCTGATTCAGTTTTGCAGATAAAGTATTGAGCTGTACGCATATATAGAAAGTTCTTTTTCTCAAACTCATCTATATAATATGCTGTAGTCTTTAAAATTGTATCCCAAGTATACGAATAATTTTCAAAAAACCAACGAAAATTTTGCTCTAAAATTTTATCATTTGATCTAGCTGGTTTACCACTTGGTAGCTTACCTTTTGGAAACAACTCTTGATACTTTTTTATATTGTCTTTAAAGTCAACACCCATTGTAATCATAGATGTTTTCTTCTTCTGAACATTAAAGTAGCTATCTACCTTTTCTAAAATAGTATAAGATTTAGGAGCTAAAATATACTTTTCATCTTTTTCTATTAACCATTCTAAATGGGTTAAAGCTCTTATTTCCTGGTGAAGATTAATATGAATTGTAGTAATGTTATTCTTCATACAATCTAAAAGATAAATCTGATTAGGAGTTAAACCTTCTTTCAATACTAAATTAAACAGGCTGTTTACCCCTGATATATTCTTTGATACCATCGTCTACTTTTTTAAAGGCTATTACTGTTTTCTTATCATTTGTTTCAAGTAATGAACTTATGTTTTTTCTTGAATGAATAACTGTAGCATGATCAAAGTTTAAGTGTCTACCTATGTGTGTAATTGAATACCCCATTTTGCATGCTATATACATAAACAATTGTCTATAGATTACTACATGGGTAGTTCGTATTCTATTCTTAATACCCTCCGGGTAAAGATTTATATCTACAAATTTGTTACAGACCTCCTCAAGTTCATGAAGTTCTAGTGGGCCTTTTATTTTGGGTGCAAAGTTGTAAATTACTATAGCATGAACCCCATATTTTTTGGAAAGCCTTGATTTAAAGCTTCTTACGTAATCTAGTATTTTATTTCTTCTTTTCTTTTCTTCTGGAGACATATTGATATATTTACTATTTTTAACATCTATTATGAATACTAAGGACTACTTTATACTCATCAGTTTTCTCATAGGATTAATCTTAATACTTAAGTTAACTATGGCGCCTGTTACTAAACCTACTACTATAGTAGACGTGAAGACATACAAGGATAGCATTGCTAAGCTTGATTCACAAATTACTTCTCAGATGAGAAGAATTTCTACTTATGAGAAAGTTATAGATAGTCTTAATTCTTTGCCTGCTAAAATTAAAATCAAATATCGTGATCAAAAAGCTTTTGTTCCTTCTGCCACTATTCTTCAGCTCGACAGTATTATTCGCACAAATGCAGGACTCCAACAAAGATAGCACAATATCCTATAATCAGGAAGAGCTTAGAATAATTTCTATTAAGCTTATTTCTGGTAATGAGTGTGATACTATGTTGAAGATTTCTGAAAAGCTTGGACAATACAAAGACAGTGTTATAGTTACTCAAGATAATATTATAGCCAAACAAGAATTACAACTTGCTATGTATGATACTGTTGTAACAAAACAAGCTGGTAACATAGAATATCTTGGTGAAGCACTAGATGATTCTCAAAATAAACTAAGACTTACAACATGGGCTTTGTATGGAAGCGCTGCAGCATTTGTAGGTAGTTTATTATACATTATTATTCATTAGATATCTATCTGGCATTGCTGCATTATAAATTCCCTGTAGAGTACCAAAATTAAAAGTAACTATAGACATCTCAGGTACTTTTAGTTTTTTTTGAACTTTAGATTTAATTTTAAATGTAAGCCTTTTTTTAGTCATATTTACAAAGAAGGTGTAGTCACTACTCCAGTGGTCATACATACCTTTATTGAAGTCTATTGTGTTATCTTCTATAGAATAACCTAGATATTCTTTTAAAGACATGTGATAAGTTTTAAAATCTGAATAGTTGTGATGTTCTTTATTAAACTTATACATAGTTAGACTGAAGTCTTCATACGTTTCTAATTTAATTAGTTCTTCTACCATGTCAGCATAGTGACATCCTGGATACATACCTCCATTAAATTCATCATGTAATCCAATCCATAATTCTCCATTTTTTTCATAGAGTACATAAGCACTTCCTCTTGTCATAGTTCCTTGATGTATATTTATATTACCAAATAATTTCTTGTCCATAGTGGTCTTTCACTAGTTTAGATGTCTTATTAAAGACATCATTGCAATTCCACATTTCTTCTTTATTGTAAGCTGCAGATGCAGGATGACTACAAATTAGTTTATGATTGTTATCAGATACCTGATCCATCCATTCCTGTGCTTGTTTACCCATAAAAACATAAATAAGTCCCGGGTTATATGCATTGAGCATATCAATCAAGAATGTTACAAATGGGGCCCAGATATGATAATGTTTACCTACTTTATTTATCTCTGTAGTAAGAGAGCTATTAAGCAGTAATATACCTTGCTCGGCCCATGGAGTAAGATCTGATTTATAGTCCAAAGGATAGTCATTGTATACTGTATGCTGAATAGCTTTATTTATATACCTTAATGAAGCTTGTATCTTATGATCATTACTGCATGAAAATGCCATACCATCTGCTATTGCAGGATAAGGATAAGGATCTTGAGCAATCATAACTACCTTAAGATCAGAGTATTTACACTTTTCAAATGCACTAAATACTTGTTTAAGCGGTGGAGTAAACCTCTTACCCTGTTGTACCTGGCCAAGAAGTTGAATTATAATCTTATCAAAATCTGAGCTATGAATAAAGGTTTTAAGTCTATCACCCCAACCAGAATCTTTAAGTTTTAGATATAATTTGCTTTTTACATCTTCTATGTTTACTGTTTGTGTCATTTTGTTATCTTTGAGTTATGGCTAAAAGAGAAATTGAAACTATACCTTATGAATCTATAGTGGACTTTAAAGTTAGTGGAGCTTTCTACTCTAGACTACAAGACTTATTCTTTAATCTTGCTTCTCAGAAGTCTAAAGAAGAGTATCTAACATGCATTAAAAACATATCAGCTAAAAATGTTAGTACTAACTATGAGTATGATGTGCAAACTCTTCTTATCCTTATATCTGAAATAGAATCTAAGGCTAAAGAACAAGGTAAAATGTTAATGCAAGAAATAGAAATTCCAGATGAAAACACTGATGTTTCAGATAAATAACCTGATTACCTTCTATTATCAGGTACTAGTTACATATCCCCTGGATATCTTGTGTCTGTTGATTTCTGAATACCAAATGTTGCATTGAAGTGGATCCTAATCTGATCACTTCTATAATGTCTTACTATTCCCCCTTCACATAAAGCTACGCACCATATGTCATTCTCAAGAATACCTGAGTTTGTGACATACAGTGCATAACCTTCTTTATTATCCTCTACAACTACAGGTACAGGATTACTAAATTCTAACATCATTCTTGAAAGTGCTTCTTAAGCTTTAGACTATCTACTGTCTTTTTGATAATTACTGCATAACTAGAGTCTTCAGCATATCCATCAGCTAATTTAGCATAATATTCTAATTCTGATTCTACTCCCTGCATTCTATAATTCTGAAACATAGCATAGTCATATACAGAGCTCTCCCAATTAGAGTAATAAGCATGACCTAGTCTAGTACCTAATGCTGTTGTTGTTCTTATTCTAGGTTGTTTCATCCCAAATAAGTTATGATTCTGCTTAAATATTCTACTAGTAAAATTTCCTGACTCAATCTTAGCCTGGGCCAGTACAATATAAGGATACTTAATATTAATACTTCTTAGTAAATCTATTAAAGCTTCTTCACTAAAAGGTTGAGCTTCTATATATAAAGTATCTGTTTGTTTAGTGTTGTGAGTAATCTTATTGACTATGTAACTATTTGTTCCGGATAACCAACCAATCACAAATAGAATACAGAGAGATGATAGTAAAACCAGAATAACTTTAGCATAAGACTTCTTCTTTACTTTCTCAAACTGGATTGTTTCCTTGTTGTATTTAAATAGGTTCTTCATTGTCTTGTTTTTTAGTAAAAAATAGTCCTATTAAGCTAAAGCTTATTCCAACATTGAGTAATAGCTTACAAGCTACATCCCATTGCTCTTCTTCTTTACAGATTGGGTGCATGTTAAACCCAAAGTATGCTGTTTCTACTGCATTTAATATGATAGCTACTACAGCTACCCATACTCCTATTTTAAATAGTTTACTCATATTATTCTTGTTTGTTTAGTGAGTTTTTAAATTGTTCAAACAATTCTTCTGTTGTATAATACCTCATATCTAAACCAATCCAATTATTTTTAGATGTGGTTTGAAAATCTTTAATTCTAATCCACTCAGCAAACCGTATTGAAGTATCAGCCATATCTTCTTGGCATTGAGTGTAGCCTTCTTTATAAGCCTCTACTTCATCAATAGAATATATGCTTGTACCATATTTATTGGTAGCCATTTTTTCTATTTCTTTTTTAGTTTTCATATTATCTATAATTACCTCCAGTAGTATCACCTATCTGTATGATAGCTTCAATAGCTAGGGCTAGTTCATCCTTGGAGCAATCAGCAAATGATTTACATACCATAAATATTTCTCCTCCAAGATTCTTCTTTACACATAAGCCTGCTTGTCTCTTGACCTCAAGCTTCATGTCTTCAAAGCTATAGCCGGTATCTTTGGCTAGTTCTCTGATACATGCATGAATCTTAGCTAGTTGAGGCACGGTGCCATTATCAGTAGTAGCTTCCATGAATACTTCTACCATCTGATTCTCTTCTATGTTCTTTACAAACTCATGATACTTAGAAGAAGATCCTGCATCTCTATGCTCTAGTTTATCACCCTTCTTTACTAGGTGACCATGATAAATACTGTGTTTCATTACTTGTCTCCTTCTCCATTAAGAATTGAGTTAAGTTGATCTAATACACTTTGATTATTCTTTGTCCAAAGCATATTACATTTGAACTCATTTTTCTCAAGTGTATATGGTTCTTTTGTAAAATAAGATTGATATTCATCAGCCTTTGCAGTGTAGCAAAAACACTGATCTTTCAGGGGACAATTATCCCCTTTGCACATTTAGTAATGTCTGGCATAAGTTAATTAGGCTGGTTCTACTACAGAAATTTCTTCTTTTAATGCTTCTTCTGCAATCTTATCTATAAGTTCTTCAACTTCAGATAGATCTTCAAAGTCATCAGCAAGCACTCCAAATCTCCATGCACCAAAGTATTGATAGGGGAAGTAAGGATCTAAGTTTATTTCATAAAGCTTATATCCAATACTTCCACCTTGCATATGGAGTCTGTCTACCTGTACTACAGTATAGGTATTGTTTTTTTTAACCCAAGAACTAAGGGGAATAGACTCGGGTTTATCAGAATCATTTAAACATATGACTCTGAAAGGCATCATTCTTCTTCGGAAATTATCTTCTCAATAATAACCTGATCTTCAGGATTGTAATCAGGGTTCCATTCAGGATTAGTAGAATACCCTTTTACATAATGACCATGAGCATGAGCATCGCTTCTAAGAGTCTTATGATACTCTTCTTCATTAATTGGTAATGCACTAACTATAGGTTCACCAAGAGGCATAAAATTATGATCTGCACTATAAGCATTAATAGATAACTCTTCATCAAACTGTTGTGTGATGATAACTATGTTCTTGTTATTAATTGTAATTGCTGTCTGTGGCATATTATAAGTCTTGTCTTGAGATAAATTCTTCAAAGGTAAGTGTTCCATATCTTCCTGCATCAAATGCATCAGATAATAGTTCTTTAACAGAACTTAAAGGTATAGATTTCTGTTTAATTTGTTTAAACTTTTTAGGTTTATTTTCATTGTCTGTATATAGAGTAGCTGTACCCATATCTTCACAACACCTTAAGCATATACCTTGAGATTTGCTTCCTTCAAAATGACTGTGACATCTTTGACACTCCATGCTAAAGGATCCTTGTTTGAAAGGCGCTGGGATAAAGTCATACATAGAGTCTTGACCAAGAAGACTAATACCTTTTTCCCAATCTTTATTTCTAAGTACAACTTCTTTGTCACCAGATACAACAATCCTATGTAATTCCCAATCGTTTTTGACATGAGTATTAGACTCTGTAACCCATTGATCCTTAACTATGTGTGATAGCTTAGATATTTCTACATAAAATCCATTAACAGGATCATATACAGCTACTAATAAGCCTTCAAAAAGATCACGATCTTCTAATACAGTAGCTAGTATTATACCTTTTGTCATTAGTCTTTCCAGGTTTTAATAGTTAGATAAGTGTCATAAAGAGTTGCCCGGGATAGTTTCTTTAGATACAATCTATCAAACTCCCAACCCTTTACTTCATCATACTTAGCAAAATGATCTAAGTACTGTTGCATATTAACACTCGGGCTTGTGCCACAGATCATGTTAATAAAGTCTTCTTTGTCAAGTACTACTTCCATTTGTTTTTGTCATTTAGTTTCTTTTCAAGGTCATCTATCCTACCTAAGTCAATGCTATTGAGTCGAGCAAGGTGAAGAATGTCAGCGTGAATTACTTCGATCTTCTCGAATAGGTTTTCGATGTGCTTATTTCGTTCTCCGATCTTCGCCATCTTACGCAATAGCTTTCTTTCTTCGCTCATTTGTTATATGCTTTAAGATATAATTTAGTTGATTACGGGATTGCTATATCTTGTAGGATATAGTTGTTGTTGGCTTTGCGTGTAAAAGGTGCGCAAGTCTGCTAGTTATAAGTAATTGCTACATTACCGTTCCAAATTAAGATTCTGAATAAATATGAAATGGAATATCATCAACTTTAATATCCACATTTTCTAATACTTTCATCCATTCGTATAATCTTTTATGTGTAAGTCCTTCTAATTTAATTTCCCACCTATCGAAAAACATACGTTCATGTTCAGTACCAATTAAATTTGGATATTTCTTTCTGGATTCATAAAGTTCCATCCAAAGTTTAATTCCGTTAGTGTTTAGATTTTTGTTAATATAATCAAGTAAAATTTCTAAGCATTCTTTTCTCTTTTCTTGTGGTATATCACTATCTTCAACATAAATGTATGTTTCCAATTTTTCACCTTCTGGTACATAACCATCATCATAAAAATCATCCCAAATGTTTATTGGGATATACTCTAATTTTTCCATTTCTTATTTCGTTTTAAATTAATATTCATCTTAATAAACCGCAACTACTTATAACAAGGTGTATAAGAAAGTTTGCTATAAAGTTTAGTGTAATTTGAAAGTTCATCTAAGCAAACCTTCTCATACACCAAACGTTAGTAGCAAGCGGGCGGACGTGCTTCGATTGAAGTTCGGTATAGAAAAAAGTATTAAAAATTTTTCTTCCCTCTTTGTCTGCTCCGCAGCCATTAGATTTTTGATAACCATTGTTCATATACTTGTTTTGCTATTTGGGCAGTCATTACAGGTGGAACACTCATTCCAATTAAGTAATTATATTGCACTTTATAAAAATTATAATCTAAAGGATAAGAACCAATGCAACAGCTTTCAAATTTATTTGGCTTTCTGTATTCATCAAATAAATACATCACATCTGAATTGCTTGTGTAAGTCATTGGCACAATATCCTGATAAAGATATTTGTTTGTAAAACACCTTTCTACTCCTTCTGTTCTTTTTATTGTATCACAAAAACTTTCATCGCCTTGTTTCCTGTTATTCCAGTATTCAAACATTTTACCTTTTGAAGCGGGTCTATCGTCAATTTCTTTTTGATAAAATTCTCCAAATGTTATTTTAGGTTCTTTAAAATCTAAATTTAATTCAGGTGCTTGTGTAAATAAATCCTTTTGGTGCATAAACTTATCACATAAATCATTCCTTAGTGCTATAAAAAACACTCTTTCTCTCCTTTGTGGAACACCTACATCCGAAGCATCTACAAGCCAATGCTGTACATTATACCCAGCTTTTGCAAACTCCCTATAAATCTGTATTACATATTGCTTTGCTTCGCCAATTAGCAATCCTTTTACGTTTTCAGCTATTACTACTTTCGGTTGTAGTTCCTTTGCCAAATCAATAAAGTCAAAAAACAAAGTATCTAAAACTTGCATTGCTTGTCCTTCTCTAAATTGCTTTTCTTCTCCCCAGTCCTTTTCTCTATTTCCAGCCATTGAAAAGCTACTGCAAGGTGGTGAACCATCCAAAATATCCAAATTGTAAAGGTCATCAGGTAAATCAGTTCTTAATTTAAAAGTCTGTATTGGCTCTAAATAAGCGTATTTCGGGTTATGATTAGCTTTATATGCTTCAATCATTTTTGGGTCAATCTCATTGCATCCTAATACATCAAATCCAGCCAATTTATATCCCATAGTTGAACCACCACCACAAGCAAAGCAACTAAATACTTTTCCTTTGTCTTTTGTAAATACTGCATCCTTCAAAGTCCATCTCTGATTAACATTGTTAAGCATAGCCATCATATTTACAATTTCTGAAAGAGATTCACAATCAATTACAATACCTTTAATTGAATCAATATCAAGTCTTTTACATGCTTCAATAAGATGTTGACCATCAAGAATATAATATTCAAGTCTGCCTGTAATAGATTTTGTTTTTACAAATACAGGAATTCTAAGTATTCCAGAAACTGTAATAGCATTCATTAAAGATCTTACTTGTTTTTCTGTAAGATTTCTATTGAATGGAAATGTAAGAAGTTTAGAAATGTTTACTTTTTCTATAGCATATTGATTTGCTTTCATGTCTCTAAGGTTTTTAAATCCAGGTTATTTTACTTTGATCCAGGTCTTCTAATGCTTCTTGTACCCACTTCTGATCTACTGTATCCTTATAACATAGGATATGTATAGTAGCTGTATCATCAGGGTTAAGTCTAAGCAGGCGGCCTATACGTTGGGCACTTTTGCGCTCATTGCCATAGCTATGAAGAATAAGACCACATTTTAGGTTGGGTATATTTACCCCTTCATTTAATTGTAATACACATGATAACTTAGTAATAGTTCCATCTTTAAACCACAGAAGGTTCTGTTCAGAATCTGGATTATTACTGTGATAGCTATCAGAGCATAACATGTTAGCTTGCTCTTGAGTATTGGCAAAGATTAAAAGCTTTTCATTAGTATATGAGATAATTTCTTTGGCTAGTTCTTCCTTACTCTTGTAAGTCATAATAGCTTTCATTCTCATTACACTAGTTATCTGCCTCTCTTTACCGGAGCTCGCGCTTTGTACTCTATTAGTCCAGTATCTATAGTTGTCTAACTCTGATGCATACCAAGACTTATTCTTAGTCTGTACCAGCATGTTCTTTCTTGTATCTAAAGAAAGAGTGTGCACTATGATTCTGTAATCATTGAGGATCTTATCCCCTACTGCATCATCTGTGATGTAACTATATACAATTGGACAATGCTTATTAACCATCTTACCTTTCTCCGAAACTTTATATTTAGGAGCAGTGCCAGTAAGACCTACAACTTTACCCTTGTAATTAGATAACCAGGAGTCATGTGAAAACAATAAATTATGACACTCATCTAGATAGACTACATCATAATCCAAACTTTGTTTATCTAATGATAGATAAGTAGTAAAGTCAATATGATCCAGTAGATATTCTTTACTGAATTTAGTAGCATCATCTTTCCATGATTGGAAAATAGAAAGCTTGGGTGCAACAACAAGAGCTTTGAATACATCTGTATATTCATGCTCCATATGCTTAAGACCAATTAAAGTTTTACCAACTCCAACTGATACACCTACACCCGCTCTCTTATGTTTATACAATTCAGCTAGAGCTTCATCCTGAATCTTGTCTTTACTCATTTCTTTGCGTGTTTTTGTTTATTCTCCCAATGCTTGATAAAAGTTTGCTTCATTAATTCAGCATACTCATAGGCTTCATCAGCGGTAAAGTCTTCAATCGGGAATCCGTCTTCCGACTTGAAACCATCTTGCCTTAATCCCGACTCTTTTTTGAATCTTGCAAAGTTTGGCATTAATGGGGGTAATATTTCAAATTTCTTTTCCATGTTATTATTTCTTTGCGTGTTTTTGGATGAGGGTGATTGAGCTTTCGTAAAGTTCTCTAGCTAAGGTGCGATCAACGCAACTGCCAGTGTAACCAAATGTTGTAGCATATTTCTCCAGCATTTCCAAAATCTCCGCTTTCTCCGCTTCGAGTTGGGCAATGCGAAGGGTTGCGTATTCTTCCATTGAGTTAATAATGGCATTGAAATTTTCAGGCTGATTTTCTTTCATTCGATACCAGTCGGACGCCCTGTTTCCATCAATTGTAAGAAAGTGCTTCAGTGCGAAATCTTCCGCGTTTCGTTCGTTGCTCATGCTATTTGGTTTTGAAATCTTTCAAGAATGTATTCTAGATCACTAAAGAATTCATCAGTAGTATAGGTAGAGTTCTCATCAATAACTTTGCTATAATTAATAGCAACACCTTGTATAAGGTTATTGAGTTCTTTGTTCTCTGATTTAATTTCTTCAAGCATGAAGTTCATAGCCGGTAAGTTTTCAATTTGATTTTGTTGTTGCTCCATATAGAGCTCTTTCATTTTTCCCATCTTGGTTTTTTCTATATAATTTTCCCATGAACCATATTCATATATGATCTCATTGTATTTTTCTATTGAATTCATAGTTTAAATTAAGTTATAACCAAGTGTACCGGGAAAACATTTAGGTAAGCAAAACAATTACTCCCAAGAGAAATGTACCTAAAGTCTCCATCTCGCCATACACCTGGTTAATCTCCTTCTTCGTTATTTACTAGTCTGTTGTTTGAGAATCCTAAAGCTTTAGCTTCAATAGGATGTAGTTCTAGCCACGAATGACATGATCTGCATAAAGCTTTCCAAGTATTCACATCTAGATAATACTTACCCCTACCCTTGGAGTGATGAACATCTGTGGCATGTACTCCACAACCAGGTAGATTAGCTTGACATATAGAGTTGCTATATAGAAAAGCTACTCTTAGTTTACTGTATTCTCCATCTAACTTAACTCTTTTGGGAGAGCGAGGGGAGATACGCTTTGTAGTTGGTTTAATACCTTTATTACCAGAACGGCAACTCCAGCAATTTTTACAAAACTTCTCTCCCCCAGATCCTCTTTTCCATATTATAGATAGCTTTTTACAGTTATCACATATTTTTTTCTTCCTGATCATAATTAATTACTTCTACATTATATGCGCTTCCCCATGTATAACCATATGCCTGTTTTTGCTTTATTCCTTTTATAGCATTATCAATTGAATTAATACTGGTTACTCCTATTCCTTTAGCTGCTTCTGGTAAAGATGTATATAAACCAATAATGTTTCCTTTAGAATCATACTGATATATGATTCTTTTTACTGTACAGGATTTATTTGAAAAAGACCATAAAAAATTTTTTGCAGACTTATTCTTTTTTATACATTCACCTAATCTTGTAGGTGATATCTTAATACTTTTAGCAGCGTCAGCTATAGATTCAAATGAACAAATATATTTTCCAAGCTTAGTATATTTATATACTACTTTTTTTTGTTTGTGTTTATAAGCTTGAATTTTATTTACTTTAAAAGTTCTAAATTGATATTTACCAGCACTAGTTAGATTTTTACAGCTAGCATAAATCGTAGAATATCTTATTTTTAAGATTGATTCAGCAATCTTAGGTGATATCCATTCAGCAATATAATTACCATCAAAATCGTACTGATAAACTTTAATACAATCTTTCCATTTATGCCCACCAGGTGCTTTATTTACTAAACAACCTTTACCTTTACAAGATCTTCCAAGTTTTTCGATAAGTTTTATTTCTTCTAAACAACATTCTTCATGTGTAATAAAAGTTTTTACTATATCTACTTTATAATTGTATTTACAATCATTTATTATTTGTAACCACTCTTCAGATCTTGTTGCTTTTTCATAAGCTCTAATAAACTGATTTTTATTAGGAGTCCTGCCTATACCTACATAAAAAACTTGATTAGTATCTAATCTTGTATGAGTATAGAGATAATATAATAACATCTGGAAGAATTTGTATATTTTATACAAATATACAAAAACTTCCAAATATAAAAAATTATTGACTACATGGTTTGGCTTTGCTCTGCATCTAATTCAGGTTTTCTAAGTTTACTACTGATAAGTACTCCAGCTCTAAATGTTTTATTAAGAACTACAACACTTGATCTAATCTCAGTAAGCTCATTATCTTGCTTCATCATTTGCTTAAGCAATGCTTCTTCCATTTCATTCTCAGGTGAGAACAATAGAGACACACCTCCATTAACAAGGAATTCTACTTGCATGTTCAGTTGGTTTTAATTCATGAAAATTCTTAGGAAGGATTTTCTCTACAATAAGTCTATTAATGACATCGTGCTTACTGATACCTAAATCTTTGAAAGACAAGGTACAAATAAATTCTTTGTCAACATTTGTAGTACTGGTAATTTCTTTCAGTAATCCATATTTACACTCACCAAATAGATTATTAATCATTCGGTTAGTATTGCTAATAAGGATCTCCTGTTTCCACAAATTCAGAACAGTCTGAGTCTTGCGGTGAATCTTGTTAATTCTCTTGAGTTTATCATTACTCATATCTGCGATCTCTGCAGAATTATAAACCCCCACACCAATTAGGGCACGCTTATAAAGAAAATTTTGTCTTGAGTTGTATGGATCTTTCTCATACACTTGCTTTACATTTTTCATCTGATTTGAGTTTTTAAATAGAAAGGGGAAGGCTATTAACCTTCCCCCTCTATTATGATTTACATATAGATATTAAATATCAAATCCAGTTCCTGCAACTTCTTTCAAAGAGCTTTTACGTGCAGCAATAATCTCTGCAGTATTATCATGCTGAACCTTTACATCTTCAGCATTCTCATTAAGAGTGTAGAAATTTTTGCGGTAAATAGGATTACCATTCAACATGCAGATAACACCTGTGTCTCCTGCATATTTGAAATCACGCTCTGGATCATTAGGATTAAATGGCTCAAGTGATTCTTTAATCACAATCTTACCAGATACTTCCTGATTATTCTTCCAGCCAAATGCTTGTAGGTCCTCTACTTTACCTGGCATCAAAGCAGAAATACTTTTTCTGCGTACAAAACCTGTGTTTTCATCAATAGTTGTTACATCTTGGGTTACACGAATGTGACCATAATCAGGATTGTTAGTTGAAGGCACTACTACAAGACCTTGTTCATTTGCTGTTACTTTAACTTTAGAATTCATAATTGAAATTGGTTTTTGAATTGATTTTAATGAGCCATAGTTATATAAAGCAAAAAAGACAGCTGGCTCTTTGCTGTCTTATCACTTATCTAAAATACCTGCTCTAGAATCAGGTAGATTATTCTGAAAAATTGGGGTCTGGAGCTTCTAGGTTATCTATTATCTCCTGATCTGACATAGGTTGCTCATTTGGTATGTGCAATTCATCAGATTCAAATTGAAAGTCTATTGACTTATCATCTTCATTGTCTTCATCAATATGTTTTTTATTACCAGCGCTTATAGATGAGTCTACCCATGGAGAGTGTATAATACTCCCACAATCTATACTGATTAGATACTGTATATCTTCGTCAGTGAGACCTAAGTATTGATCTATTGACAAGTTTATTACCTTGCCATTTGGAAGCTGATATAACATATTGACAAACAAACATATACAAATATAGATAAATTAGTTTGAATTATGCAATATAGAAGCTGATGATAGTAAAACTACCGATACTGGTAAAACATATTTACTAGACTAATTAGAAAGCTACATACTACTGTAAGCCCTAGCCAGAATAATACTTTACCTAAGATATCCATTCTATCTTCTAGAGCTTTCTTATGCTCTAGATACTTATCTAGATACACATACCTCTTCTTGTTCTTGTTTTCTACTGTATTCATTGTTTAAATTAAAATGGGAGCTCTGGTTTGGAAGTGTCTTCATCATCTAATAGATCTATATTACCTGAATCACTACGTTCAGCGTGATGCAACTCAATAGAATAAGTCTCAGCAACTCTACTTAAGTCATTATTAATTGAGATAAATGATACCTTTAAAGGGCTTCCACTATAAAGATCTATGTTTTTTATTTCACACTCTACCTTTTCTTGGAAGATTAGGCCATGTTTTTTCATTTCTTCTACATTACATCTCCAGTTTGGAAGATGTCTGAAAGGTACCCATACCTTATCTCCTACACAAAAGTCAGTCTTATTTTCTATACCTAAGAAAGCTTTTGTTAGTTGATCTATTCCTACAGTTGTATTAATAAGATTATTTACAATGACTCTAGCCATTATACTACAGTGAGGATGCCTAGATAAGGCACCCTCTAAAGCTGTAATAAGATCATCTTTCTTCATATTGAAAGAAAAAGATAAATATTCATTATCATCACTCATTAGTAACCTCCTATGTCTCCATGCTCCCAATCATGACTATCTGCTTCTTGACTCAAATGCATTAGATAGTCATTGTGATGCTCAATAATAGTATCTGCTTTATTAGACACCCAATCATTAACTGCTGCAATTTCCTCTTTAGTAAGAGGTTCTTTCTTTAGATCTTCTTCATAGGTTTGAAGAGTTAAGATAAGTAAGTCTTTCATTTCACTAATAGAGTATTCCATAGCTTATTTGTTTTTAGATACCCACACAGGGCAGTTGTTAATAGCTTTACTTTTTACATGTTTTACACCATGCTTTACTAAGCACCGGTGATTATGTTTATTCATTCTATCAAAATGATTTGTGCTTCTACATGAAGTCACTGATGCAGCAATCACAAAGAGCGCTGCAATAAACAGGATTGCATAAAAAGTTTGTTTCATTGTTCTTGGTTTTTTGGTTTTGTTTCTAATTCTTGTGTTTCTTCTTCTGGATATTTCTCATTGTTTTTAACAATTACTCTAGCTAGACCATGAAGGTCTGTCTTACCTTGCTCATATTCTACAAGTCTTACTACTCTAATAATAAGGTCTACTGCCTTATCACTTATTGCAATACCACACATTCTTAGTGCAGTCTTAGTGTAAAGGATTTTTTTCTTTCTAGGCATGTTATTAAATATTAGTGATCCTGGCGGGACTCGAACCCAAGCAACCTATTTCTTAGAAGGAAATTGCTCTTCCAATTGAGCTACAGGATCATATGCGCCACCTGAGATTACAGTGACTAGATATTCTAAGGTTCTTTCATTAGCTAAAGCACCTATAAGGTCTTACCCTAACCCCAGCTGCTGTATAATATGGCTTGCCCAGTTAGCAAGTGCACCCATATGGATCCTTATTTAAAGTTAGTTCGAGATAAACTCTGGTCCACATAACTATTAGTTTTACCAACTTAGGATTTGATAAATCGCCAGATTCTGGTCGTCGTATTTATCCGTACCTAAATTGTTGATGAAGGAGAGCTAACATCCTATAGGTATCTCATACCCTAATTACTTAAATCTGTTCTTATACTTAGTATAGTGGGCTTTAACTATAGCAAAAGCCATTACCTTATCATCAATAAGTTCTGATTTATCCATCTTTATAAGAGTGTTTACTTCATGATTATCAATGATATTCTTTTCTCTTAAGTAGAGTATGACATCAGATACTTGTGCAGCATATTGTATTATCCCCGTATCCAGCATATTAGAATACTGTTCAATAGAATATGCCATCAGCAGTTCCCTGAGTTGTTTTTTAGTGCGGTAATAGGGATTTGGGTTCCATTTATACTCTTTATCCTGCTGCTTAACCTTTAGTCTTCTATCTTGATTCATAATATTAATAGTTTAAAGATAAAAGGGATGCTGAGAGTATTACCTCCCAGCATTGCCCTTCATTAATCCAGTTAACCGCTATGAAACCTGGATTAATTTTCACAATATAAGATTCCTAAGAAAGATTCAGTCAAAGCTAATAAGTTTTACTTATTAAAGTCAACACTCATATTGGAAAGTACTTTTAAAGATTTTCTTCAATCCATGTATTAAGATCATATTCTGATTCATCCATATCTATTTGATCATAACATTTTTTACATAAAGCGATCACTTCTTCTCTACTCCAACTATCTTTAACAGCTCGAATAGTAATAGTGTTATCTTTTGGATTTACTTTAAGTATATCACAAAAATTCTTGAATACTCCAGTTCCATGATTATATTCCACCATTACTTCAGTAACAACATTACCTTTATTATACTCTTCTACATACTTTTCAATGAATCCTTCTGAAGGCTGAGGAAATACACAAACACATTCATTCTTAGCACACTTTCCATCACATAAAGACTTATCAGTAGTAGCAATGATTTTTTTCCAACCCCTTAAACTACCTTTACCAATACATTGTAAAACAGATGGTTCTCTTTCTTCGTTATACATCCAATCACCTTCTTTAATCTCATCATCTGATAGGATGTAGAGATTAGACACAAACTCATTAATAATTAATGCCTGTGTTCCTTTAAAGTACCAATTTTTAGTACCTATTTCTGCTTTTTGATTAGTAGGAAGCATAACTACTTTGCATTTCTTAAACGTGCTCATAAGCTTTGTTTTTGAATAGGTTAATAAATTAATTTGGTGTGCCTTACAGGACTCGAACCTATGACCCAAACATTATGAGTGTTTTGCTCTAACCAGCTGAGCTAAAGGCACAAATACCATGAAATAAAATAGGTACAGGCCCCGGTACTATATCCTGTGTTTATCGGGATTACCTATTTTATTGTTTTTTATAATTTAAATATTGTAATACCGGTACAACAACTATACCCACAACAGCTACTACAATTACACTAAACATAAATACATTATATATTCCAAAGATAAGATTAGCACATTCTACAAGAATGGTTCCTAATACTGCCACTATAACAATAGCAGCAAAGATTCTAAGATTGTTAGATGTCTTTTTCATATTTGAGTTGGTTTTAGAGTTGATTAATGGGTTATGATTCCTACTCCCACAAGTTTTCCTTGAGGCTTTCTACTTTTTTTACTGCTAGCACAAGAGCAAGCAGCAATTAGGATTGTTAAATAGAGAATTGTTTTCATATCTTATTTTAGATTAGATGTTTAAATTAAAAAAGCGGAGGGAATTACCCCTCCACTTCTTACCCCTCTGCACTCAGTTATAGTTCCACACTTTCGACTATCCATAGAAACCTATTTATGGTGACTACACCGCCTATGGTAGTATGTGGTTTACGTTTCTCTATTACTATAACTGAATGCATTAGGAATATTTTGTTAATAGATTCAGCTCAACTGTATATAGTTTTTCATGACCATCTTTTACAGTTGCTATAAGTCCTTCAATATCTACTATTTGGTAGACATGAGAATCTCCTTTTGTTTTTACTAAGTCTCCTTTTTTCATAATGTTTGGTTTTTAAAAGTGTCCCTCTGCACTCAGTTGTAATATGCTGTTTTTCTACAAAGAGTTAATAAAATTCCCGCAGTTACGCAAGCACTTTAACATAGCTCTAAAACCAGACTGTAGATTTTCATCCACTTTATACTACAACTGCTCACCCTTGGGAAGTGAGTTATGGTGCATTAAAAATGAGAGGCTTGATTACCCTCTCCCACCGTTTAGCTGGTTGAAGCTGAAGGTTATTCTATACCTACAAATATCAGAGCATACGTTCTCTGAGTGTTATGTCACTTGTCTAGTATGGTGACCCACCGCCAGTAGCTTACTGGATAGCACCCATTTAATCTTATGCATAAGATCTGGCAGGGTACACCGCACCAATATTTGCCCAGGCTATTAAGCGCTATTCTCCTGGACTATCCCCATTATTCCACCCAAGTATTCCCTGGGTGGTGGTGGATGATATTCTTAAATGAGTTATCTATTAGTAATTAAACTTAAATCCCGCGGGTTTAATCTTATCAAATAGTCTAACAGTATAGACAGACCAGTTGATTTGTAAGTTAGCATAGCACCAGAGCATATACTGCGGGTGTTGTTTAATAGCCTCTTCTACTGTAAGTACTATAATATGTGGTTTATTACTAAACCATACATTATCCCAGGGCCTGGTAGCTCTTCTAGTACCACCTCTCTCATGAGGCTTATCATAAAACTCTTTCTTCTCAGGTCTATGAGAAGACTTAAGCTGTTGTATATAAGTAAGCATA
>Ga0181344_1000096_pt1 | contig 35559 bp, 57 predicted proteins | sample Su13VDMLBDD_FD_130098 | JGI IMG/M metagenome (GOLD analysis project Ga0181344, IMG submission 130098) | Freshwater viral communities from Lake Michigan, USA - Su13.VD.MLB.D.D | ecosystem: Environmental > Aquatic > Freshwater > Lake | place: USA: Michigan | collected 2013-07-15
GAAAGAGGATGAGACAAGCCGGGGGGCAATTACACGCAAAGTGAATTGCCAAAGGGGGGGTGTTAACCCTTTGTGTGGGATTCAAACCCTTTTTGCGTGGGGAATTCCCTTTTGCGTAGGGGTAAGCCTTTACGCCGAATATGGTTTGCGGTTAACATTCACGCATTAACAAAAAAAAATACGAAGGCATTAATAATGAACAAACTTCCGGGCGAATTACATTTAATTAACGGTTCCAAGGGAATGAACCAAGGCGGGCTTTTGCCCGAATCGGTACGCGGGCGTATTCCAATTGCGGAATGGATGAACGATCACAAAGCGTGGGATAAAGATGCGTTTGTTAATGAAACTTCCGAATTTATGTTTTCGGTTTATGGCATTGGTTCCGAACAAGATCGGCATACCCTTGCCATGCTTGCGGATCATATTGATACATACATTGAGTGCAACAAATATATTGCGGAACAAGGTTTGGTGGTTGAATTTAACGAAGGTAAAACCATTGGTGCAAACCCTTATGTAACCATTCGCAAACAAACCCTTTCGTTAATTTTGCAATTGATGAATGAAATGGGATTAACGGCACGAAGCAGATTTTCCAAAACCAAGGTGGAAGAAGATTCGCCCGCCGCCAAATTTTTGCGTGGTGTTAAAGGTTAACAAATGAATTGGCAAGATGGGGTTGCATACGCCCATTCGGTTGCAAAGGGCGAAATTAATGTTTGTCGGGATGTTCGGTTAACTTGCCAACGGTTTATTAACCAATACGAAAACAAAGAATGGGAATATGTTTTTGATTCGGATTACCCGCAACACATTTTGGAATTTGCCGGTTCGTTAAAACATACCAAAGGTGTATTTGCCGGGCAATCGGTGGTACTTGAACCGTTCCAAATCTTTTTCCTTTGCGCGGTTTACGGGTTCCGATACAAGAAGGATCACAACCGCCGCATGGTTACGGATGTGATTTTGTTTATTCCCCGCAAGGCAGGTAAATCCACCTTAACGGCGGTAATTGGTTTGTACGAATTAATTTGTGGCGAACCGGGCGCGGAAGTGTTTACCCTTGCAACAAACCGGGAACAAGCAACCATTGTGTTTGATGCATCCAAAGGTTTTGTGGAATCCATGCCCGGCGATGTGGGTGGGTTGTTCAATGTATCCAAATACGAAATTAAAAAGGTTGGCGATTCCCAATCTATGTTTAAAGCGTTAAGCCGGGATACCAAGAAAACGGGCGATGGTAAAAACCCATCGTGCGTAATCATTGATGAAGCCGCGCAAATTGTTGATCGCAATTCCATTGAAGTTTTACATTCGGGCATGGTGGCGCGGGCAAACCCCTTGCGGATTTACATTACCACCGCATCGTTTACAAAAGAAACCAAGTTTTACGAAGATATGGATTTGTACCGTTCTATGTTGAACGGCGAAGCAAGCGATAATCCAAGATGGTTTGGTTTGCTTTACGGGCTTGATCCACAAGATGATTGGAAGAACCCGGACACATGGCAAAAAGCCAATCCGATGCATGGCATAAGTGTTTTTACGGATGCCATTGCCGAACGCGCAATACAAGCGGAAAGCAAGCCCGCAACCCTTAACGAATTCCTTTGCAAAACCTTGAATGTGTTTGTTTCCGCGAATTCGGCATGGATTGACCGCGCCCATTGGGATGATCCCGTTTGTTTAATTAAAGAACCGCGCCAACCGGAAGCGGTTTTTGTTGGCTTTGACCTTGCGGCAACGCGAGATTTAAACGCCGCTTGTTTTTTGAAAAGATTTGCCGATGACGATTACGAATCAGAATGGAAGTTCTTTTTGCCGGAAGAAGGTTTTAACCTCATTCCTAAACATTACCAAGATATATTTCGGGTTGCCGTTGATTCGGGAATCCTAAAGTTAACGCCCGGCAATGTGATGGATGATCGGGAAATTTCCGATTACATCATTACCCGGTGTGGTGAATTCCAAAATGTTAAGGAAATTGGATACGATGCGTATAACGCCGCATCCCTTGTTGCCCGCTTGCACGAAGCCGGGTTGCCTGTTAAAAAGGTGGGGCAGGGCATGGCGGTTCTTAACAATCCATCCAAACAGGTTGAACGGTTGATACTTCAAAAACAAATCAAGCACGATGGCAACCCGTTTGTTGGTTGGCAATTGGGCAACTGTGAAGTTTACGAAGATGTAAACGGAAACATCAAGATTCGTAAGAATGAAGCAGATAAATCCGCGAAAGTTGATGGAATTATTGCAATGATTATTGCCATGCATTGCGCGTTGGACAATCCATCTTTATCAAATAGTTGGGGATTTCGTGCGTTTTGAGTTATTATTGTAATAACTTCGGGGGTAAAACATGGGAATTTTGGATATTTTCAAGGGAAAAAAGCCGGTACAAACGGAATCCAATACCGTTCTTGGGCAAACCCAACTTGGTAATCAAGTAATTTATGGACTTTCCCAACAAGGCAAAACATCCCAACAATTACTTTATGTAACCACTTCAAGCCAAACAACGGCAGGGCGGCAAGTTGATTTATCAATGCTTACCCGCAATTCAACCATCATGGCTTGCGTTGGGGCAAAAGCGCGAACGCTTGCCCAATTGCCAAAATCAATAATGCTAAAAATGGATGATGGCACTTTTGTTGATGCCCTTAAATCTGATTTAACAACTTCGCGAGAAAAAACAAAAGCCAAACAAGTTTTAAATTTGCTTTATGCGCCAAACAATTTTCAAAATGCATACGAATTTTGGTATCAATGGAGTATGTGGCAAGATTTAACCGGTGAAACATTTACCCTTTGGTGGCGCAAAGATCAAAAAGATCAAATGCAAACCCCAACGGAAATGTATAACTTGGATTCCACCCTTATTACGGTTGGTATATCCGAAACCCGTTACCCTTATTACCGCCTTTCAACGCCCGCTTATGGGTTAACAAAAGAACAACCGCTTGAATATTGGATGGTTATGCATACCAAAGAAGCGGCATGGCAAGGTTCATCCGGTTTTAACAAAGGTATTCTTGCGGCTGAATTAGTTGGTTTGGATCAAGATATTGATTTGTATGCCAATTACATTATGCAAAATGGTGCAAAACCTTCCGGTATGTTTACAACGGAACAGGTAATTCCGGATGCTAAATATAAAGAAATTGCTTCCCGCCTTAAAGAAGCATGGACAAATATGCTTGGTTCCCGCAATCAAGATTTAAGCAAGCCCGGACAAGGTATGTTGCTAGATCAAGGCATGAAATACACGCCAATTGATATGTTAACGCTTCAAGATGCCGAAGCCGCCGCATTAAAAATACAAACCATGAAACGAATTTGCGGTTTGTTTGGGGTTCCACCTGCTATGCTTGGTATTGGGGATTCCAAATATAATAATACCCAAACGCAATTGGATGAATTTTATAAAACAACAATGTACCCAATGGTAATTAATGTTGAACAAAAATTAAATCAACATTTGTTGCGCGGGTATCCAAACTTGGTTGTTCGATTTGATACCAAAGAATTTTTAAAAGGCGCGGTGTTGGATCAAGTTAACTTTGTTAATACTGCCGTTAATGGCGGCATAATGACACCAAACGAAGCCCGCGAATATTTGAATATGGCAAAAATTGAAGGCGCGGATGAATTAAAACAAGAACCGGCAAAGGTTGATCCAATGTCGGGACAAAGCCCGCAAGATACCGGCGGTGGTGGTGGCAATCAAAAATTAAAAGCCAACATTGGTAAAACATGAAATTCTTTAATAGAATAATGGCAACATTTGCTTCCCAAATAAAGAAATCAAATGTTAAACTACCAATGAAAAGCGAAAAGCCCCACAAGATACAAGACGATAACCAATCAATTCACAATGGGGTGATACATGAAAAATTTGAACCTAGTTTGCGAAGCAAAGTTAAGCGTACCAAGTAACGCAAACGAAAATGCCGCAAATTCTTCCGGGCTTATGGAAGCCCGCGTAACAACTTGGGGCGCGCGTGAAGGTGCGGATGGTCGCAAGTTTAATTACCAACCCGAAGGTTTTATGGAATGGGCAACCGAATTCATGGAAGCCGGTAAACCACTTCCAATGTTCTTAAACCATAACGATATGGGTATGCCGGTTGGCGAATGGAACGAATTTGTATTTGACAAAGAAGGCATGACCGCCAAAGGCAAGTTGTTCTTAAATACAAGCGCGGGCAATGACCTTTACACCGTATTAAAGGAAAGCCCCGATTTGTTTGGCGGCGTTTCCGTTGGCGCGTATGCCGATGAAGCCTGTTATGTGGATGCCGATGGTAATCCAATTGTTTCCGGTGATGACGATGCCGAATCATATTTTCAAATTACCAAAGGTGGCTTACGCGAAGTAAGCGTGGTGATGTACCCCAACAATCCAAATGCGGAAATTCATAAATTGGAAGCCTTTGATGCCGAAGGCAATGCCAATCCGCGAATAATCGAAAAACTACTGCGTGAAGCAGGGGTTTCCCGAAAAGATGCAACCACCGCATCTTCAATCTTGAAGAAACTTTTGGTTTTGCGTGATGTGAAGCCCGAAGCAAAGCAAGAAGCCCCAATTGCGCGTGATGCGGATGCGGTGGATCAAGAAGCCCAACTACTTCGTGCGTTTGAATTGCGCGAATTAGAAAAGGCACTTTCAAAACGCATTTAAAAAAGGAAATGCAAAATGTCTATCGAAAAAATCATTGAAAAGGTTGATGCAATCGAAGTGGCGAACCAAGCCAAGATTGTTGAAGCCGTTGAAGCAGTAAAAGCGGAATTTGAAGAAAAGATTTCTACCCTTGAAGCCAAGGTTGCAGAAGTTAAAGCCCCGCAAATTATCCAAGCACCTGCAAAAAGTGTTAAACAAGATGTAAACCGTATGGTTCGCGAACAAATCCGCGATTTCACTAAATCTTCAAAGGGTTTGGAAAAAGAAATTAAGATTTGGGAATCTGTGGATCAATATGATGCATACTTAAAAGAAGCATCCGCATTGACCGGTTCCGGCGCGGGCGTTGGTGGTCGTGTTGCTTACGATCCTGTATTCCATGTGATGCGTTTGGCAAACCCAATGCGCGGTTTATCACGCAATGTGTCAACTGATGGCGCACAATATACTTTCCGCGCCAAAACAGGCAACGCGGGTGCGGCATGGGGTTATGCAATCAATAACAACGGTTCCGGCACTACTGAAAGCACAAACATTTGGCAATTAAATTTGCAAGATATTAATGTGCAATTCCCAATCCGTACCGCCGCTTTGGATGATATTGATGGTTTGGAAGCCAATGTGGTTGACGATATGCTTGTGGAGTTTTCACAAGTTGAAGGTCAATCAATGATCCAAAACGATGATCAATCGGGTTCAACAACTACTTCAACCGGTGGCACAAACGGTTTGCGTGGTTTGAATTACTATCCGGGCGCAAATAGTTCATATACAGGTGGTACAACTTCCGCTTATGGCTTCGGCACAAGTGGTACAGGTGCAACCGCCGGTTTGAATAGCATTGCAACTTATGACCAAATCACAACTAACGGTTTTGCAAGCGCAAACAATGTTCAGTATGCCGATTTGATTAATTTCTTACACGCATTGCCACAACAATATTGGTCAAATGGCAACAAGTGGATGATTTCACCGTTGATGCTTGCCGGTATTCGTGGTTTAGTTGATGACAACGGTACACCTGTGTTTGAAAGAATGTCACCATTGGTTTACGATGGTATCGTTGGCAAGTTGCTTGGTTACGATGTAGTTGTTAACAACTATGTTGATGCGCCAACCGCCGCCGGTGGTTCTGCCGGTACTGTGGACAAGTTCCCAATGTATTTTGGTGACTTCACACGCGGACACACAATCGTGGATCGTTTGAATATGGTATTGCGCCGTTACGATCAAACTGCACCGGGCTTCATCACTTTCTATGGTGAAAAACGCTTGTGTGCATCGAATGTCGATCCTGCCGCAATCATCCGTTACCGTTCAACTGCAACGGGCGCGTAATAGCAACAAAGGAATGGGGGGCTTACGCCCCCCTTCTTGAATGAATATTGAAGGCATAAAGGAAAAAAGCAAATGAAAAATACCGCCATTCTTAACGGCATCAAAGAAGCACTAACCAACGGGGAAGCAACCGTTAACCTGCGCGAAGCAAGTTCCCTTACGGGTTCGGGGCTTGATGCGGGTGGTCGCGTAATTTACGATGATGCGTTTGCTTCTTTGCGTTATGCCAACCCAATTCGTATGGGTGCGCGACAAATTGCAACCGATGGTTCGGCGCAAGCGTTTGTTGCAAAAACAGGTAATGCGACATTGGTTCAAGGGATTGCCGTTGTAACCGGCGCAATTTCAACAACCACACTTACAGTTTCCGCAGTAACTTCCGGCACATTGCGTGTTGGTCAATACATCACCGGTACGGGCGTAACTGCCGGTACTACTATTACCGCACTTGGTACAGGTACGGGCGGTACAGGCACTTACACCGTAAGCGCAAGCCAAACAGTTTCATCCACTACCGTTACGGCGCAATCAAACCCTTGGGGTTATTCAATCAACGCCAATGGTGGTTCACCGGACATTTCCACAACATTTTGGCAATTGCCGGTTCGCGACATTAATGCAAGCCTTCCAATCCGTACCGCAGTTCTTTCGGATATTGATTCATTGGAAGAAGCGGTTGCGGGCGATTTGCTTTTGGAATTGTCGCAACAAGAAGGTTTGTCGATGGTTCTTAACAATGACCAATCCGCAAGCACAACTTACGCTTATGGCGCAACAAGTGGTTTGCGTGGGTTGAATTCATACCCCGGTTCCACAAGCGCGGCGGCATTTGGTTCAAACGGTTCCGCAATTACTAACGGGCGGCATACTGTGTTGCAAGTTGAATTGGCAACCGCAACCGCCGTTGTTTATGATGATTTGGCAAACTTGCAAGCCGCTTTACCGGCGCAATATTTGAACAAACCAACAACCGCATGGATGATGCATCCAACGACAATTCAAGCATTGCGTAAATTGAAGGCATCAACAAGCGCAAACAACTTCTTGGAAGTTGGCGATGATGATGGCGGCGCGGTAGTTTACATTTTTGGGCATCGCGTGATTCCAAACCCATATATGCAAGTTGCGGCATCGGGCGCGTTCCCGGTTTACCTTGCAGAGTGGGAACGCTTTGTAACCATTGCGGATTACGGCGTAATTGACATTAAGCGATTCGATCAAAGCGCGCCGGGTTTTGTAACCTTGTTTGCTGAAAAGCGCGTTTGTAGTTCAATTCTTGATGTATTTGCGGGTGTTCGTTTAGTCGGCGCATAAGGGGCAGATTATGGCGGTTGAAAATATGACACTTGCCCCGTATTATTCGGGGACAAGAAATCCGTTCAATTATGAAAAAGTTGAACAAATTAACCGCGATATTTCAACCGGTTGGTTAACGCTTGATGAAATAACGCAACAACTTAACTTGTTTCAAGATGAATCGCAAGATTCTTATTTATCAAGCCTTGAATTGGCAACCCGTATGGCAATCGAAGATTTCCTTGGGTTTGCTATTTTTTCAACGCAATACCGTTGTTATTACGGCGATCCGGGTTTAAATGGATCATCAATTTATTTGGATTTGCCGGAAGTCGCAACAACATACCAAGGGCAATCCCCGGCGGTAACAATTAACACCGTTGAATTTTGGACAGGTACAACCGGGGCAACAAAAAACCTTTTGGCGGCAAGTAATTATTATTACGATCCAACAGGTAATCGCGTGGTTGTACCAAGCGGCTTGCCAAGCCCTTTGGCGCAAAACATTGCAAACCCGGTTCAAGTAACTTATACGATTAACCAAAGTTTTGCGGCGCAATATCCGGTGGTAAAACAAGCGGGCTTAATGTTGTTAACGCATTTGTATAACAGTCGATCCACCGTTGGTGATTCGGTACAAATGAAAGCCGAAATTCCATTTGGCGTTACGATGTTGTTGCGCCCTTACAAAGCATTGGTTATGTAATGACAATTAAGCGTTACGAAAATGTTGGCGTTAACACCGTTACAAACGGCGTGAATAGCCTTGGGGAATACACAACTACCATTACCCCTTGGTTTGAAACACGCGCTTTGGTAAGCGATGTGGCAAATTCCTTGCGTATTTCGGAACGGTATCGGGTGTATTCGGATTTAACAAACTTCACAATGAATTACACGCCAAACACAAAAACCATTGTGGATGACCAAGACAATTATTCATTTGAATGGCGGGGAAAAGATTGGCGTATTACGGATTGCCGGGAATCAAATGATCGGCAGTTTGTTACCTTTATTTGTTATCGTAACGATCCATCCACCCCGGTGTAAAAATGGCAAATCAAAACAATCCCGTACAGTATGCCGAAGCGATCCAATACGAGTTGGCGCAAACGGTTACGCCTGTACCGGTGTACGCAAGTTTCAACCGAAATTATGCAAAAGAACCAAAATTTTTAACTTGGATATTGCGGAACATTCATCAACCCGTTTACACCGGGCAAACGCAATCCAACAAAGGTATTGATCGCCCAATATTTCAAGTGCATATTTATGCACAAACAATGTCGGATGCTTTCAATTTAAGCAACACCATATTACAATCATTGCATGGGTATTCGGGTCAATTTGGCGGCGTAAGCGGCTTTTTTGTTGCAAAGGTTGATATAAGTTGGCTTTACAATACATACGATAATGAATTGGGTTTAAACCAAATTGTTTTGGATTGCACCCTTGATATTCCAACACCAATATGACAAGATTTTTTTAACACTTTCAAAAAGGAAATGAAAAATGGCACTTATTAATAAAGTCTTGCCGGGTTATGTTGCAACCCTTTGGTGTCAAGATGATGCCACACCAACCCCATTGACCGATGTTCAATTGGGTACTTGGGCGCAGGTTGAAACAATTATTGGCACAAGTGCGGGCGGTTTAGGTACTGCCGGTGAACAAGTGCCGGTGGAAGCAATCCCCGCATTTGGTTCCGATGATGCAAGCGCGGCATATTCTGCCGCCGGTTTGCGTACCGGTTACAAAATCACTACCCAAAACCAAGTAACTTCGTTAACGATTACTTCGGCTTGGAACCCTGCCGATGCCGCCCAATTGCTTATTCGCGATGATGGCGATTCCGGTTCAATCATCCGCACTTATGTGATTGCGGTTTATGATGGTACTGATACCGTTGCTTACGCTTTCAATGGTCGCGTTGGTGGTATGCAATGGGATATGTCACCAAGTGCCGAAGGTAAATTTACTTTCACAATTCACCCCGTAGGCGGCAATTCATACGGTTGGTCTAATAGTTAACAACCCCGAAAACAATAAAACATGACAACATTAGATAACACAAAAAACAATTCGGAAGCCTTACTTAACTTCTTGATTACCCAAGCCAATTCCGGTTCAAAGAATTGGTTTGGGTTTCACGAACAACGCATTGCCGGAATTCATACCGCATATAAAATTGCGGAAAATCATGCCGACAAATTAACCCCCGATGAAGTTGCGGATTACGCTTTGCGCCTTAACAACGCAATCTTTCGCAAATTGGTAAAAGGGGAATAACATGGCACTATCAAGCAAACTTGGTAAATCTTACGAAAAAGTAAAAGCCGAAACTAAACTTAAAACAATCCATATTGATTTGGAAGAAGTTAAGTTTGAATTAAGAGTAAGGATTCCATTGAAAAAAGAAATGGAAGAAATTACCGGCAAAATCCTTTCGCCCGATCAAGCGCGAGTGGACAAGATTTTTAAACGCCTTACCGAACCAATGATTAAAGCATTGGAAGAAGGTGGCGAAGATTTCGTTAAAGCACTTAACGAAAAGAAACAAACCATTACCCAAACCGATGATGATTTGGTTGTGGATGGCACTTCGGTACGACAAGTTGCAAATTTTTCCGCAATTGAAGAAAATAAAGTTGAACAATATTTTCGTTTGTTAGTATCGGAAACGGGCGAACCCATTACCGAAACTTACGAACAAATTAATGAAGAATTCCCGGAATTTGTAATTCGGGAAATTGTTTCGGAAATTGATAAGGCAATTAAACCCGATTACAAAACAGTAAAAAAAAATTAAGGCGTAGCCTTCGCCGCCAAGTTGTTGCCGCAATGGTGTTCAACGGGCATACAGAACAATACATTGATTCAATTGATGAAGAATTATTTGGAGATATACAAGTTATGTATGCCGAAGGGATGCTTGGAAATAAGGCAATATTCGATGCATTAGCACCGATCACAACCGCCATTTTTAATTATTTACGCCCCGAAGGTGCGCCCGCCAATAAAGTTGATTCCATATTTAATTGGATTAATGATTACTTCCGTAATCCGGACAATGAAGCCGCCGAAACTGATAAAGTAAATTCCGCGTTACTTACTTTTGTATCCCGCGCAAAAGGTTACAAAAAGGAAAGGTTTAAAAATGGCTGAATTTTCAACCGCAGGTTTTGAAAACTTGTTTGCCAATATGCAAGCGTTGGAAGATGAAATTGGCAAAGGTAAAACCGATAAAATTTGGCGTGGGGCAATGACATACGCAATGGAACCGGTTTTACAAGATGCCAAATCGTATGCACCTAAAGATACGGGGGAAACTGCGGATCGTATTTATTTACGGGTACATCGCCCGCAAGCCCGCGATAAAAGTTCAAACCGATATGCCGGGGAAAACTTTATTGCCCGCGTAACTGCAAGTACCTTGCGTGAAGATTCGGTACAAAACTTTGTTGTTAACAAGCGCGGAAGATTACAAGCGGTATGGGCAAACAAAAGCCGCGCCCCTGTTTCACAAGAATTTGGAAATGCAAGAACGCCGCCGCATCCTTTTATGCTTCCGGCATTAAACAATAATTCTGATAAAGTGATATCGCGTTTGGGTACTGCTTTATTTGAAGCAATAAAAAAAGTTGGGGAAGGTAAAAAATAATGGCAACCATTGGTTCGTTAACGGTAAAGTTGGGCTTGGTAACGGTTGAATGGGATAAAGCAACCGCGAAAGCAAAACAAGATGCCAAAGATTTGCAAAAATCTTTTAACAATTTAGGGCTTGATCTTGGTAAATTAAAAAATGTATTTAATGCCGTTGGTGGCGCGGCAGGTATATCCCTTGCCGGGCTTGGTGCGCTTATGCATGGAACAATGGCACTTGCAGATGAAGTAAGCGATCTTTCAAAGGGCTTTGGTATTTCCATTGCCAAAACCCTTCAATTTAAAGAAGCCCTTACCCAAGCGGGCGGCAATGGCGAACAAGCCGCAAAAGTATTAAGCACCCTTTTTTCTAAAATTGAAGAAGCCCAAGGCGGCAACGAAAAAGCAATTGCAACCTTTGAACAAATTGGTTTGACATTTGAAGAATTGCGGGCAATGCAACCGGAAGAAGCCATTAACAAAATTGTTAATGGTCTTAAAGGAGTAAGCAACGAATACGAACGGGTAAAACTAATAAAAGAATTGCTTGGGCGCGGCGGTATTGGCGTAAGCCTTGAAGATTTATCCGAACGCTTGGGAATGTCAATTGTTGAATTTAAACAAGCCGAAAAAGCAATGGAAACATTTGGCAATTTGTCGGATACTTTAAAGGAAAGTCTTTCAAATTTAAAAATTGCCTTTGCTGAATTGGTTGCCCCTTTTATTGGCGATGGCAAATTTATTATCAATGTAAACGAATTTAAAGCCGCAATGGTGGCGGTAACTGCCGCCGGTGTTGTAAGCGGTATGTTTAAGTTGGTTGAAGCGTTTGTTCTTTTGAACAAATTGATGAAAACAACCGCATCCCTTGGTTTGGCAATTAGTGCCGCCGGTGGTGTAAAAGGCATTGCAATGGCGGGCGCAGGGCTTGCCGCATACTTTGGCGCAAAAGCCGCTTTTGATGCAAGCGATGAAGAAGCCGCAAATGCGCCGCCCGTTCCGGGGGCAACGCCCACCACACCCAATAAACCAACTGCAAGAAATCCCGAACCCGCAAAGCGTGGTTCGGATGCCGCCGTTGCGCGTGTTGCCCTTGCCAAAAAATTGTTTGAAATTGAAAAACAAAGAAGTGAATTGCGTATTAAAGGGCTTTCACAAGATCAACTTACGATTGATATTGCCGAAGTTGAATTAAAAAAACGCGAAGAAATTGCGCGCGCCCAATCTGATTACACCGCAAATTTAGCAAAAGAAAATTTAAGTAATCGAGAAAAAGCCGCATTTGCCGGGCAATATAACGCCGCAATTCAAATGGCAAATTTAAAAGCAAAAGAACAAATTGATTATTTGCTTGCCGCCCGCCAAAAAGAAATGCGTATTTTGAAAGAAAAAACCGCTTATGAAATGGAACGGTATCGGTTAGAGGGTGCGGGCATCATTCTTGATGTGCAACGCATTAGTATGACCGAAAAACAATTTGCATACGCGCAAGAATTTCTTAATTTTGAACGCCGCCGATTGGAATTAAATCAACAACTTATTGATGCAAAAAACCAATATGGTGAAGGTGAACGGTACGAAGCCGAAGCGGAACGCATTAACAAAGTAATTAGTGCCGAAACAGAATTACACAATTTGCGTTTGCAATCTATTCAAGACAAAGAAAACCAAATTCGCGCCCAACAAATTCTTACCGATACCGAAAAAGCCGGTTTTGATACGATGGTTTCCAATTTGCAATCCCTTGGGCAACATTCCAAAACGGCGTTTGCGGCGTGGAAAGCAATGGCAATTGCCCAAACGGTTATTGATACATATTCAAGCGCGGTAAGTTCATACAAGGCATTGGCGGGCATCCCAATTGTGGGACCCGCTTTAGGTTTTACTGCGGCGGCAATTGCGGTTGCGGCGGGTATGGCGCGTGTTGCGGCAATTCGTTCAACACAATATCAAGGCAGGGCAAAAGGCGGCGTTATGTCTGCAAACCAACCGTACCTTGTTGGTGAAGAAGGCGCGGAAATGGTTATTCCAAACCAATCATCAATGGTTGTACCTGCCGGGCGTACTGCGGCAATGATGGGCAATTCTCCCGCCGTTGTTTACAATGGTACGGTAATACAAAATATGCAAGCAATTGATACGCAATCGGCGGCGCAATTTTTAGCGCGTAACAAAGATTCGGTTTATGCGGCGAATATGTCGGCGGCGCGTGGACTACCACAAAGCAGGTGATTAAATGAGTTTGAACCAAATATTAGCAATAAGCGAAAGCGTTGGGATCAAGGATCACCGATTTATTGGGCAAGTGATTTCGCGTAATCAACGCATTAACACTTCCGAACAAATGACGGTGGTTCCATTTGAATTCAAAATGAAACCAATGAATTATTTGTATTATTCGCAAAACCGCGATTTACTTGCAACGCTTCGTTATTATGATCGGGCGTTAACGCAATACATTAACTTTGGCGCAACCGGTTGGGTAAATTACATTGCGTACCAAGGTGATATGACAAGTGGCGAAATTGCTTTATGTGAATGGCAAACATCAAGCGCAAATACCACTTTGGTTTTGGGAAGCCTTCCATCGATGTTATCAACCGAATATGTTGTTCGCGCCGGTGATTTTTGCCAAGTTGGGCTTTATACATACATTGCCACACAAGATGTGCAACGCGGTTCCGGTTCAACTGTTAACATTCCCGTACACCGCAATTTGCTTACGCCGGTTGCAAGCCCAATTGATGCGGTAATTGGGCAATATGGCACAACGGTAAGCATGGGTGGAAGCCCGTACACCGGCGTTACATTCCCGGTGGTATTAACAGATTACCCAACATATACATTGGTTCCAATAACCAATGATTCTTTTATTCAATGGGCGGGTGAATTTATTGCAATGGAAATCGTGGTATGAATGACATAACACCCGTACAAGATACAAACCATATACGATATGCCGATTTTGTTCGCGTTACCACACAAGATAAGGTAATTGCGGGAAACCTTGTTGTTGGAACAACTTATACAATCCTTTCCCTTGGAACAACTAATTTCACATTGGTTGGGGCGGCAACAAATACCATTGGCATTTCATTTGTTGCAACGGGCGCGGGTACAGGTACAGGCATTGCCACAAAAGTTGTGAAATATTTATTTACAACTGCGCCAACATCATTAACGATTTCGGCGGTTGATTCCCAAGCCTTTTCGGGGGTTGGGCAATTGGTACAAGTTGGCAACGCAACCCGCGATATTAAAAGCACCGCAAACGAAACAACATTTACTTTGGTTGGCATTGATACCGCCATGCTTGGTTGGGTTCTTGGGCAAGATGTTAAGGGTTCCAAGATTGAAGCATGGCATGGGTTTTTTGATGAATCCGGCGCACTAATTACCACCGGCGGTACGGGCGGGCTTTATAAATTCTTTACCGGGTTTATAAATAGTTTTTCCATTTCCGAACAATGGATGGAAGAAGTGCGTATGTTTGTTGGATTAATTCAAGTATCCGCATCATCCATTCAATTAATTTTGCAAAATAGAATTGCCGGAAGATATACCAACGACAACAATTGGCAATTTTTTACGCCGGGTGATACAAGCATGAACCGCGTTGCGTTTATTACAAATGTTAATTATCAATTTGGAAAACAACAAACAACATGATAAGACAAGCAACACCATACGATAAAACACAAATAATTGAAATGATGAAAGAATTTCGCGCCGAAGCGGATTTTCCGGAATTGCTTGGAGTTGAAAACGAACCTTATTGGAACGCAATGCTTGATTCCATTTTTGCGGGGCAAGGCGTTGTTTTTTTGGAAGAAGGAAAGGGGTTGTTAATGGCAATGGTGTTGCCGACAATTTGGGATAACAAAACTTTTGCCATGCATGAATTGGCTTGGTATGTTCGCCCCCAACACCGCGATACAAGTGCCGGATTTCGATTGTTTGCAAATTACATTGCGTACGGTAAGCAATTGAAAGAAAATGGGCGCATTGCATATTTCACAATGACCAAGTTAGATACAAGCCCAAACCTAAAATATGACAAATACGGATTCCGCAAAAAAGATGAAAATTGGATACAGTAAATTAACGCTTGCGGTTGCTTTGTTTGCAATTGCTTCCCATGCAAATGCGGCGGCAACGCTGATTGCGGCGGCAGTTCTTACGGTTGCAACTTATGCAACGGCGGGGGTTGTGGCGGCGGTTGTGGTTGGCATTGTTGCAACTGCGGTGGTTGCAAAATCCTTTGTTCAATCTATGCAACCCGGATACGATGGTTCCGGGGCATCACCAAATCCGGGAAATCGGCAACAACTTCCACCCGCAACCGATAACAAATTACCAATTGTTTATGGTGCGGCTTGGGTTGGCGGCACAATTATTGATTTATCAATTAGTGATAACAATCAAGAATTGTATTATGTTGTTGCACTTACCGAAGTTACCGGAAACGGTACGGACACAATTTCTTTTGGTGATATTTATTGGGGTGGCAAAAAATGCAATTTTGCTTCTTCAACAAGTGAAAATGTTGTTTCATTAACGGATGAATCAACGGGTGAAACCGATACATCGGTTAATGGATTGTTGCAAATTTATTTGTATTCAAACGGATCAAATTCGCAAGTTCGTGGTTCATCTTCCGCAATAAGCGTAATGCAAACCGCCGGACTTATTTACCAATGGGATTCAACAAAATTAATGACAAATTGCGCCTTTGCAATTATTCATATTTCATATAATCAAAATGCGGGATTAACAGGAATACAACAAACAAAATTTCAATTAACAAATTCACGATATAAACCTGGTGATTGTTTTTATGATTATTTTACAAATCAAATATATGGCGCGGCAATTGATGTAAGCCAAATTGATACCGCAAGCCTTACAACATTAAATGCATATTGTGATGAATCGTTTACATATACCGATTACGATGGAAATGTAACAACGCAAACACGATTTCGTTTTGATGGCGTAATTGATACAAAACGCGCAATTATGGATAACTTGCAAGATATGTCAAGTTGTTGCGATTGTTTAATTAGATACAACGAAATTGAAAGTAAATGGGGTGTAATAACACAAAGCCCAACTTATACAATTTCAATGGCACTAAATGATTCCAATATGGTTTCATCAATTCAAATTACGCCGCTTGATATTGCCGGTACATACAATATTATTGAATGTAAATTTCCGGATGAATCAAACCAAGATGCATTTAATTCCGCAACATTTGATTTAGCACAAATTGATCCGGCATTGCTTTTGCCAAATGAACCGGTAAATAAACAATCAATGTCTTTTGCTTTAGTTAACAACGATGTTCGGGCGCAATATCTTGCAAATCGTATGTTAAAAGGAAGCCGCGAAGATTTACAAGTGCAGGTGCAAATTAATTATTCCGGCATCCAATTGGAATCCGGGGATATCGTAACAATTACAAATACAAATTATGGTTGGGTTGCAAAAGAATTTAGAGTTATGAAAGTAACGGAAAATTTTTCTGCCGATGGTTCAATTACTGCCGATTTAATTCTTATTGAATTTAACGCATCAATTTATGATGATGCAAACATTACACAATTTCAACCCGCCCCCAATACAGGGATTGCCGATCCATTGGTTTTTGGTAATGTTCCCGCGCCCGTTGTTGGCACAAGTTACCCAACAAATGCAACCCCGCTTTTCTTGGTAAACATAACCGCAAGCGTACAAGGCATTATTCAATATGCGGAAATTTGGTATTCGGCTTTTCCAACGCCAACCGCAAGCCAATTGATTTTTGGTGGCACAACGGAAATACAATCAAACGGTACGCCGTATAACCCCGGAAGCGCGTTGCCGCCCGTAACCCTTGCTTCCATACCTGCGGGTACTTGGTACTTCTTTTCGCGTATGGTTAACAGTTTGGGAACATCGCCTTATTCACCGGCAAGTTCACCGTTTGTTTGGAAGCCAACAACATACCAATATTCCGAACGGTATTTGTCGGTTGCTTATGCTGACAATGCAACCGGAACAAGTAATTTTAATTTAAGCCCAACCAACCGTTTGTATTATGGTTTGTTAAACACTTCTTCTTCTTCCGGCGTTCATACTTACGATGAATACACTTGGTTCCCTGCCGATCCTACTTTTGGAACAAACATATTTTTATGTTATGTAAATTATTCAAATCGCCGTTTTTCTTTTGCAACCGGATTTGCTAATTACGCGGCAGGTACGGGCGCATTTGTTCCAACGCAAGCATTACTTTTTGATCCGCGTTTATGGTCTGCGTTGCCGGATGGATCAAACACAATTGATTTGGATGCGGGAACGGGGCAAGTTATTTCAACGGGTACAACAACCGTTGGTACAGGTGAAATTGCCGTTACCAATAACCCGGATGGAAAAGTTGTTGCATCACTTAAACCATACCTTGATTTTGGTTCCGGCATTTATTCAAAAACTGCAAGTGCGGCAAAATTAACAATTGATATTTATGGGCGTGTTGTTGGGTTTGAAGAACCCGATGCGTTTTATATGACCATTGCCCAATTTACCGCAACAAGCGGGCAAACCATATTTTCGGTAACAAGAAGCGCGGGTTATATTTCCGGGCAATGTTTAGTATTTAAAAATGGCGTATTGCTTGATACAAGCGAATACACCGATACAGGCGGCACAACCGGAACCGTTACATTAAGCACCGGTGCAATTCTTAACGACAAAGTAACAATTATTTCTTTTAAATCATCAAATACAACAACCGGGGTATATGCATCATTTACAAGAAATACCGCAACATTAACAAATGCTTCTTCATATACGCCATCCGGTTTTACAATCACAAGCGGATATGAATTATTATTTTTAAATGGTTCAACCTTAACCGATCAAGATTACGATATTGTTGGCGGTGATATTACTAATTTGCCATCATTGGCAACGGGATTGTTAACGGTAATTCAATGGACACCAAACAACCTTACAACGCCAAATGGCAATCCTGTTAATGTTGTAACAAATACAGTTATTGGGCAAACATCATATTCGTTTAATTACACAACGGATGCATTTAATTTATTTCAAAATGGGGTTTTACTGTTTGGTGGAACGGATTACACTACCGTAAGCGGTGGTTATACATTGGCAAATTCACCAACAAGTAATACGAATTTACTTTTGCAACAAACATTTGCAAGAACAGGGGCAGTCTAATGACACAAGCATTTAATTTGGCGCAACTTGCCAACAACCTTAATACATCGGGGCAACTTGATGCAACGGATGGGCTTTCCGGGCTTATTCCAATTGTTAACGGAAGCACCGGTTTAACCGCGCCCGGCACAAGCGGTAATGTTTTAACAAGTGATGGAACAAGTTGGACAAGCGCGCCGGTTGGAAATGCGGCAACGGTTACAAACGGGGTTTACACAACCAATTTTACGGGTTCAAATCAATCGGTAAATTCCGATGGTTATCAAAAACTTCCCGGCGGCTTAATTATTCAATGGGGAACATCCGGCGGCATTTCGCCAAATAGCACATTAACAATTAATTATCCAATAAGTTTTCCAAATGCCGTTTTTGTAATTACAACCGGGGCAAATACTTCAAATCAACAAGCGGATGGAACAACCAATGTGATAAGCCGGGGAACATCAAGTTTTGTTGCCGCAAACGGCGATAATGCAAATACTTTTACTTGTTCATGGATTGCTATTGGATATTAAATTTTGATGTGCTAAAATTTTAAAAACAAAACACGACATGAAAGCAGGGTTTGCGAGTGCGCGAACCTTATAACCGGGAATGGGGCAATCATGGCAGTATTCAACAAAAATACACTTACCCAAGTGTCGGGTTTTGACAATCCGATAATTGCGGGCGAATTGGTTTATGACCAAGCAACATATTGGAACCTTCAATTAACCGCCGAAGATGGTGTATCGCCGGTTTCCTTGGAAGATGCAACCATTGATGCACAAATAATTCGCCGTACACTTTCAAATGTTCAAGATAGCCGATATGGGCTTACTTTTGACATTACCAATTACACCCCAACGCCAACGGCAATTCCATTGACCATTACCAATCGCGATGATGCGGAAGGTTCGTTTACTTTGGTTATTGATGATTCATCGTGGGGTTTAGTAACTACCGATGATCAATTGGCAATTAGTTCGCCAAATGGCGCAGGATTTTCCGGGCGAATAAAAATTGGATTTCCATCACAACCAAGTGGGCAACCTGCCGAAGATAACATTATTTTCTTGTTGTTTTTAGTGCGTAGCGATGGAATCATAAAGGTTTAACTATGGCGAATTTAAATGTAACGGTTCAAGATGCCAATAACATTAATGTTCAAGTTACCCCAACCCCAAAACAAACCATTCAAATTAACCGGGGGGTAGCCGGTAAGGATGGTGGCGATAAGATAGGTGGTTATCCCGTAGTGATTACCGCCGTACAACCACAAGATGTAATCATGTTTGGAACAAACGAATGGGTAAATACCCCGCAAACCGAAATCGCCGATGGCGGCAACTTTTAAAAAGGAAATAAAAAATGTCAAATACCATACGCATTAAACGCCGCGCCGCTTCCGGTGGTGCAGGTGCGCCAAGTACGCTTGCAAATGCGGAATTGGCTTTTAACGAAGCAACGAACATACTGTATTACGGTACAGGTACAGGCGGTTCCGGTGGAAGTGCAACTTCCATTATTGCAATTGCCGGTAACGGTGCGTATGTTGATCTTTCAACAAACCAAACAATTGCAGGTACAAAAACATTTTCAAGCACCATTTCCGGTTCAATTGATGGCAATGCCGCAACTGCAACCAAATGGGCAACGGCGCGCGATTTATCGCTTACCGGTGATGGTACGGCAACCCTTGCAAGCGTTGATGGTAGCGCGGCAGTAAGCGGGGCATTTACCCTTGCAACCGTTAACAGTAATGTTGGAACATTCCTAAAAACTACCGTAAACGCAAAAGGTTTAGTAACTGCCGCAACAACTGCAAACATTAACGATTTAACGGTTCCAACTGCGGATTATGCATTTGGTGGTTTCAAAATTACCGGGCTTGCCGATCCAACAAACGATCAAGATGCCGCAACCAAATATTATGTTGATACCGTTGCACAAGGTTTGGATGTTAAGGCATCCGTTAAAGCCGCAACTACCGCCAACATTACTTTATCCGGCGCACAAACAATTGATGGCATTGCAATTGTTGCCGGTGATCGCGTATTGGTTAAAAATCAAACATCAACCCCAACAAACGGTATTTATGTTGCCGCAAGTGGCGCATGGGCGCGTTCCGCAGATGCAAGCACTTGGGATGAATTAGTTTCCGCTTATACCTTTGTTGAAGAAGGCGCAACATACGCGGATACCGGTTGGGTTTGTACGATTAATGCCGGTGGTACGCTTGGAACAACCCCTATCACTTGGTCACAATTTAGCGGTGCAGGTACATACCTTGCAGGTACAGGGCTTACGCTTACAGGTAACACATTCAGTATTACCAACACCGCCGTTACTGCCGGTTCATACGGTTCCGCAAGTGAAACCCTTACCGCAACGGTTAATGCCCAAGGTCAACTTACTGCCCTTGCAGATACGCCAATTGCAATTACGCTTTCACAAGTTACCGATGCCGGTACAATTGCAAGCCAAAATGCAAGCAATGTGGCAATTACCGGTGGTTCAATTACCAACCTAACAACCTTTGATGGCATTACAATTGATGGTGGTACATTCTAATTAATGTGGGATATGCCCCTTTTTAGGGGCTTTTTAAAAAGGTCATTTTTATGGCAAACATAATTAAACCAAAGCGTTCAAGTGTCGCGGGTAAAGTTCCAACCACTTCCGATATTGTTAGCGGCGAAATTGCCATTAACAATGCGGATGCAAAGATATATCAAAACAACGGAACATCCGTTGTGCAAGTTGGCGCGGGCAAACTTACCGCGCTTTCCGATGTTGTTGTAACGACACCATCAACCGGGCAAAGCCTTTCATACAACGGCACAAATTGGGTAAACAGTTCCGCAGGTGCGGGCGATGTTACCGGCGCGGCTTCTTCAACGGATAACGCCGTAACCCGTTTTGATGGCACTACCGGCAAAGCAATACAAAATTCAACGGTAACACTTGATGACACCGGCAATTTTGCCAATGTAAATGCCGTTGGTTTTGATACAACGCCCGGAACCTTGCCAACTGCGGCGGGATCAATGTTTTGGGATTCGGGGGATGGAACACCAAGCGTAATCCTTAACGCGGATACAAGCCTTCAATTGGGGCAAGAAAACATTGCATTGGTTTACAACGGTACAGGTTCAACCATTGCAAAAGGTTCCGTTGTTGCGGTTAATGGCGCACAAGGTCAACGCCCAAGCGTTGCATTAGCGGATGCCGATTCCGAAGCATTAAGCGCGCCCACCCTTGGTATTACAACCGAAGCGATTGCAAATGGCGCGGAAGGTTTTGTAACCACATTTGGTTTTGTACGCGGGATTAATACAAGCGGTTTTACTGCGGGCGCACCAATTTACCTTTCACAAACTGCGGGCGCATTTACTGCAACGCGCCCAAGCGCACCGGCGCATACCGTTGCATTGGGTTGGGTAATCAAAGTAAACGCATCATCCGGCGAGGTGTTTGTAAACATCAACAATGGTTGGGAATTGGATGAATTACACAATGTATTAATTACTTCCCCAACAAGCGGTAACACGCTTATTTATGATGCCGCCGTTGGGGTTTGGAAAAATGCAAATCTTACCGATGGTACGGGAATTTCAATTACCGAAGGTGCGGGATCAATTACCGTTGGGCTTGCGGATACTGCGGTTACGGCGGGGTCATATACAAATACAAACATTACCGTTGATGCACAAGGGCGCATAACTGCGGCGGCAAATGGAAGCGCGGGCGGCGTTACTTCCGTAACAGGAACATCCCCAATTAGTTCAACGGGTGGTTCAACCCCCGCAATTAGTTTGGATTCTTCCGGTGTTACACCGGGAACATATACATATTCATCCGTAACCGTTGATACATACGGAAGGGTAACTTCGGCATCAAGTGGGGCATCGCCTTCGGCATTTCCAAGCGGTACAAAAATGTTATTTGTGCAAACTGCCGCACCTACCGGATGGACAAAGGACACAACCAACAACGATAAAGCATTGCGCGTTGTAAGCGGTACGGCAAGCACCGGCGGCACAACCGCTTTTTCAAGCGTATTTACTTCAAGAACCCCAAGTGGTTCGGTTGCGGTAACGGTTGGTGCGGGAACATTGGGCGTGAATGTAAGCGGACTTTCGGCGGGCAATACAACGCTTTCCGAAAGCCAAATACCTGCCCACTATCACGATATGGCGTATGGTTCCGAAAACTTGGGATTGGGTTGGGGATACGGTTCAAGTTCATCATCATGGCGGCAAAGTTTTAACCCAAATACTTTCCCGCGCCCAAGGGTTTCACCAACCGGCGGCGGCGGCGCACATTCACATTCAATAAGTGGAAGCGCAACCATAACAGGTTCACCAAGTGGAAGCGGAACATTTACCGGTACGGCAATGGATTTTGCCGTTCAATATGTGGATGTGATTATTGCCACAAAGGATTAATGAAAATGAGAAAATATCTTTTACAAAGTTATTTTCTTGTTGATGAATTTGAAGAACATAATAATATTAAGCAATTGTTGCTTGATGCAATTAAAAATTCAAAACAAGAATCATTAACCTTTGAGAATAGTTCGGATCAAATTAACAAATTAGATTGGTCTGAAAAATATAATTTTGATCGTGAATGGGTACAAATTTTGTATCCAAAACTTTTTTGCAAATTAACATCAATGGCAAAAGCAATTGGGTTTGAAAATGCAAAAATAAATGAATTATGGTTTCAACAATATATTGAAAACGATATTCATTCATGGCATGGTCATGGAAGCAATTTTACTTGCGTTTATTATCTTGAAATGGATGATGATGCGCCCAAAACGGAATTAATTGAACCTTTTTCTATGGATGGCAAATTTACGCCGGAAGTTAAAGAAGGTTCAATTATTGTTTTTCCAAGTTATGTTGTTCATCGCGCGCCGATTGTTAAACATGACACAAGAAAAACAATTATTGCTTTTAATATTGATTTTGAAGGCATAACGGAAGAAGCAAAAATTTTGTACGATTCACTTTAAAAGGATAAGACACGATGAAAATTGAACCAAAAAACAATTGCCCACTTAATAATTTTGAACCTTGCAAACAAATGGATTGCGCTTGGTTTGTAAAAATTGGTGGCAACCATCCACAAACCGATGAATATGTTGAAGAATGGGCTTGCGCCCATGCTTGGTTGCCAATTCTTATTATTGAAAACAATTTAAAACAAATTCAAACGGGCGCGGCAATTGAATCTTTCCGCAATGAAATGGTGCGATCAAATGACAGAAGCGCACAAATGTTAATGGAAGCCGCAACAATCAAAAACAAATTGGGGATGTAAATTATGAAAATGACAATTATTCCAAGCGATAAAACCGTTTATGTTGATGGTATTTCGTATGCGCCTTTAGATTGGCAAGGAACGCCAATTGGTATTCATGCATTGCAATGGTTTGATGTAGCCGGATGGATTGAATACGCGGATAACAGTATTCCAAATGAACAAATTACAGAATTGCCGCAATGGGCTTTGAACGCATACGATGCATGGGTTGTGGCAAACACCCCGGTTCCACACATTGCAACCGCACAAGAAAATCAAGCAATTGCATCAAGCCTTTTATATGATACGGATTGGACAACAATACCGGATGTTGCCGATCCAACAAAATCAAATCCATATTTAACAAATGCAAATGATTTTGTTGTTTATAGAAATCAAGTAAGACAAATTGCAATTAACCCACCCGAAGGCAATATTGATTTTCCAACGCGCCCAACGCCTGTTTGGAGTAATTAATTATGGGCGTTTTTCATCCTTGTTGGGTTAGAGAAAAAGCCATTCCGGAAGAATTTTGCGATTTGATTGTTAAGCAATCGGAAACTTTTGAATGGGAAGAAGGGCAAGTTGGCGGTTATATGCCCGATCCAAATTATAAAAACCGAAATGCCAACATTGCTTGGTTAGATCACAATCATTGGTTGGAAGGAATCCTTATTAACAATGGTTTATACGCAAATCGCGAATGTGCATGGGATTTTCAACTTGATGCAAGCGAAAAAGTGCAATTTACACAATACGGTATTGGTGGGTATCACGATTGGCACATGGATGCGGCACTTGAAGAAGGTAGCGATTTTGTAAGAAAAATATCGGTTGTTGCGTTGCTTTCCGATCCTAAAGATTTTGAAGGCGGCGAATTTATGTTGCAACACAAAATGGATAAAGTTATTCCATTAAAAAAAGGTTCAATTATTTGTTTCCCATCTTTTATGTGGCATAGCGTTACACCACTTACAAGCGGTAAAAGATATACGGCGGTATCGTGGATAAACGGGAAAATGTTTAAATGAAAATCATACAAAGTTTTATAAAACCACAATACGAAGATTTAATTGAAAAAACTTTGTGTGGGTATGATTTTGATTGGCACTTTAATAATTCATCGGTTGATTATGAAAATTTAACGCCAAACACTTTTTTTGATTCAAAAACTGCGGATACTTATCAATTTACACATTTGTTTGTTGCTGAAAATAAAATTATTTCAAAGTATTGGCAAATGATTGCGCCGTTAATATTTCACATAACTGCAAGTGAAGGTATTGATACAAATCATGTTGAAAGATGCAAAGCAAATTTAACAACAAAACAATCCAATGTTTTGCAAGATTTTTACTTTCCCGCACATTTTGATACCGATGCTAATAACAAACAAAAAGTTATTACGGCAATTTATTATGTAAACGATTCGGATGGCGATACCATTTTGTTTGAAACACCCGCATTAACAAATGTGGATGAATTAAAGATTGTTAATCGAGTTAAGCCCAAAAAAGGGACATTAATTTATTTTGACTCAAACACCCTTCATGCGGGACAATTACCACAAGAACATACTAATCGTTGTATTATCAATTTTAATTTTTTACAAAATTCGGGGTAAAAATGTCGGGTGAAGTTTATTTGGCGCAATCAGATAACGCGCACATTGATAAAAGGTTTGATGAAATCATGGATGCATTACACCAAATCAACGGGGCTTTTGCCGCAAATCCGGATGGATCAACCGATTTTGTTGGGCATCGTAACTATCACGAAGCAATGATTAAAGCGGCAACCGCCCAAGAACAATTTTGGCAAGAATTGAAATTGGAAATTGCAAAAAAGGGCATTTGGTCATTGTTAGTAATCATTTGTGGATTGGTTGTTGTTGGTGTTTCCGCAAAGTTTGGTATTGGTGCAAAGTAAAAAGGGGCGCGTATGAATATGCAAGATATTTTAAAAGCGGTAATACCAATTATTGTTGCTTGCATTGCTTGGTTGCTTGGGCAAGTTTCAGATTTTTCCACCCGGTTAACACGCATTGAAGGTTCCATGCCCGCCTTGATTACCAAAGAAGGCGTACCAACCGATTCGCCAATTAGCGCGGAACGCCGGGCAATTTTAAAAGAACAAATTTACAAAGATATTAACGATTTGCAAGTTAAAGTAAAACTTCTTGAAGAACGCGAAAAGTTTGGCAAAAAATAAAAGCAAGAAGTTTTAAATGCTTGATCCAATTACCGCTTTTGCAACCGCCCAAGCCGCCGTTGCCGGGGTTAAAGCCGCAATTAACTTATACAAAGATGCAAAAGGTATTGGCAAAGATGTTGGTTCAATTACAAATGAAATTACAAGTGGGCTTGGTAAGTTTTTTGAAGCGCAAGATGTAGTAATTAAATCGGGGCAACAAATTGAAAACAAAATAATAAAAACAAAATCGGTTGATGCACAAGCATTTGAAAATGTAATGCGTATTCGTCAACTTCAAGAATACGAACAGGAATTAAAAGAATTGTTAATTTACCATACGCCAATGGCGGGATTGTGGCAAGAATTCCAAATGGAACGAAACAAGATAAGAGAAAAAAAAGCGGAAGAAGAAAAGTTGGAACGAATAAAAATTGCAAAAATTGCCAAAGCAAAAAAACAATTTTGGGATGATGTGCAATTTTACGGAATGATTGGCGGCGTTATTGTGTTTTCCGCAACCATGATTATTTCGTTCTTTTTATGGTTGATTGATCACAAATGAGGTAAAGCAATGTTTCCATTAACTGCGTTGTTTGATGTTGGCATGAAAGTATTGGATAAGTTTGTTCCCGATCCCGAAGCAAAAGCAAAAGCCCAACAAGAATTGTTAAAGATGCAACAAGAAGGGCGGCTTGCAGAATTAAACGCGGATAACATTGAAGCGCAAGAATTGACCAAACGCCAACAAGCGGATATGGCAAGCGATTCATGGTTATCCAAAAACATTCGCCCAATGACATTGGTTTTTATCTTAATCACTTACACAACATTTGCGTTAATGTCGGCGTGGGATATTGAAGTAAATAACAATTATGTTGAATTGTTGGGGCAATGGGGTATGTTAATTATGTCTTTTTACTTCGGTGGGCGCACCCTTGAAAAGATTATGGATATGAGATCAAAGGAAAAACAAAATGAAGTTAACAAATAATTTCACCCTTGAAGAATTAACAAAAAGTGAAACGGCATTACGCCAAAACATTGATAACACGCCAACGGAAGATATTGTTAACAACCTTCGCACCCTTGCGGAAAAAGTGTTGCAACCGGTTCGGGAACATTACAACAAAGGCGTAAAAGTTAATTCCGGGTTCCGTTCAATGGCGGTTAACGCGGCAGTTGGTGGCGTACAGGGTGCAAAACCATCCGATCACACACGCGGTTTGGCGGCAGATATTGAGATTCCCGGCGTACCCAATGCGGAATTAGCGCAATGGATTGAAGCCAACCTTGAATACACGCAAGTAATCTTGGAATTCTATACACAAGGCATACCCGATTCGGGTTGGGTTCATGTGTCGTATGATCCTGCAAGCCTTAAAAAACAATCGTTAACGGCGGTAAAACAAGATGGGAAAACCGTTTACTTGCCGGGGCTTCATGCTTAAAATATAAAAGCAGTTGCCAACCTTCACAAGTGGGCTTACACCACCCGGCTTAAAACACCGGGTGGTTTTTTATTGCTTTTCAAAAAATTTGTATTTGATGAAAAATATTGGGAAGGCGATTAAAAAAATAACCAAAGAAAAAGCCAACCCCACCAACAAGAAAATGGCGAAGATAATTTGCAATAGAAAAACTGCCAATCCAATCCCATACGCCAACGCGCTTATAAAAAATTGGGCGATTAATGCCATGTATTTTTTCCTTTTTAAAGTTAATCATTTCATATACCCTTTTGTGGTTATTGTTACCTTTTCAACATTTACTTTATCGCGCCAATATGGATCGGATTGCGCCCATTCAAACGCGGCTTTTTTGCTTTTAAAAAGTATGGTGCGGTAAGGTGAATATTGCAAAACACCGGGCGGCAATTTGACATACGCCCCCCGGTTGCTTTTAATTTCCAAAGCCCAACATTCAAGCCTTGCCATTGCCAAACCACCGTTCAAACAAACCGGGCTTGGTTCTTTGTAATGCTTGGTTAGTTACTTCCCGGATTACTTCACATTCCAACAATATTTGCGTGGCAAGGGCGTGGACTTCTTCGGTTTTTGTACCATCCGCGCTTATGCGTTGCAATTTACTGTTAAGGTTGTTAACGGCAACCAATGATGATGCCAAATTGATTTGACCCATAATTAAAAGTACCCCCTTAAAACGGAATATCATCATCAAGCCCATCCATTGCCGAAGGTACGGGCGCAGGTGAACGGCGTTGGAATTGATCATGCGGCGCGGCTTCGCGTGATTCTTGTTTGCGTTCACCAATCAATTGAATGTTGGCAATCCGGGCGCGTAAATCAAAACCGGGTGAACCATCTTTTTTCTTATATGTTTCAATGTGCAAATCTTCAAGTTGTGCAAATATTTGCGCCCCTTTTAAAAGATAAGGTTGCAATTTTTCGCAACGATCCCCCCACAATGTTGATTTAACCCATTGTGTCGGAAAGTTGCCATCTTCCCCTTTGCGCCCGTAGTTATAAGCCAATGACAATTCCAACAACGGTTTTCCATCGGCGGTAAAACGAACAACCGGTTCGTTCCCAATTCGTGCAATTCCTAGTGTTAACATATTATTCCCCTGTGGTTAAGATTTCAAACATTAAATCAATTTCTTGCAAGAAACCAATTGCGGCGGCTTCAACATCCGCGATATAAACGGGATCGGGTACATATTTGCGAATCAATAATTTATTTTTGTCGGGCAAACGCGGATCGTAAGCACAAAAGTAAACAGGGCATCCACCCAAACACGCGCTTTGCAATGCCATTTGCGGCAAATAATCTTCCGGCAACCAATTAGGGTTTTCGCGGGCGGCAATTAACCATGAAAGCATTGTTGAAGTTGATGGGCATTTGATTTCAAGAAGGGAAACTTCCGATTCAATAATGCCATCCGGGGATGATCCGCAATTTTCAATGCTTGGATGTTCAACAAATCCAACATCGGTTACTTGCAAACCGGTTGCAATCGTAAATGCTTCTTTTGCCATTGGTTCTTGATCAATGCCCCATTGCATTTCGTGAGTTACATATTTCGGAACAATGTTCCCGGTAAGGCGTTCCGCAAGAATTTCAATTTTTAATTTACGGCGTTCGGATGATTCTTTTGGTAATTCATCTTTTTTTGCTTTTAAGAATGACATTGCCGCCGCCATTCTTGATGCGGTTAATTTGCCGGTGCGGGCATTAAACCAAGCCCCGGTTCCCTGCAATTTATTTGCTTCGCGGTGTTGCGTGTTGTTTTCCATAATGTTTTATCCTTTAATAATGTCTGATGCATCGCCTTTTAAGGCATCTACTTTTCCATAAATCAATACAGTTTCACGAATGGTTTGGGCTTCGTTCAACCGTAATTTCCAATGCAAACGATCTTCGCCATCCGAATCCCGATAACGGGCTTTTAACCAATCAATACGATCATCAATGGCTTTAATAATTTCAATCATTGTTATTTCTTTGTTAATTTGTTGATTAATTTGGCGTTTTCTCACTTGTGGCAACCTTTTGTTCGGAAAGTAGTGCCAATTTAACTTCATCTTTTACGGTGGTTGCCGCTTTTTGTTCTTCTTTTGTCAAGCCGCCCCATTCCACTTGAAGGTTTACAAGCGATTTGCAAGCGCGAAGGATGTTTTGCACTTCGGCAATCCGTTCGGGTGATGGCGTAACCGTAACTTCCCCGGCAGGGGGCGAAATCGTGGCGGTAACGCTTCCATTTTTGGTGGTTGGTACGCTTACCCTAGCGGAACGCGATTGCGCGTTTACGGGCGTGTTTTGTGCGGCATTGGCATCATCATCTTCCGGGGCAATGCCACAAGCCGCCATTAACGAATAACGGCGGGCGTAAGTAAGTGCGCTTCCGTACGCTTGTGGGTCTTTTTTAGCGGCGGGAACATGAAGGATGCCCCCGGTAATAGTTTCCCCCGATTGATGAACAAACAGGGTTTCCACCGCAACGCCGTTATCGGAATCATGGGTTCGTTGGATCATGGCAATACCATTATTGTTAAGGGCATCAATTACCGCTTCAATACAAGCGGCAAGATCGGCATACCGCGAACTAAAATATGGATTTGCTGATTTTTTTAACGCCGGGGCAAAATCCCGTTGGGCGTTTACAAGTGCAGTTGCAATTAATTGCATGGTTTTACCTTTCAAAGTAAACAAACAAAAAGCATGAAGGCAACGAAAGCCGCGCCCACAAGGATTTTTTCGCCAAGTGTTTCTTCTTGGTTGATCGGGGTACGCGCCGATACTTCGCGGATAAACCGTTGTTTTTCTTCATGTGCGTAATCACGCATTACAAGGTTGTGATTTGTGTTTTTCATTTAGTTATTTCCTTAATTGTGATTTCGTATAAACGCCCGTTAATGTCGGACACATTGATAAATTTGGCAGTTGATGCAAACGCACCTTTGGTATCGGTGTCGTAACGAACGCCGCCGCAACCGGCAATCAATGATTCATGCCGCCCAAGGTCTTTGTTAATGGCTTGCTTGATAACTTCCGCGATGTAATCGCAATACACCAATGGCACATGGATTGTTTTAAGCGGTAACATTTTTTTCGATCCTTTCCAACTTAACAACGGCGTAACCCTTGCGTTCAAATTCCAACGCGGCATGGCAAGCCTGTTTAATGGTTAATGGAAGGGTACGGATTGGTTCGCTTTCCGCATCGTATTGGCGTACAACGGTGTATTCTTTTTTACCTTGCCCAATTCGTTTCATATATTGTTTCCTTATGTTTTATCGTATGTGTTAACAGTATCACCGGGTGATCTACCAAGGGGCTTTCGCCCCCCGGCGTTTACTTGCGAAGCCTTGTTGGAAATTGATTAAAAACCTTGCCATAAACGGAACGGTTAACAATGCATTTGGTGTTCCAAACTTCTTTGGCATCGCCTTTGATAACAACCAAATTGGAATCGTGCCAAACGCCGTTCATGTAACCCATTACGGCAGAATCACAAGCACCAACTTTTTTGATCAACTTAACAACATACGCTTCGTATTGGTAAGCGGCATCATCGGCGGCGTTTTTGATTGCGCGGGCAACACCTTCTTCGCACCATGTAACCATGAATGGTTCGCTTGGTTTGCGTGAACATTTAACAGGGGATACAAGTGAACGGGCGTAATCATGGGCGGCTTTTAACGCCATGTATGTTGCGCGTGATGCATTGATGCCGGGGCGTGGAAATGCAACATTCAAATCCCAACCGGCGTTTTCCAATTTGGTTTTGATGTTTGCAATTACTTCGTGGGTTGCTTCAACGGCGGCATCAATGCTTGATTGCTTAATGGGTTGAACGGCGATTGCGATGGCGTTTTGTTGTGTCATATTAAGTTTCCTTTTTTTCATCCGGTCATGGAATGTTTGACCGTGAAAGAATCATAACATAGTTTGTTAACGGGTGGTCAATACTTTTTGTAGGTATTTGTTAATTATTTTCTAGGTGGTTTCCCTATGTTTTGGGTTTTTTTACATTTTTGTTGACACCCAAGCGTTTTTTCGGGCAGAATTGCAATTGTCAACGGTGTGGCAATCGTTGGAAATGCAATTCAAGGATCACATCCCCCGATGTTTTTGGTGGGCTTGTGTGATTTTGGAAGGGGTAGATTTCCCTTGCGGTTGCGTACTGTTTCCAAAATTGCCCAACGCCAAGGGTCAAGCCCACCAAAGCCATTGGGGGTTTTTCTTTTTGGGTTGCCACATTCGTTACCGTACTTCGCACGATAGTAAGCACCGAACCTGGTGGCGCGAAAGAAAAGGGTACAGGTATGGGCGTATGGCATAACGCACCCGGTGCAAATCCGTAAATTCCTGCGGCGGGCATGAATCCACAAGCCGGGGGGAAAAGGTAAACAATCCTTTCCATGCGTGGATCGTATTTATACGGGTGAAGCCATCCTTGTTTTCGTACCCCTTGGGGGTAGGGGGGCATTTGGGTGAAAATAATTAAATACTAGATATACAAAGGAATTGATGTATATAAATCGGAAAAAAATATACAAGAAGTTAACAATGTGTTAAGGTTAAAACCGTAAACAAACTTGAAAGGGGTTTGATTATGGAAAAAAAAGAACAAGCACATTTATCGGAAACATTTGTTAAATGTTTTTCAATGCCAAATTGTTCAAAATGCAAACACTTTGAATTGTTAACCGTTTTTGAATACTGTAATTTACACGACAAGATAACAGAAGGGAAAATATGTAATGGGTTCCGTATTAAAGATGCAGATTCATAACCCGCATTACCGTAATGAAGAATTAATACGAAGCAGTTTCAACATTCTTACGGGAATAAAGTTTGGCAACATTCGCCCAATGGATGTTGATGGTTTTATTGAAATCCATAACAAACTTTTTATCTTCATTGAAACCAAGCATGGCATAAGCCCATTGCAAGGCGCACAAAAAATGGCGTTGGAAAGATTAAGTGATGCCGTACACAATCCCCCACATAAAAATTCATACCTTCTTGTTGCAAGCCATGAAGCCCAAGGCGATATTGATGTTGCAACTTCTTTGATTACCGAATACAGGCACAACGGGAAATGGCATTGGGTTGCGGAATTGGAATATACCGCTTATGATTTTGTTTACAATCTAATTGAAATCCACATTGGGCATAACAAAATATGAATCCGATCAAATCACCTTTTTGGTATTTGTTGCAAAAGGAAATACAAGCCCGTAAAAATTCAAAAACAGTTAACAAAACACGATAAGACAATATGACCGATGAACAAGAATTTGATGCTTTTTATAAAGCATACCCCCGGAAGGTTGCCAAAGGCGATGCCCGTAAAGCATGGCAATCTACCAAAAAAATTCGCCCACCATTGGCAAACATCCTTGCCGCAATTCAAGCCCAATGCAATACCGAACAATGGTTAAAAGATAACCATGCGTACATACCGTACCCGGCAACATGGCTTCGCGCCGAACGGTGGGATGATGAAATTGAAATAACCGTTGCGGGCAAAGTGATTGGTAAGGATTGGCATCAAACATGGACAGGCATAACCATGAAAGGCAACGAATTGGGTATTTATGAAAAAGATTTTGATCACCCAATAAAGTTTCGTACCGCAGTTTACGAAGCCGCCCGCGCCCAAGAAACCGCCCCACACAATGTGTTCCAACTTAAATCCGCATGATTTGCCCCGCTTGTGAAAAAGCCCAAACGCAACTTTCCGGAACCTATCAATTCAATTGTTCGGGTTGCCGTACCCGCTTCATTCAATCCGAACCCTGCAAGTATTTTCGTAAAGTATTGGTGGAACATTTTTCAAAAAAATACGGTGAATTTCTTTTGTGGCAAGAAGGCAAGAATTGCGGTTGCGAACGAATATGCAAACGAAAAGCGGCAGTTGGACAAAATCAACAAATGGAACGAATACATGAACAACCAATTAACCGTAACGGAACGAAAACATCTCGCCGCCGTTAAACAATTGCCATGCGGCGTATGTGGTTCACAAGAAGGATCGGAAGCCCATCACATTGAACAACACCTTCAATACATTTGCATCCCACTTTGCGCGGATTGCCATCGTGGTTCACATAACGGTTTACATGGGGAAAAAAGAATATGGAAAGTAATGAAAAAAACGGAAATGTCGGTATTGAACGAAACAATCAAAAAGTTAATAAACCCTTAACCCGCGAAGATATAAAAGCAATACTTGAAACAATGCCCGAAGGATTGGATGCCGATGAATTTATTATTCGATTGTGCAACGAAGCAATCCATTATTCTTTTCGTTTAAAAAAAGAACAAGCATTACAAGCAATGCATGATGCAAACAAAAAATTGGGTTTGTACGATGATTATTAACTTACCTTGGTATCCAAGGGAATGTTCACCCAATGCGCGGGTTCATTGGTCAAAACTTGCCGAAATGAAAAAAAAATATAGGGATGTTTGTTTTCTTTTAACCAAAGAATCGGTTGGTAATGTGTCATTGCCGGAAACCGGGGACATTCATGTAACTATTGAATTTTTCCCACCTGCAAAGCGGGCATACGATTTGGATAACCTTTTGGCATCCATTAAATCCGGGTTGGATGGCGTTGCCCAAGCGTTAAAGGTCAATGATTCTCGGTTTACATTAACAATTTGCAAAAAGCCGGAAATACGGGGTATGATACGGTTAACAATCACGCATCAAGATTGTTAAGAACATTACACGAAAGGAAAATTATGTTCAAAATTCAAATTGAAGTTAACGGTACAAACATTGCAGTTGAAGCCGCAACAACATTGAACATGGGCGGCTTGAACGCTTTTATTGATTCAATAATTAACAAACAAGAAGAACCAAAGATTACAACAAAAGCCCCGGTTAAAACAATTAAGCGTGGGCGCGGCAGACCGGCAGGGGCAAAGAACAAACGCAAGTGATTAAAGCGTTTCAATTATTAACGCGGGGCTTACGGTTAAGGATTACACCCTTCATTTGGGCGTTTAGATCGCGGGTTCAATTCCCGCCCCCGCAACCAACACAACAACAAAGGAAACAAAACATGACCTTAAAACAACAAATTATTGATTTACTACACGCACAACCCGGATTGGATAGTAATCAAATTACCGAAGCATTGAACGCAAAAGTTACAAGTGTTAAGGTTACATTATGCAAATTGGTAAGTGCGGAAAAGATTACCCGGATTAAAGAATTAAAGAACAACCCGGAAAAAGCCGGGCGAAAAAATACTTACCGTTACAAAATAAAAACCGATTAAACTGTAAACAATTTAATGAAGGGGAACACCATGAACCATGATGCCGTAAGAATGTTAATTTCCTGTTTGATGCATGGACAAATTGCAAGCCGCGTATTGCATTGGAATACATTAAGCCATGCCAAACATAAAGCCCTTGGGAAACTGTACGATGTATTGGGCGATGGTATGGATTCTTACGCCGAATCTTATATGGGAATATATGGGCGGTTTGGGGAAGTAAAGGTTGCCGCCGATGGATTTGGTACACCCGAAGAATTAATTGAATACCTTGCCGATGCCATCCAAACCATGCGCGATACATTGCCAAACGATACCCAATTACAAAACATCATTGATGAATTGGCGGCAGGTGTTGATCGCATTGCTTATTTGTTATCGCTTGAATAAGATGGATTGCAAACATTGTTGGCACGAAACCGGGTTTGTGCTAACAAGTAACCCCCCGCAATACCCGGAAGTATGTTGCCATTGCGGGAAACAACGGGTTATATATGGATCGCCCACACAAGAATATGAAGAAGGGCATGGGAAGTACCTGCCAACATCAAGGGTAGTAAGCCTTCCCCTTTACACATACGACACACTACCCCGATCCAATGCCAACCGTACCGAAACAGACTAAATGCGCGTACCTTGGGTGTGGTAACGAACGATCCCACCTAAACACATATTGCATGGAACATGGTGGTAAAGGGTTTAACGATAGTGCCAAGCGTAAACAATCAAACGCAATGTATCAAACGGCGTTATGGGGTCGTACCCGTATGCGTGTGTTAAGCATCCAACCATTGTGCCAAGCGTGTGCGGGCATGGGTAAAGTAACCGCCGCATCGGAAGTGGATCACCTGTTTGCATGGCAACATATAGGGGTTGAAGCGTTTTACCAAAATGTATTCCAATCCCTTTGTAAGAATTGCCACACTAATAAGGGCGCATTGGAACGCCAAGGGATATACCGGCATTACGCCCATACGCCCGTTGATTACGCAATAAAAGATTACGCAAGGGTATGCCATGCCCATGCCATTGAAGCCGCCCAAAACGCTTTTTATTAAGCCAAAACGGAAAATTTTTTTAGAAACTTAAATTTTTTCCCCTTTTACGGAAAGCAAGCCGGGGTCC
>Ga0181344_1000098_pt1 | contig 35162 bp, 87 predicted proteins | sample Su13VDMLBDD_FD_130098 | JGI IMG/M metagenome (GOLD analysis project Ga0181344, IMG submission 130098) | Freshwater viral communities from Lake Michigan, USA - Su13.VD.MLB.D.D | ecosystem: Environmental > Aquatic > Freshwater > Lake | place: USA: Michigan | collected 2013-07-15
CAGATCTCAGACACTCAGCTCTATAGCTCACATGTCACTATAGCACTCATCTACCTCTACTGGCGTTAGCACTTGCTTATGCCGCTTACGGTTGTAGAGCTTACTAGAGATCTTAACCCTAGTAGTAGGCTTAAAGGTCCAGCTCTTACGTTTAGTATTATAGATAACGATCTTCATATTAGTTGTAATACCCCTTGTTAATGATTTCCTCATGCTTAAGTTCGTTCCAAAGTAGATTGTGAAATGCAATTGTATTGTTTACATATAGCCTATTGCTATAAGACTTTGACAACACTTCAAATAGATCCATCTTTAGATGAGCATCAGTAGCGTCAAACAGTCTGTTTCTTAGTCGAGTCTCTAGCTCATATTCTAAGCTTTTATATTTGGATGTCATATTAGCTCTCTACATAACCATCGTTCCACTGGCCAATAAAGAACCTACCTCTAGAGCGATCTTTAGGATTGTCGTAAGCATACATCAAGTCTAATGTCTTGGATCCAAGATACTCCTTACAGATAAGCTCAATGTACTTCCAATGACAAGGCAGTTCTTCATAGACCGATCCAAACGTCTCATCACTTTCCAACACACGGTGAAACTCAATAGGCTTTCGCTCTGGCATCATGACAGATCCAAGCACAATCGTAATAGTAGGTTCAGTCTCAGTTTCTTCCATATGGTTCTTTAGTCCTTAGGCTCAGCGAGCTCCTATTTTGTTTACGCTAGATAGTCAATATAGTGGACTCACACTCAGGGCCCTCTATGAACCATCTTCACTACACATAGTATACAGGAAGCTAGTGGGCAGATCAACAGGAAAGATGAGGGGCTGTGGAGATTATTTTGAGGTTCCTAGTTGACTTCTGTGGAGAGGCATCAAAGAATATACGGATATTCGGCAGCATTCGCGGAGTATTCGGCAGCCTTTTTGCAGCAATCGGGCAGTCTCTCTGCTCTCTGCGAAGTTTCTCCTTAGCGGTTCTTTGACTTCATGCAGCTTTACAGCCATTCTTTTAGTAATGTATAGCTTTCATATCTACTTTATAGTTCATCAAAAAGGTTATTATCAATTGTTTCGTTTAATCTTGTATTCAACTCGATATACAACTTAGAGAAGAGTCTTGATTGTAAAGCGGTATATGCACTAGCCTTTGAGTTCCAATACAAGGCATTATACAAATTAGTTTCCAATTCATTGTATAGCTTATTAATTATGCTATCTGTTAATTGTTTCATTCTTCTTTTATGTTGTTCCTAATGGAGAAGTTTATTCTATTGTGTATAAGGTGATATAATTCGGTGTTGAATTGATTTTGAAAGCGAGTGTAACATTTGTTTTTGAGTGAGTAATACATGGCGCTATACAGATTCATTTCCATTTTGCTCACTAGCCTTTCCATTATTTTATGAGTGATTAGTATTTTCATTTGTTCCAGAGTAATTGTTCACTTACTTGATAATTTACCTCATCACATTTTTCTTTGAGTTCAATGTTTAGTTTGCCTGACACACTAACAAAGCATCCATACGATACCTTTTTATAGTACTCATTGCTAAATCTATAATAACAGTTAACGAATAGCTTTTCTCTTAGTTTATCTTTAATAGTTTTCATAGATATTTCTAATAATAGGGAATCTAAATTCTTGTATTTGGTAGTATAAGTCGAGTAATAATAGGTAATCTAAATTCTTGTATTTGGTAGTATAAGTCGAGTGATAATTTTTGCTTTACACTATTATCAAGAAAGGAATTAATATTCTGCAAGTAAGCTTTGTATAGCTTTTCTCTTAGTTTATTAATTTGCTTTTCTGTTAAGTCTTCTACTATGTCTTTTTTAATTGGCTTCATTTGTCTCTAGGCATTTGTTTAATAAAGGCAAAACAACCCAATTGAGGTTATTAAACAAAGTGCGGTCGATTTTTAATCTTAAGTCTTTATATGTTTTGATTTTAGTATCTTGTAATAATGTTATAGACAATCGATTATTCACTGTACGGAATAATAACACATCTATTTCTCTTTTAATTGGCTTCATTCTTTATTTGTTTTCTAAGTTCTCTCCTCTTTATCATGCTAATGCCCCTATCAATATTAACAAATAAAGGGTCATAAAGCTCATTGGATAACTTGTTACGAACAATAGTACTCAATTTATTGAATGAATGGTAAAGATAAAGTTCGTTTAAACTAGTTTTAATTGGTTTCATTCTTTATTTTCTTTCTCAATTCCCACCCTATTTTATCCTCAAGGCTATTATCATACAATGGATTAGCTAACTTTCTATATAAATCTTGCCTAGACAAATCTATTATTTGCTCATGTAAGATGATTCTAAAACGAAGAGCATTTAAGTTCTCGTTTATTTTGTGTCTAAGATATTTTGGCTTCATTTAACTCCTCTCTTAAAGAATGCTGAATGATAAGTTCTAGCTCATAGTATAAGAAAAATAACAAAGTACTATCTAATTCTTCCCACTTATCGTTTCTTAGTGCTCGGGTAGTAAGGAAGCTATCATTGACTTGATCTTGTATTTTAAATCTGAGGGTATTAGGTTTCATTTAACAAATCTCTCATTACATTAACATTAAGCGACCGCATTTGAAAACTAAAATCTACAAAACTATTTCGTAAAATCTCTCGGTTAATAATTTTATCAATAATAGGGTTGCATCTACCAATAGCCCAATTGCGTTGCTCATTCATTTTATGGAGAACCTCTTTATTTTTCATAGACTTCTAAAATATTTTTAGATATCAATTTATTGGATATATTTCGTGAGATGTTGTTGTGTATATTAGCCCATAAGGGGTTGTATAGTTTTTCTACAGTTTCAGGAAAATTAATTCGAGTATCTCTGAAGTATATTTTAACTATCATTTTTAGTCTAATCGATTTCATTTTCTAATTCATTCTCTATGATCATTGCAAATTCTATTGGTTGATAGAGCTCTTTATAATAGAAGGGTGTTTGCAACATAGCTGTAACTACTCCACAGCTATTGTTTATTCTAGTATAGAGTCTTCTGCGCTCTTTTTCCAGTTTTAAAATGTGCGTTTCTTCTTTCATTTTTTAATTGCCTCTCAGTGTGATTAGTTAAATTGCTGTTAAGATTATGGCTGAGTTCACCATATAAGTCAATACACCTATTGAAAGAAGATGTTTGTTTCATGTAGTAGACCTTGTAGATTGTGTCTTTAAACCTTTGTAGTTCTTTCTTGATGTTATCAGATTTCTTCATTTTGTTTATCATTTAAGCCAACGAACAAGGCATCGTTAACTAAGGCTAATGGATTAGTTTTACAATAACTAATGAGAGCATCAGATGAGAGAATCTTATTATACTTTATACTCCAATGATAAAGTACTTTATTAGTAATTTCAGTTTTTATTGAGTTCACTGCTTAAAGGTTCATAAACATTAGACCATATTAATCCATATAGGTCAGTCCACATTTTAACTTCTAGATCTGATATAGCTTCATCTTTTAATTTAGAGATGACAGCATTTCTAATACTAGCATGAAAAAATGCATTAGTTATAATTAGAATTTTAACGCTTTTCATGGCTTAAATAATTCATCTACTATTTGTAGATTAATTCTACTTCCAGTTTGTTCTCTTAACTTTATTATGAATACAGGATGCAATTTTTTTAATATTTTCCTTCCAATACCAATGCGAATAGGTACTATTTTATGAGCGATATCCTTCATTTTTTAGTTGAGTTCTTAGATTGCGATTAAAATTATCGTATATGTTATTATAAAGCTTTATTTGAATGTTATCAACTAAAGTATAATACAAAGAATTAAGCAATAACTTTTCAGAAGTCTTGTATAAGTTATCGAAGCAAGAGAAATTTACTGGTTGTCTTTTTGAGCTATTTGGTTTCATACTCTAGTTGATCCTTTAAATTATGGTAAATCCCTCTATGAATGTTATTGTAAAGTCTAATTTGAATAGAGTTAACTATAAAATTACGTAAAGATGGGCTTAATAACGTTTCGGCAGACTTATAAAAATTACTAAAGCATTTATATTCTACAGTTGATATTTTAATATAATTAGCATGGTCAATCATATAGATTTTCTAGATGTTTTAAAGTAAAATATATAGGGTTATGTATAGTATAATAAGGTAAGTCTCTATTGTAGAATAGTATTGATTCTATCTTATTTCTCTTTGATTTAGACAACTCAGTTATAGGGTAATGACTAAACATTTTCAATTTACTTCTGAGAGGTTTACCAGCGTGCGAGTTCATGATCCTCAATAATATGGCTAAAGGTTGCTAGCTCTATGTGATTGCCTATATTATGGGCTACCTTGACCTCATAGTCAACTAAAATTTCGGAGAGAAGTTTAGGGCAAATATCCTTCAGGTTGTCATGATTCACCTTTTCAAAAATATTGGCGATGAATAGTTTTAAGCAGTTCTTTCTTAATGGCATTGTTAAAATTTTTGTAGGTTACATCGAATAGTTCATCATCGAATTTTATACTTAATTGTATAAAAGAATTCGTTGACATATCAAAACTAGAAATGTAATGATGATGGCTAGTGTATCTATCTAGAGTTACATTTTTTCGAATGTACTTAGATAGAGTGCTGCAAAGTTTAAGGTATATAGGTTTCATTGTATAAGTTTGTTATGAAGTTCTAGGCACATTTGCTAGAACGCCTCAAAGTTTAGGTATATAAAGTTTTCTCTGTTAAATAAGAGTTTGCTATGAATCTTTAGGCACATTTGATTAAGTAACAATTCATGTAAATTGTCATCTAAAGTACCAACCAATTTTAAATAATCTTTTTGATTTGTTTGTTTATACAAATCTGCATCTAGGTGAAGACTAACGCAACTAACAATTTTATTCTTTGTTGATGTCATGTTTTATACCTAATAGTCCCACGAATATTTGATGATCTAATGTTTGTTGGATATTATTATACAATTGAGTATGTAAAGTGGCAATAATTTTAGTGCTTATTTTGTTTAGTTCTTTAAATCTATCATCAGTACATGGACTAGCCAGAGAGCGATTAATTTTTGATCTTAGAGACTTTTTCACGTTTAATTGGGTTTATATATAGCTCATCATGCACAGCCCACACTAAAGATAGATTAATATTTTTAATCATTTCAGACACAATCTTTCTATCAAGATCATTTTGTGTCTTACGAAATAAATTTTGTTCAAGAGAATCAATATAAATCTTTTTTAAGCTGTTCATTGTAAATGGCTTTGGGTCGTAGATAAAAAATAATATACAAGTCATTTTCTCTTGCAACGAGATCCCAATATAAACTATCATCTAATCGTTTAGTTGTATTAATTTCAAGGTTAAGCTTCAGCTTTTTAACTTGACTTAAAAGCACTTTACGAATGTTTACTTTACAGGTAGTCATAAGTCAGCTGAACATATAACCTATTATAAAGGCTTATCTCGAAGTCTATACGTAATTCTTTATGAAAGTACTTCTGCCTTGTATTTTCTAATTTATCTTGAAACTTAAATTGATTGAGGAGAATTTTTTTACTAATTGATTTGCTTTTTTTCTTCATATAATTCGTCCGATATTCCTTGAGAAATATTAATCCTTACAAGCTCCATAAGCTTTTCACTCAAGGCAAAGTATAAAATAGTTACAACCTCATTGCAAATTTTTTTATGCAAATTCTTGCTCAATTTAGTCGTAATAAAATAAGGATTTAACTTCTTTATGATAGACTCTTTATTCTTTATATACATATGGTATAAGTGTACTATTGTGAATCCTAATTGCTAGCCTCAAATTATGTCTCCTGATTATTTTGAAATTGTCGATGATAATAGGATTAGAATAGACGGTAGAGAGCAGATTACTCTCTAATTTTATTCGCAGTTTGTTAAATAGCTCTTGTTTTAGAGAGTTTTCTTTTCTTGATTTCATCTTTTAAGCCATCGTTAATATCTTCTGACAACATCAATGATAGCTGCCTAAAAAGAAAAAGGCCATCTATATGTTTTGGAATATTATTGTACAAATTATTAATCTTAGAGATTAAATCGAGACTATAGAGAGCATTATTATCTGGCTCTAGCAGTTTGTCTTTAATGGATGTCATACTTCTCCTATTCGTCTCTCTTTGACTAGTCTATTTTCAACTCTTTGACTAACCGTTAACATTTTATCGTGCAAATCATTAAACAATTTTCCTGAAATATCCCAATGAACATCAAAAAACATTTGCGTACTTAAAACCTGATACAATCGGTTATCTAAGTACAATGCAAATAATTTTTTCTTGATTGGCTTCATAGTTTCTTTTTGTAGTTTTCTATAGATAAAATCGTATGCATCTCAACGTTAGCTTCTTCTACTACTAACATGCTGTTACCAAAATCTATATACTTCTTCCACTTGTACCCTCTACCTAATTGTTTAGAGATATTAGAAAAGATAGAATCTTTGACAGCCATCTGTCTCATAATCATTCTAGGCTTTATAGATTTACCCTTCATGTTTTGATAAATGTATCTCATCTGCAATTCGATTACAGTAAACTAAGTCAAGCTGACAATACAAACTATAATTGAGCTTGTTTAGCAAATGACCATAAAAATTATTTGCCAACTTATTATCCATACGATTAGTTAGGTTGGCACTTAATTTAAGATCCAACTCGTTGTAGAATTTATTCTTTAACGATTCCATTTTATAATCATCTTAATATAGTTAGAATTAAAGTAATTTATACTACGAGACCTATCTTCTAAGTATCTATTCAATCTAAAGTCAAAAGATGTACCAGAGCATTCTTCGTAGAGGTAATACTTATCCCACATATCTACGAACAAGCTCTGGCCATACTTGAGACTAATTGGTTCTTTGTATTCGCCAGTCTCTTTGAGTCTCATTTACTTAACTTCTTCTACGCTAACAACGTCATAGCTAGTATCCATCTTGAACCCTTTGAAGCTCTGATGATACTGAATAACGACTTGCTTGCCAAGCAAATTATCCAACTTCTTAGCAACCTCAGGATTGCTGCAGCTAAACTCCCAAACGTTGCCAACAACGCTATGCTTGCCTTCGCTGTCAGTACGATCGCGAAAACCTCCCATATTGAGTTCGCCTTCGTAGCTCTTAACAAACAAGCCCTTGTGACTGAACTTAGTAATAGTACCAACTCGCTTACCGTCGCTCTTGCCAATAATAATGCCACTAATACCAATAAGGGTTGTGACAACGATAAAAAAGATAACGATACTGACCAACAGCTCAACGAGAGTAAAACCAGCTTTGTTATTACGATTCATATAGTTTGTTATGTTATAGTTTGTTATTGTTGATTAGATAATGACCTGAAACTTAGCGCTATTACCACGGCCGCTCTTAGTCAGCTTGTTGCTAGTAATGAGGTTACGCAGCAAGTATTGAGCGCGGCAGTAATCGTTGTTAGCAATCGGCATAACCTGCTCAATAGTGAACTCATTGCCAATAGCCAGAATCTTCTCCATATCGGCAGCCTTGCGGTCCTGCTTAGGAGCAGCCTTCTTCTCTGCATTAAACACTTCGATCTTAGCATCGAAGTCATAACCAGTAGAACCCATGTAGAGGCAAACTTGATTGAGAGAGCCGAAGCGGTTCTTAGTAGTACCAAGAATACGAGTACCGTCGTCGCCTTCTTCGTCAATATCGAGAGTCAAGTTAGCATCGACAGAATGCGGAACAAGAGTCGAACCCTTCATGTTCTTACCATCCTTAGTCATATGCATAATGAAGCCAACGACACACTCAGTAGCCTTAGCCTCAGGCAAGAGCTCCTTGAGGATATACTTCTCGCGCTCAACTGAGCTCATGTTAGTCTCGCCCTGCAAGCATTGAAAGCTATCAATAATGATAAGGTCGAAGTCTTGCATGACCTTCTTGATCTCTTTGATGCTAGTCTCGTTGCGAACCATAACGTTCTTAACGTTGATGCGCTGGCAAGTAAACGCGACCTGCATGATATTCTCTTCGCCAGAGATGTAGCCAACCTTGTAGCCTTGATTAGCCAAGGCCTCGAGAATCTGCAGCATGAGAGTAGTCTTGCCAGTACCAGCCGAAGCAGCCAGAGTAAAAGTAGAACCAGGCAAGAAACCACCGCTCATAAACTCGTCAATCTTGTTGATGCCAGTCTGAAGACGGCGATAGAAGATATCGCTAATCTTGACGTCGGCAACGCGGATGAATTCAGATTTGGTAATGTTGAGGTCCATAATGTTTCTTAACTACCCATACATTATGGAGGCACCCTGTAGGAACCTCAAGACTTTTTGCGAGGAACCTTCGCCGCCTTTTCCTTTGCCTCGTCAGCAGCGGCATACAAAGGGTTGCCGTCATCATCCTCTCCGACGATCTTTACTTTACCGGCAGCGACAAGGATGTCGAGCTGCTCTTTAATAGCACCAAGAACTGCCTCATTGAGTAGTACTTCAGCCTCTTCAAGAGTACAGTCAAACTGCTCCATAATATTATAGAGAACCTTGCTCTTATTATACTCTTCGACTTGCTGATCTATTGCATCAGCATCAAGGTTAGCGCACTTTTCTAGAAGACCATCGATAGAGCCAGAATAAGGTTGAAGAACAGCGTCATCATAATTCATTCAAGAATATGATATGAACTTCCTACAGGAAGGGCAACTCTTTTTTTTCGGCAGATTTATTCTGGGAGAGGCTAATTTTTTAAAGTATTTTTATACTCTTTAATATACTCTTTAAAGTATCTCTTATAATAGGGATATGACTTACTTTGCTTTATAACATCTTCAGCTTCTAGCCATCTACGTTTTAGTGCATGAATAGCATAAGTTAAGGCAGCCTCAGGATCTGTCATAATGATAGGTTCTGCTTCTGGCCAGCGACCTTTCAATACATTTTTAGCATAATTGGCTGAGGCTATTGCTCCTTTTAGTATTCTAGGTTCAGCTTCTGGCCATCTGCTTTTTAAAACATGAATAGCATATGCACTAGACCAAAATGGATCTTTAATGATATAAGGTTCTGCTTCTGACCATCTACCTCCTATATTATAAATGGCATAATATACAGCCTTATGAGGGTCTGTCATAATAGGCTCTATACGCTCTTTTATTCTTTTAGGTTTAAAGTTCATTTATTATTACTTGATTAAATTATATCTATAAGTCTCCCATTGAGTTGGATCTTTTTTTATATAAGGCTCAGCCTCTGGCCATCTCCCCCTTATTACATCATGAGCATAATATAAGGCTACTCGGGGGTTTTTCATAATATAAGGCTCAGCCTCTGGCCATCTTTGGCGATTTAAAACACGCAAAGCATAATTATAAGCATAAAGAGGATCTTTCATAATATAGGGCTCAGCCTCTGGCCACCTTTGTTCTAAAATAGAACTGGCTACATAATATGCCATTTGTGGGTCTTTTTTGAAAGGTTCTAATCTCTCTTTTATTCTTTTAGGTTTAAAGTTCATGGTATGTTGAATCTATTTTTATATTGATTCCAATAAAAAGAATTTTGCTTAATATTAGGTTCAGCTTCTTTCCATCTATGGTTTAATACATAAATTGCATAAACTGTGGCCCACACAGGTTCTTTTATGATATATGGTTCTGCCTCTGGCCATTTTTGCTTTAATATTATGTTTGCGTATGGAACAGCAGCCTCAGGAACTTGTTTAATATATGGCTCAGCCTCTGGCCATCTGCGTTTTAAAATATTAAGAGCATAAAATGAGGCAGGCTTTGGACTTTTCATAATATATGGCTCAGCTGCTGGCCATGGTTTAAGTAATTTTGTACGACAGTATTCCACTGCTCTCTCAGGATCTGTCTTGATAGCCTGTATCTTCTCTTTTACTCTTTTGGGTTTAAATTTCATCTTTGATATGGAAATTATGTTTATATCTAAACCAGGCATCTGGATCTTGTTTAATATATGGCTCAGCCTCTGGCCATCTATGCATTAATATATGATAGGCATAATATCTAGCTGCTCCTGGATCTTTTTTAATATATTGCTCAGCCTCTGGCCATCTTCCATTTATTACATCATTTGCATATTCAACAGCGTTCCAGGCATATGGCATAATATAAGGCTCAGCCTCTGGCCATCTAGTTTTAAGTCTATTTTTGGCTACATCATATCCAAGGAGAGGGTTATCCTTTTTTACCATCTGTAAAATATTATCTAACCTCTCTTTTAGTCTTTTAGGTTTAAAGTTCATGTCTTAAAAATCTATATATATATTTTGCCCAATAGATTGGATCTTGTTTTATATAAGGCTCAGCTTCTAACCATCTTTTATTTAAAACATTTCTAGCATAGTTATAAGCATATTGAGAATCTTTCATAATATAAGGCTCAGCTTCTGGCCAGCTCTGTTTTAAAATTTCATTAGCATATAAGTAAGCAGCAGCTGCATTTTGTTTTATAATTGGTTCAGCCTCTGGCCATCTTTCGTTTAAAACATAAACAGCATAATAACTAGAAGCGCGAGGGTCTTTCATAATATAAGGCTCAGCTTCTGGCCATCTCTTTTTTATGTTATTAATAGCAAAATTTACAGCTTTCTCAGAGTCTGTCATAATAGGCTCTATCCTATTTTTTATTCTTTTAGGCTTAAAGTTCATATTAGTAGGTATAATATTTCATTAAATCATTATAATGTTTTCTTAAATGTCTTTTGCTATAACCATCTAATGCTTTTTCTAACTCTGGCCACAACTTCTTTTTAGCATAGGCTGCATAAAAAACAGCACTGGATAGATTTTGTAAAATATAAGGCTCAGCCTCTGGCCAAGGTCCTTTTATTACTTTAACAGCATAATACGAAGCCCAGTCAGGCACTTTCATAATATATTTTTCAGCTTCTGGCCATCTAGTACCAGGCAAATGTTCAGAAATAAACTTTATTGCTTTCTCAGGATCTTTTTTAATAGCCTCTAGCTTATCTTTTATTCTTTTAGGCTTGAAATTCATATTAATAGGTATAATATCTCATTAACTTACGATATATTTTTACAAGTTCTGGCTTACCATCTATAATTTTCTCTAGTTCTGGCCATAACTTCCTTTTTGTATAAACTGCATATTCCATAGCTGGCACAAAGCTTTTTAAAATATAAGGCTCTGCTTCTGGCCATGGCTCGCGCATTACATGAGTAGCGTATCTGGAAGCGCTTTCAGGGTCTTTCATAATATAAGGTTCAGCTTCTGGCCATCTCCCTCTTAGAATATTCCCAGCATATTCAAGGGCTAGTTTAGGGTCTTTTTTGAGAACCTCTATACGCTCTTTTACTCTTTTAGGTTTAAAGATCATGTCTTAAAAATCTATGTTTATAAAGATTCCAATGAACTGGATCTTGCTTAATTATTGGTTCAGCTTCTAGCCATCTACCCTTAATAACACTTTGAGCGTAATAAAAGGCCCATTCTGGGTTTTGTATAATATAAGGCTCGGCTTCTTTCCATCTCTTGCCTTTTAAAATATGATAAGCATACATAAAGGCAATCTTAGGGTGTTTCATGATTAAAGGCTCAATTTCTGGCCATCTCATATTGAGCCTTGCAGCGACTGCATATGCTCTCATGGGGTCAGTCTTAGCACCCTCTATACGCTCTTTTATTCTTTTAGGTTTGAAGTTCATTTGATGTTAAACTTTTGTTTGTATTCTCTATAATTAGCTGGAATTTTCTTTATTGATTTCTCAGCCTCTGGCCATCTCTTTTTTAAAACATACATAGCATAATCATATGCTTTACTTGGATCATTTATAAACAAAGGCTCTGCTTCTGGCCATCTATCTTTTATGGCCCACCAAGCATAATACAATGCTGCGGTAGGTTCTTTTAAAATATAAGGCTCAGCCTCAGGCCAACGTCTCTTCAAGATCTCCAAACTATAAACGCTAGCCCAATTAGGGTTTTTCATAATGTATGTCTCTGCTGCTGGCCATCTTCTTTTAATCTTATAGATACAAAATCTAACAGCAGCCTCAGGGTCTTTTTTAATAGTCTCTAGCTTATCTTTTATTCTTTTAGGCTTAAACAGCATACATATATTTATAAAAAAACTCCCATAAAGGGAGTTACTTGTTTCTTCTTAAGTTTCTTTCTTGCCTCAAGGCCATGGCAATGTCTCCTCTGGCCATCTCTAACAATAGATTAAACGTTCTTTGAAAGAGATTACCGTCTAAATCTGGAGGAAAATAGATTTTCTTACAGAGAAAATTAAAAAAGGGTTTACCTATTTCTTTATTAATAGGTATTGATATCTCATTCATATTTTTCAATATTTAAGTTACTGTATATCTGATTACCTATAACGTTAATAGGTCTAAGATTATCAGATATACTTTTATAGAGTTTCCTACACGTTTGCGAACAATTTAAATTAAACGTATCAAACATACTCATTCGTAAATCCATGTAGAGTCTGGTATGAATTTTATGATTAGCCCTAAAATCTTTAGATGTATTCATTGATATCAAGACTAATCGGTATTTCTTTTATCAATTCCCAAAATAAAGGAGAATGAAGATTGTCTCTGATATTAGTATATAAGTCTCTTTCTATATTAGTTTTTGAATATAATCTAATACTGTTATCAAGAGAAAGCTTCTGCCTAAAGTAAGCCTGAGACTCTGCCTCATGAATAGCTTTATAAACAGACTCAATCATACAAATTCAAGTGTCTCGTAATTTACGAAGTAACCATTGTTTTTCTTCTCTGTTGATTCACTAATAACAACTTGATACCTCTTCTGATGAATAGCAGTAATATAGTACCCGTTTAGTGTTTTAAACCCAGCCTTACCATTAACCTTCTTACCTATAACATCTTCAGGGATAGTCAAGAAGTTCTCCTCTACCCATTGAGAAATCATATCATCTACTAGAGCATGCTTGACGAACAGCATACCATCCAAAATCTCACATAGCTCAGCATCAGGCACAAGATAAACCTTATTCTTTAGAAACTCTGCCAATTCATAACCATCCAGGTCAGGTTCAAAGAGACACTCAACGATGTCCTTCTCATAGGTCTCGCGAGGCTCATCAGCAGTCATTGACTCATTCCATTTCTGGTAGCTGTCAACCATCCTAACAAATGACTTGTTAGAGCGGTTAATATTATTAGCGCTAAGAATAGGCCGCTTAACCTTATCACCGAGCTTCATATAGGTTTGTTCGCTCATACAGAGATTATAACTTTAGATTTTTTAATTGCTACTCTTCTTTGCAGATTTTTCTGCACAGTACTCGATAGCCTCCATGATATCTTCAGGGCTAATCTTCTCTCCTTCAGGTGTGTTTATAATAATAGCTTCAATATAACCAACCAGACAGTTGAGCATTTTGCTAGAATCAATAATGTCGTCACGAGTACTAACATTATTGATTCGTTTAATAATTTCGTCTTTAGTCATTTTCTTCTTCCTCCTCATTCATTTCATGAAAGAGTTGCATAGCTTCATCATAACCACTCCAGTTATCAACCCCAGCACCCTCAAGTGCCAAGAGCTTGTCACTGTCTTCCAAGAGGCTTTCGTATTCTGATTTGTGTATTGTAACAGTTTCTTTCGTATTTTTCAGAGCCAAGAGGCTATCGTATTCTTCTTTGCTAATTGTAACAGTTTCTTTCATATGTTATTATTATCGTTTAGTTCCGTTGCAGTTAACCCTAACAATCTTAGAATCTCGAGCAACAAACAAAGCATTCGTACCACACTTTATCTCATCCTTCTCCCAGGCCTTGAGCTTTAGTCCCTTGAGAGTATCAGCATATCGGATGTCTGGGCCAAATAGAGAGTTTGGGTTTCCTAGGAGCATATACTTTCCAGTTTTCAATTTCATATTTAAGAGACTTAGTTTAATTAATACCGAGCAGTAGGGAGACCTCCTTCAGGTCCTTCGTTGATAAGATGTTTCTCAAAGCTTTCGACAATGCAAGTGTCAATCGAACCTTTGGGGCGAAGCTTAACAGAGTAAACATTGAGACCAATGTGCTTCAAGGCGAAATAATAAATGTGACCTCCCTTAATAATCGCCTCGTTTTCTAGCAGCAAGGCTTGAGCAGTGTCTTTGTCCGTACGAGCAGCAGTAATGCTACCATACTTGTCAACCAAAGGAGCCTCAACAAAATATTGGCGAATGCCTTCAACGTACTTAATAGTAGGGGTCTTCATATTAGTTAGCTTTTTCGACTTTGAACGAGATATTAAACTCTTCTCCAACCTTATACACTTTTACAATCCAAGAATGACCAGTCTTTTTAATAACCTCGTTGAGTTCGTCAGCGGTATACAAAATAGCTTTTCTATAGCTCATATCTCCCTGACCACGGTCGTCGTGATCAAAGCGACCAATAACTACGTAATCATACTTCTTAGCAGCCTTTTCAATCTTAGTTTTAGGAGTCTTCATAGTTTTCATTAGATAGCGGAGACGAGTTGACCGATGGTGAAGTTAACCGGAGTGAAATAAGAGCGCTTCTTCTCAACCCAGGCCTTCTGCTGAGCCCGGCGAAGGTTACGAGCAATGCGCTCGCGCTTCACTTCGCTCTTGCGATGCGTAACAACCTCAGCAGCCAGCTCGCGACCCCACTTGTCCAGCTGCTCGTAAGAGATCTCAGACCAGATAGGGCGAGGACGAAAGCCGTTGATCTCCTTGTAAGTGTCGCTGATGTAACCAATGAGATCGTCGCGAGTCGGCACAAAGGGAACTTGATCGTTAGTCATATCTTATTTTCTGCAATCATTATGGCGGTTCCTGCCAGGAACCTCAAGCAGAATCTGCCTCGGCAGAGGAAAGGTTTTGGTTACACTTTTTGCAAACTACTCGATTGTCTAATGTAAGGAAACTATTAGTGAGTGTATCCCAATTGACAATTAATGCATTACACACATCACAACTCTCTAAGAGAGGCTCACCCTCAATTTGTATTTGATTCCATACATTCATTGTGTTGGTATTTGTGCATTTTTATCTTTCTTCATTATGTTAAACAAAATACGATACCTAAAAAAAGATATGTCAATAAAAAAGAAGTTCTTACCAACATACTTGTGAACCTTAATCATATTAATCGCAGCAGCATACTCGAGGGGTAACCATAGCCCAGCTCTTATACTCCCCACCCATCACATACCAATTACCTTCACTAAAGTAATAAAGATAATCAACATGATCAAGCAACTTCTCGAACTCGCTGAGACTCTGTGCAGTCCTATAGCCACAACCCTTCTCTTTCCTGTCACGACCATAATAACTACACATCTCAATATTCTCATTGAGACCGCTCATATCACCAAGTTCAATGAGTTCATCAACATCAGCAGGGTCAGTGTAGTTCTGCAACAGCAACTTGCCATTGTGCCGAGGATAACCATCAAAGTGACAATAGATGTACTTGACAGTTTCGTTCTTGAGACGTCCAATGTATGATCGAGTAGCCATATTTTTAGTTATCTTGAATTTTGTAATTAAACTTTATCGCTTCATCAGCCAAGCACCCATAACAACGAGTTGCAGCCCAACTAGGGATATAGTAGCATTGAACATTGGTATCCCCACATTGAGGGCATTCGTCATGCCAAGAATCTTCAACTTCAACATCTTTAATGTAATCACTAGTCAGTTTCATCATATCTTATTTTCTGCAATCATTATGGCGGTTCCTGCCAGGAACCTCAAGCAGAATCTCTCTCGGCAGAGGAAAGGTTTTGGTTACTCTTTTTGCAAACTACTCGAATTTTCTTTCTTGAAAAAGATATTCACTTCATTATTGTAGTACTCATTAAACTGAATACTTGTTATTTTAAATCCATTTTTTTCAAGAAACTCAATTGATTCTTGTTGAGAATTTTGTCCGTTATATAAAATATTTTCCTTAGCTGCTGCTTCCATAACGCCTTCCTCCACAATATTAATATATTCTCCTAAACCCTCTAATACTTTAAGATCTGACCCTTGAGTATCAATATGTAAATAATCTATTTTAGTAATATTATGTTCCTTAATAAAGGAGTCTAATCTTATTACCTCCACTTCTATCTCGCGATTAACTTTATATTCCGGCCTACCAGACCATTCAGTTTTAGATTTTTCTGAAAAATCTAAAAGAGAGCTACACCCCCAGTCTCCTTGTTCTGATATTTTAAAAATAGCATTACCGTTGTAGTCAGATACTGCTTTTTTGGTTAAAAAATAATTAGTTAAGCCCTGAGTTCTATTCTCAATTTGTTTAATCATTTCAGGGGTAGGTTCAAAAGCATATACTTTAGTGTTTATGTCGCTTTGAGCATATGGAATTGAGGAAGAACCATTATTAGCTCCAACATCAAAAAATATTTTGCTTGTTGTTTTAGAAATATTCATACTAATATTTACTAATTATATGACGAAACTCCCTCATAGAGAAACTGCCAGATTACTTTACTTTACAGCCGATGAAGGGGCAGTCGGTCGCCCAGGCATCGCAAGTCAAACATTCTCCATTGTGATCGAATGAATTAGGCTTGCTACAAGGCAGCTCAAAGATGTTACCAACAACCTCCACAGTAGACAAGTCCCAATAGTTCCATTGATAACCATCATCGTTATCCCATTTAACAACTGACAAATGCTCCATAAACCCAGCAGGTCCAAAATCAAATTGACCTTGAATAATATCGCCTTGGTAAATCTCTTTACCAGTCTTATCATCTTTACCAGTATACCATTGGATAACTCGACCTTGCTTCTTAACCTCTTCACCAGGGTAAAATAAGATAGGCTCCTTGTCCCAACAGTTATACTTCTCATCCCAGACTCTAAACTTAGTTATCATGAACACCTCTCTTCTCGTCTTGTTCAGCCATCACAATATACTCCTGCCAGTAATCAGGCCAGGTAGCCTTGATCTTGGCGAGGTTACTAGCATCTGCATGAGCAGCGCAAGTAGCCAAGGCCTTTACAAAAGAGCCTCCGTAAGTACGCATTGCGCCAATAACCTTATAGTCTTGATCAGTCATATTAATATACGTAGTTAAACAGTTCGTGAGTTCCATCGAGACTAACCTCTTTCACCTTTATGGTAAAAGTATTAGGCTCTCGCCAATTGTGGTTCTTTTTAAGAAGATCCGCAGCCTCCTTAGCGAGATTCTCTTTGTTGAAAATGCCATGGATACCATAGCTCATACAACCCATACCAGGGCCAATACTCTCCCAAGTAACCAACCAGGCTTTATTAGTAAAATGAGTAATCATAGAATGTTAAACTTATTCAAGTAATCAATGTACGCTTGTTTATTAACACTACTGTATTTGTTTTTGATTTCGTGGTCGACTTCATTAATTACATCCTCACTAGTATAAGGACAATCGTTGTCCCATTCAAGATTGTTAAAGATGTTATTTACAAGCCCCGCCACATCATCAGGAGTAATGCTGTATTTGACAGCTTTCTCCAACACCGAGCGAACGATACATCCAGACATACTCATATTATTCAATCTCCTGTTCGATCTTTTTAACAATTTGTTTTGCGAGCTCTTCGATAGTTTGACTACCGTATCGCGGCCAAACGATATCAGAACTACTCAAAACGTTTTCGATCTTCTTCTGCAATTCTTCGGTGTTCATTTTATTCAACCTCCTTTTCTACAACATGAGGTCGCGCATTATCATCTAACCAAGCAGGAATCATTTTAGAATAAAAAGGGCCAGAATACATTTCTTTAATTACATAATCAAGAGCCTTGCGCTCAGAGTCAAACACAGCGCCAACAACTTCTTCATCGTGACCCTCAAATGCACAACCAACATAGGCAAGATATACTTTCATGATATTAAATGCCAAAATCAACAGTGTTATGTTTTTCAGAGTATTCGATGCCGTCGATGAAGGTGGGATACTTTACAGCATTGACATACTTTGTATACGTTTCATAACCGCGAAAGCTTTCCGTTTTAACACGGATCTTCGCATCAGGTGGAATCGTCTTGAAGAACTCGATTACATCTGCGACAGTGACGAAGGTCTCATTCATTACAAAGATGATACAGTCTCCCGGCAGGAACCTCCAGCAGGAACCGCATCAGCGGTCATTTTTGAAGCAGTTGTCAGGGTCAACTCGGGCGAAATTCGGAGTGCCAAGCCCGGTGAGACCCATGTAGAGAAACGTAACTTCCTTGCCAATCCAATTCTTCTTATCCTTCAAGATCTCAGCTCGCTTCTCATACTTGCCCTTGAACACACCATCAAACACCTTACCCTTCCAGTTCAATGTAACATTAGTAGCAGCACCCTTCCAGTTACCATCTCCATCAGTAATGTCTACAATAGTAGCCTCACTGTCATCATCAACCTTGACCTTAACAAGATTCTTAGATCGCTTGTGCTCGTAAGGAGCATCCATCCTACGAAGAATAGCACCCTCTTGTTGATCAGCCAAGAGCCTATTGAACTCTTCTTTCATCTGCTCATCAGACTTAATACTAATAGTCTCAACACTAGCCAAACACTTGAGCTTACAAGTGAGCAAGAAGTTATCAATAGCCTTCTTACGAAGATGATAAGGAGATGTCTCGGTATAACCACTGAAGTTATAACCATCGTAAATATAGAACTTAACAAGCTCTTCACTCTTAGCAAAGTCTTCTTGGCTAATATGCTTAGACTTACGAATAAGCTTGTTGATCTCGTTAAGCTGAGTACGAAGATCATTGTTAAACAATTCTCCATCTAGCACAGCTGTAGGGCATACCTCAAAGAAACTCTTAAGAGCTCCCTCGATGTGAGGAACACTATAGTACCTCTCTCCAGTACGAGAGAACAATCCATTCTTAGTAGCAATGCAACGATTGCCATTGAACTTGCATTGCAAACCCCAACTCTCTTTAGCGAAGTCAGGCTGCTTAGCGAGCTTATGCAAAGGGTGAGCAAGCATAGGCTCAATAAAGGTAATCTTGTTTACATCATTCTTGCTACGGAAGTAACCACTCTTGAGCTTCTTAGCGTATTGAGATTCAATCTCTAGAGTGGCCTGCTGAGTAGCAGTAGTAGCATTAGCCTTGCCAGTGTTCTTAGGCTCAGCAGTAGACCACTCTGTAGTGACCTGCTTACCGTCTTCCAAGCCTGAAGTAGTGCGGTACTGCGCACCATTCTGTTCCATTCGCCAAATGCGAATGTTGTTCTTACTGTCGGCAGAATAAAGCGTGTCGTAGGTAACCTTCATTTGTTACAAGTAGTCTATAGGCACCTCACAGGAACCTCAAGCTTTTTTCTTTCTCAAACTTACTCTAATTTCTTTGTCGAGTCCCCAAAAGAGTGTTTCATAGAGATTTCCCCACAAAACCTCGTCAAGTACCCTATAAGCCTTTCTTGAGAGTTGTTTACCAACCCTTTTGGAAGTCTTTTCTCTGAAGTTAATTGTCTGTTGGTATAGCTCTTGATTCATTTCTAATAAGATTTTGTTCTTCCATCAGCTCACGATACCCATACCTAGGTGTGTTATCTAGTAATCTGTGAGATAACCTATCTAACAAATGATTAGCAAAATTATCAGGTAATTGTCTAAACAGCACAATATCAAGATCTCCTCTGAGTGTAGCTGATTTGTACTTTAGAGCCTTTGTAATCTTTAAGTCTTTCATACAAAAAACCCTCGGCTGTTAACCGAGGGTTCGAACTTACTTGATCGCGATGATCTTCATCTCTTTGCCTCCGAACCGCTCCTTAATTGCATCCTTAAGGTTACGGCAACTAGGACTAACTGCCTCAACGTGCCAGATGCCAGTAGTCTGATTAACCATCTTAACATACGGCTGATAGTCGAGACCTTCGAACAACTTAGCCATATCCCACAGCTCGTACTGACTCTCGTGCCAGTAAGGATAATCCTTCTGCTTGTACTTTTCGTAAGTATCAACTTTCTTACCCATGTCGAGCATTCGCTCAACACCAAACTTACGAACGAACTCAGCCTTAACATCAGCGTTCTTCTCCTTCAAGAAGAAGTCAATATTAAGATCCTCGCTCGGAGTAACAACCAGGTACTCCGGCACCTTGATACCATTGAGGTAATACATACCCCAACCATCAGCATACTCAATCGCCTTGAACTTCTCGTTATGCAAGGCACCAGCCTCGTTAACAGTCAACCGAATAGGTCGTTCGCTAATGTAGCAAACATCAGTGAACGGGAACCACCAATGCAAATGCTTAGACTCGTTGAACCACTCGTCAAGCAACTGACTGTCTTCCTTAGAGAACTCAACACCGATACGCTCAGCGAACTTATACAAGGCCTTCCAGTGAATCCATTGCTGGCCACCAAAGTACATGTTCAAGTCGATAGACGAATCGCTCTTGAGGATTGCATGAGGGCTCGGGAAGTAAACGAACTTCGGAGCCTTCATGTCGAGCCGCTTATAGAAGCCAGAGATAATACCCTCGGCAATCTCGTGATTAATAGGTTCGCAAGAACGTCCAATCTCGAGACACTCCTTATAAAAGGCTTCGAGTTCCTTCTCTTGCTTCTTCGTCAGCTTTTCAATCTTCATAACGTTTGTGTAGGTGTATCTAATTTACGGTTATAGTGTATGCGAATTTCAGAGGAACTGCAACTAAATTCTGCTCAGTCGCGAACCTTCTGGAGGCGAGCAGTGAACGGGTCATACTCCTGCTGAGAGCCGAACTCATAGACTCCAGGAGAAAGGGTAATCTCGTCATGGCGGTCAGCGACCACGCAGCGAATAGTAGTCTCGACTTCGTTCTCCATGTAGAGAACGTCTTCGTACTCGTAGAATGCAACACCAGGCTTGAGGTCGACCACGTGGTGGTTACCAGTAGTCTCGCTAGGTGCAACAATAACATAAGGCTGAGCAGCAGTCTTCATCTTCTTAGCCTTCTTGGGGATGGCGCTCTTAAACACCATGCACTCACCGTGGATAATAACTTCGTCGTTGTTCATAATTTTATTTTCTGTATTCAGTATAGGTGCCTCTTACAGGAACTGCAAGAGGAAAGTTTCAGCAACCGTCAAAATGTTCGGAAATGTATTTCTTGTATTTGTCGTAATTATCGAAAATTCGGTCAAAAATGAATAGCTTACCCTTGGGGTTAGGAGTCTTTGGGTTGCCATAGTTTGGATTAGTATCAGTAATGAACACGTTAAGATGTACTGGAGGCACTCTCTTACGTAATTCAATGCCATATTGCGGCATACATACTCCTACCACCCCTCTCCTATCTCCAAGATCCATTGGAAACTTTCTACGATTCTTAAATTCAAAGATAGGGAAGTCTACACCCTTTCTCCTTTGCCATGTACGAATAAGTCTTTGCAAATCAGCTCTAACTTGTGGATCAAGTTTCTTCTTGTCTCTTAGGAAAGAGCTTGAAATTGTAATTCTATCTCCTTTATTGTAATCAAAAGAGAAACTCTCCTTAACTGCTTCCAAAAGAATGTTCATACGATATCCTCCCCTGGAGCCAAGTACTTCAAGGTAGCAACTGGTCCATTATAAGCACTCTCATTAATAGGAGCACTGCAAGAGACTTCTCCGCGTTGCTCAAGCAGAGTATTCATCTCTTCAATAGTCGTAATAAGAGGAGCATTCTTGAACTCCTCTTCAGTAATTTCAAAATTCTCAAACAACATCTTCATTGCAGCCTCATTCTCCTTCATAGAAGAATAGCTCTTAGAAAGACGGTTAAAATCGTTATCGTAAGGCATACAACTATTTATTAATTTTTCTACAAAAAGTATATAGGTTCCTGCCAGGAACGGCAAGCCTTTCTTCAGAATTGAATCGTTTTTCTTTTGCGGAGAAGCTGAGCCTTTGCCTCGAAAAGCTGAGCCTTCATCTCTAAAACACAATCGAGAGTAGTACTTTCTTCTGTATCACAGAACTCTTCTACTACTTCACTAATCTTAGATAGCATAACTCTATAAGACTTTAATTGTTCAATATCTTCTTTAATCATGTAATTACATCAATTATTTCCCGCAGTTCTTTTTTAAAAATAAATAGAGTCTTATAATCATTAGGGTCTTTACTTGGTAAAGTTCTATCGATTTGCCATCCCTGAGAGCCTCTTTCATCGAGGAACTCCTGCAGAATAGCTGCATTAAAAACATCTATCCAACAGCAATAGTATTCAAATTTAATCATAATTCTTTTTAAAGTCAAAGTTATCTACATCTATATTTCTAAATCCTTTATAGTCAGCCTTGAGATAATCCTGGTGAGATATATTATCTAAAACTTGACTATGCTCAGCACGCTTGATATCCATCATTTCTTTGCCCCATCTACCAGTTAACATATGTTTGGTTCTAATGTTAGAGTTATATGTTAAGTAGTTTGGGTTATAGAGCTCAGCAGGCAATACAGTTACCTTATGTTTAGTTGAGGTGTAGACATTAGAGAGGAGCCTTGGTCCAGTTACATTTAAAATGTAATCGTTACTCTCTCTTGTTGTTATGTTGCTCTTATCATAAACAATCGAGCCGCTTTCGAATAGCTCTTTGCTCTTAGTCATACACTCAACAAAGAACTCTTGATTAGATGCACTAGCCATGAGAGAGTTCTGAACAGTTTCTCCATACATCAACGAACCAGCTACATAGCATTCTTCAGTTAACTCATTGAAGAAGTCCTGATAGCAGAACATATCCATATCAGCATATACACCACCATATCTATGGAGAATGCAGAAGCGAGCAAAATCTACTCGATTGATATGGAATGGAAACTGTTTATAGGTTTCGTAAAATGGAGAGTAGAAAGTTTTAACTAGCTGTTCAATTTCTTCATCATTCCATAAAACAAAGTTTACTGACCGAAAAGTTCCAAGCCAAGACTGCCTACAAAGGTGCCAAATAGGATGCCATTTGTCTTTATCAGCAGGAGCTAGCTGATGTAGAAGTTTAGGTAAGTTACTCATACAAATCCTGAATAACAAATTTATAAAATAAATAACCTAGTAGAAGGAGTGTTAGCCCTGTAGCCCAAATAGAATTAACAGTAATAACTACTTGTTTAGTATCCGAAACAATTGAGAAAATGTTAGTCATGGAAAATATACTTCTTTTAAGACTTCTCTTGGGAAGACAAAAATATCGTCACCTGCTTGATAATAGTTGGTTACTTCTTCAATTTCAACTAGATAAATAAAGTCTACTAAATCTCCTGAATAAATGGCCTTGATTGTACCAAGTCCAGTAGAAAAAGGAGAGTAAAGCATTTGGAACTTGACTTTTGTACCTACATCGTAGATTACTTGATACAATTGAGAATATCCGGGTTCCATGTAGCGTTTTTATTTAATACTTCATCTACATGGTTTGCAATAACAATACAGTTCTCATCAGAAGTATTATACATAGCAGCAATAACAATAAAGATAGTGTTCTTATCTTCTTTATTCTGTGTATAATAGCCAATATTAGCAAGCTTATTAATGACAACTTGGCGCTCTTCCCTGTTCATAAGACGATTATAAGCAGAGAAATTTAAAAAGCCAGCATTAATTTTAATTATTGTTTCTTAGAAAGATTACATAAGGCCTCTTCATACTCTGACGTGTACTTATACTTCAGGGTGGGATGACCTGGTAGACTGGTTCCTCCTCCGCTCCACCACCTTGTTGAATCATTTGTATCTGCGACAGTAAATTGAACTCTCTTTATTCGTTTTAATTTATCCCCTAAACCTGTACTATTAAAATAATAGAGTAAAACTTTTTCAATATTGGATGTATTATTTTCGCATAGAATATTAGAATTTTCTATATTACAGAAAAAATCACATACACCAAGAACGTTATCAATCATCTCTCTATTAAAAATATGATGTCTGTCACATATACCACCATAATCTTCACCTTCAACAATATATAAATTATCGTTAGGGAGTATAGGGTGTTTATCGATATAATAGTGATCAGATCTTGTTAGTATAATTCTATCATATTCCATTAGTATATGTTTATAATTGTTTAATAAAAAATGTCTAATCGCTAAAAGAATAATACCTGAACCTCTAAACCCAGGTATTCCTCCTAAAAGACTATCATTGTAAAATTTTGCTGCTAATGGTTCAAACCAATCTTTATTATAATATAAATTGAAATAGTCCATCCAATTATCATATTCTTTTATCTCCCATACAAATTTTGCGTTTTTATAGAGAGATGAGCTTTTTACTGAAGATTCCCCAAAACATAACGCTAGATCAGCCTTAAATGGTTCTTTTAAATTTTTATACATAGTCTCCCATGTATCTTCACCCCCTCTCGCGTTGCCTATTAAAACAATAAGAGTCTTTTCCATAATTTATATAACATATCTTTTTCAGTTTTCTACTTTACATAGGCTTGAAATACCCATAAAATTTTTTAAGTATATTTTATGGGTAAGAAAAAGATTATAGTGCACAATCCATGTAACGAAAGAACGAGATATTTTAGAAACTATAATTTCTTCTGGGATAGCTTCACTCAATATTTAAAACAGTATTTTGAAATAGAAGAAAATAGATATTTCGAAGGAGCTGATAGAGAAAGATGGAAAGTGAATTTAAAGAAAGGTATTTCATCTGAATTTTTACTTTTAGAGTGTGAATATGTAATTGAGAATGCAGAGACAGGAGAATTTCACATATTATCAGTATCTGATGATTTTTCACATGCTAGTTTGAACGAAAAAGAAAACCCATATTGTAAGTCTATTTTACTTTCTCAATTTAATCCAATTAAGGTCAAAGATCATACAGGTTTATACTTTGACAAATATAAACCTTGGATATATTTTCAATCTCTTTTTGACGATTTAGATGTATTTTATCATAAAAGACATTACATTAAAGAAAAAAGCAACACTCTATTTTTTAAAGGTACATCTATTCAAGATAGATCTTTTTTAACTCATTTAGATAAAAATTATGTAACTGATTTTACTCCTACTAACCCTAATGATTATTTTAATCAATTGATTACTCACAAACTCGCTATTTCTATAGACGGTAGGGGTGAGTTTTGTTATAGAGATGTAGAATGTTTTGGGTGTGGGGTACCAATTATTAGATATAAATTCGAATCAATATTAAACGATCCTTTAATTCCAAACTTTCACTACATCTCTATTCCTAGACCTCCAGATATGACTCTTTATAGAACTGGTACAAAAGAACATGCTGACAGATTTATGGAGAAGTATTTTGAAATTATAAATAATGACGAGCTATTAAATTTTGTTTCAAAAAATGCTAGAGAATATTATGAGAGAAATTTATCTCTAAAAAGCTCTTTAGAAAAAACATTTAATATTTTAAAATTATCTGATTGGGTTTAAAATCTTGTATTACTATCTCCATGCTTAGTAAGAAATTTAAAACAATTAATTAAATGGTGGTTAAAGTATCCATAGTAAGCATATTTCATATTAGCCTCATGAGCTGAAACACCGATTTCAAAGCCGTCTGGATAATTTGTTATATCATTAGCGATACAATACCAGAGGAACATTTCCCACCTTTGTACAAAAAATTTAAACTTATCGTTATTTTTAAAAACAAGAAACTGCTCATTAGGGACATGAGCTTCGTCCCATTTGTTATGAATAAAAACATCGTAATCCTCTAATTTGTTTTTATAAAAACATTGTGATGGGTTCTGTTTACCATCCTTTATAGATGCTGGTCTTTCAAAAAGAAAGTCAATATCCTCATTTTTTAAACGCTCTAACATTGAAAGAATTTTTTCTTCAGAAAACTCTTCATGCATAGACCAATCACCATCACAAAAAATAACAAAATCATAATTTTCAAAATTTGAATTTTTTACTTTTTCTTGTTTTTGATAACTTAAAATGTGTTTCATACTTAAACATTTTAAGTTTAAATTAAAATTAAACCCTAGCCAGTTGTGGGTAGTTCTTAAAGCAGGTGGGTTAATAACATTAATTTTTACTCGTTCATTTTCATGACAAAAATCTTTATTTGTTGTTGTTATAAAAAAATCACAATGTTTAGTTTTAGTTGATAAATCGGTAAAGAATTTTTTTGTAATAGTTTCGTATGGCTCCCCTATCGCCAATGTAGTAAAACAATATTTCATAGTAATGGTACTAATTTTAAAGTATTTTCTGAATAACCTCCGTTATCATGAACAATATAAGCATCTAGTTTATTTAACTGCGGCCTGTTATTAATAAAGGAAACATCATTTTTATTTAAATAAGAGCTAAAAAATATACTACACTCTTGATCTATTATAATATCTTCTTTGTGAAGATACTGAATAGCCCATTTCGCTTGATCGTCTTTATGACCTCTTTGGTCTTGTATTATCTCTTCTAAATACTCGACAATTTTTTTTGTATACCCTATATAGGCTCCAGAGTTCAAATATTTCTTTTCAGATAGTACCCTTTTATTACTATATAGATGGTTGTAATCCATGGGAGGCCATAACCCTTTTTCAGCACAAAATAGTATTGAACAATTATGTTTTTTAAAATCTTCTTCTAAATTTGATGGGTCTTTTAAAAAATTTGTATCAGTAGCATCTAAAAACAACATAAATTCAGTTTTAATGTTGTTTTTTACATAATCTTTAAGTTTTTCGATTTTATAAAAATAAAGCTTTTCGTAATAACATTGGGTGTTTATAAGATTAGAGAATCTTGCAACGTGAATATTTTCTTTTAAAAAATATTTTTTAGCATTATTAAAAAATGTTGGTGTGTATTCTGTATGGTAATCAAAAACAACAGAAACTAGAGAAATATTATCTAACATAATTATTATTTAAAAATAAAAAGTCTTGCTGAATTAATGTATGATGAATTGGGTGATTCATGTCTGCTATCTTTTCTACAGGCTCGAAACCAATAGAAGATAGAAATTCAAACACTTCTTCTTTTTTAGGTGCTCCTATGTTAAAATCGATTAATGATACCTCTACAAGCAAAGCTTTTGCTGCTTTAACTAAATTTAAACCTCCCCTTATTATATCTAATTCTGAGCCTTGAACATCAAGTTTAATTAAGTCGAATTTTTTTCCTTGCAATACAGAGTCTAACGTTTTAGTAAAATATTGCTTTTTAAAGTAGCTACCTTCTTTATAAAAATCAGAATTTTCTTTATATATGGAATTGCCTGTACAGCTTGTTTCTCCATCTCTTATGAAGAAACTCACTTCTTTTTCCTTATCGCTTAAGAGAGCTATAGTGTAATCTATCTCAAACCTTTTAAGGGCTGGTTCGCAATATGGGTTACCCTCTATTAAATAAAAATAACTTTCCGGAAAAATCTTTCTCGCTTCAGAATAAAATTGACCGTGATTAGCTCCAACATCAAGAATCGAAAGAGGAATAATGTGTTTTTTTATTAATTCTAACGACATATTATGCCTTTATGAAGCAACCCCATGCCACATTTAGAAAATCTTCATGCATAAAAGGTTGAAGATTAAACTTTTCGCAAGAGGTTTGTATTTCTGAATATCGACATTCAAGCCAATTCCATACATTTAAAGTTTCAAAAGATTGACTATCTGTACTATAATCATGCAACATAATTACATCTCCCTTATTTAAACTGGGAGCGATACAATTAAACTCAGCTTTTTTATTTCCTCCATCACAAATGACAATTTTTGGAGAAATATCGAACAAATTTTTCCATTTTTCATTTAACTCATAGCAGTTCCAATCTTTAACATTATCATTAAATATATTTTCATGTCTTATGTTAATGTTATTTTCAATAAGAGCGTAATGATAACTGTTATCGCAAATATCGAAACTATAAATATCAGTAGCGTTTGGCAATTTGTCTCTTAAAAACAAAGTCAAACCTCCAAAACCAGTACCTATTTCAATAATTCTTTTTGGGTTGATTTCCTTTAATAGATTTGGAAAAATGTCCATTACCTCTTTTCTTTGTTGTAAACAAAGACCCTTATATGAACATCTTGTTAAAGTATCCTCGATCATGCTTTTATTTATTAAAAATAAAAAAAGAGCTACAGATTTCTCTGTAGCCTTAGAACTTTCTACCACTTATTATTCGCTCTTAACCTTTGCACCACCATTACTAAACAAGATGTTACTCATAATGATAACCGCAAGAGCATGACCGAAATTAAGGAATGGGGCATTGAACAATTCAGGAAATGTAATGTTCCACAACCATTGCAGAATAAACGAGTTAACAACAATAACAATAACACCAACAAGCAAAGTATAAAGAAATTCTTTCATATTAGATAACTCCATTCCCTTCGAACTTAAACTTAGCATTCAAAACATACTGATCCAACTTAGCCTTGGTAGAGACATTCATAGCCTCTCGCACCATCTTCATCTTATCCTTTTGGTTAATGTTAACAGACTTAATAAGGTTGATAAACTCAGCCTTTGCGTTGTCGAATGATTCGTTCTGCCAGATCTTCTCTTGCAAGAACTCGTTAGAGATAATAGATGTCATTAGTTATATTTGTTATGCAGAGCGTGATTCAAAATATTAAGAAATTCAATACCGAAAGTCTCAGAAGTTTTCCAATTAATAGTCTTCCTAGCCTCCTCTTTACTCTCTTGAAGAATACTAGAAACGCCTCGAGTAGCAGTAACACTGTACTCCCCTACCTCAACAGTATAAACCGTAAGCTGCAGGTTAACCTTGTCGAAGTACTCGTAGTATTTGTAAGTTTCGTTGTATTTAAACAAGTTCATATCTTATTTTCTACAATCAGTATAGGCGAAAAATGCAGGAACCTCAAGCCAAATCTTCAGGAACCTCGGTGAAGACTTCGTCCTGGCACTTTTGGCACATGCCCGAAATTCGGTATTCGCGCTGAGAGAGCTCGTCTCGAAACTTCTCGATAGGATCTCCGCAAGTGACGCAGGTGAGGTTAAACATAGACAGCGAGCGGCTGCGATCAAACAGCTGCTCAGCCATTTCGTCGAGTTGCTTTTCCATCTCAATGCTCTTCATTGTGGAAATAGTATGGCTCCAGCTCAGAGGAACCGCCAGCAGAAAATCAGGCTTTTGCTAGGCGAAAGTAAATGTCGAGATTGCTCTCAGGAGCCTCTTTGTATGTACCAGCATGCTCTTCAATAAACTCAAAGTCAATACCATATATCTTTCCATAGTTACGATGCTTACCGTCTCTACAGAAATAACTAAAGGTATCTTCTGTTACAAATATCTGATGAGTAAAGTCAGTAAAAGCATTCTTAGAGGTATAATATGGGCAATATATCTCTATAATACCCCCTACCTTTAACACTCTATGAACCTCTCTCATGAAAGGTATAATATTCTCTTTTTTAATATGCTCTACTAAATGATCAGCCTGTATAATATATGCTACGTCACTTTTAATAGGCCATGGAAACTCTTCTAGATTCCAATCTATATCTTTTTTACAATTACCGCTATCTACATTACACCAACCTTCTTTATACTTGTCTCCGCAACCAAGATTAATCTTTGTAAAATTCATTATCCTTGAGCTTTCTAATTTCTTGAGGCAAAGTATAGAACATAGCTTCTTCCATAACAGCAGTACCATCAACTACTGGAGTCTTGGCGTTAACTGCATTAGCAATCTCAAGTAGAATCTTTCTGTACTTGTCTACCTGCTTGGCATAATAGCGAGTGTTCTCTTCCCATTCTTCAGAAGTAGAATACATCTCATCAACAACCTTGAGCATACAAAGCTCAATGTGATTTAGCTCTTCTATAGTATAGCCCCAAGCATCGTAGAGCTCTTTCTTTTGCTCTTCAACAAGCATCAGGGCTTTCTTACCTGTTTCCGTTTCCACAAATTCGTAATTTTCCATAGAATAAAAGGACCGTCGCAAGTTTCAATTAATATACCGCATTTAACACACCACCAACATTTGTTTCGGCCAAGATCAACTATCTGACCTTCACCTTTAACGTGTTCACATACAAATATATCATATGTGTACCACTTAATCCACTCAAAAAGCTTCTTCATAATTTTCTAAAGGCAATCTATCTTCGGATTCAATTACTGGAACATCAATATCTGAACTCTCAGATACATAGCCTATAATATTAATTATGAGCTTATTAGTATATTTACCGTCTAAAGAACTAACAATAATATAACTCTCTTCTACTGAACCATCAGAGAAGAATACTATTTTAGAAGCATCAACGATGTTGAGCTCATTAGTAATTTGATTTAAATCTACTTCTACAGTCTTCTGATCATACGCAGCCTTGTGTCGGTGGCTTATAATTAATGTTTTGAGATTCTCTTTTGCCTCTCTGTATTGAGCGTTCTCAGATAAACTATTGAAGTTAAAGGCTGCTACCCCTATCAGTGTCGCTAGGAGCACTGTCGCTAAGAGAATCTCCAAAAGAGTAAACGCTCTCTTGAGCGTAAAATTCCTCAGATGAGACAAAGGCTTCTGCGTACAGGCTGCTCTGGGCATCAAGCATCTCATTCATTGTTAAGATTATGGCTGTTCCTGCTCAGGAACTCCACAGAAATTTATGATTCTTTTGGCACACAGCTCGATTCCATATCTGGAGGTATTGAGAAACAAAGCGTTACTCAATGGAGGTTCATAATCAGATACATTGTTATTATCTACTCTATCACTGAACAAGTAGATTTCATACACATTGTGTTTACTCTTAAACTCTTCTCGCATCTTTCTATAAGGAGCGACTACCGAAACAATGACAAATTTGCCTGGGTCGGTAGTACTTTCCTCATATTCAACTGCTAGTTGTTGAGCTAGCTTAATATTATTAAGACGGCCTTCTTTAGAGTAATCTACATTAGTACTACCTTTACGAATGTCATCACCATCAATTACTGCTTTACATCGAGAGCCAAGCAAGGCTTCAACGTGTAGAGCTAATGTTGTCTTTCCTGATTTTGGTTGCCCTGTTAGCCAGATTATTGCCATATCTCTTCTTAGATTTATTCTTGGCTTTTAGAATTACAATCTCTTTTTGGGCATCTTCCAAATCTAGGCGCAATTGCTCATTTTCAATTCGTAGAGAATCTATAACTTTAGAATAGCTTACAACTAGATTCCTAATTGTATCCATGGTGTCGAGTGGGTGTTTCATTTACTTTTGAGGTGCATTAATAATACTCATATCCATACCTTGGAGTAGCATCTTAATCTCTTGTTTGTGATTAATAGCTTCTAAGAGAGTTTTATATTTCTCAATCGCTAGTTCGATTTCAGCATAGTTAACATTGGCAATAGCCTCTCCTTGATACAACCAACAGTTATAATTGCTCCAGATTCTACGACTAGCAAGTGTATTATTCTCGTCGTACTTCTGAAAGATATCAATACTTTGCAAGGCAGTAGCCAAATAATTAGTAACAGCCATTAGCTGCTTGTAATCATTCGCCAATTGTTCGACAGTCATGTAATGATTATAATGGCTGCCAAATCGAATGCAACTAATAATCCCAGGTTTTTGGACTGAAATATAATAACGACTCTACTGGTACACTATATTCCTTCTGAAACTTTGTAGTTTTCTTATCATTTGGTGCTCCAGATTCATCATGAACATCTAAGTAAATTAATGGTTCAACCTTCATCTCAGAGTTCTTTTTATAAACACCAGCTCTCTTAGGTTTAACGACTAAACGAGTAACTGGATCATAAAAACGATCGTGTAATGATACATTGGTTTCGTCTTTTTCAAAGTGCCCATAACCAATTGCTTTATGATAATCTTCAGGATATACAGTTATTACTGGAATTGTCTTCAATCTTACATCACTAATAGGCTCAGCAGCTTTAGTTGTGGCTTCTTTTTTATTGTTTAAAAGATCAAAATTGTGTTTCAGTAAGAACTCCATAGGCTCCTTTGAGATATATTGTAAGTTGTTAGAATCTACTTTATAAGGCTGCCACCAGAAACGCATATAGATAGGAGTAAAAGGAGTTTTAGCTAAAGGCAAAGCATATTTTATACCGTTTTCAACACTAGTAATTTTTACATATTGCTTGTAGGCTTTATCATAATAAGCATCACCCTTCATAGGAGCATAAGTTATAGGCTCTCCTGCCTTTTGATAAGGAGCTCTATATTCTGGTGCTCCCATAAAGTTATCCATTACCTGATCAGTCGTATAAAGACTGTTAGATTCTTGTGATGTTAACACACTGTTAATTGGATCTGGATCACCCTTGTAGTTATACGGCTTTACCTCTATATAAATTTTACCTTGGACTTCTTCAAATTTTACAACTCTACACACTGTTCCAGAAGTCAAACCTGGTTTGGAAGAAAGGTAAACATAATTAGTTTCCGGTGTATATTTAAGAATTGCAAACTTACTCTGTTGAGCAGGAGTTAATTGCTCCCAAATATTACTAGGTAATATAGATGTTGTTGGAATGTCACTTTCAATATTTGTATTTGTTTCAGTAGGCTTTTCTTTAGCAGCTCTCTTAACAGCCTTCGCATCATATTCACTAATAGAAAGAAGATCGGTTTTACGGGCTACATAAGCATTGTTTTTACCTGACTCTTTTTTATATATTTGGATTTTATTGTTTAATGTCTGCCATTCAGTTTCCCCTGTCGCAGCATATAAAATTACTATTTTATAATCTGCAAAACCTCCTTTTGTCTCATAATTTGGATTATATTTTACATAGGTGCTTAATTTGGTATCATAATAAATCTCTCCTTCTTTAAAGGTTGTAACTGATTTTGCACCTCCAACTGGCAATGAAGCAATAGGTGTTTTCTTTTTTAATTCTTCTAACTCTCCCTTTTTACTAGGAATAGCTGCTGCTATAGCCTTTTCAACGTTTTTTTGGTCTCTATCACTTAACACATAAAGGGACTGTGTATTAGGAACAACATATGTTTTTTTTATATCAGTAAAAACGCTTATTTTTGTATATGGAGTATAAGCTATTGTGGCAACTTTTACTGCTCCCATTCCTTCCTTTCCAAAATACTCAACAAATGTTTTATAATTATAGTCAAAATAAATTTTAGAATGATCAAAAGAGACAAAATTATTTGTGAGATCTTTTGGTGTATAGGTTATAGTTGGTATGTTACTTTCAATATTTGCTTTTGTTTCGGTGGGAGGTTCTTCACTATATACGTTAGCTTTATCTGCTGGGTTTAAATTAAATACATCCATGTTGACACTAACATAAGTATTATCTCCTTTGTTATATTGATTAATTTGTGTCTTTAAAAGATGTTTAGGAGTTCCTTTTGTTATAGCAGCCAATTTTACAATTATTCCAGATTTTGTTTCTGGTACCTTTTTAACAAAATACACATATGTTTTTAAATATTCGTCATAATAAACATCATCTTCTTGATAGTTGTATACTACTGAATATCCAAACTTAGGTTCTGGAACTACCTTTACTTCGTTTAAATCAACATTCTCTTTTTTCTTAGTTTCTTTTGTTCTATACTTCTTAGGAGCTCCTTCATTAAAGGCATTTAAGTACTCTCCACCTACCTTAGATGCTGTTTGCTGCATTACAGTCTCTGGAGCCGGAGTCTTCTTCTTCATGTAGTCAATTGGAGATAAAGCCATAGCCTGAAGAGCTAATCTCTTCATATCTCCACTGCATCTATCAACGAGCTTTTTCATGGACGTAGCGTCGCGCTTAAGATCCAATGCATCACCCATCCATGTGAAGTCCTCCTTACCCTTCTCATCGGTAATGTAGAAATCCTTTACCTTGTTAAGAGCAGCACCTGTGTTATGCTCAAGATCATATGCATGGTCAATAGCTACAGATACCTGATCCTTTGTCTTAGCATCTGATAATAATAGGTAACCACCGCAAATATTAGCCCAGTTCTTACCACCATAACTAGGAGCCCAACTCATGTTATTAAAAGCATACTGACACATCTTTACAAACTCATAAGGTGTGGAATTAGTCTCTTTTATAGCCTTTACTGCTGCCTGATAAGATCTCTTGTACCCTTCAGCTTTTGGAATAGCTCCTTTTGGCTCTCTTAAGTTTCTTAGTTCAAACTCCTTTGGTAAGTTCTTATCTAATAAGAGAAAGTTTCTATAATAGTTTTTGAATACCTTAGAAGAGGCTAATGGTGTTTTGGCATAGTTTTGTGGTCTATCTTTAATGTGTCTGATTTCAGCACAGATAGATACAAACAAGCCTTTTGTGAGCTTCTCTCTTAAAACAGGAAGGAGGACATCTTGAGCGTACTCAATGTCCTCCTTTACTCTATCAGATTTACCAAGAAAACCACCCTGGAAACCTACGTCTCCAAAGGTGGTTGTCTTTGATTTCTCTGGTGATAGGTTAATGGTTGAGATGAAGCTCAAGACATAGAAGTCATAGAGCATCTTCTCTGGGTTACCACTACCAATCTTGTAATTTACTGCTGCCTCTGTTAAGAAATTACTCAGTGTCATCACTGAATATTTATTAACATTCGTTACTTTTCACTCATAAGATATTTGTTACTAATAGCCTTGAAGCTGAACTCCTTCTCAAGCCCTCGAACAACAATACCTTCGCACTCAACTTCTGGATTAATCTCGCTCTTAGCCTCAGCCATCAACAACATGTAATCCACAATATCTCCCTTAGGCAACACCAGGTTGCTTTCAATCACCGGCACCATCTGCAAGTTCAAACCAAACAAAACCCACTCGAGTTCATCAAAAAACATACGACGACCCTTGCTGATATCATAGCCAGTAAAGAAATACAACTTATGCTCTCGGAGATTATAGTGATTACCGTTAATATTACTGCCAATCAACTCACCCTGCAAGGCAATGTTCTTGCCGTGCTTAGTAAGCTTCTCCTTGAGCTGCAACATGTTAGCCATACGCCACAAGGAGTTATCACTAGTCTCAGACAACTCCCAGTTACGACCACAAACACCGAACTCACCATTGTTGTAGTAACAAGTGAAACTAGTACCATCAAGCTTCTCAGTGATATAAACTCGTTCACCAGCCGGTGAGAAGTTCATATCAGCTTGGAAGTTCTGAATACGAATCTCATCAGTCTTAGGGATAAAGCTTGGGAAGTTACCCTTGACCTTACCAGACAACTGAGCAGGGATAGGAGCCTCATACTTAACGATGCCAAGAGTTTCAGTCAAGTC
>Ga0181344_1000099_pt1 | contig 35147 bp, 10 predicted proteins | sample Su13VDMLBDD_FD_130098 | JGI IMG/M metagenome (GOLD analysis project Ga0181344, IMG submission 130098) | Freshwater viral communities from Lake Michigan, USA - Su13.VD.MLB.D.D | ecosystem: Environmental > Aquatic > Freshwater > Lake | place: USA: Michigan | collected 2013-07-15
TAGCAATGCTTTCATCTTTATTAGAGAAAGAAGCATTGATGACTTCATTGTTTATAGTAGACAACTGACCAAATGATTCAACAGGTACAACCAATTGAAGACCAACTTTATCTAGTGTAATAGTACCATCACTTACATTTGTTGCATTGTTTTGTAATGGGAATAGTTCAGTAACACCTTTAGCAGAATCAATAGCACTTGAGATTTTTTTGATATTGTCTTCAAGTTCTTTTATTGTTTCTTCTGATCCATACTCTTTCTCAACATCTAAGTTAGCTTCTAATGCATCTAAGGTAAGTTGTAGAGCTGTAATATCATTATTGATAGTTACTTCTACTGCAAAGTTACCGTCTGATGTTCTTACAAGTTTTCCTACACGACCATTATAAACAACAGCTTTGTTTAAGTTGTCATCTAACTTATTCATTTTAGGATCTGATTCAGGAATCCCATCAGGTTTAGATTCTTCTTTAGCTTTTGTTTCTTGTTTAGTAGGAACTTTGATCTCAGGAGTGATTTTAACTATACCAAAGTTTTCAATTTCTGGTAAGTATTCCAAATCAATTGTATCATCTCCAGGAGCAACAATTTCAGCTAAATCAATATCTTCAATGTATCCAATCTTATCTTTACTAAGTGTCATGTCAAATGGCATGAGTTTAAGATCTGGAGTTATACCTGTACTATTGTAGAACTGATAACCATAAATAGACTGTTGAGCTCTAAAGTATACTGAGCTTTCATATTTTGCTTCAGGATCACCAAAGTCTTTCCACCCACTTATTACTTTACCATTTCTTTCTTTTTTCTTTTTGGTTTTGATGTCTACAATTGCTACTGACCCATCTTCTCTTAAAAGCAATAAGTCAACCTCTCCTGTAACACCTCTACCATCTCTTAAATTTTTATCAAAAAGTTTTACATTTTCTGAAAGAATCATGTATGTTCCATCTACGATACCAAGTCTAAACTTAGTAATCATTCCTCCTGGTTTTGTTGGAGTTACTGGTGCAAACAATTTGTCAAAAGCTTTTCTTGACATTATGTCTGATATCTTAATGTCACGACCTTTACTTTGAAAAGTTGAATCATAAGTAAATTCACTAAACTTAGAATTGGTTGCAGCATTAGGAGTTAAGAATATTCTTATTAATGCATCAATGTAGTCACCTGCATCTGAAGATTCTTTAAATGCATATTTATCAATAGTATTTTTAAGATGCTCGTAAGTACCTACAGTCTTCAATGAATTCTCAACAGCCTCAAGTTTTTCTGGGTATTTAAATTCTTTCCAACCTCTATAGACTTCTCTTTTAAATGCATCCATGAAAAGTCTAATACGATCTTCTTCAACAATTTCAGGATCCTCAAAGAATTGCTCGTATAATCTTTGCACAGGAGAAGGTAAAACATTACCATCTTTATCTACTGTAGGTTTAATAGGACTATATTCAAATGAGTCTTTACCTTTTACAGAGTTTTCTACTTCTTCAGCTACTTGAGTAGTACGGTCAGGTCTTGGATCATTAGGTCCTCTATCTCTAAAGGTTCTACCAATCATATTACCATCTTCATCAAATACCTCAACAACTTCATCTTGTTTGTCAATGATATTTTCTTGAATTATACTCATAGTTTCTTCAGCTATATTTCTTGGTTCTGCTGCAGATACTCTAGCACTTAGATAACCATTCATAGCTTCAATATCATCTTTGATATTTTGTATGTCTTCTGGAGTAAGTTGTATTTTAGTATTAGAATTATCAGGATCAGGATATTCCCCATCCTTTAAAAACTTCTCAAACTTTTTAATTAAACTTGATATAGTATATGCAGTAGTTTGATTATTGATTTGTAAGTCAATGAACTTTAATTGTGGTGGTTGAGCAAGTCTTCTAGCTTTTTCTAAAGCCGATTGTTTTGCTTCCTCATTAAATCTTTCAATCAAATCAGACTGTCTTTCCAACCAGTTTGCACGAAGTCTTTCATACTCTACAGGATTCTTAGTCTTAATATCAAGAGACTCAAGTAAAACATCCACTAAGTATTTATCAAATAGATCCGTGATTTCATTTTGGAATACACCATCAAAATCTTGAAACTCTGTTTTAGTAGTATACTGATCTGGAGTATTTTCATCAATACCTTTTTCTCTAAAGTCTTCTTTTACTTCAGAGATTAATGCATCATATCTATCATTAATTTGTTGTACAGCTTCTTGATATGCAAGATACTCTCTTGAATTTTCTACATCAATAGTTGGAGCAGCAGGTTGTTTATTTAACTCTTCCTCAATTTGAGCTAGTCTTGCAGTTGCAAACTGACCATAGATTTGAGAGTTTAATGCAGCTGATACTTTTGTGTCAATAGCTTCTTGTTGATCATCAATATCTGAAGTATCAAACTTCTGTGCTAGATTAAATATGATTTGTTTTTTCTGAGGATCATTTTTATGAATCTCAGTTTGTTCATCAAAGTATTGTTGTGGATTCTCACCCTGACTAGCTAATACTTCAGACATTACATCTGCTGCAGCTAATACTTCAACATAGTTATCTGATTGTAATTTGTCTATTGCTTTAACAATAACAGCCTTTTCTTTTTCAAGTGCTTCTCTTTCTTCTGCCGTAAGTTCTTCAGATGCAATTCTTGAAGCTTCTTGTGCACGGTATTCCTCTTCAGTCATACCATATATGTCAAGAAACTCTTGATCATACTTTTGTTTTTCCTTATCTAGTGCAGCTTGTCTATCTTGTTCAAGAGTACTGATTCTTTTATCAAGAATTTGTTTTTGTGTAAGTGGGTCACCGGCTGGTTTCTTTTCTGCAATTTGTGCAGCTTTTAAGAAAATACCAATTAAATCTTGATAAAGTACTGAACCTTTATTAATGATTCTATTATTAGTTACATCAATAAACTGCTCAGGTAAATATCTTTTATCTTCTACCCATTTAGCAAATTCTTCAAGATCAATATAGATACCTTGATCTGCCAATGTATTCAATAAGGTATTATTTTCAATACTTTCTATCTCCTTATTAACAATGTCTTTTACGATCTCTTCTCTGTTATAATAAAGATCTTTCATGAACTTGAAGTTTCTCATCAAGTGCTCATAAAACTCTCTAGGATTAGCAAGAAGATTTACATATTCAATAAGTCTAGAATTTTCATTTTTTAAGATATGAGTATCTAATAGTTTATCAAATAAATCATCAATCCCACCCTTCATATTCTGAAGTTCAGATTGTAATTGCATTCTACTTTCATTGTCTCCAGCTAAAGAGAATAGTAATTCACTGAATGCTTCTTTATAATCTAAAAATTCAACAGATTCTCCTTTATCATATTGTTCAACTACTTTATTAATTGCTTTTACAGTAGCTTGATTATCTGTAAGATCTGGATCCTCATTTAATATTTCATTCTTAATATTATCTAAGAATGTTTTATTAACAAATAAGTCAACTAGATTTTCTTGTTTCTCTTGAAACTTAGTATATGTTTCAATCAACTCTCTTTTTCTTGTTGCTTCACCTAATGCTTCTGCACTACCAAACTGCTGTAGATTTTCTACTTCAGTCTTAAGCATTTCAATTTCTTTTGTTAATCTGTTAGGATCAGTAAACCCAACAAAGTCAGCAAAGTTTGAATTTCTTAATACAGATAATGAAGATAAGTCACCATAAATTGATTTAAGTCTTTTGACATTATCATCATAAGAGTTATGGAGAAAGATGTAATTATATAATGACTGATTGTATGCCTTATTATATATCTCAGCTATTCTATATTCTTCACTATCTTTTTCATAGTCATCTAGATTAGCCATGAACTGCATTTTGTCCTTTGCTTCATTCCATCTATCACGGATTTTTTTTGCATTTTCTAAAGACTTATCAAATCTTTCTAATGCTTTTTCCCCTTGACCTGGAGCTAAGTTCCATGCTTGTTCAATATCTTCTGGTGTTGCTTGTTTGTAACCTTCATAATGTTTCAAGAACATGTCAAAGGTTCCATTCTGAAGTGAACTTAATACAGCAGATTGGAATGCAGTAAACTCTGCATCTCTAATTTCTTTTGTAGTATGTTCATCAGGATTATCTACAACATTAGCTACCAATGCTTGGTTTGCATAGTTGTTGATTCTTGGGTCAAAAAAGAATTGACCATTCTTATACATAGTGTTTAATTCATTAACCACTGTGTCAGCTAGTTCTTCTCTTCCCTCTATGTATTGTCTGTAACTAGGGTCTTTCTTAAAGTAATCATTAAAGCCAATAGTTGCATATTTTTTCATTGTTCCCGGTGCTTGTAGGATAGTTCCCATTAACATACCGGACAAGAACGTTTCAAGACCTTGTGCACTCCATTGTTTTGATATAGCATCCCCAACTAATCCAGCACCATATCTAAAGTTTCTGGCATCAGGATTCTTATATGTTTGTACATAATAATCTTGAGTTGCTTCTTGTAAAACATCTTGTGCTACCTCTTGAACACCTTCCATTACATTAGCTTTAAAGTAGTTTAGTCCTACTTTACCATATGTACGTGGTTTAGCTAAAGATTTAATTGCATTAACTAAACTTATTCTTTGTTTACTAAATGCTCCTTCTAAAGCTTTTTTACCTGGATCAAATATAACTTGGAATTCTTTTCCAACATTAGTTACTACTTTGCCAAAGTTAAACTTCGGTACACCAGTTAAGAAACTAGCATTAGTAATAGATGGGAAAACAATCTTATTAGTATAATATATAAGAGCTGTGTTATTAAGAGTATTCCAGAAAGCACCTTTTGATGCTTGTCTCATCATTGACTCTTGCTCTTCTAGTGTTGGTGGTTTACCATTAGCTTGATAATGTTCATTGTACAGTTTATCATATGTTTGATATCTTGTAAAACCACCTTCCAATTTACCTTCTGACAATGCCATATTCATTGCCATCATATCATGCCACAATGCACCAGCAGTTACAGCACTTCTTGCAAGATTGGTAATGTTGTCTGTATTTTTTAGTTGTCTATATGCTGCAGCACTATTGTGTAATGGATTCAAAAAGTTTCCAAAATTAGAACCTGCAGACTTAAACAATTCTTTAGCTTTAGCTAAATTAGAATAGTTCTTTACACTAGAAAATAACTTAGCAGTTCCTTTTGATGCATCTATTAATGCTCTTGGTAAACTACCCATTTTATTTGCAAATGCTGCTCCACCTTCTAAAGCTCCGGATGCAGTGTTACCACCTCCAAAAGTTGCACCAATTAATGTTCCTTCTACTGCTCCTTCTAATAAGATACCCATTGAGTAAGATGCAGAGTTAAGAAGGTTTACAGCAAACTGTCCTGCACCACCTTTAGTTGATGCTCCAATTGCATTATAGTATTCATAGTCTCTTGCACTCTGTGGATCTGCATCAAAAAGACCATTACCATCTAACATACTTTTGTAGGATCTAATAGGATCCATAAAACCTTTAGACAACATTGGCCATGCAGCATGTGTTGCCCATCTACTTAAGTCATCACCAAAAGTTGTATTTTGATTAAACCAAGTTTCATTATCAATAAGTGGATGAAATCCTACTTTGTTAAATGTATCTTGACCATAAGCTTTGTATCTCTCTCTAAATGTTCCTTTAGGAGATGCATCATAAGCATAAGGTTCTGCATATGCACCTAAGTCTGAGGAGTTATTAATTTTTGCCATACCAGCATTGAGTACAGCATCAAATGCACCTGTGGTAGCACCATTCATTTGTGCACTCCTAACTTGAGATGGAGGAAAATTAGGAGATACTCCAGCAGTATTATCCTTAATGTAGTTAGTAGGATTGACAAAATTATCTTTCCATTCAACCTTTGGAGCTAATGATTGTTCAACTCTTGCTGGATTTAAGAACTCACTCTTTGCAAGTAATTGATCAAATGCTGATGGTTGACTATCTAAATTTTCTGCATTATTGATTGTTTCTTCAGCCATTATAGTTATTTATTATAGTTCCAAAAAGGATTCTCAGGTGTAATACCAAAATTCTTATTAGCATTTTCAATTGCTTTCTGATCTCCTGATTGATGGATTTTTCTATACATGTCAAAATTTAATTGACGTAAACTGTTTATCATATTAAATGACTGCATTTCTTTTTCATCAATAGTTTTACCACTTCTTACATCAAGATCCCAATATTGTTCATGTCTTTTTTTAGAACCATCAGGTAACATTTCATAAGCTTCAACAGCTCCAATATAATCACTTCCACCAGGTGTTTTAGTAATAGTATATGATCCTGTTCCAGTAGGGTCTTTAAAGTTAATAGGACCTTGTCTTAATAATGCTTCAGTTGCTGTAGGGAATTGATTACCATATAATGGATTACTTGTCCAAGTACTTGAAGGTGCAATGAATGTAATACCATTTTGATAAATTTTATCAATCTTAGCTTTAACATCACTTTCTTTTGCATCAGCACCCATTACACTTTTAATAGCTTTTTCAATAACTTCTCTAGGTGCCATAAGTTTCATAGAACCTAGTCCTTCATTTTCCATAGCAACAGTAGTACCACCAATAAAGAAAGGATTTAAATCTTTATTGGTATTTAACTGTGCTTGTAACTCAGTTACAACTGCCAGTGCCTCACTTTTATCAATACCTGTATTTGCCCATTCTTCATCACTACCTGGAAGTATATTTCCATTAGTAGTAATTCTATATTTACTTTGATCTTGGTTCCAGTTTGTAGCTAAGATTGTTGTAAACATTGAACTAGCTGATTGATTTCCTGGATCCCACTGAACTCCCGGTGCAACTTTCATCATGCCAGTTTCAGCAGCTAAACCATATTCATTTCCTTTACCACCTTTTTTAACAATGGATGGAAAGTATGCTTGTAGACCACCTTGATCAGGAGGAAGATTGGTAAGTTCATCAAATGAGTTATCAAATACATCTGCAACCCAAGAAGCTCCTGCTTCAACATTTTCTCTACCATCACCTACCATTCCTGGTATGTTAGTTAAAGGGAAAACATAGTTATACCATCTTTTTTCTGCTGGTTGATTTGTTTTTTTACCAATACTAAATCCTAGTATTGCTGAAACTTGTTCATCAACTTGTGCTGCAATTTTATTAAACTCTTCTGTATGACCTTTACCGTCTAATGCATATCTGTTCATTACAAGATTAACTGCCTGATCAATTTTTTCAGGAGTTACATTAGCATATTTTTGTGGATCTTTAGCTTTAACTTCAGCTACAATATATCCAAGATCTTGTCTAAACTTATTTCGGATATTATCATAGTTTTGATTACGAACAACATTTAGAGCATCATCTACTCTAGACATTTGTTGTAATTCCATAATTGATTGATCACTAAAATATGATTTTGCTAATCCAGTTGCGGCATGTTGTGTTGCCCATGTTTGTAAACTTGCATTTAAGTTATAGATCTGACCGTTATCTGCAGTTCTTCTAGTAAATGCTGTAGGATCATTTGTATAATCTTTCCAAACACTTCCCCAAACTTTCTTAATTGCTGCTAGATTTTGTGCAGAACTACCTTCTCTTAAAATTCTTTTTGCAGTTGGATCACTAGGATTTAATTTAGTAATCATTTGTGCTAGTTGAGCTGCCGTAAATGATCCTGTAGTAACACCATTCTGAATAGTTTTCATTAAGTGATCAACTCCATTAGTAGCTTTTTGATCAATCATTGTTTCTCTACTCATTCTTTGCAGCTCATCAAAAGTAAATTTACCTTCAGTGTTTGATCCTGGACTTGGCATGATAAAGTTCAAATTGAATCCATTTCTTTGAGGATTTGTATTCAATGTACCATCCTGATTAAAGGACCAATAGTTTTTTGACACATTATAGTCAACTGCTTTTTGGAACATTTTCTGTTCATTCTGAAGTCTGATTTCAGCTTCTCTATCTAAATGTGCTTGAGATTGTCTTGCACGTGCATTCTTATCTCTTAAGAATTCTAACCCAACGGCATTAGGTTTATATTCAACACCTGAATCTAAATCTGCATAACCATTTGCTGCTCTCATGATATCTTGTTCAGCTTCAACTGAAGCATAACCAGCATCAATCTTAAGTCTTGCAAGTTCCATATCACTTAAGATATCACTATCATTACCTTCTACAACAGAAGTACTTTGTTTATCATTAATTTGATCATTTAATTTACTAGCATTTTCAGCAATTACTGCATCTACTGCAAATAGTTCTTCTAATGATTTGCCGTAATTATTTTGTAAAGGGTTTACATCACCTGATTTAATATCTTTTTCAAGATTGCCCATCAGGTTTTCTGTAGTATTTAAATTATCTTTTGCTTTAGTATTTTGATCAGAAGCATAGTTTTTTAACCATTCATATTTTGTTTTAATGTAATCTTTCTCTGCTTCTAAAGCACTACCAAATTTATCTTTGTTTTGGTATGCATAGTTCATTCTTTCTACAAATGCTTTCTCTCTATACATATCCTGAATATCAGGTCTATTTCCATATTCTGCTAAGAACAGGTTTTGAAGAGTAGGTAATATCAACTCTCCATTCTTCTTTCTTACAAGATATAATCCAGATTGATCAGGTAATTGTTCTACTTTATTTACATTATACTTTTTAGCAAGATCCATATACTCCTTTGTAGCATTTACAAAAGGAGTATACTCAGCATTTGCCATGTTTAAAGTTTCATCTAATGTTGCATCTTTAAACATTTGTCTTCTTAACTCAAGACCCTGTACACCTACACCCCACCATTGACTTCTTTGTTTTTCATCTTGTGAAGTTTTTAATCCATTTGCATAGTTATACTTGTTAGTCCAGTTTTTAGTCCAAGCCATATCTTTCATAAGGTATTTGTCCTCATAGAAAGGTCTAAATACTTGCATAGCTTGATCTACATTCTGTTCTAAAGAAAGATCTAATCCAGAAACTCTTTTTAAATTGAAGTCTATCTGCTTCAATAACTCATCTTTTTTCTTAACGTTTAAGTCATGAGTTAAATCAGCACTGTATAGTTGACCATATACATTGTTTAATTGTTTCCAATTACTATCATACTGTGTTTGTTTTGCCTGAAGTAGATTAGAATAGAAATTAAAGTCAGGCTGAAACGGCTGATAATCTGGTATATAATCTGTGACTCCTTGTAAGTACGTTGCCATAATATATCTTTACGTAAAACTATTAAAATTTTTTAAGTTTAATAAACCTATAAAGTTTACTGTATAAATGGTGACCATGAATCAATGTAAACAAAACCACCGTCTGCAAATATAGGTCCACCAAACTTACTGGTTCCAGGATACATTGTATTGATCATGTTTCCATTTGCTTGTGCCTGATTTGTACTACCACTTAACTTATTTGCATTGATAGCATTTCTTGCACATGCATCTGGATCTGTTGCACCAGCTGCTTTACATTTTTCTCTTTGTGCAAAGTAGTCACTTTGATTACTTGTTGTACTACCTGTAACAGTTTTTGGAGTTTCTCTAAATGCCATCTCACCACCTACTGTTGGATCTACTGCATAGTTAGGGAACATTTGATTAAGTGCATCAGTTTTCCATCTATTGGTGATACCATTGGTATAGTAGTTTCTTAAGTTGTTTCTCATTGCCAACTTAGCATTATCAAATTGTTGATTAGCAACAGTATTTTGATCATACACCCTTTGAGCTGTTGCTTGTTTCAACATACTCTCTTGGTTTCTAATATCATTTGCTTTTAATTCAAACTGATTAGCAATGTTGACATTAGCATTGTTATACTTAGAAAGTATATCTGCTGCATTCTTAGCTTGTGCACCTTGTATACCAGATGCTCTAGAAGACATTGCTTGAACTCCTGCAAACTGTCCTAAACCTTGAGTTTGTATGTGACCCATTTCTGAGTTAGCAGCAAGTTCTCTTGTAGGATCTAAGAATGTAGGTCTTGGCACACCAAGTTCAACACCCGGAGCCCACGGCATTCTTTTCTTAAGACCCATTAAGTCTCCAAATGCACCAGTAGTTTTGATAGTATCTTGTAACCACATTCCAGAAGGAGGAGTTTTTACAGGAATATCTTGATCTTCTACACATGGAGGACAATTACCATTTGCATCAACAGACATCTCTAATACAGTGCCATCAGCTTTTTGACATGGACACTTTTTAGGTATTTCATCACATGTACAATTATTTTGTGCATCTTTTGGTTTGTAATTAGGTTTACTTGAGTCCTCACATTGACATGGTTCTTCTCCCGGCATATCCTCAAACTTTAATCCATGGTGAGCTTGTTTCTCATCTTGAGTTGTATTTGTGTAGTATGCATCAATAGGAGAGATGTTAGTTACTGCCTGACCTGTTTCATCATTATATCCTGTTTGTTTACCGTAAGGATTGAATCCAGCAAAACTTGTAATACCAAGTAATGATACTTGTGTATCTTCATCATATTTACCAGGGTTGGCATCAAGATCTTTCATTAATCTATCAGCTGCAATAAATCCCGCTTGTTGTAAATAAGCTTCTTCATCATATGGGTTAGCAGCTTTACCAGAACCAGTAGCTCTTTTCATTGGTAAACCCATATCTTCTGATACTTTTTCTAAAGAAGTAAATCCAGAAGTTTGAATTTTTTTATACATTGCATCAATCTCAGCATCAGTAAGATTTGGATTTGCTTCTTTTACAACATCTTTAAAACCTCTTTTGTCACCTTTACCATCACCTGTAGATTCATAACTTCTTAAATCTCCGTTAGCATCTTTATACATCCATGACCCAAATGCAGGAATTCCTAACTTATCTTTATAAGTTGTAGTTTTTAAATTCCTTTCTTGCATTCTAAGATATTGTTTTACAATCTCATCATCTGTAAGTGTAGCAGGATCTTTACCAAATTGTTCTTGATAAGTTTTAGAATAATTTCCAGATTTACCTTTATAGGCTTCTTGATCTGCAAGAGTTGATCTTACTTGATTTGCAAATGCAGCTTTAGCTTTAGGATCATTAAAAGTTTGAGACATTGCTTCAAAGGTTGCAGCTGCAACAGCATTACCATTCCACTTGTCTAAGTCAGTACCTTTATATTCTGTATGTCCGGTAGCAGAAACTTTTTGTTCTACTTTTTTACCGTCCGGTTGAACTACATATATTTTTTTCTTACCTCTTCCTGATTGAACATATGCTCTTCTTAATGCTGCTTGATACTCTGCATCAGTTTTGTAATCTGCTCTTTTAACTATAATACCATCATCAGCTCTTACTAATGGTGCCATAGCAGGTGATCCAGGAATTCTTTTTGGTCTACCTTGATAGTTTTGAGACATACCAGCTCCCATTGACATACCATACTCAGCTTCTGGCATATCATAGAATGGCATATCATAACCACCCATAGACATACCATACTGTGCCATTGGTGGAGCTTGCATCATCTGTTCTTGACCACCTTGAGCTTGACTCATTGCAGCTTGTACTAAACCAGCTGCTTGTTCTTGATCAACACCTAGTTGTGTAAATATTTGTACAACAGCTTGAGGAGGTAAACCATTTTGTAATAAACTCATTACAACTTCTTCTGGTTTAGCTCCATTTTGTAATGCATTCTGTACCTCTTGTATGATCTCCATCATTTGATCTTGACCACCTTCTTGAGGTTGTTCTTGACCTTGTTGTTGCATCATAGCCATTTCTTCAGGAGATGGTTGTTGCATACCTTCTTGAGCTCTTCTAAGTCTTCTCATGCCACCACCATACATCATCATCATTTCTTCCATACTTGGTTGCTGAGATGGTTGTGCAACAGGTTGACCTTGATTCATTCCCATGGCTTGTTGAAGTTGATCACCTCCTCCACCTTGAGCTTGTTCTTGCTCTTCCATTTGTTTCTTAAGCTGCTCATCAAGAACTTTAAGTTCTTTATTTGGTAGAATTTCTTCAGGGTTTATTCCTCTTGCTTCTAAACATGGTTTAGCTACAGCAGGAATACCTTGTGGAAATCCTTTTTTAGATTCTTGTGCTAATGCAAGACAACCTAATTTAACGACATATTTTTTGATCATCAACTCAGCAGTCTTTCTATCAATAGCATCTGTCTCAGGATCTTCTAGAATTTTTCTATATTTCTGAATATCATACTGTTTTGCAAGTTCTGCAGGAGTATAAGATTTTCCTGGAGGTTTACCAAACATAGCAAGTAACTCAGGATCTTTTAATTTCATACCTCTAGTATCACTGAAAATAAAAGTGTCCTCTGGTAAACTTAATGGTACACCACCTTGTGCATGTCTTGGACCTTTGATAATTTGATGTTCTGGCATCCCATCACCATTGATGTCTCCGTATACAGTTTCTCCACCTTCAGCTTCTAAGTTAGCTTCATCTCTAGGGACAGCAGTAATGTATCTACTTTCTCTAAGCTTAGGTTTACCAATGTATGCATTATAATCAGCACCACCCATTGCTGGTACATCATTAACTAATGCTCCTTGAACTTGGTATCCTGTTCTAGCTTTAGGAATTTTTTTAATTCTAACTTTTATCATCTGGTCTGTTATAAATATTCAACTTGTCCTCCTGCTGCTAAGAATTGTTCTAATTCTTCAGGAGTCATATATACTTCATCATCTTCTTGATATGGGTCAGTAAAACCACCGGCTTGCATATAACCACCATATCTACCAATAGCATAGTTACCAAAGGTTGCTCTACTATTTCTATCATTACCCCCCGCAGGTGTTCTGTATCCAATACCACTTCCTGTATCTACTTGATCTCCATAGTCTAGTTCAGTTGATGCTGGAGCTATATTATTTACGGCAACTTGGTCTAAGATTGCATTATTTTCTGTTTTACGATTTTTAAATCTTTCAAACAAACCTATCCCACCACGCATAGTTGCATTGAATGCATTTACTCCAGCTTCTGGATCAATAGATCTTACAGTTTTTCTTTTATTCTTAACACCAACATATTGATTAGGTTCTGGTGCAGGTTCTTTTGGAATAATTTCTTGACCTTGAGATCCTAATGTATGACCTGTATTTGCAGTTTCTGCATAAGAACCTTGCAATCCAACAAAGCTAAGTGGATTCTGTGGAGGAGGTGGTCCTGATGATGGTCTATCCATTCCTAACAATTCATTTTCAAATTGTTGTTGTTGTGAATAAGGAGCAAATGCACCTGTTGCACCAACCCCATTACTAAAGCCAGAACCTAACTCAAATGGATTAAATCCTCCATTACTGAATAACATTCCTCCAAATTGTTTTTTATCTCTGATACGTTTAGTACTCTTATCTTCATAGAATCTTGTACCTTGTGCACCAAACCTTACTTTATCTCTAAAGTTTCTTTCATCTTCATTTTCAAAAGTATACGTTTGTCTTGCATGTCTTTTTTCAGCATTAGACAATTCATTCCAGTGCTGCTTGTTCCAAGCATCTTCTTGGAGTTTTGCATCTAAATAATCTCTTCTGCTTACTCTTTCTTCTTTCTCAGATCTATTTCTATCTAATCTGTCTCTATCGGATTTTTCTCTTCTTTCTTTTTTTGGATCAACTAAATTTTTAAGTTGAGACGGATCAATAGGATTATTACCTGAAACATTGTAGATATCAATCCATTCTTTCTCTTTACCTAGAAGTCCTTTCTTAGTTACATAACGTGCTGCAACTTCAGCAGGTAATTTACCTGTGAAAGCATCTTTAGTTCCTAAGTAGTAAGGTTTACCCATTGGTTGAGCATATGTACCCATGTTAGCCATAATAGGATTCCATGGTGTTAATACATTTAACATGCTAGTATTACCTCTAACCATTCTTGGAGTATAGTTTACCTTGGCAATAGGAATACATTGCTTGTATGTCTCATTCCAAACTGTACCAGGTCCACACTTAGTTTGTGTACCAGCAGGTTTCTTTAATACACATGCTGTACCATTCCACTCATATCCAGCAGGACAGTTGTTATTTGTTTCAGGCTTACCATAGTTCAAATACTCATTCAAAGACTTATTATAAAAGTCTTCATATTGTTTATACTCAGCTTCTCTGTTAGGTTTGTTTTCCTCAGAAGTAAAACCAGTATACCAACTATTGTAATCTCCTTCTGGGTTAGAAGCTTCGTAATCTTCTTGATTTGTTTCACCTTCTAACCAGTCTTCATAATCAAGTTTATCTCCTACAACTCTTTGTTCCCCAGCTTGGTTCATGATATTAATACCATTCTGTGCTTCAGGTAAACCATACGGTTCATAGTATTCTGATTCAATACCTCCATAGACAAATCTTGTAAGAGGATTTTCAGAATCCATATCAACAAATCCTCCAATCTCAGCTTGTGGTTGCATTGACTGATCTTCTGCTAAATTTTCTTTATAACCATCTTGCATAAGAAGGTTCATAATCTTAGGATTATACTTAGCATTCTCGTAAATATCCCCTGTAATAGCTTTATTAGAATTGTTTTTAAGTGCAGTTTTAAAGAAGTTCTTTTTATTCTCAACTGTATTAGTTAAGTCATCTGTCCTTTTACCTTTTCCAATTGTGCCTTCAGAAGAACCACCATCATCATATTTAGCAGTTACTTTCTTAATGAAATTAGATTTAGAAACACCTCCAAATTTAAAATCATCAGGAGGCATTTCAGTATTTACATTTGGATTTTCAATACCTTCACTGTACCTGTAATAGTTATAAGGAGTTGGGGCAATACCTCTTTGAATCAAGAATTGCATACTATCTGGGTATGTCAATTTTCTTTGATCTATTTCTTTATTAAACTCAACTCCTGTAGGATCTAAAGTTCTAATAGGACCAACATCAGTACCACATGGACAGTTGCCATATTTATCTTTTGGTTGGTATGTTGGGTCCGGACTTCCATCTGCCAATTTTTCATTATCACATTGACATTGGTTGTACATTGCATCATATCCTTTATATCCTGCATATCCAGCTAAACCTAAACCAAGAAGAGCATTACGTCCTATTCTATACTTATAGTTAAGAGCATTGTTAATATCATTTGCATATGATCCTTCTGTTGCTGGATTTAAAACATTAGTTCCCAATGCTGGATTTACATAGCCAAATGTTGGTAACGTAACATTTTGAATATTCTTAGCTTTAGTTCTATATAATTGATTTAAACCTGTAGTACCATAACTCTCTAAAGCTCTACCTACTTTACCTCTAGTACTTAGAGTTTCCCATGTTGCAGGCGGTTGTTCAGTAATATATGAAAAAGTACCTTGTAAAGGTGCATCTTTACTAGGTTTTAAGCCTGCTCTAAAAGGGAAATCTGTTGCACGGGGAAATGGAGTTCCACTCCTATCTTTTAAAAATAAATCAGCATAGCTCTGACCTAGTCCAGAAAGAACAGGTGGGGTAACAATACTTTTTGTTTTTACACCCTGTGAAAGAGGATTACCCATTTGGTCAAATACCATTGGAGCACCTGTTTCAGGATCCGTATTATAATAGAACCTATTTTTAAATGTAAGTTCTTTTGCCTTAGAAGATGTAGATCCAAAAGGTAATTTTTGATTAGGACCAAACTTATAAGTTAATTCAAAAAAGTTATTTCCCGCATCATCTGTACCTCCAATGATTTTAGAATCTAAAGGATAAACACCACCTACTAAACCATCAGTTTCAGCTACTACACCTAAGTCAGATAATTTAAATGATCCATTACCCTGATTTAATTCTTTAATGATGTTAAATACATCATCTTGATACAACTGTAATCTATCTACACCTAAACTACCATCTCCACCACCAGTAACACTACCGTTGTAACTAAAGACTCCAGGTTTAGGAGTTGCATCATTATGCAACAATTTCCAAAGCTCATCTCTGTTTTGAGTAAATGTTGTTTTTAATTGTGGTGTTAGTTTAGATCCTACCCAAGGAAGTTTAGTTAATGCTTGACCAGTCATTGTTGCCACAGGTAACATTTTACGTATGGCACTCATGTTAGTCATTGGAGTGATTGGTTTTAAATAACCAGGTCCTTGAGTAAGTAAAGGATACTTTTGTGCTAATTGTGATATACCACCAAATCTTGCTTGTGGTAAATATGCTTGTGGTTGAAATGAATCAGAGACCGGTCTATAATCTCCAAGATAGTATGATAAATCAGGGAAAGCCTCTTGATTTTGCATACCAGGGGTAATAGCCATTAGATCCTCTAATGAAAAAGGTTTCTTTTGTTTTATATTACCAGCACCAGAATATTGATCAATTACTGTTTTACGTGGGTCATTAGATTTAGTATTTGCAAAATCTTCATACTCTGAGTAATCTTCTTCTCCTCCTTCTTGAAAGTATCCACCATATCTAAATGCTTGTTCTTGCTCATCTTGTTCCATTTCTAAATGAGAAGTGTCATTATTCAATGCTTCTTCACCATCATAATAACCTTCACTAGAGTTTGCTAATTCTTCATCCTCAGCATCATCAGAAGCTCTTTGTTCTTCTTCCTCTAACCTTTGTTGATTCTGTGGACTATCTCCTTGAGCTTGAGTTTGTTGTTCTTGTTTTTGGATTGCTTCAGGATCAAAATACCCTTCATTAGAAAGTTGACTAATAGCCGACTTGATAATACTTAATGCAGTTGTTTGATCTAATGCATAAGAAGTAATAAGATCATTGTATACAAGATCGGGTGTAATTGAGTTTTTTAAAGAGACATATGCATTCTCATATATCTGATTTAATCTTGCAGGATCTTTACTTACAGAACCAACTTCTATTCCCATCTGAGCTTTCTTTAGAAAGTTAGCTGTCTTGTTGTAGTACCCTGGTGTTTCTCCCGGACCTGCTTTTCTTATTCTTACTGATTTCTTCATAACGTATGTTATATACTAAATATACTAAATTTTAATTTAATCAATAAACTTATAAAGTTTATTCATCCTCAATAATATAGCCGTCCTTGATATATTGTTCTATTTCTTTTTTAGATAGTTTCATTACTACACCACCATTCTCATACTCTTCATCCTCTCTTTGGATATATGCACTATTTCTAGTTTCAATACTTGGGTAATGTAAATAATGCCTTTTACCTTTTTTAATTAAATCCCCACCGTGGCCAGGTTTTCTAAATCTAGGTAGATTATATCCTATAGAATTACCATCCCAATCAATGTATCTTTTTGTTTGACTTATCCATTCTCCATCTGGATCAGGTGTTGCATACATAGGAGTTTCATCAATATTATATACAGGCATTACATCTGTACCTGTTCCTGGAGGTGGTCCTGGTATAGGTGGTACAGGAGGAAGACTTGGAGGAACAGGTATTGGAGTAGGTATAACTTGTTCTGGAATAGGTGTAGGTGGTATTGATTCTTTTATAATTGGTGGTTTTGGTTTAGAAGGTTTTGGTTTAAACACTATAGGTTGTTTTGGTTTTGCATAAATACCATAGGCTTTACCTGTTGGAAAAGCGGAATTAGTAATAACTCCTGTTTTTAAAAAATCAGGATGATTTAATCTCCTTCTAGCTTCAAAAAACTTATCGTCAGTTTTTGGTTTAAATATTGAAGGTCGTCTTAGTGAGTTAGCATAATTATAATCTTTTACACTTTGGTCATGCAAAAATAAACTATCATCATAGGCAGCCTTTCTTTTAGCATACTCTACTGGATCAGAAGTAACAAATGGTTCTACTTTTTTACACTTACCTTTTACTTTGACATATCCCGGAGGACACCCTGATGCACCACCTTCTTTATAACCTAATAACCCTTTACTATTTAGAAGATTTTGAGTAGGTTGAACTGTTGGATTAAAATCATAATAGGATGGATTAGGAATTCTTTTTGCTCCCTTTAAATATCTATATGCCGGAAGTGCACTAAGACCTACCACACCTGCTTCCATTGCTGCAGTCTTATAGTCTCCTTTATTAAATGCATCTGTTGCATTTTCTACATTTTCATCTAGACTCATTAACACACTAGCATCAACTAATGGGTTACTAAATGTATTAGAAGCAATAGTTCCAGTATTTTTTAAAAGATTTTTAGCTCCACTTGTAACAGCATTTTTCAATGCAGCACTGGAAAATGCAGCACGGGATCCTGCTTGTAAAGCATTAACAGGAAGTTTTTGACCAATCTTTGATACAGCACCTAGTCCTCTCATACCACCATATGCTGTTCCTATATCCCAAAGTTCCTTACCTAGCGCACCTACAAAATCTCCTTCATCATAACCCTCTCTTAAATTCATACCAATCTTAAAAGGATTAAAAACATTCACAGATTGGTTCATAGCCCACATAGGTGAGTAATCAGGCATAGTACCTAAATCAATACCTAACTTATCTTCGTCTTTTACTCTTTGTCTATATGTACCAGTTTTATTATCCCACATTGTTTCTCCGGGATGCATTGCAAAGTATGTAGCATCAAACGGATGTTTAAGTACATCTAATACTTTATCTCCTGTGGTTAATTCTTTACTGGGCTTTCCTTCTTTAAGTGTGTTAGTTACTGCATGGTATGCACTATTGTCTACTGACTCAGATAACAAATCTTGATATGTTTTTTTTGAGTTAGGCATAGTTTTTCCTAAAAGAGATTGCATAGCAGCATTAGGATCTGTATCTAACATACCTAAATATTTACCTCTTTCATTTTCATTTAGCTCAGTAAGAGCCTGCATAAAAATTTTATTTCTATCAGGTGCACTAAAATTTCCTAAAAATTCTAAGTAAGCTTTATTAAAGTCTTCATTCTCAGCAATGTTTCTTTTATTACTTGCCGTTGATAAAGTTACATTATCAATAGATCTTTGGTTAGCATTTCTCTGCATTGCCATCTGATCATCTTGACTATATCTTATGTCTTCATTAGGTGTAGATGCATAATTAGTCATCCAATTATCAAATGCTTTTTGACCACGTTCCATTTTATTAGCTTGGTACATCATATCATTACCATGATACTTTCTTTCCCAAGCAGCTTGTGGATCATTTGAAAAAAATACACTTTGATCTTTAGATGCTTTACCAATAGAAGCTTGACTATCCAGTGCTAACCCTTCACTGTATTGTTTCATTGCATAATCAAATGCTTTATTGATTTGGTCTTGTGCTGGTTTTATAAATTGTTTTAATGCTTTTTGATTACCTAAAGATGATGGTAAAGATTTAACAACTTCTGAAACTGTTTTACCTTCTCTTACAGCTTGGTCAATAATCTTATTTGTTACGGTAGCATCGTATTGTTCCTTAGCTGCAGTCATTAAAGGTTGAAGTTGATCTTTTACTTGCTTAGGATCTAACCCCCAGTAATTTTTAAATTGATCAGCTTGGAATCCATTGTTAACTATTCTATCATATGCAATATTAAGAGGATACAATTCATAGTAACCATTTTCTGTTTTATTTACTAAAAATTGTTTTTTTAACTCAGCAAGTTGTGCAGCACTTACATTATAAGCAGGTACTGACTCAAATGGTTCAATCTTATCTGATTTTTTTGAAGCATCAAAAGTTTCAAAGTATCTATTTAAATCATTCTCATAAAGAGTCTGACTTTGTCTTTTGTTTTTTTCTCTTAATTTTTCTAAATCTAAATTAATATTATTTCTTATCTGATTAAGTTTTTCTTCAGCTAATCTTTGTTCTTCATTACTAACAGCAATGTACTCAGCTTCTGTTAAACATTCTCCATTGTAATTATATTTTCCCGGAGGACATTGTTTCCCTTGCATCACAGGAGATTGCATTTGATTCCAGTAAGAAGGTTGCTCAATGTCTTGAACTTCTACCATAGGCTCTTCTTGGTCTTCAGTAACATTGTTTGTTCTTTGACCCTTCATTATTTTTTGAGGTCTATATTTAAATACACCACCATACCTTGCTTGGGGGATACTAGTTATTTTATACTTAGCCATGGTTAAAGTTTTTCAAATGTATATCCAAGTTTTTCTAATTCTCTCATAGTAGCTTCATCTACTTCATCTCCTAGTTCATAATCAATGTTTCCACCGTCTTCCCAGCTATCTAATGTCTTATAAGTTTTAGGATCTATAACAAAATTGTTTTCAATTAAGAATGGTTTACCCCCAACTAATTTTAAAGCTTCTACATTTTGAAGTGGTTTAAAAAATGATGAAGCAGCAATTTGTTTTGCAGTAGCTGATGGATTTAAATAAGCATGTCCTCTTTTTTCAAATGGATTAAGATCCCAAACATCACTAGTTGTAAATTGTAATCCTTGATCATTATTATTTATATCCCATCTAAAGCCACCCATTACACCATAAGAATCATTATCCCATACAGATCCTGTTTCAATTCCAGAAAATGGTAGAGGGTTTAATTTGGCATGTCTTTCTCTTTGCCAAGGGTTATATCCTAAAATCCTCATACTGTCTTCATGCTTCATACGTTCAGCAAGTTCTTGTGGATTTTCATATGTTTGTTGTAATTTTATTTTATATGCTTCTCTAGTTAAATCTTCTAGTGGATTATGTCCGGCAGTTAAAGTATTTTCATATCTTAATGCTCTTAGATCATTATACAACTCATTAAAATACATAGGAGAATACTCAGTATTTAGCATACGAAATTTATTATCTCCAATTTGTTCTAATGTACCATATTCTTGTGGTAGTCCTAGACCCACTGCCCAAGCATCAAGTCTTCTTTTTCCTACATCTTCTAATTGACTTAATGTAGAAGGACTAAATAATTGCATTTGTTCTCTATCTGACATTTTTTTAAAATCAGCTAAAGGAACCTTTTGTGTTTTAAGATGTGTTTCAAGAAAAGGTTGATGACCATATTTTAAAGATAATCCAACTCTGTAAGGACGAGTAGCATTATTTGTAGCTGTTTGAAGCAATTCATTTGGAATACCCATTACTTTTTCTGCAATAGCATAACTTGCAGGGTTTATTCCTTTATATATTGAACTTCTTAATAACTGACCTGGTTTAAGAATTAACCCATTGGCAGCTTTAGGTAGTGATCCACCTTGACTATAATTTCTAGTAAGTTTATAATTAGGAACACGAATCTCTTTCATAGGTCCTCCAGGAACATTAACTATTCTTGCCTGTTCAGTCATACCTTTTTCTTGCAACAAGTTATTTAATCTTGTAAGCATTTCAGTAGATGTCTCATCAGACAATGGAGCCATGGTACGGAATCCTTTAGGAAGTTGTAATCCTTCAAATAAATTACTATGCTTAGTAAGATAATTTAAAGGAAGATGGTCCTCGTAAGATAATGTCCAATCAGGTCTTCTACCCATATTTAATAAAGTATTAAGTGAGTCTACACTTAAACTAAATGGTTCTAAAATAACCGGGTTAGGTTTTGTAAATGATTCGTTCATTAAGTTAAATGCTCTTCCTGATTCTAGTGGGCTATCCATGTTTGCAAGGAAGTGAAATGTATTTCCATCCATACCTCTTTTTCCTGGATAAGCATGTAAAGTTAAATAACCTTTATCTTTTGAATCAGCAATAGAAAACGGAAGGGTTACATTTTTTATATCAAAGTCTGCAGGAATTTTTCCTAATTGTATACTGGTTGGTGGTATTTTAGGCAGAATAGTTGTTGTACCTCTAACAAATGCTGATGATGATTTTGGAACCTTTGCAAGCTTACCAGCAGCTTTAGTAATCATACCATAACTAGCTTTAGGTAACTCTCCACCATATTTTTTCTCTGTAACAAATTTATATCTTTTAGTTTTTGGATCCCACTTTATTTCATCCTCATTAGATGTTGATGCTTTATATGCTCCATACATACCAAGTCCAATACCTGTTCCTAATGCTCCAGCATTATACAAGAAATTTCTATTAGCTGCATTATCCCAATCTGACTCAGATAAATTAAATTCATTTTCAGTAATATTAGGAGTTGTTAAAAAAGTTCGTTTAACTACTTTTGATTCTGGTAATACACCATTTGGACTAGTTTGAATTTGTTTAGCAAGTGTATGATATGATACATTTTGCATATCCCTTTCATATTGTGATAAAGGATTATTCATATGGTCAAAATAATTACCCTCATCATCATAATAAATTCTATTACGTAAAGCAAAAGGTTTAGCTCCTGTTAAAGAACCAAATTCAAAATTTCTTACAGCTTCTGGAAAAAATGATTTTTGAAGAGGATGTAAATCCCATGTATCAGTAAAATCAATATACTTTCTACCTTCTTCATCTATACCTTTAAATGCATGACCGTTTCCATGAACACCTCCAAAATTAATTGGATTACCTTCATTAAATTCATCATTAAAATCTACAGTATTAAAGAAATTATTTTCAGAATTTTTAATACTATCTAAGAGATCTCTTGAAATTTCATAATCTGTAATACTTACTGTACCATCAGGATTAACTGTTAAACCATTGTTTTTGGGAGCCATTTGATTATAAATGTTCCATGCATCATATCTATTTTTAAGATTATAGGTTTTAGGTTGATATGGTGAAATAAGATTAAATGGTGCTGCAACAGCTTTTTGTAATACTCCATAACCTATTGGAGTAATTGCCCTATTTGTAAGTTTCAAAAGATTTGTTACATTCCCTTGTCCTTTTACTATGTTAGATATATCATCTGCACTTGAGGCTGCAGCTTTGACTATCTTGCCATAACTAGCTTTAGTTAACTCTGGTACAGATATATCTTCTATGATGTAACCACCTTTAGCATACTCTTGAATTTCTTCTGGAGTAAGTTCTAATTCAAGACCACCACCATCTTGAGCATATGCCATGTTTTGTTCTCTTTGAGGAACGGAGACCATGTCATTTAATAAGTTAACTATACTTGAGTTACCTTTAGTTACACCTCTTAAGTCTTCAATATCAGGATCCAATGGTTTACCTGATTCTTTTACAGAATTAAAATAGTTGTTTAACATTTCTTCTGTAATAACTTGATCAGGTTGGAATCCTGCAAGTCTTCTAAGAGTCATTATCCTAGCATGCATTTCTTCTTGAGGAACAATATCATCATAGTTTGCTTTAATGTTTGCATCCCATTGTGGATTACCCGTGTTTATTTCTTCAGGTGCTTTAATATTTTGCTCTACTAAATATTGATGTGGTGTATCTAAAACTTTATAGAACTTGTCACCATCTTGAACGTAATGAAGTTTCTCATGATACTTTGTAGACTTTAATTGATCAGGAGGATAAGCTTGATTAAGATAAATATTTTCATCTTCGGTATCATAATAACCAGCTACATTATCAGGTAATGTATCAGTCATTATATATGGTACCTTTTGAGAAGATCTTTCTATAGCTTCTGGACGTACTTTTTCAAGTAACTTTTGTCCTTCAGCAGTTGGCATTTGTCTATTAACAAACCAGTTCCTTAAAAAATTATCTTGAGAAGTTCCTTCAGCTTCTTCATCATTTTCACCACCCTCTTGATAGTATGTAGGATTAGTTCTAGCTTTTTCTTCAAGTTGGTTTATCTCATTTCTATAAAGAGCTTCTGGATCTAATCTAGATACATAAGCTTTAATACCACTTTTACCTGGAACCATTCCTGGTATTAATCCTTGATTCCATTCAAAATTACTTGGGCTACCATCACTATGTAAAAAGACAGGAGACCCATCAGTATTGTAATGTGAGAAAGTTAATGCATGAGAAGTATTAGGATCTTTCATATTAATGATATCACCAGGACGTAACATGTTGGCTTCATCAGTAGCAAAGTTGGGATTTTGTGTAACCCCCACTCTTCTAAATGGTATAGAGCCTTTATTTACTGCATTAATAAATTTATCATTAGATTCAAATGGAACTAATGGCATTTTACCTTTTGTTTCAGGTAAACATTGATAACCACTACCTGCTGCCCACATACAGTTTGCCGGATTAGGAACACCCAGTCTACTTTCTAATGTTTTTACACCTTTACTTCCCCATACGGCAGCAGCATTTTTTGGTTTACCATTTTCAGGATTTGTTTGATTTGCAACATCCCACATGGTATTAAGACTTTTATATCTAAGTGCATCTGCTTTATCTAATAACTCTTGTGCTTGATCTGTTTCTAAACATCTACCATCTTCACAATTGTTTTCACCACCATCTTGAAAGTATTTTGCATTAGGATCATAGATCTTATTCTTTCTTGATTTAGGTTCTGCAAAGAAAGGATGTTCAGCAAGTAATCTATTAGTTGCTTCCAAACTTCTAGAATATGAACGAGGACTTTTTTTCTTAGGCATTTTAGGTGCACTACCACCTTTCTTAAAGTTTGCAGTAGTTTCTAAATCTTTAATACCAGAAATATCATAGTTGGAAGTAAGTTCCTCATTTGGTTTTATATCACGTGTTGCTACCATTACAATATGGTCACCGTTATCAACCTCTTTTACATTTGGTTCTTCACTGTGATTATAGTATCCAAGTACAGTAGATGGAAAAGGTGCTTGATACATTTCTCCATCTTTATTAAATACTTTTCTAATATGAGATACACCAATAGGTTCCCCCATTTGGATTGGCTCATTAGTAAATAGACCTTTACCAGCTATCTTAGATTTCTTAACACTTACTTGTTTATATATAGGTGTATCTACTCCTTCTTTAGCACTTACAAATTCTGTTGGTGTTTCCCCACCTTCTTCATATTTTACTGCCCCACCTTCTTTATTTCTTGCACCGGGTCTATTAAAAAACTGACCATATGCATCATTACCAGTAAGTGGATTACCTGTTTCTGCATTCCATCTATCTAATGCTTGAGTACGCATTTGTGATATAACCTGTCTTCTCCAAAGTTCTAACTGTTTTGGTGTAGCATTATTAATATCATCTGTTTTTAATTTCAACATCCCACGAAACTCATTAGCAATCATTTTTGGATCTGCTGTATTTAAAAAATTCTCTTCATCTGATAACTTGAGTAATTCTTTATATGATCTAGGTAAGGTATCTTCTCCTTTAGTTAAACTATTTAAAGAACTTTTATTTAACATACCCTTATTACTAAAGGTTGGATTATATAATCCTTTTTGACTTAGTATTGCAGATTGTTCTGGTGAAAGAAATTTACTTCTAAAGTTAGGCATATAAACTCCTGGGTACAAGTTTGCAAATAATTCATCTCTACTTGTATCACCTGATAAACCCCTCATTATATTCATACCTGGTTCTTCAGGATACATTTCATCAAATTGGTTCCATGCATTACGATAATCAACTTCTTTCTGAAATAGATCAATTACTTCATCATCTGTGTAAAAATCATCTTTAGTTGGTGCCCATTGTGGACCAGCATAAGATTGCATCATTGCATTTCTAGCTTCCCAACCATCTGAAAAATCTTTAAAATCAAAACCCCCTAAATACTTTGGCAAATTAGGTATTGTTAAATTTGATTCCCCTAGTGCAACATCAAAATTAGGATACTGTAATAAATTTTTAGTAGCTTGATCTAAATTAATATTAGGAAGATTTTGTGATATATTATTAACAGAGTTTAGTATAGCTGGTGCACTGTTTGCAACAGTTGAAACAATTGGTGGAAGACTCATCATTTTACCAGCTGAACCAGTAAATCTTGTCAATCCTCCTAATGATTTTTTAACTAACTGTTTACCTTGTTGCATTGGAAACTCATCTACATAATCAGCATCCGGAAACTGATAGTCTTGTCCCGGATACATCATCTGTGGTTCACCAACATTTGGTTTACCTAATACAGGATAAGGTACACCACTCATAGTAATTGTGTTAGAAGGGATACGTGTTACCTCTCCTGGATGTGCCCACTGTCCATTAGGATCTACAATTATATCTTTCTTATTTGTTGGAGCTTTTGCTGCACCAAGTTTTTTAAGAGCATCTATAAGAACTTTTCTATTATTCATTACCTAGGAGAAAACTGATTTTTACTATTATTCATTTTAAGAATCATGTTCACATTATCACACTTCTCTCTTCTTAATGACATAAAGTTAAGATAATGTCTGAATTTCTTTCTTTGCATTTCAGGTTTATCATAATTCATGTTATTAGGATTCAAGACTCTTGTGAATCCATCTGCTGCAGTAATCCATGTATTCTCACTAGAATAGTTACCAAGTAATACTGTAGTGCCTGGAACTAATGGGCCTGTAGGAGGATAATCAGAACCTACAGGAAACTCATCTCTGTTTCTTGTGATATCCCAGAACTGATTAAATCTGTATTTATTCTCTTCTTTGGTAAATAGAATATCATATGAAAATTGATTAGTACCAAGTTTAGGGTATTGCAATGATAAATTAACATCATTCTTTGGATAAAGATTTAAGTTAAGATATCCAGATACTTGTTCTGAATTGTATACAACTGCTTCATCAAAGTTATAATCAAGTACTTGATGTTGATCTACACAACTGTTTCCGTTTCTTCTATAGCATTCAAGAATATATTCCATAGATCTAGTAGTCATTACTGACTGACCAGTCATGATTGGAAACTCAATTTCCCAACCCTGTTGCTCACCATAGAAATTACAGAAGCCATCACAGATATAGTTGTGTTTCCAAAGTGTATTGTTCTTAGTACTTAAGAAAATATCTTTAGTTGGAATAAGTAAATCTGGATGCCACGTATGGAAACTTAACCAGTATTGATTTTTAGGGTCATAACTAATTGTCCAAGATGCATCATCAAACAAGAATGGATCACCTAATAAGTAAATACTATTTTGATTGTTATCTAGAATAAAGTAATCACCAGATCCATCGGAATTAACTCCTACATATTTAACTCTAGTTTTATATTCATCTTTTAGATAGAAATCCTTCTTAGTAAAATATAAGATAGTACTTGAACTATCATATGTAGCCTGACATCCAATTCCTGATACCGGATTATCTTGGTACGGATAATTAGGGAAGTCATCTGTTAACTTGTATGGTAAATATAAAATAAACCACCATTTCATTCCTGCTTGAGAAATTTCTTGTAGACCTTCTCCATAGTTAAATATACGTCCCTGATTTTGAGACATATAGTAAATACCTACAGGAGTAGAGATAACCGATAATCTATTTTGAGATGAACCAAATTCATATGACTTTTCAGCATTTGAAACAGACTGTTGAGGTTGACTAAATAATCCACCATCACCAATAGTAATCTTAGTATTTAAATCTGTCTGAAGTGTATCTACTCCTTGGAACATTAAAGGACTTTCATTCTTAAATGTAATAAAGAGACCGTTCTTATTAATTGCCTTTACACCAGAAATCTGACCTTTAAATTCTTTATAGTTGTTTACAAGATATATAAACCAACTGTCTTTAATTGCTTCGTCCTGTTGAGGTAATGAATAAATAATTCTATCTGGGTAATAAGTATAACATAACTTAGCTACATTAGGATCATAGTATCTTGATTGAACACTACCAGATGAAAAGTATTGATTAAATAGTTTAGATACACTCAATGAATAATCATAAATGTATTCACTTAATCTACCCATGACATTTGGATTCATATCAAACATTGCAGGTAGATCTGTATATCTATAAGGATCGTAATGCTTACCACCCTCTCTAGTACTTTGTTTACTAAAGTCAATTATAACTTCAGACTCAACAAAGAAATCTCTAACACCAGAGTTAGCTAAATAAAAATTAGCATTCTTTACAGAAAAAGCTCCTTCATATGTATCATTAAGGTTTCCTGTACCAATACCTACACCTTCTTTTTGATCTGTTTTGTAGTTATAGTATCTGTTGTTAGAAGCATAGTAATCTAAGTTATAATAAGCTCCTGGTAATGCACCTGTTCCTGGAACAGTTGGACCAACAATACTAAGACCTTGAGATAAGAAAGTTACATCATATAAAATACTATTTACATTAAATCTACTTTGAGGTATCATGCTATGTAAATAGTAGTTGTACTCAAAACCATCTGGCTGACCATATAACCAATCATAGTAGAACATCATGTTGTTCTTTTCTGTGTATCGGTTAATGTAAGTATCTCCACCAAAAATAATTGGTGTTCTTTGAATTACTGTAAAGTAATAAGTTTTATTATCTTTTGGACAAGTCCAAGATAAAGGAGGATTAGGAATGCTATAGTTAGCTAACTTCTGCTCACATGGAGTAATTACAATTTGACTCTCACTACCTAGTTGTCCGTATTGATTTCTTACTCTTGCTTTTATTCCACCATAATGACTAGCAATAGGTAGACTAAAAGGTTTTGTTTTTTCATCCTGATCAAAAGTAGGAAGGTTATTATTTATAAATGCAGAGTTAGAAGAATTTTGTACAATAGTTCCTAAGGTTACCAATGATTTATCTTCTACACCTGTAGTAATTAAATTAGGCCCAATGTTTACTCCTTTTGGATATATTGGATTATAGTATGGTCCAGATACAGTTCTAATAGTTACAGCATCAGATCTTTTTAAGTTATTGATACTATAGCTTCTGTAGTTACCTAAATAGTCTTGGTACTTAGGTACCTCTTGGATATTATCTCGTATGTAAAAACTTTGTTCAATCTTAAATCTATTAAGATATGTTGAAGATAGTTTAGTCATGTTACTATAAAAACCATGACTAATTTGTTGTAATCCGTATTGTCTGTATGGTGTTATAGCATATAGTAATCTTAATGCAATATCAGCACCTTCAGAAAAGTAATATGAAATTTGATTAAATGCACCAAGTAATCTTCCTGCTGTATTCAAGTATGCCCAACTAGGAAGTTCAATAGTTCCTGTTAAATACATTTTTGGAACACCTGCATTATTTGCATTATTGTTTACTGAACTCACTAAACTGTCTACAGCATTGGCATATAAAGTTGCATCATAACCACCAAAAAGCATTGCAGCAACATCATTGGCTGCTTGACCACCACTGTAGTATCCGTTTATAAAAGTATTATAAGTTGATACAGCACCTCCAATAAGACCTAAAGCAGCATTTTGGCTATTAGCATTTTGTATAGTAGCATTACCATTGGCAAATACAATTGGTCCACTACCTCCTAGTCCTCTATACTGTTCAGTGTAAGATTGAATAGTTGGTTGATTGATAATTCTTTTACCAATCATAGAAACAATTGCTTCAGCAATACCAGCTACAATTGCAGGTAAAACTGCAAGGTTAGATAATAGTTTAAAACTAGGATGACCATTAGGTTCTTGGAATGCCATATCAGCATAACCATTTAACGTTCCATATACTTTAAATTCTGTAGTAGAAAGATATGGAGTTCTAAACATTGTATCCGGAGAATGGAATGTAAAGATGTCATTTGGCATAGATTGATTAACTACATCATCATTTTCATCTACATTTTTAATATACGGGTCATTGTATAAATAATTATGATCTGATGAAGAAGTAGAAAAACCTATTGGTTTAACAGTATTGTATGGATAGTTAGCATATAGACCAGTTCTATTTTGAGCTAATGCTCCCCTTAGTTGGTAAGTTTTAAAGTTGTTAACCATCCCTTTTGCCACGATGGTTTTATTACCTTCTCTGGATCCTCTTAAAATTTCATATCCAACAATACCAGGGATATCATTACCATCTTGATCTTTAGGTGCAATAATGTTATCAAACAATACACCCATTAATCTTATATTGTATTGATTACCTGAAGTGGCTGTATTAGATGTGGGTCTAAAATGTAATGCATTAGTACTATTACTATTAGCAATAAAGTTTTCTGGAAACTTATGATGTCTAACATTTAAACCACAAAGATCGTATGGACCTACCGTTTGGTTAGGAGGAAGTTGTGCAGCTGGTCCTGTCCAACAATAAGAACTTGAATTCCAAATATCTGGTCTATTATCTGGATAGACTTCTGTAGACTCCCAGTATCCCATTTCTCCAATGGCTAATAATACACCACCATCATCTAAAACCCATTGGTTATTTGAATTTAGTGTTGCCCCAGGTAAAGGTGTTAAAGTTGGATATGCAAGTTGTGTAGCAGTATTATAAACTTCAAATAGTTTATCATCTGTAGCTAAAGCATTTTTGTCATCTAAATCTAATGTTTCAAACTTAACTGTTCCATTAGGAAGTACAAAATTTCTTGGTGCTCTTCCTGGAATATGATATGATGCAGACTTGTCTCCTGTATTGTATACCCATCTAATATAGAAAGTATATACTTCATCTCTTAAATAGTTTGTCTTATTACCACCTTTCATGTAGTAATCAGCAGGATATTCTACTGATGCCCATCTAGTTTGAATTAGGTTTGCTAAAGGTTGATAGTTAAAATCAAATCTAGACTTTGGACCTACACGAAGTAAATAATTATTTACCTCTGTAATTTGATCTGAAGTTTCAAATACCGGTGTTGTAACTGGTAATTGTTCAATAGGAATTTTTACAAGACTTGGGTTAATTTGATCAATAGCAATTCTTGATGTCTTAGTTGAATAGAAACCAATTTGATTTGCAACCGTTTGTTGATTAACTGCTTGAACAATTACTAATACAAATTCATCAAAGTTTACCGAGTCAGCATTAACTTCTAATGTTAATGAACCTTCTAAGTCATTGATTGAATATACAAATTGATAATTACTTTGTGAAAAGAAATCAGTTACTTTTTGACCCTTTATTGTATAAGCTATAAGTGCAAAATATGTTCCATTCTGTAATGTACCACCTGACTGTCCTAGTGTTAAATTAAGACAAGGTGTCTCCATTAATCTTGCTAATCTTATGTGCTCACAATCTAATCTGTTTAGATACTCTACAGTAGCACATGCAGCTTGTGTTGGTTTTTTCTCCCAAGCAACCCCTGGCCATAACACAGTTGTGTTTATACCATTGCTGTAATAGTTCATTGTAGTTGGTCCCCCACCTAACCATGTATAATCTAAACTTGGCCAAGTTTTTGGATCACCAATATTTAAAAATCTATCAGGATTAAAACCATCTGCCCAGTATACTTGCCAAGTACAATCTTCTTTCTCTCTAGCTGATCCTGAAATAAGATGTCTTTTGTCAAAGTTTAAACAAGGATCCTGTACAATCTCTCTATATCTACATACGTCTTCTTCTAATAAACCTATCTCAGATGTAATTCTTTTACCAACAGAATTATGACCTGCAGTAAATATCAACCACTTATCAGAATATAAATAGATTGCTCCAATGATATATCTTTTAGTAGCAGTTGCAGGCATAGTTGACCCAGCAACACCACATAATATATTAGATGTTTCATTTGATAACGTACCAACATCCCCTTCAATAGTATTGTTTACAACATTGATTGCATGAGTCCACATTCCTTCAGATACGAATGATGGATCAGAGTCTTTGTTTAATCCTTTAGTAAAAGAATTAGTAATAATTTTAGAGGTGTCCTGTGGAGCTTGTTTCTTTGCCATAACATTATATAACTCTATTACCCATACTTCCTCTGTAATACGGATTATTTGGTGAATGACTTTCAAACATATAATAGTACTTACCATACTGAGCTTTTCTATTAGCCCACCATAGTTGTTCCATCTCTTTAAAGTTTGGAGTATTAACTAAACTCAATGCATTGTTTCTTGCAGCTTTAACTCTTTGTTCAAGTAGTTGCATTCTTTGAGAAACATCTTCACCATTAAGATAAAGGTTCTCCATGATTCTTGACTTAAGTGCATACTCATAGTATTCATTAAGTAAGTCGTGGTCTGGAACAAGGAGATTGTTGTTATCATCTACAAGTTCTCCTTGATAGTTTAAATATACTTTACCTGTGTCAAATGTTGTAAACAAAAACCCACCTTTTATCCATCCTTCATTTGGAGTATTGTAATAAAGATTAGGACAGTCACAATCAATTTCTTGACTTGCTTTCATTCTTAATGGAGTTAAGACAGAATAAGTTCTGGTAACCCCTGTATTCAACACTTGAATCAATTCCCATTTTTCTCCCTTACAGTTCATAAAAACTCTTGGTGCAATACAAGTATTACCATAAGGGTTTAAAGGGTCGTAGTGATCAGGAATTGGATCTACAATTGGATGATTAAGATCACATGCTGCAGTGTGATTACATGGATTTGAATTACATGTTCTACAGTTTACTGTAGGTAATGCACATTGATCAACTGTACTAGGTACTTCACTGTATGGTACTTCTTGAATATTTGTACCACTAGCATAACCATCATAACCTACACTTTCTGTATAATGACCACATATGAATGCATAGTTAAAAGTATAGAAGTCATCTGGAAGTTTTACTTTACCATGACATACATCTAAAACAACTTCTTTTGTTTGATTGATTCTTAGGCCTAAATCATAGTTAATTTTTTTTACTAACTTGATTAGCTGTTGAGGCTCAATCATATTCTCTAAAGCAAATGTGTTTAGGTCAATAGTAACATCTTCCAGTAACTGGTCAAATGTTCTGTATTTAAGTGTATAATTGAAGTCCATTATCTAAGTACGTTTTGACTATCATCCGGACCATCAGTTGGTACTTGCATAGCCATAGTTAATTCTTTTACTACAAACTGTTCAATTTCAGAAAACAAATATTCTGGAAATGCTAATGGTTGATCTTGTTGAATTAAACAGTCATCAGTTGTACATGTATCTGCCTGACCTTCAAAAATAGCTTCCATTCTAATAGCATCCCAATCAATGTTAGGACAATAGATGTAACCATTAAGATACCAGAAGTATGGTCTTTTATTATATTTGAATGTTGTAGATTTTGTAATTGATACCCAGGTTCCTGGATCTGTACGGAACATTTCTATAGATCCATCTATAGAAGATACTGTACGTATAATAGGTCCCATTGCACCATCAAAGATAGTTGGGAGTTTTTCTTTTGATCTTTTAAAGTAACATTCAGAGTATACACCAATACACCCTGCTTCTACTTTATCTACATCAATAAGTTCAATATAGGGAAGCACTTGAAATATAGAACTAATCTTCATTAGTCTAAATTGATTATCCTCTCTCTTCAAAAGAGTTTGCCCATACTTGGTAATAGAATAATAAATAGTTCTATCTGTAAGAAAAGCATCTTCCTTAACAGCTTTGAGTGTATTTCTTACTCTTGATATAGCTTCTCCTATTGTTGTCATATATCAAATTCATTGTAGCTTTTTAAAGCTTTATTACTAACTTTGTTAAGGTAATCTTTATAAACAGCACTATTATAAACTTTATCAATCTTTGCCTTTGACAATACTTGTAGATACATATTCCAGTTTTCCGGATATGCTTTAGACACAGCTCTTTTAAATTCTCTACATGCAGTAAACCCCCAAAACTCTCTGTTCTTCATCTTATGTTTTGGTGCATAGTTTGTAAAAAAGATCTTAGCCAACTTACCATCTGTATCCCAGTTGTTGTTTGTTACTTTAACTCCGTACTTTTTAGATTTGGCATAATCAATATTGTCTTTTTTACTTTGCTGACAAGTACCAATAAACAACCAACCTATCTGTTCAGGCAATTGAACACCATCTCTTGTATCAATAACTTTTTGATATAATACTTGATTAAATCTCTTAATTACTTTTCTAAGCATTTTATCATCTAAGTTTTTATACTTGGGATGTGTTTTTTTAAAATTTTCAAAGAACTCTTTGTTTAAAATAGTGCTAACCTCTGGTCTGTACCTAGAAGCTTTTACGTCAGGTTTATTAAATTCCTTCATATTAATATACTAAAAATATATGACTTAAACAAATATACTAAAAAACAAAACCCCCACAAGTGCGGGGGCTTTGCTGTTGTTGTCACAGAAACCAACAAACTGTAACTTCTTATAAAATTTTTATCCGACTCTTCTAATTGCAAAATCAATGTTATCTCCTGATGTTGCTGTATAATTAATGCCAGTCATATTTTGATGTCTTAAAACAATCTGTTCACCAGCAGTCATCATTTTACCTTGAATCCCACCAGTCACATATATTCTTGAAGTATAAACACCTTTTACTACTGTATATGTATCAGCACAATAAACTGTTGTACCATTAATATTAGTTACACCGACTGTATATGCAGCTCCCGTTGTTGTTGGAGTATTTCCCCAACCAAATCCAGTTTGATCTGGACATGTTAGATATACATTGTAGTTGATGTCATACTTACCTGTTTGAGGACAAGTCCAGACTCCAGTAGTTGTATTGTACAATGGTGTTGTTACATTATCTACAACTTGGTATTCTATATTACCAACAGGTATTACAATTGTAACTCCATTTATTATACTACTATTTGCAAGACTTGCAGTAACCGTATTTACATTTATAGTAGGAGTCAATGATGCTCTAAAAGCAGTATCAAATAGACCTTGATTAGTTTGAAGAGCTGTTATGTTTCCTTGGATTGTTGTTATGTTTCCTTGGATTGTTGTAATTTGACTATTGATATTTGTAACACTAGCACAAAAATAATCTGTAACATCATTCAATGCATCAGCTACATTTGTATTACTAGCTACAACAGTTCCTTGAGCACAAACAATATTAGAACCCGTATATACAACACACTGTGCATATATAATCTCAGAACATGGTTCTGGATCTGGACATCCTGCAGGTGTAGGACATGGTGGAGGAGAAGTTAAAAAACTATCTTCACAACCACATTTAGAACATTTATTTATTGACATATCTTTTTAGTATTATGGACAAACTCTTGAGAATCCTGTTTCAACATTACATGAATCTAAATATCCAATTAAACCATCAATAGTAAAATAGAATCCACCAATTTGGTTTTCATTCCCAGCATCACAGCTAAATGGCCATGTCAAATTAAATGTATCTGAAAGTAATGGAAAATTTGCATTAGAAGGAGCATTATGAATATCTGTTCCAGTACCAATATAGTTTGGTAAATACTCACCGGCTCTTACATTACTTGTAATAAGTCTTAATGGTGAGTTACCTTGAACTCCACTACCTCTTGTTGTAGTAATTTCTATATCATGTACAACTTGAACCGTAAGCCCTTTAGTTGGATTAACACTAACTTTAATTGCAGATGATAAACATGTACCATATGTTGGGTTAACATCAATAGGTCTAAGTGCAGTATCCCAAGCTTTAAAGTATGTACCGTCTAGATTTGCTGCAGTAACAGAAGA
>Ga0181344_1000100_pt1 | contig 35125 bp, 35 predicted proteins | sample Su13VDMLBDD_FD_130098 | JGI IMG/M metagenome (GOLD analysis project Ga0181344, IMG submission 130098) | Freshwater viral communities from Lake Michigan, USA - Su13.VD.MLB.D.D | ecosystem: Environmental > Aquatic > Freshwater > Lake | place: USA: Michigan | collected 2013-07-15
ATATGTATTTATCAAACGAAAAAAGCTCCCGAAGGAGCCTTTTTCTAATCGAGTTTCTTTACACTCGTTACCAATTAAGGTGTTACATCGCCAGCACCGCTGTTGACACGTTGTACCAAAGCAGCAGGACGTGCACCAGGCAATGAAGACTGAGCAGTTGTACCTGCAGTGATGTTGTTCAACATACCTACGCCAGCTGGGTTACGTACAATCAATGTACCTTCCATGATGAACTGATCCAATGAAGCGTCAGCGTTACTGAATACTTCGTTGTTTGGTCCTAGGTCACGCAATGAACCCCACTGAACTACGTCTTCATTCAAGAAGTAGATAGAGTTCGAAACACCTGCTTGGTCCATGATCCATGAATCATAAACTTCGTATGTGTAATTGAAGTCACCTTCGTATGTTGCAACTGTATCACCACGCTCTGAATTGACACGGTTAATGCCACGAGATTGTGTGATGTTATCAGAGATTGAAGTACGTAGACTTGTTGGAGCAACAATAGTACGAATCTTTGCGTTGTAACGTTGTTCAGCAGTTGTTACCAATTGCTTGTACAATGCTGGTGAGAAATACTGGTTAGTAAATGTACCTGCATAGAAGTTCGAACCGTTAGCATTGATGTTCAAAACGTTAGAACCTTGTGACGCACTGTCAGTAGATTCGTTGTTTGTGAATGTGTCTAAACCTGACAATGTGCCAGATGTTGTGTTGAATGACTGAGTACCTGCGAAAGAACTCAATGAACCCATACGACGACCAGTTTGACCTGATGGTAGACCAGATGCTGAGCCAGATTGACCTGCATACTTTGTACCGATTTGGTCGTTACGAACTAATTGTTGTTCAACGTCAAACATCAATTCAATCAATTGCTTGACTTCTTGATATGCTTGAGGATCACCACCAGCTTGCATAACAGCACGAGCAGTACCTGAAGCGGCAATAACTGTACTGAAAATCTGCGTGTAGTTACCTAAGTTGTAACGACTATTTGACTCTGCTTGTGAAGTTGCAACTGTAGCACCTTCAACTTGAGCTTGAACTGCGGGAGCACGATAGATATCGTCTGTCCACAATGGTAAAGTTGAGTTAACTTTACGCTTTTTTGACATAGCCATGTTTAAAACAGGGGTATCATCTTTAACACGATTAGACACATCTAGGTCTAGATCCTTGACAACAATATCTGAGCCGTATGCTGTAGTACCGTTACCAATTTGACTGGTTGTAATTTCTGCCATTTTATTCTCCTTAAATGAATGTTATTGAGGCTTTTTTATTTATCTACCACCTCTACCAGCACGGATGCGTTGCAACTGCGCCATTAAGAGGTTGTCCCCGGCTTTCTTATCACCGGACTTGGCTTGTTCACGAAGTTTTGATAAATCATCACCGCCACGATTGTTTGAATTAGAACCTGAACGTTTTTGTGTCAATGCTGCAATACTTGCACCACTTGACTTGGTTGTTGGTTTATCTCTGTAGCGTAATCCGTCACGTAACAAACTTAGCAACTTTTCATCGCTAGTAATTAGATCCAAATTCTTAACTCCAGGAATCATTTCTTCTTTAGCTTGTGGCCACAACTTTTCAAGTTTACCGCGAAGTTCATTAAAGACATATTCGTTTTTCAACTCTTTATCTTCAAAATTCTTACGATGATACTCTAATCGTTCACTGACTTGTTGTTGACGAATGTTTCTAAATTCATCTACAGCAGGTTTAAGCTGTCCGATAACTTGTTGCTGGCTTTGGATATACTGTTCATTCTGTGCCATACTAGCTTGAATCCTTGCGATTTGTGCAGGGTCGCTAGTACGTGCTAATTGCTGTTGGAATGTCGTTTGATATTGTTGTGTTTTCACAATCTCATCATACGCACCACGCAATTTAGGCTGAACTGTAAATTCCATTGCTAAAGTCAAACCTTCTTGTCGTCCACGTGCATCGTTTAAGTATTCGTCAAACTCTGCTCGTTCAATCTTCAATTGTCTGGCTTCTTCGTGTATTGCTGATCCTTGACCTAGTATGGACGCAGCCTTCTTAGCATCGATAACTACTTCTTTACCATTCTTCATAAACTTGAACTTAGCGTTCGGATTAGTTTCTGCGAATTCAATAAAGTCAATTAGTTCATCTGATGTAGAATTATCATTACTATCAGTAGTTACCTCTTCAGGGCTATCTGCTTCGTGATTGCTATCGTCAAATAATTCGGTTTCCGTATCATCAACTTCTGGCACAGCATTAGGTGCCACAGGGCTGGAATCTTCTGCCGAAGTTTCTGTACCTGTCTCAGTTGAGTTAGTAGCGCCAATTTGATTACGTAATGTGGTTTCACGCATTGCGGTCATTTTTGCGGCTATTGAGTCTAAACTCGGGACTGCGTTTGTTTCAGTGGCCGTGCCTTGTGGGACATTAGGGCTGATATTATCTGTCATTTCAATTTTCTTTCTAAGTTATACTTGGGCGATATTATCGTTACCAAGTTTCGTTTTTAAGTAAACAGCTTTTTTAAGGCTATTTACAAAATTGTCTATTCCAGCCAGTTCGTGTGCCAATGCAACACGTTGACTATTATCATCATTAGTAAATCCCCTAATACTTGCTAGGGTATCTGCTAACTCAAACTTGTGGTGATGTATAAACATCGCCAAATCTTTATTCTTTAGTAGTTGTTCAGCTTGACTACCGTAATGTCTAATTTGATCCTTTTTAGCAGGAGTCATCTTATGTAAATTACTGTAGTCAAGTGTCAATCTAGTGTTGTAAAATTCAACTGAATCTTCGCTAATCATTACATTTCCTTAATCTATAAGTTATTTATGCCTGTCTTAACTGTAGACTTTAGGATCTCCCTGAGCTAAAGCCATGTAGTCTAATTGAGTTTCAGCATCTTGTCCTGAAACTTCCATTTGAATTTGATTAGCTTTAACTTGATTCAACATAGCTGTACTCAAGTCTTTCTTGTCTGTTGGGCTAGGTTCTTTGTTTTTCATAGATTCGTTAGCTTGTTTAATCATAGCCATAACTTCATCGTCTGATGGTAGATACGAATTACAATCTTTAACACCTAACACATACAATGTATCAGCAAATGGTTTCTTAATCTTTTTATAGATATCAGGAGTCAATGTACCTGAAGTTACCATACTTTGTGTAGTTGTGTACAAGTCAGCTTGGCACTTTTGAATAATCTGCAAACGACCTAATGCGTTTTCTTCACTATTCATACCTAATGCTAGTTCTAAATGAATCTGTTTTCTGTCGCAGAAGTTCATGTCGTCCCATGCTTTAAAGTCTAAGAACTCAGGCTTCTTGTCTGGGTGAGTTGTTTGAGCTAATTTCTTAACACCATAATCATCACCATATTGAATCAATGTACGCCATACTAACCATAACGCTTCACGTAGACCTTCAGCACTGTTACGAACTGTGTTGTCTTGAATGATTTGGTTAGGAGTTAATGCAAGTTGTAATTTAACACCACTGTTACCAGCAGCCATTACTTCTGGGTTGAATACATCTGTAGGACTAGTCATACCAACCATAGCCATTGTATCTTGTTGGATACGATTCATAGCTACTTCTAAGAACTGTAAGTTACCTGAAGGAGGTGGAACTTGATATACGTCAGTTGCTGGATTAAACTTACTATCTAAAATAAAGATAGCTGCTTCGCCGTCTTGTAACATCTCAAAGTCTAATCTGTCTGGCTTAACACCTAAACGAGGTGTTGCTGTTAATAATCCCAGTTGGATCTCTGCCCTTGCAGCGCTGGTGTTGTATTCTTGCATAGGGATTACTGATTCAGCAATACTCATGCCATAGAAGTTGCCTGGTAGGGGCTTGGGACACATGTTAGCAACTGGGATAAACTCTACTTCACGTGCCGAAATGATGTATGAACCACTGTAGATTAATTCTACTAGTTCTAATTCACCGTCGCCATCAATGTCATACTTGTTCCAAACAGTAACAACTGAAACTTGTTTACTATCTGGGTCAGCACTACTTGCTGAACTGACAGGAATACCCATGACTGGTACTGAGTCACGTGCGTGAATAGCTAAGTTGTTTAGTACTGAACCTGCTTGATAAGCACCGTTCATGTTATACTCGGCGTGTGTTCTGAATTCTTCTAAGTTAATATCTGGATACAATTCCATTGCTTCTTGAATGGTCATTGGATCATAGTAACCACAGAAAGGTTGATCCTTCATCTCTGGTACAGTTGGATCACAGATCCAGTAGTGTTGAGCAATAGGGTGGAACTTAATGTTTATACCATACCCGGTCAACTTATACTTTGCTGAATAGATTGAGTTGCGACTAATACTATCATTCAACATTTGCTGTTCACCGTCGAGTTGCTGAGTCTCTAACCCAGCAGTATTAGATTCCATCAATCCGTCCATATCGTCGGGATTAGTAGTGCCTAGTTGGTCAACAAAACCACCAACCATTTCTTGTGCTAAGCCTTGATTGAATTCTTTAGTTGAGCCTTGCATCTCTTTCCAGACTTTTTCAATCTCAACTTTAACTCTACGGCGTGATTGACGTAATGCAGTTAAACCACCTTCAGCAGCTTGTGCTTCAAATGCTTTAAGTTGTTCTAAAGTACCTTCTGTTTCAACATAACGTGTAATCTTTTCACGCACTGGCTTAATCATCATCATGCCGTTTTTGTGCATAGCACTGTCCATGATCCAGCGCTCTAAGATAAAGTGCGGGTCGTTCATTTGATTGACGACTTTGGAAACCATTTCAGTGGCTTGACGGGCAGCAGTTTCATCCATTTCACCGTCAGCTACAAACTCAAAGTTGATTTCACCGTTAGGCATCAAACCTTTAGCAATAACAGCAGTAGCGTAATCAACTACAGGCTTGACACTAGGGTGAATATAGTCAATACCATTAACAGGAGCTGTACTGTCAGTGACAGCAAGACACAAATAATGATAATCACTAGCTCTGTTAACTGCATTCTTAGTTCCAAGATAACGAAGATATGAAGCCATCTTCACATCCATTAAATTCTTCATCCGTACAAAGCGTTCGTTAATCTTGCGATTCTGATTAATGTCGTCAACGGGAATATTCTTAATATCTAGCATGTCTAGAAGTCCTTTGTAATCTATTATTTAGTCTTTGTAGAATCTTCTGTTTTTGCTGGCTTTTCTTCTTTATCTTTCTTACCAAAGATTAAATCCCAGTTATCATTAACTTTTTGTTTGTCTTCTTTTCTACGTGCTGAGCCTTTTCCCATATATTTCCTTAATTAGCTGAGTATGCTTTTTTCCAAGCAGGTTTAGTGCTGTCATCTCTTATTATATATCTGTCTCTTTGTGCAGCCATGCGTTGTGCAGGTGTTCTATCGTCCCATGGTTCTGCTATGCCCTGAAGACATGCAAGAATACCATAACGACAGCTATCAATGCAATCGTCAGGATCGCTAAAGCGTCCCTTTTCATCTACGAAGTAGTTCTGTGCTTCACTTAGGAAATGAGTACAGTTCTCGTTAACCATTAAACTTCCAACTTCTAGCATCTGACGCATTTGGTTGATACCATATGCTTTGTGATTAGTAACTCGTCCCTGACTATCAGGTGGATTCATAATCGCTTTTTCATACACATTAAGTTGATACTGTTCAAACAACTCTCTAATTGAGTTTGACGACATTGTATATCGTCCAGCTGTAAAAGCATCTGCCGGAAGAACGATTGGGGTTCCATAGACTTCTGGTCTAAGTAAGTGATTGATGTACTGTGTTGGCACAGCTTCTTCAATACCTTGAACAACGATTTGTCTATGTAAGTACGCAGTACGTTCATGCGGTTCCCAGTATATTAAACTAATAACAGTCTTGTCATTCACTAGACCTAAGTCAAGAGAAATAACTCTATGAATGTTATGCATAGTATTAAAGTCAATCTCACCTGTCTTATAGGTAGGCCAACTATTAAGCTGAAATACTGCGCCTTTACCCATAACAGGTTTACCAGCAATCCGTGCTTCACGTTCATGTGGAAGATAATCTTTCTCTAATTGTCGTCTAGTACTATTTAACAGAAACGCTTGTCCCCATGGATCATATTCAGGACAATCATCCCATGATACACGAACATACTCGTATCCTTCTTCTTTGTTCCAGAACTTACTTACTAGCCCGTTCAAACCTTTTAATGGTGTGAAAGAACATAATACTTTACCTTGTGTTGTAGCAGTACGTGTAACGATTTCTGAGAAGAAGTCATCCGGTGGTTGCTCATCGAACACAGCTAGGTTCAGTTTAAAACCTTGTAACTGTCGAACTTCCTGTGTGTAGTTTGCAAACAATAGGTAAGATTTAGCTCCTGACACATGTTTGATTTCCACACCGATACAGTTCGCTCCATCACTACGCATAGTATCAGTAACAATACAATGTCTTGGAATCGCACCTGTGCCTATATTCTCTCTGATTTTAATATCTTGTGTGCCTAGTAGTTCGTTCTGAAGTACTAATGCAACCTGTGACCAACCCTCACCTGCTACCATGCAAGTAATAGGTTTATCGAATCTGTAGCCATTCCACCATTCAGGATAAATGCCCGTTAAGTGACATGCTGTTTCAAAGCAAGTACTAACTGTTTTACCAATACGGTTTGCAGCTAGAATACCTCTACGTTCTGAATTACCTGTAGCAAAGAACTTTAATTGATGGTCGAAGGGTCGAAAGTATTTCAATTGATTGAATCGCATGTCTTCACATACTTCAATCGATAAATCTTCTAATTGACTTCTTAATGGACCTGGAATGGTCGGTAGACTTTCAACTGTTAAATTGTTTTTGTCTACCGCCCATCTTAAAGCACGAGCCATTAAAGTCTCTGTGCCTATCATTACTCTGTCTCAACTGGGTAGTGTTGGTTCATAATACTCAAGTAGTATAAACCATGAGCTAAGTCTTTAATTTCACCAGCATTACAATCCCATGTTTCAGGGTTTGACAAATCTGTTGGCTTCTTAGTTAGTATAGCTTGAAGTCGTTCTGCTGTAAGACGCATACAGTGTTCTACTTGACCTGGAAAGCGTTCTTTAAATGCTTCACGGTGAACTTTGTTGACTTTCTGAAGAATCTTAGTTTCTTGAAACATAATATCTTCTTTCTTCTTAACAGCATCACGTACTTCGTCCTTAGCGACACGAATGATTTTACGTTCGTTACCATTTTTATCTAAGATAGGCATATTACTTATCCAAGTCCCATGGGTTATTAGCAACTGTGTCGTTCAATGAAACGAATTCACGGTCGATCCATACTTCCCATTGATTAGTGTTGTTAACTCTGAATGTTTGCATCGTTGCACGTAGGCGTTTACCTTGTGGTGTCAATGTGCCATCTTCACGCATAACAACTTGTTCACCTGTACGTGGATCAACCCATTTGATAACTTCAGGGCGAGTGCGACCGAACTTGTCAATCTTTTCACCGAATGGTTTCTGTTCCAATGGACCTAAGATATCGTATGAAATCATACCATTCTTGTACTTGCGAAATAGCATGTGAACTTTCTTATCTTGGGCGCGTTGTTCTGCATCTGGATGCGGGATAACAGGGCTGAAGAATACGTTTTGAACTTGATTGCGGTCTGGTAGTGATTCGTCACGCTTAGGTACTTCTTTGATTGGATCAATAGGTACTAGTTCTGTTCTGTCGATATATGGGTTGTCAGTACCTAGGAACACTGGATCAATATCTTCTCCATTGAGAACATCCATTGCAACTTGATACTTTAGTTTGTTTGCACGACCTTTTAAGTTTAGAACAATACCTGTTTCGTCATAAACAAATCGTTCTAGTTCTTTCGCTGTTGGAAAGTCGGTCATTAAGCCTTCTAAGTCAAACTGAACGTTTGATGTGGCTTTTGGTGCTTGTGGCTTTTTTACTTTACTGATATCTGGAATCTCTTGTTTAATAGATTCTACAACAGCTTCTTTTACATCTGTTGTTGTATCCCAAATATCTTCGGATGGTGTTATTTTCTTTTTAGTCATTTCTTTTCCTTTTCTAAACTATAAGTGGAGAGAGAACCCCATGTCCTCTCTCCTGTAGACAGCAATCTACTAAGCTATTTATTTCTTACTAGCTGTTGGGTTACGTTTTGGTCCTGTGCGCTCATGTAGACCTTCCAATGCAGGATTAGTCTTACCAGCTTGACCACGTCCGCGCATTTCTAATGCACTTGTGACCATGTTAGCTAGAGTAGCTTTTTCGCTAGAACTCTTTGACTTTTCAGCCATGAACTCTGAACGCTTGCTTGGTGTACCACTGTTACCAGTAGTAGGACCACGCTTTTGATTGATTGGTTTTGATTGTGGGTTGCTCATTTTATTTTCCTTATGCTACAACTGCTACTGGTGTGATGAATACTGGGCTAGAACTTGATGCTACAGCAGCGACAAAGATTTCTGCCGGTGCTGCTGATTGTGGTGCAACCTGTATAATAACTTCTGCAAAAGCAGGGATAGGTGTGCTACCTGCAAGAACTCCGTCACCTGTAGGGATAACGGCTGTTTGACTTGTTAGTCCAACTGAGAAGTAAATGTTTTGATCCACACTACCATTTGTAATTTTCAAGAAGTAAGGACCTGTTTGACCGCTAAAGCCAATGCCTGCTTCTGAAGGTGTAATACTAATTTGAGCACTTGTACTAGTAGCTGTAATCTTATGTGTTACGCCTGTAACTTGATATGCGCTGATAGCCATTATTCGTTACCTTTCGTAGGACCGCGACCATAGTTAAATGATTCTTTACCGCGCTTTGGCATTTCTTTTGTGCCGCCGGGAGTACGTACTTGAGGATTGTGACAACCCATAATCATATCTTTATCAGCAGGTACTTTTGTACCGCCGCCAGTTGGACCACGACCCTTATTAATAAGAGCACCGTCATTGGCTTTACCTGTATACTCGTTTACACATTGACCTGTCTTACTGCGAGAATAACCTGCGCCGCCCTGACCGTTAAATGCTAATCCTGAATTTTCTTTCATTTTGTTTTTCCTTTAGATTTTTTCGCCGCTTGTTTTTTAACGGCATAACCAATGGCGACGGCTTGTTTCACTGGCTTTCCTGCTTTAACTTCTGTAGCAATGTTTTTACTCAATGCTTTTTTGCTTGTTGATTTCATTAATGGCATAATCTATTTAGTCTTTCTTTAAACCTGTCAGCTTCGCTAATGCTTCTGCGAACGCTGCTTGTTTAGCTTCAATAGCATCTTGAGGTTCTGTAATCTCAATCTTTGCTAATGATGTCATAACTTTGTTCAATATCAAATTATGATATTTGACTGTTAGTTGACTATCTCCACGAGTTCTAGCTTGTAAGAAGTCTTCAACTAATAATGTTTCATATGGCTTGCCACCTGACTTATCTTTAAGTGCTGATAGCAAACCGTCAATTGTAACTTGTTCGGTCGAGCCTTTCTTGCGACCCGAGCCAGGACGTGGACCGCCGCGACCCTTTTTCTTTTCTGTTGTATTCTTTTCCATGTCTATATTTATCCTCTATTAAATAGTAGTTTGAAAGCAATGAAATGAATTACACCTGGACTCCTGCTCACGGCAACGATGTTGAGCACATCGTAAATATGGCTGAAAGCCACTTCCAATCTGAGATTGACTTAATCTTCAAACCAGAACCTGTTGTTTACAGCAGAAATATCACTTTAGCAGTGGTAAATCAGTTCTATTCCCCTCTCTCCGAACTTTTAAGTGTCTGTAAAGACGACACAGGCAAGTTAATAGCCTATACTTGGGCAGTTATTGAAGTTGCAACTTGGTCAGATGATAGAATCTTAGCTATCAAAATGGCACACGTTGACCTTTCATTATCTGCTAAACTTCGCATTAAGATTGTCAAAGATATGTTTAATCTTTGGGAAACTTTTGCGTTGTTATCAAATACCCCTATCATATGCAGTACTACAATGCGTAGAGACCAAGATGGTTTCTTAAAGCTACACGAGAAAAACGGTTACGATGTTCGCGGTAGCTACGCATATAAAAGATTATTCTAAAGTGCTACGCAACATCCAGATTTGTTTCTCTAAAGCTAAGATTCTGTCTTGGCTGTAGTTACCGATTTCTTCGTAGCCTTCTGTTTCGCTGATTCTCATCAGTTCTTCATACTGTTCTTTTAATTCTAACAAGTCCATCATAATAGAGCTTAGTAAATCATCACTAGATCCTTCTAGGATACCTGTACCAATATGGCTTTGATTCAATACATCTTGAATCTCGACTGGCATGAACTCATCCATTGCACGTAATAGTTCTGCGATAGTATCGATTTGGTCTTGTAGACTTTCGTATATCTTTTCTAATAACTTGTGGTCGCTATAAAAGTTTCTACCTACAATATTAACATGAGCCAAATGCGCTCTGTAATATGCTACGAAATTGTCATTAAAGACTTGTGTTAACTGTTCTTGTGTGTTCATTCTATTCTTTTACCTTTTACATCATATGTTCTAATCACTACTGGTTTCTTCATGTTCGAAACATCATATACAGTTGCAAACACTTCGCCGTCTTTTAAATTTCTAGGGTTAGGGTTAACATCCATCTTAAAGGGCTTACCAGTGGTAGTATCTGTTCCATACATTACTGATTTATCTCTATTGTGATGTGTAATTTCCAAATCAGGTGCTGAACTAAACTTAACTGACTTCTCCGTTAATACATCAGCTTTCTTCTTAGCTTTCAAATTATTAAACATCTCACTATTCTTTGCAACTGTGTCAGTAGTTGGTTGTAAAGTAGGTGTTGCTTGAACTTTTGGAGCTGGAGCAGTAGGTTGTGGTGGTAATTCAGTAGGAGCTACAGGGCCTGTAGTAGGTATTGGAGCTGGTGCTTGTTGTACCGGAGCTGGTGCAGGTGCCTCTGGTGCTACTGGTCGTAGTTTGCTTGCTGCAAGATCCATACTCATTTGTTTAGGTGTAGCACTAGGCTGTGGCTTATACTTGTTAGTAAATGCTTCGTTACTTGCAGCCATTGGACTTGGTCCAATCTCACCAGTAGCCGTTCCATACATTGTAGCAGGGTTAACTGGACCTGGAGTAGGATTATATGGTAATGCCTGTTGAGTTGGCATACCAGCTTGTATACCAGCACGCCCTTTAGCAGCATTCACCGCAGCAGGGAACTCTGAGTTAAAGCCTGTTCTGTTAGCTAAGTGTCTAGCAGCTAATTCAGATACGCCTTGAGAGATTGTTTTAATTGGTACGCCAGTAAGTGCAGTTAAGCCGATTTCACCCATAGTTTGTAATGGGTTAGTTCTAACACCACGACCTACACGTTCACCGAATGCTTCCATAGCGCGCCCTTGTAGTGGAACTAGTGGATAACCTTCAGGACTTTTAACCGCAGTAGCTTTAGCGAACTTATCAATTGGGTTAGTCATTAACTCACTCGTAGGTCTTGCTTGACTTTGTAGTTGTTCTAGTGTTTGTGGTGGAATGTTAGGTGGATTAGCTGTAAATCTGTTTTGCGGTGTAGGTAAGTTACCCATAAAACGTTCAGCAGCCGCGACAGGTGTGTATGTTTCACGTAATGGAATCATAGCACTAGTTGCTTCATTGTATGTTGGGTTAGTGACACCTTGATACAAGCCTTTACCAAAGTTAGCAGCTGGCTTGACTGTAGCTTTACCTACATTCATAGCAGCTTTACCAGCAGCCATTGTAGCATCGCCTGCGCCAGGTACCATTGCGAACTGCGGATCGTAAATTGCGCCCTTAACCATTTCGCCCATAGTATTACCTGGGTTAGTAGTTATTGCTTTGTATAAGTTAGTAGCTGATTCAACAGGGTTCTGAATAACGTTAGCAATACCGCCAACGATTTGGTCGCCTTTTTCTCTTACACGCTTAGTAGCAGCTTGATACTGTTCTTCAGTACCGCCTGGCATTATACTTTGAAGCATATCAAGTGTAGGGCTAGCAGCACTATTCTTGCGCCAGTCTTCAACACTCATACCTTTTAATGTATCAACAAAGCCTGGCTTTTTACCGCTATTCAACTTTTCAAGTAGACTAGGATCAGTAACGTACTCGCTAGAGCCGTTTAGCTTTTCTAACAGTGAGGTGTCTGTTACGTATTCACTCATTATTTCTTCTTCCAGCCTTTGCCATCAAAGACATAAGTTACGCCGTCGATTGTTTTCTCGTTTTGACCACCACCAGCTTCAGCAGGAGTTTCAGGAATAAATCGACCACCACTCTTAACTTGATTTCTAGCAAAGTCTAATGTTCTACGAGTACCTTCAGCACTTCTACGTAACCATTCTTCAACAGAACCTGCGCTCCATGTTTCATCGGGTTTAGTCGATGTGACGAATTGTAAGTCTCTATCAGTTGGGTTAGTACCAAGCATCTTGGCGTTGATAGCAGCTTGCTTGTTTACCTGATCCAATACTGTTTGTGTGTTAACATAATCTTGTGTCTTGAAGACTCTACCGACAGTCTGTTCGCCAGGAATAGTGCCATGAATAAGAGTACCAAAGTTTGTGTTTTCATTTTTCAATACTTGAATTGCATGATTAGTTTTAGTCAAGTCTCCCACAATCTTATCTGCGCCAGCTAATGCTTCTGTAGCATTCTTCAACATGTCCTTACGTGCTCCTTGTGCTGCTTCACGGTCACCAGGAGTCTCATATACAGGTGCAGCACCAGTAGTTGTAATCTGTGGATTAACACCACTCATTGGACTCTTTGTTGCGCCAACAGTTGTTCTATCAGCCATAGGAGTTGAAGCTGCGGCTGCTGGAGCAGGGGCAGGTGCTGCATTATTAGTTGTAGTTGCTGCAGGAGTAGATGTAGCTTGACCTGTACCAGTTTTAACTGTACCAGTTGGCTGTGGAGCTTGAGCACGAATGCTTGCTTTGTACTCTGGGCTTAATGCGCCATGTTTAGCTTCTGACTCAGCAATAATCTTCTCACGTTCAGCAGCACTTGCAGTAGGACCAGCAAACGCCAACCTGTTTGTAAGTTCATTAATTTGAATTTGATTCTTAGTTGCAACATCTGAACCAATACCATATGCACGTAGGTTGCTTGAAGCGCCAGAGTAAATCTTGCCCTTATTATCAACTAGACGAATACCTTGTGGTGTTGTTTGTTCATAGTAAATCTCACCAGTAGTCATGTCTTGCATCTTACCAGTGTGAGTTGTAGTACCTTTAGCAACTGTGCCAGCATTAGCAGCAGCAATCATTTCTTTATTAGATAGTTGCTTACCTGTTTCAGCATTATAGCCTTCCATAGGTAAACCGTCTGCTCTCATCTTAATAAGAGCATTAAATGTCTGACCGTCACTACCGATAACTTGTTGACTAGACCACTTAGATCCAACACCTAGTTTAGCAGCTTCATCTTTTTGACTTGCTTCCATACCTAACAAGCCATACATAATAGCTTTGCCCCATGAGCCTTCACTACTACGACTTGCTAACATCTTGTTTAAGTCTGCAGGTGTAGCATTGCGAATGAATTGTGTTGCTTGATTCTTTGCATAATCTTGCTTCATCATATCACTTAACTGTACGCCAGCAACTTGCCGTTGTTCAGGAGTATACTGACTATTGTTGTATATCTCCCACATCTTCTTCTGGTCACCTTGACTCTGAACTAATGCATCATTAAACGGTACAGTTTGTTGTGCTAATTGTTGTTGAGCGCCTGGTGTTGCAGTTAGCCCACGGTTAGCTTGATCCTGACCCAACGGCGCTTGAGCCTGAGCTTGCAACCTTTGTGTTTCATTTTGTGTCTGGTCAGGATAATTAGCATATTGATTAACGTCCGTTGTAGGTTGTTGCATTGGACCGGCAACCTGAACTCCAGGCTGTTGTGTCATAGCTGTAATAGCTTGTTGCTGACTAGCTAAGTCTTGTGGACTAACAGGACGTGCGCCTGGTACTTGAGGTGCGCCAGGGATTCCAGGTGTTCCAGGAATCTCAGGAGTCTCAGGAACTTCAGGCATAGCAGGAGCGCCCGGAACTTGTGGAGCTCCAGGCATTTGATTCATTTGAGCCATTTCAGCTTGTTGAGCTTCTTTGCGCTTTCTTTCTTCTTCAAATGGATCGTAACTTTGTGAAATTGAGTAATCTGTGTATGCCATAATATCTCTTACATGAATTTGAATGGAGAACCTGACACAGATCCGCCGATACTAGACGTATCTTTACCTTGTGCGCCAGTGAAGTTACCAGTGTAGCTTGTTGCAGGTGTTCCAAAGATAACGCTAGCGTATTTAGCAAACGTATCTTGGTCGATACCAGCAGCACCCACTTTAGTACCAGCAGCACCAAGAGCTTGAGTTAATCCACCCTGACCTAATTGTGCTAGGTTAGTTGCTGCTGCGGCTCGTTGCCCTGCAACACTACTTTGAATGTCAGCAGCAGTCTTAGCTTGCAATGCTTGTGATTGACCTGCTAACTGTCTGTCTGCTAATGCTTGTCTTGCTGAGCCTAAGTTACCAGTGCCACCAAACTGTGCGTTTTGATTAGCAATGTTTTGTTGATACTGTGCTTGAGCAGGTGCTAATGCAGCACTAACTTGATTTGCTTCGTAGTCTGGGCTGAATAGACTTTGTAGTCCACTGATGCCTGTACGTAATGCAGACTCGCCTGTTTCTCCTGAAACGTTTTGTACTTGACCAGCAACGCCGGCTAAGTTCTGTCCAGCATTTTGAATGCCTTGTGATGAACTGTTGTATACATCAGCAGCACCTTGCACAGCATTTTTATATGATGGGATGATGTCTTGTGTTAAGAACCCAGTCGTCGCCGCTATTTGGTCTCGTTGTTCTTGTGTTAGAACTGGGTTGCTTGTTGATGATGATTTGCCGAATGATCCAGACATGTTATAAAACCTTTATACTATTTAGTGTTTTTAATTATGGTGCTACAGGACCAGCGGCTTGTGCTGACGTAGTACCTAGCAACGGATAACGACCTTGCATTGCTGCTAGAATCTGTTGAGGTGTTGCTGAAGTTTGCGCTGTATTAGCTCCCCATGGAGTTGTTGGCGCTGCAGGAACATTGTTGTACAACGGTGCGTTGAACTCAGGTCCTTGTTGATATGGATGACCGCCCCAATGGAACTGACTTTGTGCATCGTTCATAGGTTGATACATAGGCGTAGGACTAATCCAGCCTGGGTTTAAACCTGTTGGTACATTTAGTTTAGCGCCTTGACCTAATGTGTATCTACCATAATGATATGAACCATCAGGGTTATTTGGGTCAGTTGGTACTACTACTGGGAAGACTGGGTTAGTTGGGTCTGTCGGTGTAGTAGGTGTTGTTGGGTCTGTTGTAGTTGTTGGACCTGGAACTTGCACTTCTGGGATCGGTGGAGTCTCTGGTATAACAACTCTAGGACCTTCTGTCAATGGTGGTTGAGTTGCTGGAGGAGCTACTGGTCCTGTACCATTACCAACAGTACCTGTACCCGTTCCGTTACCGCCAGTACCTGTACCCGCAGTAGTTGGACCGCTAATCATTACTGATATAGTTGTACCATCACTTTGTTTATCGTCTTTATATACTGCGCCATCTGGTGTAGTTCTAGTTGTACTTGAGATAGTAGTTGGTGTCTGCGATGGTGGTTGAACCACTGGAGGTTGAACTGCAGGTGGGGCGACAGGAGCAGGTGGTTGAACTGCAGGTTGAGCAGGTGCCGCTGTCGTCGGTGGTACAATGATAGGTACGATAGGTTGTTGTGGTGCGCTAGTTGGTACTTCCCAAGCATTAGCGCCAGCGTTGTATTGTGCAGTGCCACTATCAATCTGTTGTTGTGTAGCCAAATCAGTATTAGGTGTACGATACTCTGGGACAACACTTGATGGGTTTTCACTAAAGCCTGCACCGCCTGCTACGTCAACTTTAACTGGGGCTGTAGGAGCAGCAGGTCCAATCTGATTGATAGCATCAGCAGGGCGCATTCCACTCTTTACTAATTCATTGTAACGTGCTTCTTGTTCTGGAGTGTATGCTTCTGCAACTGTTTGAGCCTTATACTGACTTTGTGCATATTGTTGTGCATCGTAGTAATCTAACAATTGGTCAACAGTTGCCTGATTGTAACCTTTACCTAATAGGAATTGTTCTGGGTTACTTGATGCTTCTGCTGCTGTTAAGTTCTTAGCATATGCGCTATTTGGGTTGCCAGCATTCTGCACAACTCCATTGTTTATTTGTGAACCATATTGGTCTTTTAGTACGTTGTCAGCAAAGCTATCACTGTTTAGATTCATGCTACTGATATCGTTAGACGCAGGGTTGAACGTATCTGTTGCGTCATACTTTGCCCACATTGAATCAATGCTAGGGATAGTAGACTGGGCAACTGTTGTTGCTGGGTTAACTGGTGCAGGTGTTGTAGTTGTATCAGTTGCAACTTCAGTAGGGCGAATAGGACCTGTTGGTTCTCTATACTCATACACTGTGTTACCACTTGCATCCGTTGTAGTTACTACTGTACCTTTACCTGCTGCTGCTAATTGTTCGTGCGCTTGAGCATAGCTGTTTGATGCAGTCTCGGCTCTGATTTGTTCTACCGTCTTTGATGTTGCATCAGATACAGGAGCTTTAGCAGGCGTATTCAAAGTGTCGAATGAGTTCAATGCATCATAGATACCTGTAACTTGTGGACCACTCATTGACCAGCCCATTTGATTAGCAACGCTTTGTGCAGGGTTGGCAGTAGTCTTAGCTTTAGCAATAACATCGTCAGGAATCATATCACTGTATGTTTGCTTTAATGTACCATTTGCTTTTGCTTGATTGATAGCTTGTTGGGCAGCAGCCGCAGCAGATTCGCTTGCAGTCCATCCCATTTCTTGGTTCAATGCTGCGATAGGATCACTTGTTAAGTTAGCACGAGCAAGTACATCTTTTGGTACTGAACTGATAGCTTCTGATGGAGTCATAAACTTGTATGCAGCAGCACCGCCACCGGTTACCGCACCAAGAATCAATCCTGACTTCAATGCTGTTACAACGTCTTGACCAGTAAGTACAGCACCAGTAACACCAGCAGCTCCACCTGCAGCAGCGGCTTGCACAGCAGCTTGAGCAATAGGACCTAAACTTCCTGTAGCTGCGCCAGCAGCCGATCCAGCATATGCACCGATAGAGCCCATAGCTCCGCCAGTGATAGCAGCTTTAACTACGTTACCACCAGTCGCAGCAGCGCCAGCGGCACCACCTAACGCTCCAGCCCACATTGGTGGAATGCCGTATGCCATAGCAACAGCACTTGTGATTGCACCGATTGGGTTTGCCTTAACGCTGTCCCATGCATTTTGAATTGTGTCTCCAACATCGTCAACGGTATCGTCAACGAATTCCCAGAAGTCGTTCCATAAGCTCATAATTGTTTACCTTTATTCTATTTAGTTATTATTCTTTTACTACTTGAGCACTGATGCTTCTTAGTTTGAATTCATCTGTTGTTACTTGCATGGTACCAGTTGCAGTAAAAAACACTTCAACAATGTAACGATAGTATCCAGGATCAGGTTCATCTAATATAGTTGCAAACACAGTATCTAGTATTGGTAAGGATCCTGTACCTGTTAAGCCAGGGTACTCATACACCTGTTGAGCTATCGTAGTAGCATCTCCGAATATATAATCAGGGTTCACTGGATCATTGTTCAAAAATGCTGCGTATCTAGTTAGCTCAACATTTAATGTTAAGTCTTCTGTACCAGTAAACACTTCATAGCTTATGATTTGATTTAACTGTCCTGATATGAACACACGGTCAGTACCGCCCGTTACTGTGACACGAACATCGCAGTCAGTTGAGGTTAAGCCGTCCATAGTTGAGTACTCAATCGTTCCACCTGATACGTATGCAGGCAGTGGAGACGGTATCGCAGACACAGTTCTAACAATTACATATGTTGTAGTACATTCAACAACACCTATAGGAACTGTGTTGTAGCCGTTATCTCTTAGATAACTATTGTTCCATTCTGTGGGTACAATGCTTCTAGCAACTAGCCCGTTACCTACAACGAATGGTGCTGACGCTTGAGCACTTGCGAACGTATACTTAATGGTTCTGTTGTCAAGTTGTTCAGCGTTAGACAAGTTAATGGGTGCAACATACAATTGTGCAACACCTGTTTGACTGAATGGTATACGGAAGTTACCTGTAAGATATCCTGTTGCGTATGTACTGTAGCCGCTAAAGTTCTGTCCCAGACCGCTAGGGCCTGAGAGCAAATAGTTTACTGCATCTTGTACTGCATCACCGTCGCCTACTGGGAAGCTACTCATTATCTGTCATCCTCAACTTGTGTCAATTGCCATGTTGCAGCACTACACATCCATACACTGTTGTTGCTTGTGTTAGATATTTCAATGTTGTTAACTCTGAATGCATTCTGGTCTATCTGGCACCATGGTTGTGTTGTGTCGATAGTCATATTAACGGGAGTCTTAACTTCAGGAACGCTTGCAACCGAACTTGCTCCCTCAATTGTAACTGTGACATTACCTTTATGTGTTGAGGTTGCTGGATTAACTGTGATGTTATAATCATGTGAGTCAGTGAAAGGTATTGCACCTAAGTTGTTTACTTCAGGTAAGATACGGTGAACCATCATCTTACCACTATAGTCTTTGAGTAACTTAATGTTATCTCTACGGAAGTTAGATTCAATTGCACTATCATCTGCAAACGTATAGCCAACATCTTTCTGTACTAGACGACTGTTGGTTACACCCTGAGCATAGACTAAAGTACGTGAACCATAGTTAGGTTGATTGCCACTATAGATAGGACTCTCGCATGCCATAGTTGCGTTTGATATATCACGTGGTGCGTTCCAGCAATCTAAGTCATAACGATATGCTAGCATCTTGTTTGGTACACCGTTAACTGCATTACTATCTGGGTAGTATATCTCAATCTGATTCTTCTGACTGTTGTTCTCCATGAACACACGGTCAAAGTAGGTAGGTGATACTTGGTCAAAGAACCAGTTCTTCACACGTTGATTACCTAAGCCCTGGAAGTTAGTTCCATCGAATACCCATACGTCACGAGCATCAACTCCGTATACGTTCTGGTCAGTATTTGCCCAACAGTTAGCTGATAACAATCCACGACCTTGGTTGTACAATCTTACGCCCAAGATAGGAGCGGAGGTTGTTGAGTAGTTCAATGGACTGAACACAACAGTATCCCAATACGAGCACAAGAAGAACTGTCCGTTACATGGGAATGCATCAAGTGCTTGTCCACGTAAGGGAACTTCAAGTTGGTTAGCTACGTTAGTGATTGTGGGTGTCCACGTTGTTGGAGCCTGATTCAATCCAAACGCTTGACTCCACTGTATCGTAACAGGGTATATCTCTGTTGAACTGTTAATGTTTGTAGCTGTTAAGTTACCTGCAACTAAGATAGATCCAACGTTAGGTGTTGAATACAAACGCATGAAGTAAGCGTAGTAGCTAGACCAGTTTGTATTATAGTTCCACGAGTACAATGGAGCAATCGTGCCACCACCTGGGTAAGCACCACCCGGTACTAACAGTATGTCTACGTAACTTGTAGTTGCAGTAGTAACGGTGAATGTACCATCATAAAAGTTATTGATTCCAGAAATCAATACTTTATCACCCGCGACATATGGTGTTACTGAGTACGGTGTACTAAATGTAACACGTTGTTCAGTGGGTGACTGATATGCGATAGTGTCGATATCAACTTGGATTGCGTTCTTATACGCTACAAGCACGGCGCCTGGCTCATCTGGCAGGAACATAGGAGGGTTTAGTGTATCATTAAAGAATGGTACTGTACCGTTCCAACTGTCTGTAATGTTAGTAGCTTGACTGTAGCCCGTATATGTAACACCACCTGGCGTGATGTCGTACCAGTTTGTGTTACCGTCACTAGCGTACCATTTACCCTCTGTCACGGCTACGATGAACCAATATGCTCCACTCTGTCTAAAGCCAGCACTAATGAATGTAGGAGTACCAGGGATAGTGTTTAGTATCTCCTGGTCACCGGCTACTGAGCGTATACCTCTAACATCTGTTTCGATGTTAAGTCCACTGTTGTATTCGTTAGGTCCTAATGCCGTACTTGGTACGTCAGGAGTGAAACTCATCTTAGTGAAAGGTATTCTAACCTCTTCGTATTTTGATTTGATTTGAGCCATGGGTAAAAGATTCCGTTTTATTCAGTATTTATCTACGGTTTTTTATGGTTAGTTTCATAGGGCTCCCACACTTCTCCATACTTGTTTCGAATCTGTTCTGGGTCTGGGTCTTGCAGATATACAGTTGGACCTTTATAAACACAGTTCTCAAAGTGCTTTGGAACGATGTTAGGATTCTGTACAGTTCTATGACATTGAGTGCAGGTATACCCTACAAACTTCCATATCTTAGCTTCTCTATCATATTGATGTGCTAAATGGAATGTCTTGTACTTATCTAATAGTTCTAATACTGGTGTTGATTTGTCTTGTCTTACGTATGGCATAGACTATTTAGAATCTGCTAACTCTGGCGTTTTTTAAGCCCCTCAGTTAGCAGAGTTAGCAGCGGCCTCTACGGATATTAAAGAATGTGAGAGAATGAGAAAGTACAAAGTACCCTGCAGGCGCGTATAAGAGAGGGAGGGTATCAATTTCGCTTTAGTATATATGTGTATAGCTGCTAACTGCTAACTGCTAACTGAGGCACTTTTCTGCTAACTTTGCTAACTCTCTGCTAACTCTCTGCTAACTCTGAGCCACATTTTATGACGAATTTGCCCAAAACATGTAGCTAAAACGTATATCTGGTGTTACAATGTATAAATACACTGTAGACAATGTTTCGTGACATTTACATTGTGTATATTCCTAAAATTTGTCAAACGAAGTCCCCGGTCTGAACCCCGGGGCTTCATCTCAGGTTCAGCGAGATTGACAAAGATGACAAGGAAACAAATTTTATAGGAAATGAATATGAACAAAGAATTAAGTATGATGAATCTGATCCGTCTGGATACAGAGTTAGAGAATGCGCTTGGCTTTCGAGAAGCAGCGATTCGTAGTGAAGACATGTGTGAGTTTATTGTCTGGGACAATGAAGTTAACAACATCGTCAATGAAATAGAAAACTTAGGAGAAGTATAATGAATGACTTAGTAAAGACCCAACAACAACTATACAAAGTAATGAACCAGTTGGAGAACTGGAAGATGAGTGGGTATGACACGCCCATGATGACATACCATGAACAGATGGAAGAATATGTAGTCAGAATTGAATTGTTAAAACTAAAACTAAAGGAAGAAATGAAATGAAATTAGACGAAATGTACAACAAGACAGGTGAAGAGATTTTTAACCAGATAGTAAGCGAAGCTACAGGACCAACAGCATTGATTAAGTTCAAAGGAACTATGATAGGTAATAAGCCTGAAATTATACAGCAACATCATTATATTTCAGGTGAGTTGTCTGATGCAATACACATGCTTAAAAATGATAGAGATAGTGGACCCGAAACTATCAACCAATTAGTAGCCGTAAAAGAAAAGATTTTCAACTTCAACTATAACAACTTTGAATATAACGGAACAGAAGTAGCTAAAAGAATTAACAAGATTAATGAGAAGTTAACTGATATCCGTTTACATCAAGAAACCGTAAACAAAAAGATTGACTACCTCAGAGAAGCTAAAGAGGTTATTGGTATTGAGATTGAATTGATGAGACTTGGCATTGATGCGTGATACGGAATTAAGTCTACTACCTGACTGGAGATTCTGCAAGATCCCATATGGTGAGAAAGGTCCAAGATATAAAGACTGGCACAAGAAGCCATTTACTTTACAACAAGTACCACAAGATAACAACATAGGTATCATCTTAGGTCCAGCAAGCAATGGTATATTAGCTATTGACTTCGATGGACCTTGGGCTTGGGAATACTGGAATGAACATATTTGTATTCCATTCGATAGTTTCGATACAGTAATGTGGACAAGCAACAAGCCAGGACGCTGTCAAATGGCATTCACAGTACCTAAAGACTTATGGGAACACGTACCCACAGTGTTCAAAAAGAACAAGCCTGAACCAGAACTTGACGGTAAGTTCCAAGCGATTGAATTTAGATGGGGGACTGTAGATGTATCATGTCAATCAGTTCTTCCACCTAGCTTACATCCAGATAACAAGATTGACCCAAACATCAACTATCAATGGCTACGTAGCCCAAGTGAAACAACGGTAGCAGAAGTTCCAATGAGACTATTAGAATGGGCTATACTAGACAGACAAACAGTGAACAATTATGTTCCTGATCCAGTTGAGAAGTTTGAAGCTAAGAACGTAGACGGGGAAGAAGCTAATAAACTATGTGAAGAACTGAAGAAGTATTACCCTAACCTAGACTATGAAACATGGATCAGAGTTACTTGGGCCTTCTGTAACTCAGTAGGATATAATGATGGAATAGCTATTATGAGCTACTACTACCCAGAGCAAAAGAAGGGTGAGTATGCCAAGCTAAGTAGAAGTCACACTAGCAAAAAGCAATGTACAATCGGTACAGTGATTAAGATGATTAACGATAGAAAGCCCAAAGCTATTACAAAAGATGACGGCCTGTTCTATAATAGCAATGTAAGGGATTTAATATGATAGATAAAGATAAAGAGAAGAAGCTAGCAGAGATGCGTAGAAATCTCAATAAAACCAGAGACGAGGTTTTATCGCCGAAGTTAGCTCTTTTTACTGAAGAAAAGAAGCAAGTTAGACCACGTTCAGAGATTTTAGCCGAAGTTAAAACAGACAAATTAAAGTTCAAGTTTTTACCCCCTTTGCTATCATACACTATGCTAGCACTAAAAGAGATTAATAATGTACCAGAAGAGATGGCTATTCAAGCTATCTTAGGAACTGTGAACTTCGCTACCCAGAGTCTGTATAACGTAGATCCTGTGTTCTTTGGCGGTGCAATCATTCCCACAACAGACTATTTCATCGCATTAGCGCCCACAGCTGGTATGAAAAGTACAGTTTACAAGATGTTGGATCATGGTATCAAACGATTCGAAGAAGATGAGAAAGTTAGATATGGTAATGAAATTCAAGTGTATAAACTAGCACATGCTATTTGGTCTAAAGAATACGAGAAGCTAGAAAAGACACTGACTCCTGAAGACTTGAAAGATAAAGATAGATTCGATGCATTAGTATCTTCAGTTGGACCAGAGCCACAGAAGCCAGCTAGCTTTAAGTATAGATTGAGTACAGGTACAAGAAACGGTTTAATTGACTTCTTATCTAATGTACCACATGGTGGTATGAGTAGTAGTGAAGCTGGTGAATTCTTTAATGGTCATGCATTCCAAGAAGGTAAGAACAACTCAAAGGGATTTGAGATGATTACTACATTGACTAACTTGTGGGATGGAGCACCGATCGAAAAGAACACAGGCGTAGATGTAAAGAGTATCCAGAATCGTAGATTCACAATGCTATTTCTATTACAGAAAGCGATGGCTAAAGATTGGTTAGGTAACAAATTGTATAGTGAACAGGGATTCGTACATCGTTTGTTGATTACGCATTGTGATTACTGGGATGTACCTGAGATGGATCGTACCAGAGTCCCAGACTTGAAAGCTAGTCAACAAAAGCTAGTTATGTTCCATGATAGAATCTATGAACTACTGAAGAAAGATAGACAGTTCAGAGAAGATTCATCATTAGAACTTGACTTGCCCATGATTCAAATGAGCAACGAAGCAATCGATAAACTAGCAGAGTTTGACAACCTAATCAAGAGAGAGCAGACTACAACATATGCAGAGTTTCAAGGATTTGTAGGTCGTTTATACGAACATTGTGTTCGTTTAGCCGCAACAGTTGCAATCTTTGACAATAGTAGTAAAATTGAGCTACGTCATGCAGAATGTGCAATTGAATTAGGCTTCTTCTACCTAGAGCAGAGAATGACATTAGACTTGGGAGCTAACACAAAGTACGCTAACCAAGTGTCGATTGCTGAGAAACTGACGTTTGAGATTATTAAGAAGATTCGTTCGGGAGTTACGATTGACAAGAAATGGTTAAGTCAATCAAGTCCTGCATACTTCAGAGGATTAAGCAGAGATGAACGTCATAAGATTATAGAAGAAGTTATCAGTAGAGGTACACTGAAACAAGAGAAAGTAAATAACGTAACAGTTATGTCCATTATAGAATAAGGAAATGAAATGGCTAAATTCAAAATCAGATACGTAAAGTTCGTATTCACACCCAAACTCAATCGAGGTAATGATTGGGCAACACCCCCAGACGTTAAGATAGGATTCGGATCCAGACACACAGATGAATGGAACGAGTACATGTTCAACAGCAACCATATTAGTATCATCTTTAGTGACTTCTTGAACGGTGACCCACGCAGATACAAGAAACATGCAAAGTTTACCGAAAGCGAAGCAGCAATACTATTACTACAGTACCTAGAAGATAACTTAAAAGATGCTAGAAAGCAAAAGAGAGAGTTGTATACTACCCTCGAAAGAGTAGAACAATATGGAGTAAACCCGTATAGTCAAGGTAAGATGTGGGAATACTCATTGATGGTTAACAAAAGAGAAATAGAATATCATCAAGCAGCCTGTAAGATATGGCGCAAGAAAGTACGTGAGATGAAAAAGAGTAAAGAATACATGTGGGAGCAACTAGCAAAATGAACAAGATTAGATGCTATGGACTGACTGAAGTTCTAAATATGCGTGGTATCAAGATGAATGATGTTGATGACATGGCTAGTACATTCAAAGAATACCAAGTTCACATATTCCAGCCCCCAACTACCCCTGGTAGTGGTAGAGCTAGACGACAGATAGCTTACTATGTTACTACTAACGAAGACTTTGATAGATGGATCAAGTTAAACAACACTCTAGCTATACTCAAAGAGTTGCCCATAGCTAAATTAAAATACAAAAAGTACCCATGAAAAAACCCGCATTAAGCGGGTTTTTCTTTGGAGTTAATGAAATGAAAGTGTAGAGGACGCATAAAGGAAATTACGAAATGGCATTATCGTTTGCGGATACTTTATGAAAAAACATCCTCTACAAAACTATTTATTCCTGTTGCGACCGTCTAACTTTTCCTCAATACGAAACAATTGTTTCTCAATCTTGTCCATAGCTTTGACAGTGTTATCTGAGCTATTGATAGCTACAGCAAGCTGCTTGTCGATACTATCGACTTTGCTATTCAGTGCAGCATAGCCGCCCGAACCTACTGTAGCTAAACTAACTACTAACCAACTTAGTTGTGTTGTTGAAAAATCAATCATTCTGTAATACCAAAGAAGTCTTTAGCTTCTTGCTCCGTTTCAAAGTAATACCAACCATCGATTGGTAAGGTGTAAGTGTCTAGTAAGTCCATATGTAAGAAACCTTCTGGCATCTCTACATATGGGCCACTACTTAAAATTTCATCTGAGTATTTATAAAACATAGATTATCCTGATACAGTCCAACCCTTACCAATCGCTTGGTTAGTGTTTAAGTTACGTGCAGTTAGTGTTGCAGCCGCGTTAGTAATACCACACACACCACTAATGATAACGTTAGCGTTAGCGTTAACAGTTACAACTTGATTGCTTATAGTTGCGCCGCCAATAGTCATAACACCAGTACCGTTTGTTACTAAGTTGATAGCTGCGCCGCCTGCAGCCGTAGATACTTGGAATGTAGTACTAGTTCTACCTACCACGTAGTACGTAGTGTTGATTACAATACCAGTTGTAGTAGTAATAGCAGTAAATCTAACCATATCACCGTTAGCCAAACCGTTTAAACCGCCGCCGTTAGTATACACAACTGTATTCGCAGCATCGTTAAACGTGACAGGGATACCTGTATTCATGCCAGTACCATATAAGAATGTACCTGTCAATACACCAACAGTGTTAGCCATTGTAACTACGTTAGATCCAGCAGTTGTACCACTTGTTTTAGCGTTGGCAATATCGGTGCCTGGGTTACTACTAATAGAAATAGTCTGTGCAGTTGTTACCGGTATTAATGTGTTAGCAAAAATACTTTCCATTTCTGTTTTACCAAAACTACATGTAGCAACTGTAAATGTAAACCTAGCATTACTTACATTCGATAATTTACTTAATGAAGGTGTGTTAACAAATGTTAATGTGGCCGCCGCCACTGCCACATTACCTAAGTTAATATTACTAATATCAACTAATGAACTTGCAACTTGAAACATTGTTGAAAAGTTAGCCACAGCATTAGTACCAAGGTTAGCAAAATTTAATGAATTGAAGCCACTGCTGTTAGCAAATGAAATTGTACTAGTACAATTGACTAAATTTAACGTAGGTAAATTAGTCAAAGAACTACAGGTTTGAAACATTGAAGCAGCATTATTAACTTTACTAGTATCAATAGGAGGCATTGAAGATAAACTTCTAGCAGCGTTGCACATATTATATGCGTTCGTAACATTACTAGTATTTAAGTTTGCAATTGTTTGTACTTTGCTGTTTGCAAACATACTTGACATATCAGTTACATTACTAGTATCAAACGCTGGTATAGAAATGATTGATGAGTTTGAAAATGTGTTGGACATGTTAGCCACTTTACTAGTATTGATAGTTGGGATATCAAGTAATCTACTAGTACCAGAGAAAGTATAAGCCATATTAGTAGCATTACTTGTATTAATATTAGGAACTACTTTAATGCCACTATTAGCAAACGTATTGGTAAAATTGGTACAATTTATGGTATTAATATTTGCAATAGTAACTAAATTAGTAGTGTTACTAAATGCGTTTGCTAATGTTGTTACATTACTCATATTAAACTGAGGTATAGTAGTTAAACTACTACATGAACTAAATGCATTTGTAAAGGTAGCAACGTTAGTAAAGTTAAACAGTGGCACTGAAACTAAGTTAACACAACCGTTAAACATACTTGTTGTGTTTGTGGCTTTACTAGTATTATATAATGGTACAGTTGTTAAACCGGAACAACCATTAAACATCGAAATAAAGTTAGTAACGTTACCAGTGTCAAAAAATGGTACGTTGTCACTTGTTAATGAAACACAGTTGAAAAACATACTTGAAGTACTAACAATGTTAGTAGTATTAGTAGGAGCTTTTACTACTCTTAACGCAGTACAACCGCTAAACATGGTACCAGGATCAGTTAATGCTGTTGTGGTAGTTATTGTAGGGGCAACTTCTAAAGAAGTACATCCAGTAAACATACCATTTATGTTAGTCACAGAGGGCAAATAGTAATCAGGACAATATAACAAGCTGGTGCAACCATTAAACATAGTTGTAGCTAATATTGCGACACTAGTATTAGTAGTGCTTAACGCAGGAGCGGATATTAATCCGCTGTTACTAAACATACTAGTCATGTCAGTAATTTGAATATTAGGATCTATAACAACGTTTTGCAAACTTCTTAAGTTAGCGAATGTTGAGTTAAAGGTAACTATTTGCTCTGCAGGACCAGGGACTGTAATTTGCTCTAGCATATACAATGGTGAAGTACTATTACTGTTTATTACAAATGCTTCACCTGGTAAGTTAATACTCATGTCTAACCATCTAGCTGTATAGTTGTTCAATGTACCGCTGGTAGGAGTATATCTAACGTTGAAGTTGGCAGTCCCTATCCTTAAATTAGTATTCCAACTGGCGCCTACGCCACCATATGCATTAATAGTTACCGCCGCTGTTTTGTATCCGCGACTACATACAACTCCCGGCACACTAGAATAAACATAATTATGTTGCGCTTGTACTGCGGTGTTAACTATATCAACTACACCATCTCCCCAATCCACTTGATAGTTTGCTGTAAGAGTCAAAGATGCGGGACTTATCAATGTATTAACTGTTTGACTAATGTTAACTGTAGCAGATATAGCTTGTCTGCTAGTCAATGTACCGTTGAAGCCACCTCCACCTACACATGTGTAGGTTCCAGTCCCACCTGTACCGGTTAAAAACGCACTAACATATTTTGTGCCACCAACAGCGTTAGTATAAAAAGCCGTGCCAACTACAATTGGGTCGCCGGTCATTGATGTAATAGTCAATGTAGAAGTAGTAATATCAAAACTACCGTTAATTATACTGCTGTTAACTGAAGTAACATAGGTACCAGCAGCAACCCCGGTACCAGTTACTGATTGTCCAGTATAGATACCTGAATTCAGGGTACCGCCTGGTGTAGAAAAGGTTAAAGTAGTGCCTTGAATAGTTCCATCAGATGAAGTAAGATACGGGACTGTAACAGTACAATTAAAAGCAACATAGTTACTACTCTGGTCATATACCGCATAGATACCTGTAGCATAATATGTGTCAGCTACTGTAGGTAATGCAGTCCAATCACTAGGTCTTGTATACGTAGTTGGCGTATTGTATGGAGTTGGATTCAACTGAGGCTGTAGAATGTTTCTACGACCGTTATTAATTAAATTCTGCTCTAATGTGGTGCTAGCCATTTATGTTAGCTCCGTACCAAACAATCCAAAAGATACAGTGCTTGTGCCTGCATAACATGTTACAACGTCAGTGTTTGCTAATGAAACACCTATAGTTAAAAACAATGTATCATTGCCATTCACTACAGCATCGTATACCACATACTGACTACTAGTTAATGTTGCGCCCGCAGGTCTAATTGCCAAACGAATGTTTGTAGTTACGCCCTGATTACATGCAGTTAATGTACTTGCTACTGCGCCATTGGCAGTACCACATGTGTACAATGTAGTTGCTGTGTTTGCTGTTGGGATTGATTGTCCCAACACTTTGTAAATATTTGCCAATTTAGGCTCCCATCATTAAAAATACGTTTTCAAATCCAGATGAAGCTCCGCCACCACCTGATTGATTTACGAAACTTAAATTACCAGTTCCGTCAGTCTGAATAACTTGTCCTGTGCTACCACCTGTTATTTTAACAGTAGTAACAGCACCTAGACTTATGTTACTTCCGTTCCATGTAACAGTACTTATGCCGCCCATAGAACCGTTGTTATTGAATTGTATTTGAGTGTTAGCACCACCTGGAGTAGCAGTACTTGTAATACCTGTCAATGCAGATCCATTACCGATAAAGTAATCGCCTGTAATGTTACCAGTAGCAGTTAAACTAGTTAATGTACCTAAGCTAGTAATGTTAGGTTGCGCTGCGGTAGTTACTGTACCTGCTGTAGTAGCTGATCCACTAGTAACTGCATATGTTGCATTTGCTACTGTACCGGACACATTAGCACCAGCTACGCTATTAGCTACCGCTGCAAATGCAACTTCGCCAGAAACGTTAGCACCTGCTACTGAGTTAGCAGTCGTTGCAAAAGCAACAGGACCACTGACGTTACTACCTGTAACACTAAACGCATTACCTGCAAAGTTAGCGTAGTTAGCGTTCGCTACGTTTCCTACTGAAGGAGCAGCAGCAAATACACCGTTACCATACAAGATATTGCTCAAGTTACCATCTAAGTTAACAGTTGCAATGTTACCAATACCTGATACGTTTGCAACAGCTACGCTGTTTGCAGTTGTTGCATATGTAACTGCACCTGACACGTTAGCGCCAGCTACTGAGTTTGCGACAGCAGCGAATGATACTTGACCACTTACGTTAGCACCTGCTACACTATTAGCAACAGCAGCGAATGGCACCTGTCCAGTTACGTTAGCACCAGTCAAGCTAGTTAAACCACTACCGTTTGCAATGATGTTAGTTACTGTTAATGTGTTCGATGTTTTGTCGAATGCAAAGTTTGCACTAGCACCCAAACTACCATTGTCATTAAATTGAACTTGTGTATTAGCACCTGCAGGAGTTGCAGTAGCAGTGATACCTGTCAGTGCAGAACCGTTACCGATAAAATAATTACCAGTTACGTTACCGTTTAAGTTAACTGTAAACTTGTTTGTACCGTTTACATGGAAACGAGCAAACAATGCGTTAGCATTACTAGCTGCGTTGTTAGTATAAACACTAAGCAAGTTAGCATTACTGCCTAACGCTAACCCGCCAGGGGCTGCAATAGACACTATACCAGCGTTAGCATTACTACCAGACGCAATAGCAAAACTTGCAACTGCACCAGCCGCCGCCACTGTGTTTGAAACAGAAAGATATGTTAGTGTACCTAAATCTGTAATGTTAGGTTGACTATTACCAGTTACAGTAACAGCAGTTGAAACAGTACCATTTACGTTACCGACAGTTAGTGTGTTTGTTGTCTTATCGTATGTAAATTGACTGTTTGCTCCAGTTACGCCGCCGTCATTGAACTGAATATATGTGTTAGATCCAGCAGGAGTTGCAGTAGATGTAACACCTGTTAATTGACTACCGTTACCGATGAAGAACTTAGCACGAATATTACCTGTAGGTGTTACGTTAGCTTGACTTACGCCGTTCTTTCTAAAGTCTAATAGTAGTGAGTTAGTGTTGTTTACGTTGCCGGCATCAACACCATCAACGATTAATGTTGTATAATTGACACTCGCATTGCCCCAAACTGGAGTTAACTGTGCAGCAGTGGCTGAAGTATTAGGAGTTGTTACAAAAAACGTACTAGTCAACGTACCCAAACTACTAATGTTAGGTTGTGCGTTTCCAGTAACAGTTACAGCAGTTGTTGCAGTACCTGCTGAACCAGTTGTCAATGCATATGTTGCATTAGCTACTGTACCAGTTACGTTAGCACCAGTGATACTAGTTAACAATGAACCGTTACCTGTAAAGAAATTACCTGTAACTAAGTTACCACCATTGATGTTACCACTAGTAATGTTACCAGTTACACCTAAACTTGTTAATGTACCTACTGAATTAATGTTAGGTTGAGCATTAGTTGTTACTGTACCTGCCGTAGTTGCAGTTGTAGCGGTACCGGCACTAACTGCATATGTTGCGTTAGCAACAGTACCAGTGACGTTAGCACCTGTTAAACTAGTTAATAACGAACCATTACCTGAATGATAGTTACCTAAGATTAAATTACCGCCGTTAATGTTACCACTAGTAATGTTACCTGTAACAGTTAATGATGTCAACGAACCTACACTTGTGATGTTTGGTTGTGCTGCTGTATATACTGTTCCAGCAATTAAACTGTTAGCAACTTGTCCACTAACGTTACTACCTGCTACGCTATTAGCGACTGCTGCAAAAGCAACTTGTCCACTAACGTTACTACCTGCTACCGAGTTTGCGACAGTAGCAAATGCTACAGGACCTGAAACGTTGCTACCTGTAACACTGAAAGCATTACCTGCATAGTTTGCATAGTTAGCGTTACCTGTAGTTGCTGTAATACCTGTTAGTAAACTACCGTTACCACTAAAATAGTTACCAGTTACTAAGTTACCTAAAGTAGCATTGCCGCTGGTAATGTTACCTGTAACACTTAGACTACTTAATGTACCTACAGAAGTAATGTTAGGTTGAGCTGCGGTGTATACAGTGCCAGCGACTAAACTATTAGCTACCTGTCCAGATACGTTTGCTCCGGCTACACTGTTAGCAGTAGTCGCATAAGTTACTGCACCTGATACATTAGCGCCCGCAACTGAGTTAGCAACTGTTGCAAAGTTAGCTAAATTAACTGTACCTATAATGTTTGCTGCCGCAACACTGTTAGCTAAATCAGCTACGTTTGCATGTGTTGCATTACCAACAATACCAGTAACGTTTGCACCAGTAATTGATGTTAATAATGAACCATCACCACTAAAATAGTTACCAGCTACTAAGTTACCTAAACTTGCATTTCCACTTGTAATGTTACCAGTTACTGACAATGAAGTTAATGTACCAACACTTGTAATATTAGGTTGACTGCTAGTAATCACAGTACCAGCAAAGTTTGCATAATTTGCGTTAGCAGTACTAGGTGCAGCTACCCAAGCACCATTGCCTGCAAGTAATTGACTACCATTACCACTTAAGTTAATAGTTGCGATGTTACCAATTCCAGTAACGTTAGCTACAGGTACGTTACCCGTCCACGCTGTTTGTTGAACTGTGGTATCTGGGAATGTTAAATTACTTCTATCAAATGACCATGTTTTGAAGTCGCTGTTTGCAGTGTTGCTAAAGTCAACTTGTAAATAATCAGGATGTAATGTACTTCTACCAGACAACGGAGTACCTGCAGTAGGTTCACCTGTAATTAATTCAACCTGTCCAAATTGACTGCTAATCGTAGCACCACTGTAATTAGCTTGAGTCCATTGTATACGACCATTGTCGTCACTGAAAGTTAAACCAGTAGCACCTTGTACTCCAATGTTGCCGTTAGTAAGTAAGTCAATAGTATATAGTTGACCATATTGATCCATACTAGCCATATTAGCAACGTTAGAGTTTACAGGGTCGCTTAATAGATATGCAACGTTAGAGTATGCTGCAAAGTTAGCATTTGATACGTTACCTGAAATAGTAATGTTACTTAATAAGCCACCGTCACCTAAGAAGAAGTTGGCACTGACTGCATTACCCGCATAGACATCACCAGCAATACCTACACCACCACCAACACGCAATGCGCCAGTAGTTGTGTCTGTTGCTGCTGTAGTTGGTTCAATGTAGAACTGACTTTCTGCGTGAATAAAACGCATCTTTTCATCTATTGTTTGAAAGCCACCAGTTGCAAATACAATGTCTTTTGTACTACCCTGCGGACCTGTAGCAATAACTAAGTTACCACCGTTCGTAGATGTATCATCTCCTTGAACAAAGAAGTAACCATCGTTAATGCCTGTGATTGTGTAAGTTGGGTCGCTGAAGTTAGATCCAGTAAAACCCATGTCAGCCCATGCACCACTATCAGAGCCATTATCGCCATATGTAACATAGTCGGCAGAACCATCTGGACTTCCGTTAACAACAGCAGCTTGAACATAAGTTGCACCGCTTGCTTTTGCAATGATTGTTGGGTTAGTTAAGCCGGTAGCGTTTGCTGTATAACCTACGTATACAGCAGCATTTGATTGAATGTTACCTTCAACATACAAGCTAGTTAAGTTACCTACACTAGTAATATTAGGTTGAGCACTATTAACAACGTTACCTGCAAAGTTTGCATAGTTAGCATTTGCACCTGAGCCTCCACCTGGCGCAAATACACCATTACCATATAATACGTTTGAGTTTGAACCAGTTAAGTTAACAACGGCGATGTTACCAATACCACTTACGTTTGCTACTGACACACTAAAAGCGGTACCCGCAAAGTTTGCATAGTTTGCGTTAGCTGTATTGGGCAATGCACCCCAAGTGCCATTACCTAGTAATGTCTGACTCCCGTTCCCACTATAATTTGTTGTTGCGATGTTACCAATACCAACTACGTTTGCAACACTCACTGAGTTTGCACTATCTGCAACGTTAGCATGTCCTGCGTTTGTTGCATAGTTAGCATTACCTACGTTTGGTAGGTATTCTGGTTTTACACTTGTGGGCGCACCATTACCATCTACGTTTACGATTTGGTAAAAGTTACTATTAATTTCGCCTCTTGTTGTCATGTTCTGTCCCTTTTATGTATTTATGAAATACGATAACTTACTATTATGATGCCGTCTGAACCTGCAGCACCTGTTCTACCAGAGCCAGCTCCGCCAGTATTACGTGCAGAACCGCCACCGCCACCCGCACCTCTATTAGGTATTGATGCTGGAAAACCCGCATCGTTCGTTCCACCATTACCACCGCCACTTAATGAATCTCCTGCACCACCAAACCCAGTGCTGCTAAGAGGTTGACCTGCGCCACCGCCACCGCCACCATAGTATACAACAGTTACTCCGTCACTTATAGTTGAACCTGAAGAAGTTCCACCATTACCACCATCGTTACCCACTGCGTTAGATCCATTTGATGAATCACCAGCTCCGCCACCTGAACTAGAAAAGGTTGTATTAGGTGCACCACCTGTACCACCTATACCGCTATCTCCACCATATCCGCCGCCGTTAGTTAGAGGAGCACCTTTACCACCTTTACCACCGTTAACAGTGTATGAGAAGCCAACAGTGTTTCCGCCGTCTGCACCGTCATAGTATGAACCGGCACCTTTAGTGCCAACCGTTAATGAATACGATGTAGGTGCTATAGATACCACAGCTTGACCAGTTTGTCCACCTCCACCTCCACCACCAGAACCAAAGTATCTAATAGTAGGTGTTAGTAATGCACTTCCACCTCCACCACCTCCACCACCAACTAACAATACATTAACGTCATTGTATTCAGCAATGTTAGAAATGCTAGTTACATTAAACGTACCAGTAGATGTGAATGTGTGAACTTTGTAATTAATACCACCGTCACTATAATAAGATATAGTTCCGCCCGTAGCAACAATGAACGGTGAGAAAGACCCACCGAATCCTCTAGAACTCAATGATGCAAACGTAGTAATTAACGGCATTATTGGAACTCCGATAAGCTAGCAAGTACGTTGTACGTGCCAGATCCTGTTTTGAATATTGTATATGTGTATGATTGTTGTGCTGAACTTAATCTAGTACCAACTGTAGGAGCAATACCATTGACCCATTTAGGTGTGATATTAGAACCATCGATTTGAATACTGTTAGCTACGTAAGAAGTAGCACCTACAGTGTTTAAGAAAACTACTGTAACAGTGTCATTAGTAGGGACACTACTGTTAAACGTAGTTGTACCATTACCTCTAAAGTTCAATGTAAAGTTAGCTGTAGCGTTACCTGAGTAGTACAAGATAGATTGATCCAATATATCATAGTTGATTGTACCAGTTGCATTACCTGCAACAGTAGTAAACTTCTCATATGCACGTTGAATGATAACATTACCACCAACAGTCAAATCAGTCAATGTACCTGTACTTGTGATGTTAGGTTGACTTGAGTTTACAACAGTACCAGCAAAGTTTGCATAGTTAGGAGTACCAGTTAATACTGTAATCCATGACAATCCACCAGTACCATCTGTACTTAAAACTTG
>Ga0181344_1000101_pt1 | contig 35077 bp, 48 predicted proteins | sample Su13VDMLBDD_FD_130098 | JGI IMG/M metagenome (GOLD analysis project Ga0181344, IMG submission 130098) | Freshwater viral communities from Lake Michigan, USA - Su13.VD.MLB.D.D | ecosystem: Environmental > Aquatic > Freshwater > Lake | place: USA: Michigan | collected 2013-07-15
ATTATTACGGAAATAAACCCCTTTAAAGAGGGGTTTTTTGTTTTTCTTCCTTTATGTGTGGGGCCGGATACCGCGGACCCCGACTTCGTCGGAAAAATCGACCGACCGAACCCTTCGGGTTTTTTTATGATCTATATTATAACTTACTTAGTGGTCTCTTCAGAAAAAGGTGTCCATCGATATATTTATAATAAAATAGTTTAATATGAAAAAAATTATAAGACTTACAGAATCAGATTTAGCTCGTATCGTTAAACGAGTGATTAAAGAAAACGAAGATGAGGATGAAAATCTTTGGGATGTTGACAATTATAACCGTTTTGTTGACGACGTTAAAGACGAAATATCATTTGTTATTCAAAATGTTAAATTGGCAAAAGATTGTGAAGACCTCAAACGTTCAAAAACGGCGTTAGAAAAGTTAGAAAATATGATAATGACGTACGGTAAGAATGAATTAACTGATGGTGAAGTGGAACATTATTCCGAAGTAATCGAATTTTATTATGAAATGATTAATAGTAAGTTAGAAGAATGTTAAAAAACCCCCAATAATATTTATTAATAAAATGTAACGATGAAAAAAATTATTAGATTAACAGAAAGAGATTTGACAAGACTTGTTAAACGTGTTATAAACGAAATGGATGAAAAAGAATATCGTGTTGTTATGATGCCCAAAGACATTTACGATAAATCGCCATCGGTTGAAAGTGACACAATAAGTGAGTTTTCAGAAGAAACGGATGAAAAAACTTTTGAACATAAAGGATCCGCTTTAAGACATGCTGAAGGAATGTATGAAGAAAATCCTGATGAATCAATAATACTTATTATTGTTGATAATAATAATGAACCTTATGGTTCGGTACCTGGTATATTAGGGGGGTCTATGACACGTCGTTTTACAGGTTTCCATAGAGGTTATTAAAAATAAAATATTTAGAAAAAATCGTTAGATTAACCCCACCTAATCAGTGGGGTTTTTTTGTTTTCCAATGTATTTATTCTTATATGAAATATATTATCTCTGAAAATCAAATTTATATTATTAGAAGATTACAACAATTTATTGATATTGTTGAAGATCAGATAGATGGTTATGAAAAAAATCAAAACAATTCTTGGTGGTGTAAAAATAGTAGCCCAGATTATTTTTATGATAATGTTAGAGATAGATCAATTGATGAGTTCATTACTCGAAATTGGGATTTTTTTCACAACACCTCAAATGAGGAGAAATCCAATTTGAATATAAATATTTTATATGACATTGTTAAAGACAACTATGGTAACTACATAAAAAATCTATTTGTTCGTAAATGTGGAAAATCTCGGTTTTAAAAAATCAAAGTATTTATTTATAAACAAGTATATTATGAAACAATTTATAATCTCAGAAGAAGAAAGATCAAGGATCTTAAATATGCATGGAAATGCAACCAAAAGAAATTATTTAAATGAAAGGGTTATGGATCCTACAGATGATTGTGATCGGTATTATGGTGAAATGGAATATATTTTTTCGGATTATGAAAAAATCATAGAAAACAATTTAGATTTGAATAAAAAAGAACGTTTGAAATTATATGATGAATTTGAATCTGAAATTGGGGGTATTTTAGATGAAGTTTATGAAAACAATTGTCCTAATTATGAAAAATATGAAGAGTTATACGATGAGTATTTGTACGAAATGGTTGAGATTTTAGAAATAGATAATTTATAATAAATTTTGAAAAAACAAAATTAAATTTGACCCCACCTCATCAGTGGGGTTTTTTGATTTATAAAGTATTTATTAAGTATGAAAAAAGTAGTTAAACTAAATGAAAATGATTTAAGAAAAATTGTTAAAAGAGTTATTTTTGAAATGAACAATAATTTTAATCAAAAAATGTCATCTAAAGATTGGGAACAAGTTTGGTTTAAATTAAGAAGAATGTCTACTAGTTTTGCATTTCCCGATTTTAAAAATTATTTTTTTAGTTTTGGTGGTTTAGATTTTCACTATAATGAAGATGACGGATCATTGATATTACACCCCATGTTTAGAGATCCATATTTTTGGAGAGATGAGTACGATAAGGGAGCTGAGGTTTTAGAAAAGTATGCAAATAAAATAGGAAATTTTATTGATCAATCTAATCTTGGTTTGAAATTTGAGATGGGTCCAAGATTTGACATGAGAATTTATAAAGATGAAAATAATAATTTCTGAAAACCAATTTAGTTATTTACTTAGCAATCTCTTTAAAAAAACGGGTCAAATGGTATATTTATAAAGAAAACATAATAAAAAATTAATTAAAAATGAAAAAAATTGTAAGATTAACGGAAAATGATTTGGCTCGTATTGTTGGACGGGTAATCAGTGAATCTTATGAAGAGGTTGATTTGAGTTATGAAAATCCTCAAACAGGAGAACAAGGTATCATAAAAGTTGCAAAAAATAAATTTACAAAATCTTCGGCAAATAGATATCTTGGTGTTTTACTTGTTGAAGATGGTATGGGTGGATATATGGTTAGAGCCCAAATTCCAGCGTTTGGTAAAACTCCTGAAAGAGTAAAAGAAATCATTTGTAATAATTTAAAAAGAACATACGAGATACTTGACGATATGTTATATAAATCCCCTGAATTTGATATTACGGAAAATTTCAATATAGGAGATAAATATGAAATTTTTGATGGACCTATTGTTTGTGGATCAAATCTATACGAATCAAAAAAAGATAAATATTCAAAAAGAGAAATATTATCTATGTCAAAAGATGAACTAAAGGATGTTTATGGTGATTTGGAAATCAAAGGAGAATATCTTGGGAAAAGAGGAACATTCCATCATTTTAAAAAAACATCACTTGGAGATGTTGTTTGTAGTTTTTCAACTGATGATTTAACACCCTCAGGATTAAAAAGGAGAACTCAAGCAATCAAAGTTAAACGAGATGATGTAAAGTTTGATTAATTTTAAAGATAATGAAAAAATCAGTTTTCAGAACAATTGTAAGAAATTTAATAAATGAATCATTAGATAATGATGGTTTTGAAAAAATAATTGAGATCTATCAGTTATACAAAAAAGGTGAGGTTGACAAAAGAACTTTTTATTCTTTTTTGGGGTCTTTGACAAGAGAAGAAAAAGAAAAATTATTGGATTACATAAAAAATAATTAAAAAATGAAATTTATAATTTCCAAAAATCAATTGTTTGGTATTTTTTCTGAATCAAAAAATAAAATGATTAATGAAAATCGTTTTTTAATCAGAAGAGGCTTCGCCAATGTTATGACTCCTGAATATTTGTTACCTTTAACAAGAAAAAATTGTTTCAATAAAAATCCTGAAGATTATTATGGTGAATTTGATTTTGTGGATGCGGTTGTTGAGGAATCGGTAGACAATATACTTGATGAAAAAATGATAAGCCCAAGTCAAGATGATTACTATGACGTTTTTAATCTTCTTTTTTACCACATAAAAGATATATGTGAAGTCAGCATAATAAGATTTTATAAAAATTATATGGAAAATTAAAAATAAATTGATATTTATAATAAAATAAAAACTATGAAAAAAATTATTAGATTGACAGAAAGTCAGTTGACAAATCTTATAAGAAAAATAATTTCAGAAAAAAAAGATTCTGAAGAAGATAATGAACCAACAATGAGAGGTAGGTTTTTTGATGATGAATTTTCAGATTACGATGATAAAGATGAAGATGAACTTTCTATGAGAGGTAGATTTTTTGATGATGACGATGATTATTCTGATGATGATGACGATGATTATTCTGATGAAGATGACGATGATTATTCTGATGAAGATGACGATGACCTAATTGCATTTGATGACGATGATTATTCTGATGACGACGATGATGATTATTCTGATGACGACGATGACGATGACGACGATGATGATTATTCTGATGACGATGATGACTTAATTGCATTTGATGACTATTCTGATGAAGATGACGACGATTACTCTGATGACTATTCTGATGAAGATGACGACGATTACTCTGATGATGACGATGATGATTACGAATTTTAATTTTTTTTAGTGTTATGGAAAAATTGAATTTTAATGAGATGTTAAACAAGTGTTGGGAAACCGCTCTTGGTATGACAAAAATGGCAAAACTTTATCAAGGGTCATCTCCTCATGATTTAAGTTTCATTCATTGTATTTTTAGAGGTAACGATGAGTATGCAACAATTATGGTTAATTGTACTTGTGAAGGAAAAATAAGTGTCCAAACAGTTGATAGTCCTTATTTAGATGATTTGGTTATCCATCCACCACTTCAAATGACACAAGAAGAATCTGAAAAATGTTTGATCAATGCTGGATACACTGGTCGTTGGTCTGTTGTGTTGTTAAGAGCGCCACTTTATTCAGTAGTATATCCACCACTATATATTTATACCGTGGATAATGTCGGTTATATTGCAGTGGATTCAACAAACGGAGAAAACGTTTTTGAACTTTACTGATCAAATCATTGTTTTTATTAAATAAATTTATATAATTTATTTATGAGAAAACTTTCTATAATAATATCTGCTATTGTCACAATAATATTAGCACTTATTATGCTACCACCCTTTGTTTTTTACCTTCTTGGTTGTTATCAACTTGGCTCATGGATAGGATCCTATGTTTATAAATTATTAGATGATTCTGAACAAGAACAACTTTGATTTAACAAGTATTTATTAATGTGAAAAAAACTATTAAAGAAATCAAGTATCCTTATCCTTTTTTACGTAGATTGTCAGAAATATCTTCTTTGATTGATCCTACAATGGAATCAAGTTATATTTTTTTACAAGGACAAAATCCCTATAGACCTTTAGAACGAAGTAATTTTTCAGCATTTCAGATGGTTGTATCAAACAAAATTGTAAACACAATTCTAAATCAGGATGTTTTTAGAGGCGATGATAAAATAATTTTAAGAAACCAATTGTTGAGATTTATTGAAAACGAATATTATACTGAAATGAGAAACTTTTTTTTTAATAAAATAAAAAACAATATAAATGAAAATGAAAATTTGAATGAATATGGGTTTACTGAAGATGAAATGAAAAAAATAGAAGAATATGTTATCGACTCAGTTAAAGAACATTACAAGTGGTTAAAAAAACAAGTAGAAGACGCTAAAGAGGAGTGGGATTGGTTAAAAACCAAACTGTCTTTGAAACACTTATCACAACAAGAACAGGATATGATTAAAAAACAATTCATTGACCCAAAATTAAAAACCTTTGAAAGAAATAAACACGAACTTGATAATTTTAATTTTGAACAAAGAGTTAAAGACGGAATTAAAAATGATATATATGGTGGAGCGTATTCTATGTCTTATAAAATAAGATATGACAAATGGAAAAAAGACGCTCTTACTAGAAATTTATCTAAACAAGATATCATAGATTTATTTGTCACTGCTCTTGAAGGTGGATCCAACTATTGGTATTTAATGGATTTACCAGATAATATAAAATCATATGGAGATTATACGTCTGAAGCCGTTGGTGAGTATATTTTACAAGGAGGGTATATTGAATTTTATGACGTTGAAGAATATAGGGAAGTACAAAGAAATTTTAGAAATGGTTATTATGACATCTCCGGTGATTTGAAAAATGAAAAAGAATACCAAGAAGATTTAGAAAAAACAAAACTTGGTTACGTAGATATGGATAAGATATTAGATACAATACCAGTATTGAAAAAAAATTACCCTAAAATATGGGAAAATATTTTGTTAGAAAATGCCGACGCTGGAGACGCTGACGTATTTCTTCAATTATGTGTAATGGGTGACGTGGTATTTGGATAAAAAAATAAATTTTATATTATAACAATGAGTAGACAACAATATCAACCAAAAACAAGTGAATTTGAAAAATTTTCAGATTCTGTATTAAAAAAGGTTATAATTATTGCAAGAAAACTTTACAGTTCTTCACAGACAGATTACAGATACCTTGAAGAAATCTATAATTCAAAACAAACTTTACTAATTTTTAAAACTTTCAGAATTTCAGGAAATGAACAAGATTATGGTTTTTTATATTCTCTGCTGAATCAAAACGATGTACCTTATTCAGAATTATCTGATTTAGAGATTACAAGACCTAAAATGGAAAAATACAAAGTTTATGCAAAAGTAGAAGAAACTCAATATGTTACAGAATATTGGGATCAAGACATAAACTCATATTTCTTTCCGACCGTAAATGATATGGCAGTTTTAGAACGTCATGAAGCATTTGATATTTTTGAAGGTTTTATGAATGACAGAGAAATAAATGACAGTGATTATACTGATCACGAAATAAGTGACATTCAAAAAATAAGATAACTTTTTTTTATTTAATATATTTATATAATAAAGTAATAATATTATGAAAAAAATTGTAAGATTAACTGAAAGAGATTTAGAAATTATTGTAAGAAGGGTAATCAATGAGGCTGAGGTAAAAAAAGAAGAACCAAAAAAAGAAAATACCAAAATGGAACTTCCAAAAAATATTATTATTGGAGATTCACAATGTCCTTGGATTGCTAAAAAAAGTAAAAAGTTCGATCTAATTTCAAAAGAAGGAGGTATGAAATCCCTTTGGATGAACGGAAAAGGTCTATCATGGTTAAAAGGTGCTATTGAATCTCATTCAGGGTCTAAAAACGTAAAAAATATTGCAATATGTATTGGGACTAACGGAGGGTTCAACGCAAAAGACGACATCAGAGGACTTATTGTTTCTATAAGAGACAAATTCCCTAACGCTAAATTATTTGCTATTCAAGGATCTTGGGGATGGGGAGGAAACAAAAACAAAACAGATAAGGACATAAAAGATTATTATTCTAAATTCACAGATAACAGGGTAAAAGTTATTGAACCTGCTATTGGAAAAAATGAACCTCATCAAGATTTGTTGTCTTATTCTAAAATTGCAATAAATTTAGATAATAACCCTTTATTGAAAGAAGGTTATTTTCGTGGAATTTATGAATCTGAAACAAGTAAAAAAAAAGCGAGATAATTTCGGTTTTTAGAGAAATTGAAGATTTAATTACTGATTTTGGATATACTGATCAAGAACTAAAAAGATTGTCTCAAGAAGAACTTTTGGAACTTTTAGAAGATTTAATGTATGAAGTAAAAAATTTAAAACAAAAAAAATATATGAATTTTTTACACCAACAAGCTATAGATCTAATATAAATCAATTTTACATAATATTTATTAAATAAAAAAATATGAAAAGAGTTATAAGATTAACAGAATCAGATTTAACTAATTTAATTAGAAGAATAATTAAAGAAAACGAGAAAGAATGGGTTGATAATTCTATGGAAATAGAGGACGAAGCTGATTTAGATAAGTTAGAAAAAGAAGATATTAGAAAAATATTTAGAACGTTGAGAAAAGATGAAATTGCGTTGTTAGTTCATGCTTATGAAATGTACGGAGATAGATTGGCAAGAGTTGTAAATAATATGGAACAATCAAATGTTATGTTTGAAAATCATAACAGGTCTTTTATGGCTAAACTTAGAAAACTTGTTAAAAAAATTAAAGATAATGCTATAGATATCGGTATGGTTGTAGGACCTACAACTTCACTTGTTGGTATTGCAAGTGCATTAGGTCTTGGATCTGACTCCAACATTCCTGGATTAATGGGTGTAGGTGGTATGATTTTGATGTTAGCAACACTTGGATATGCTGATTATAAAGATTATAAAGATTTTACCAATAAAAATGATGATCTGACTACAAGAGGTCTTGAAAAAATGAAAGATACGAGACCTATGGGTGGAAAAACAATAGTTGATCCTGTGACTGGAGAAATTCAACCACTAACTAAAAACTTAAGACGTAATAGAGATTTAAACAATATGTAATAAAATAAATTTGTTCATTTTAAAACCCCTAATTGATTTAAATTGGGGGTTTTTTATTTTATAAAGTATTTATCATTATAATATGAACAACAAATTAAAATATTTATTTGGTTTTTTGAACTATACAAAAATTGATGAGTTACAAATAATTTATGATTATGATTATTCCTACCATGATGATACCACTTATCAGGTAAAAAAAAATGGAAGATGGATGAGGCCTAGTTCTATTTCAGATTTTCTACCTAGTAACTCTCAAAAAACTTTAAAATCATTAATCGATAGTAAATTTAGTGTCATACATTCATTTGTAAATCTTGATATAGATGAATGGTGGAAATTGGTGTTAAACATTCAGCCAAAAGAAAATAAAATAAGTTTTGATGTACATTATAAAGACTTTAAATATAAAAAATTTAACAAAAGTTATAGAAAACAAGATTTTGAACCTAGATTAATAAAAGATGTTGAGAACATAATGATTTCATTCGAAACTGAATTGTTATCAATCATTTTTCAGGGTTCATGGGGAGAAACAAATGTATATGAAATTTATGATGATGGATATAAAGTTCAAAACGAATATTTGAGACAATACAAAAATGAATTACAACATGTTACTTATAATTTAATGTCATTTGCTTATGGTAAGTATTGGGATGATTCATGGGGTGGTCAGGGTGAAATTGAAATAAGTGAAGATTATATTGATATCGAATTTGAACAAAGAGATGAAATATGGAAAGAATTGAAAAATGTAATTGTTTATGAGTATAAGAATATTGATAATCAATCAATCAATGAAAATATCGAAATTGACGAATTTGACGAATTTGACGATAAAACATTCAATAAAATTGAATCTCTTCTTAAAAGAAAATTTCCATTTATATTAGGTATTCAAAAAGACGGTTATCGAAAAAATGTTTACACAAATAAAGATACATTATATGTAAAAGTTATTGTTGATCTTGAAAAAGTTAAAAATTATTACAAAACTGATTTCCATGAAACGTATTATAATAATCCGTATCTTTTCAAAACCTTTGAGGATACAGAAAGAACTTTTTTATTCACTCCTTTTTTAATGAATGATAAGGACAGGTTAGTTAATTTCAATTACAATTTCGATAAATATACAAATCTTTTGATATCTAAAATTCCAAATTTAGGGGGGAAAAAGTTACCTGAAATATCAATTAAAACTATTGTCTACAAATTTGATTGGAGAAAATACTACAACCCCAAAGAATATTTTTTTAATTTACATGGATTTTACCCAACCGATAGTTTTTGGACATAAAAAAATAAGGAGTAAATTGTGAAAATAAAAATACCAAAAAAATTTGTAAATCATTTATTGAATCTCTACCAAGATTTGGGTCTTGATTATGATGATGCAAAACAAGAACTTGGAGATCTTATAAATTTTATGAACTCATTACCCAAAGAAATTTATTTATATAGAATAATTCAACTTGATGGTTTAAATACTTTAGATACTAAAAAATTGGGAATCCATTATTCATATGATAAAAAAAATTTAATTGATTCCCATTACATAAAAAATTTTAGTTACTCAAATAAAAAACAAACAGTCATTGTGACAGTTAAAGTAAGTAAAAAACAAATTGATATTATTGAAACTTTGTCCAATAATATTTTATACCCTAATGAAAAAGAAATAACTTTAATCGATGAGGGTCATGGAGTTACAATAATTGATGTTGAGGAATTATAATTTTATTAAAAATGGTATATTTATATATATAATAAATTTTTGAAACGCAAAAAAATGGCAAAATATTTAAAACTAACAGAATCAGATTTGATAAATTTAATTCATAATATAATTTCTGAAGAAGAAGAAACAACTTCCGATGTCGAACAAATTTTTCAAGAAAAAGGTATTACACTACCTGAAGCATGCAAAACCAAAGTAGATCAAACAACAGGACAAGAAACTTCTAATATAAAAGCATGTTTTGATGAATTTTCAAAACAAAATCAAAAGGTTATGGAAATAGCAACCGCACTCCAATCAATGATGACAGAAAAAGGAATCCAGTCTGAATCAAAATATAGAAATAAATCAAGACGTTGGTAATATAAATCTATACTTTTTTATTTATAAGCCCCACTACAAGTGGGGTTTTTTGTTAAAATGAGTATTTATATTATATGAAAATCATCATAACGGAAAAACAAAGAAAAGATGTATTTGAAAAATTTAGAAAAATTTCTGAAATAAAAGAATCCATCGAATATCAAATTGAAAAACAAGATCCTTGTGATTTTACAAGTGGGGATGATTACGCAACAACATGTATTAAAGAAGGTATAAAATTTTACTTCCCAAACTACAAAAAAAAAGAAAATCCATCGTCAGAAACTGAAAAAATATATCAACTTATGGTAGATGATTATTTTTATAAATTAAAATTTTTATGGAATAAACATTCAAAAAACTGTAATTAAAAAATGGCAAAAGAAAAAAAAATTGGAAAAAAACCAAAAAATAAAAAAAACATAAAAAAGAGGTTTAAAACTCTTCAAATGAATGAAAAATTAATTAAGTTATTTGTAAATAATTTCAAAGACAATAAATGAATATTTATAAATAAGGATTGTCACAAATGAATAGTATTTATAGAAGTATCAAAAAAATTTTAAAAGAAGAATTTTCTAACGATAGTATTGCACTTGAAAATGATAAAATTTTGCAAGTCAATTTAAATGAACTCGATGCTGAAAATAAAACTGATAAAATTTGGACTAATTTGGATATATTAATGAGAGAACAAAATTCTGACATGACAAAATTAAAAATACAAAATTTAAAAAAATTAAAAGATTTGGTTGATCATTTCAGTAGTAAAGGAAAAAATATTCCCTTGTGGTTAAAAAGAAAACAAATTTGTAATAATTGGAAGGTATGAGTCAAGATTTCTATAATGATATAATTTTGAGATTGAAAAATTTATCTAATTCTTTTGAAAGTAACTCAATAATTATTGAAGAATATTTCAGGAGATTAGAAAGAGATGCAAAAAACACCCTTAATGGGGATACAAAAACAAATTTTATGAAAAAAATTAAAGAAATAAAATTTGGTTTAGTTGAACCAAAAAAAACTTTTATTGAATTTATTAAGGAAAATAAAGACACTGTTAGAAGAACCGCTTTTGATTTGATAAAAGAAGATATAAATAAAATAATTATTAAAAGAGAGGAAATTACAAAAAATATCCTAAAAGAAATGAACTCTGTAATGACACGAATGGATAATTTTTTTAAACAAAATCATGATACAGTAATGAAATCAAATTTAGCTAAAAGATTTTATTATATTATGGATAATAAAATGAAAAAGTCAGTTCCTTTTGAAAAAATGGTACCAATTATGAAATGGTCTCTAAACAAATTAAATGAATCAAAAAAATGAAAAAACAAATAAACGAAGAACTAAATTACATAAAATATCTTTTTGACTATCAAAAAGGAAAAGTTGTATCAGAACAAGTTGTAACAGAAACTACAACTATAAAACCTGTTGATGATATACAAAACAACTCAAACAAAAATCCTGAAGAAAATGAAGATACTGAAAAACAAATAAATCAAGTAACTTCCGAGATTTGTGCTAAGAATTCTAAATTGTGTAATTCATGTATAGACATGGTTAAACAATTGAAATATGGTAAATTAAAAGAAAAGGATGTTGAATCTTGTTTAAATTGTACGACTAAAGTTGGATCTGAAAAATTAAAATGTGAAAAATTAAAAGCAGATTTAGTTGTAAAATCTGGTCAAGTGGCAACATCGACCCAGAAAAAAGGTTTTAGTGATAAAACTTCAGTTTGGGTTATGTTAGGTTCGGGTATTTTAAGTTTGTTTAAAGAAATTAAAGATATGGTAACAAGACCTATAAATGGTATGTAAAAAAATGATTAATAAAAATTTTTTAAAATATTTGATTGTCAATCTAATGAATAAATACGGGTCTTTTATGTGGATTGGTATTCATTTGGGATCCACACAAGTAGATTGGCATTGGGTTTTAGAAACTTTATTGTGTATTGGGATCAATCTTTTAGTGTTGTATTCTATATTTTTAGAGTGGTCTGAAAAATCAAATTGAATCAATAGTATAATTTAAAATCAAATTACTCTTTCTATTAATCACTTTCCAACCCAGTTGACATACTAACTCCAAACTATCTGGTAATAACTCAAACGTTTTTTCGATATCACTAACGTAGACAGTCATATTGACTAAGTAAGAATTTTTACTTCTGATATGACTTATATTTTTTATTTTTATAAAAGAATTGTCACCAAAATAAAGATTGATAGTTTGTCTCAAAGACCTATTTAAAATTTTTTCATATAACTCTTTCTTCATATAATAATAATAACTATTCTTTTTTACAAAATAAACTTATGAATGCTAATATCCATTATTGATTAGACAACCATACAGTTTATTTTTTGTATTTATATGTAAAAAACTCTTATGAAAAATTTATTACTTTTATTATTATTTCCCTTTTTTGTTTATTCACAGTATTGTCCTTTAATAGGACCTGATTTAAACCTACCATGTGGTGTTACTCAAACAACTTTAACTGCTGATCTATCACAATGTGGTCAAGGTGCTAATCCGAATGGTACATCAAATTATAATGTCACAACAATACCTTATGTTACACAAACAAACAATGGTACTTTAGTTCCTTTGGGTGATGATGTGCAATCAAATACATTTAATATTGGTTTTACATTTTGTTATTATGGATCAATTTACACGCAATTTAGAATTGGGTCAAATGGTTGGATTTCATTAGGAGCGGGAGTACAACCAGGAACTTTTACATCTGTTGGGCTACCAAATGTAGGCGCTGCTGTCCCTAAAAATTGTATAATGGGTCCTTGGCAAGATTGGAATCCTGGTATAGGAGGACAAATTAGGTATCAAGTTCAAGGGGTTGCTCCATGTAGAAAATTAGTTGTCAGTTGGATTGGGGTTCCCATGTATTCTTGTACTAATTTACAAGGAACTTTTCATATTGTAATTTACGAATCGACTAATGTAATTGAGAACTATATTGCAAATAAACCAAATTGTCCTCAGTGGGCGAACGGGACCGCAGTTCAGGGTGTTCATAATTTAACAGGTACACAAGCGGTTACTGTACCAGGAAGAAACTCAACACAGTGGACTGCAGTAAATGATGCAAGACGATATACACCATCAGGACCCGTAATTCAACCCGTTCTAACTTGGTATCAAGTCGGAAATCCTATATCTATTGGTACAGGTCAAAATATCACAGTTACTCCTCCTTTGGGTGGTGCGTATTATACTTGTCATTTAGAATATGGTGCTTGTAATGCTGGTTGGTCAACTTGTAATCAACAAGGAGTTGGTTTAGGTCCTGACACAATTCATGTTGTACCTACTCCTGTACTACCAACACCAAATGTTGTAATAAATAATCCACTTTGTAATAATAGTTGTGATGGATCAATACTAATAACTCCTGTTGGAGGGAATGGAGTCCAAACAATTTCATGGAATGGTAACCAAACAGGACTAAATCCAACAGGATTATGTGCGGGGACTTATCTTTTCACATTGTCAGATGCAACTGGTTGTAATTATAATGGAACTGCAACACTTATTTCACCACCACCTTTACAACAACCAACAATTTTACCAACTGACCCAACATGTTTTGGTTATTGTGACGGATCTGCAACTGTAAATCCAGTAGATGGTGTTGCACCATTTACATATCTGTGGAATAACAATCAAACAACACAAACAGCAACAAATCTTTGTTCAGGGAATTATTCTGTAACGGTTTATGATGCAAATAACTGTCCCGCAACACAAAATACAATACTTGTTGATCCTTCCATGGTTACAATCAACCAAATTACAGGTTCAGACACTGTATGTTACAACTCTACAACCAATTTATATGACATTACAAGTGTTTTTCCTAACCTTGGGTATGTTTGGTCCACTACAATAGGTAATATCACCTCAGGACAAGGTACAAATCAAATAAATTTAGATGTCACTGGCGTAAATGGTGGTCTTTACACTAACGCACTATCGGTTATTGGTGTGAATCAACTTGGTTGTCAGTCATTACCTCAAACTTTTACAATAGTTGACTTAAATATACTTCCTGTAATAGATCCTGTTGGTCCATTTTGTGAATATGATGAATGTATTACACTAATGGCAAACCCATCAGGTGGAAATTTTAGTGGAATGAATGTTTGGGGTGACCAATATTGTCCAAACAACGGATTTATTGGAATAGATCAAGTAAATTATACGTATAATCAATCAGGTTGTTGGTTTGATACAAGTATTTTAGTTCAGGTATTCCCGAGACCATTATTAACCCCTGTAGTTAACGGTGTTGTTGGTGAAAATGATACGTATCATGAGTTATGTGAGGGTGATACTATCACAGATGTCTTTGATGCCATCTCTGTAAGTGGTGGATTTAACGAATGGTACCACTTTGGGGACACAACTGTCAACCAAACATTAAATATTACATGGGATCAAGACGGAATATTCCAATTTAATGTTGTTAGATGGGATAATGGATGTGTTTCTAACCCACAAAACTTTGTTGTAACCATAGAATTGTGTCCAAATGAGTTATTTTACATACCAAACGCCTTTACACCTGATGGAGATGAAAGAAATAACACGTTCAAACCTATAATTACGAGTGGTGTGGACCTTTTTAACTATAGTTTTTACATATACAACCGTTGGGGACAAGTAATTTGGGAATCTTACAACCCAAATACAGGTTGGGATGGTACATTTAACACAATAATGTGTCAAGATGGGGTTTATACTTGGAAATTAAGGTTTAAAACTCCTAAAACTGATGAAATCAAACAATTTATAGGAAATTTTACATTAATTAGATAAAAAAATACAAAAAATGATGTTTTTAGCGATAAGTTTACTTGTTTTCTCCTTTGTAATCCTTTTTGTTACTATAATTTTGATTATTTGGTGGAAAAAATACGGAAAAACCATGTATTTTACATTAAAAAAAGGTTTTTTGGGTCCAAAAACGACAAAATTACCTAATTTTGATCAACAAATACAAGATTTTTACAAAATAATGTCAAAATTTACAAAAAAATAGGTCAAAATAACTTTTTTTAGACCTTTTTTTGACAAATAATTGATTGTTTTTTGTGTTTTGAAGGTAAAAATAACTTATTTTATGGGTAATTTTGTTCTTTTTACACCATTATTTAGGAATTCTTTCTTCCATTTTACTTCAGTTTCAGTAGGATAAACCAAAGATTTTTTAGGATCAAACTTATAAATTATGGTACAATCATCAAATTCCTTGATTATTTCTTTTTTTGTGTCTACAATTTCTTTTTTCATTCTACAAAGATAAGAAAAAAATCATACATTTTCTTCTTCTTTAAAAAAATTTGTGAGAAATTTTCCCAAAACACCCAAAATAATTGACGATGCTATCATTACTTTTAACTCTAAGGGTGTGAAAATTTCTTTTAGATTGTCAAATTGCCAAATTCCGCCTATTGATAATACTGTTGATGCCGCCAAAAGAGAGTCACCAAACTTTCTCCATTTTTTTGGAGTTGGTTTCCAATAACTTTTTACTAAACCATCTAATTTTTTTTTCATTATCTACCTTGACCTCTATATTTTTTTGGTTTTTCTTCTTTGGGACCAAATTTCTTTTTTAATTTACCAACAGTTTTTTTACCAAAAGTAACTTTAGTTGGGTTTGATGAGTTTGTTTTTTTTAACATTCTTATTTACCCTTTACTAAGTTTATACATTGTTTCAAGTATTCTTTAGCTCTTGGTGAGGGGGTAAACTCATCATCTTTAGTTTGAAGATCCAATATCTTTTGAATATCCTTAACTAGATCAGTACCGTGTTCATTTTCTTTATATAGTTCTATGATTTTGTCCATTGCTTGATTACATTGACCTGTAGTTTCATCATAATAATTTTTATTTCTGAATTTATTAAGATGGTGCATCATATCATAAGAAAGGTGAGAACCGCCATCTTTAACATCTCTCAATAACCTGATATTATTCAATGCCCCTAATGTATCAACTAAATGCCAAACGCCTGAATTTCTTTTTGAGATTCCAGGTGCGTATCTTTGGAAATCATCGGGATTACCCATTATTTCATCTAAAGAAATTACATTCTCAGGTACACATCTTGGTTTAGGTTTGTTTTGTACCTTTTTAGACGAATCTTGTTTTAATTCTTGGTTCTCATTTATTGATTTCCTTATCAAAGAAATCAACTCACTTTCGGTTAATCTTATTTCTTTCATACAATTTATTTAAAATAAATATTGTTTGTTTATAGATATTGAATATTTATACAAATAAATATCTATACCAATGGAAATGTTAAAAAAAGTAATTCGAGAAAATTTGGAAAAGGAGTATAACTCTATGAAATTAATTCAAGAGTGTGAAATATCTGAAAGTTTGAAATACCATTTAGATGAAAGAATACCCTTAAGTGAAAATATATTCAGAGTATATTCACCTTCATATTTTAAATTGATCAATGAAGTTAGATTTTTATATAACAACAATTTAATAAAAATTAATGAAGAAGATGAGTGGTTTATTAATACTGATTTGGGTAAAAGAGTTGTTTTAGAATCTGGCGAAGTGATTTTTTTAGATGCTCCATTTGAAATTGAGGAAAACCTTTCAGAGGCAAAACATCATGGAAAAAACGTTAAACTTGGAAGTCCATTTCGAACTCCAGGAGGTCCTAAAAAATTTGCTGTATACGTTAAGACACCAAGAGGCACAATTAAAAAGGTTACTTTTGGTGACCCAAATCTAAGAATAAAAAATGCTAATAAAGGAAGGGCTAAATCATTTAGAGCAAGACATAAATGTGATCAGAAAAAAGATAGAACTACTGCAGGTTATTGGTCTTGTAATGTATCTCGTTATAGAAAAAAATTAGGTTTAAAATCCTCAAGAAGTTGGTAATAGTATTATAATGGCAAGATATAAAAAAAATATTTTAGAAGACCAAAGTATTGATCCATCAGACAGGGCAATTCGAAATATTTGCGATTCAGAAAAATTTTGTAAAAAACAAGGAAAAATAGCTTTTGGTCAGTTAAGGTCTTTAGTTGAAAGTGCGAAAACAAAAAAATTAGTATTTGATGTAGGTGAGGGTGGGTTTAAAGCAACTTTAAGATTGTTACCATGGTTTTTCCCACAATTAGCTTTAGCAGGTTTTACAGGTTCTGTAATTAGGGCATTTAATAAAATTTTCAGACCTGCATTGGAAGATACCACTGGTTATAAAACTTGGTGGGGAAAAACAGTTATGAGAATATTCAATTTAGTTGAAGGTGATTTGGGAGTGGAAGATCCTTTATCTAAAATTTTTTTTGTTTCTGATGGATTATTAACAATGATTGATAATAGAGAAAAAATAAAGTTTGCAAGATATATTTCTGAAGTTGCGGAAAAAAAACCTGATAGTGAAGAAGTACCTGATTTTTTTGTTGAGAATGAATTACGAAATTGGTTAAATGAAAGATTTTTACTCGATCCACCATTACCACCAAAAAAAATTAACAAGGATAGTGAACTACCCTTTATGCAAGAAGAATATAACGGAGTAAAAAAAAGATCTTTTAGTAAAAATGTTGATGATCACGAACTTAAGTGGCATTTTGACGAACAAGATAGGAAAGTCAAAATTGTCAAGTCAAATGGTTGGATGTTACAGTTTGACGATGAGTTACCAAAAAAACTTGTAGAAGGACAAGTTGTTTTTATTCCAAAAGGAAAATATCATAGAGTTTTAAAAGGTGATGGTGATTTGGTTGTTGAGATTAAAGAGTTGATTAGTGAAAAAAGAAGTGGTTACAGAAATTATATAAGAATGATAGTTAAAGATATCATTACAATTTTTAAAAAAAACGACCAAGGAACTTTTATATTACCTGAAGATATAAACGACAATAAAAACTATTATGATTTACCGCATTTTGGTGAAAATCTTCAAGTAGAACTGAGTATTACTGAAAATGTTAGTATTGAAGGTTTTAGTTTAGATGCCAGTTATTATTACGAAGAAGAAATTATTAGTGTTGAAATTGATTACAACCCAAATTACAAAAAAAATATGATTTATGATTTGGTTGGAGAATTAAATGAAATTATTGCACATGAATTAAGACATGTTGAACAAAAATCTAAGGGAACGTTTGAATTTACAAATTCGGATGATTTCGAAGAGATCGAAGACCCTTTTGAGTACTATACACAACCAAAAGAAATTGATGCTCAAATTAAAGGTTTTAAAAGATTATCTTTTTTAACAAAAAAACCGTTTGAATTTATTGTTAGAAAATGGTTTGATACTCATAAAGAAATACACAGATTGAACAATAAAGAATCTGAAAAAGTTATTACAATGATTTTAAATAAATCAAATTAGTTTCTGAACTTTTTAACTGTTTGAGAAATTAAATCATGTATAATTTTTGAAGATAAAGAAGATCCAAAATATAAAACAATACTTTTAACGATTTCATTAATATCTTTAGAATCTAAAGAATGTCTCGACAACTCGAATAACTTTGGTAATATAGGAATTAAAAAAGTATAACCCATCATCATGGATATATTGTAAAAGGAGATATTCAAACTACCCACAAAATTTAAAAAAACAGTTTTCAGTTTTTCACATTTATTTAACATAAAATTGAATTCTGAAATTAAATTCCTTTCTTTGATTTTTTTTAAAATCTCCAATAATTCTTTTTTATTGTCAGAAAAATAAGTTAAAACACATCCAATAGAAATTAGTAAAATATCTTCTTCAGAAATATTTACCTTCCCCGATTCAATAAAATTACTTACAGGACCTATAAAACCCCCAATTGTTGCACCCCACGTTAAAAGAAACTTTAGATCTACGTCAAATTTTTCTTTTGCCGATTTAACAAGAGATTTAAAAAAATTTTCTGATTTATTTAATTCATTTTGTATTGATGAATTTTTACTCTCAACTATTATATTTTTGAACTGGTTTTCAGATATTGTTATTCTCATACTAAATAATAAATATATTGTAATATTTATTTATATGTCAAGACAGAAATTAGAACTTAACGCACCATTTGACAGAAGTGACATTCAAAATAATATAAACAATAAAGTTGTTTGTAAAAGAATGAATGATCCTGCAAGTGTCAAACCAGGAACTCCAGGAATTGTTACAAGAGTAAGTGAATTTGGGGGTGAAAAAATATATGAAGTAAAATGGAAAACAGGTAGAATTCTAAGTTTAATTGATGGTTATGAAACCGTAACTACAGAAGATCCTATAACTAAAGAAAAAAAACAAGTCACTAAAAGAATTGATGAATGGTGGAAAGTTATAGAACCTGAATCAGAAACAAATGAAATTCAAGAAAGATTAATCATTACAAAAAAAAGATTAATGGAAATGGATAAAAATCTACCAAAAGAATTTTTGAAATTTAGTAGATTATATGATATGACTCTAATTCATGAATTTTTGGAAAATCTTAGAAAATCAAGTGTGATTAACATGGGGGGATCAAGTCCATACCTATACATGGGAAAATCCAAAATAAAAAGTTTACATGATTATGACATAAACCACGGTGAAATGTCAAATGAAAGAAAAAAATGTTTTGAAAAAGTTTTAGAATTATCAGAATTAGTAAAAAATGAGTTAATAAACGGAGCAAGAAAACAAATAGAAAAAGACGATACCGAATATAACGATGCTTTTTTCTCAAAATTGAGTAGAAAGGTTGAAAGGGATTCTTCTGAAATTTTCAGAATATGGATGAAGTTTTACGGTAAAGAAAGGTTCAAACCTTAAAAAAAATAACAATAAATAAAAAAAAAGATTATGAATCAGTATTTTTTTAAAATGAAAAAAGAAGAAAAAGAAAATATTTTAGATAAACACAGACATGTTTATGATGGGTATGTCACAACTTATGGTCAAAATATTAACAATCAACCTCTATACGTCCAAGATTTTGCAAATGATAAAGAAGGAATAACAGTATCTAATAAAGGTGTGGTAAAAACATATACAAACATGAACATCAATGAAAATATTTTAGATACCATTGCCGATGGACCTTATGATTTGAAAAACGGAACCGTTGATTTTGATAGTTACCCTGAAACTACAGATTATAATACAGATTTGATGCATGACATTTACCCTTCACCAAATGAAGATGAAGAAGATTTGATTATTTCGATTGGAGACATTTCTGATGAATTACCTCACACAAACAAGTTTTCTTACGGATCATATGATGACGAAGATGATTTTGATTATATTGACGACAATGAAAATGAAGACATAGATTACGTTACAGGATTTGAGAGTTTTAAGGAAATGCCATATAATGAATTTTTTGACAAAACTGAAATAGAAAATGTTGACGAGTTACAAGAATCAATAAATGAATCTTTAAAAATGTTTAAAAGATTTACAAAATATAACTAAAAAATGGAAGTCACTGAAATAGTTTCTTATTACTATCACGAAGATAAAAAGATACTTGAGGTTTCTTTCAGATTGAACGTTGATAATGATGATGAAGTTAGGAATGACACCTTGAGTTTGGAAGATGCAAAAAATATAGGTTTCGAATTAATCAAAGAAGAGCTTAATCTTTTTGAGGACGACGACGACTTTTTTGATGATTTCGAAGATTTTGTATCAATTGATGAAGATTTACTTTTGTCATATTTAAATGAATATTATATTGTAAATCCTGATAAACTTCCAAAAGTTGAATTTTTTTAAATAGAATGGAATTTGATGATTTAGTTTTATTAATGAAAAAATTTACTGAATCAAGTTATAAAGAACTTGGGGAAGAGGAAGCGGCTGCACCATCTGGAGGTGCGGGGGCTGCCGGTGGCGGTTATCCAACTGTTACAAAATGGGAAAGTGGTTTAGCAAGAAGTGTTGCAAATACTTTGGACTCTAAAGTTAAATGGAATTCTCTTTATAAAATAACAAGAGGTAAGGGAAATACTTTAATATGATTAATTTAGATATTACAATAAAAAAAGTGCTTAAAGAAATTTTGGTTTCTGAGAAAAAAGAAACTAAAGACCTTTTCATATTAAATGAAGATGAAAAGTACTATAAAGATCTATTGGGTAATCCAATTAAAATAAACGCTAATCAAAAACCTCCAGTTGGTGCCATAGAAATATCAAAAAAAGTTTATGATATAATTTCATTGGACCCAACAAGAAGGTTTGACCCAACACTGAGTTTACAACCAAAACTTGATCAAATGTCGAAAAATTTTGAAAGACAAATGGTTTCTCAAAATTTCCCAAAAGATAAATACACAATCATACCATCAATACAACAAGGTCAGAATACTTACGTCTACCCTACTTCTATTATAAAACCTGACGCGAATTTAGCGATGGTTTCAAAAACAGAATCAAATTTTTATTATAAAATAAAAGATATTGTTTATTTAGGTGGATACAATAGAGAATTGGCTGAAAAATTTTTTGGAAGACAATGTAAAAAATTATCAGGAGAACATCCAAATTATAATGTTGGTTTTGATTATAAAATTGACTATTATATAAACGACAGTGGAGTAAAATGTTTTCCAAACGTTTTGAAAAGTCAAGTTGTTGACTTGGCTACCGATAAAAGTAATAAAAATTACACCAAAAGAGAATTTAATTTACCTACAAATTCATCAACAAAATTAAAAAATGGTAATGACATTAAAATATCTAAAAATTCTTACCCAAAAGGATGTAAACCCATTCCTTATAATACTTGTTTAGAATTTTCTTGGCAAGTTATGCAAACATCAAACAACACAAATGGTGTTTATAGTTTTGTAATAGAAAAATACGAGGTCCAATGGGAAAGAAAACCTTTTGGAAAATGGGGGAAAGATAAATTTATCCCACCTTGGTTTTTTAACCAATCAGAAGAAAAAAAAGATCCTTGGGTGAAAAAAGGTGATGGTATTTTGAAATCAAAAGCAAAATATACTGCAGTAATGACTGATGAATGGTTTCCATGGTTCAACCAATTTGTGAATAAAGAAAAACCTGGACAAATTTATACAAATAACTACAAAGAAGAAAAAAACAATTTCGGAACATGGGAAATTACTAGGTCAAAATTGTTTGGTAATAAAACAGGTGTTGAAATTGTTGAAAACAATTATTTAAAAGATAAAAACTTATCAAGTGGCGACTTTAAAGATTTTCCAACTTCCTTTATTGATTTATCGAATAATTTTTTAGAAAAAAACAAAGTTATAAATTTGGATTATTCAAACTGGCAAGATAATTGGTTTACAAATGAATATTTTTCATACGAAAAAAAAATAAATTTGGGTGGAAATTTAAAAACACCAGCCTATTATGAAACTTTGATAAACGATTTTTATGGGATCAGTTCTGATGGAAAACAAGATATATCAAAACTTGGTTTTGAAACTCAAGACGAAGAATACTACAAAGCACAAGATTTGAAAGCTTTAGAAAAAAAATATGAAGATATAAAAAAACAAAAGCAAGATACAAGATCTTTTTTGGCCGTAATTGCAAAAGATTATCAATCTGAATTGAAAAAAAGTCCACCAAATAATTTAATAGTTAATTATTTAGGTGTATTATGGAATCAAACTTTACTCGGACAATTTAGTAAATTTTTGGATCTTTTTGAAAACTTAGAGTGTGTTAAAAATGGTATTGATTTACCAAAATCTTGGTTAATGGGTATTATATTATTGAAAAATGATACTTGTGTTGCCTATAAAACGAATACAATAAATTGCGTCGCAGTTTTAAATCCCGAAAGTGAAAGTTTAAAAACAAAATATTTTAGTACACCCTCTTATTTAAATTTACCACCTGGTTCTGAAAAGTTATCCGTATCCAAAAACGATAAAGGATTAAATTTTGTAGATCCCACTCCAGATAGAAACCCAAAAGGAAAGTGTACTTCCTTACTATCTCCATCATTTAAAAGTAAATTACCCTCATTTATACCATTCCCAATGAGTAGTGAAGGTGAAAAAAATAATTTAGGTATAAATTCATCTGTTTGCGCTTACCTTGCCGGATCATCAGAATCCCAAATTTTAAACGGTAATGTTAAATTTTTTCAAGTATCTAAACATAAAATTGAAGATCTTTTTGAGTTTGGTGGTCAAGGAGAAATTAGTTATGAAGATTTATTGTCGAATACAACACTCAAAAATCTTTTAGATTCATTTCCTAAAGGAACCTATGATAATAAAGGTAATATTTATTTAGGCGATAAAAATAAAGAAGAAAAGTTTTCTTTATCTAATGCACAATCATTAGTTAAATCCCAAAGAACATACCAAAACGCACTGAACCAAATTGTATCAACACATTTAATATTACCAGCAAAATAAATTATGGAGAAAAAATTATTAATATCTGATATAGAAAATAAAGAAAACCTTAATGAGGCGGTTTGGTTTTTAGTACTTGCAGCTGCTGGTTTGATTGTAGGTGGGGCAACTATTAGTTATCAAATGTTGACTAAAAGTAATTACAGACAAAAAATGAAAGAACATAATGGTTTTTTCGATAAAATTAAATTAGGAGAATTTTTTGACGTAGAAAAGTTTACAGGTGATGAAGATGCAAGAACTGCGATGAATATAAATTACCTTACAAAGCTTAACAACTCGGCAACGTTAAAAAAAGATGATTTTGGATATTACTTATTGTTATCAAAAGATTCGGTTAGAATATATCTACCAAAAAAAGAATGGTTTAGCCAATTTCAAGGGTCGGTAAAAAGTTTTTGGGATACACAAAGTGAAAGTAGTGAAAAAATAAATAAATTTTCTTTAGTTTTTTATTTGAAATTTCCCCAAAAATCAATCGGTGGAAGACAACCGAATGGGGAAGGCGGTTTTGTTTATGGTCCCATAGATAATTCAGATATATCGAGAGGTTGGGCGGTTTTGAGTAATTATAAAACAAGTGGATATTTTTCCGTTGAAGGTAATAAAATTTACAGAGGACTTACTTCAAAAACCAACGTTAGTGAGAATTTTGAAGAAAATTCAAAAAATAAAATTATATCAGAATCTTCAGAATTTTTTGTAAATGAAGACCTTGAACGTTTTGGAATAAAAGGTGCGACTAATCCAACATATGTAACACCTGGTGGTGGTTATCCAACTGTTAGAAATTACGAACCAACAGAGGAAGATTTAACCGCCAAAGAGCTTGAAAAATACCAAAATTTAACTTTAAATCCCCCAAGTGGATTATATGAATATTCTTGGTACCAATACGGTTCCGATTATAACAAAAGTGATTTGGATGTATGGTATGATAGTTCATATGGCACTGCGATTGTAATTGGAACACAACTATGTGGTGCCATTATTTTCAGTGAATTGGGAGGGTTAGCTTTCTTATCTTTTGAGACAGAAACAGCACTAGTAATAAGAGAATTGGCAAAATATTCGATTATAATTGGGGGTGAAGTAATTGTAGGACTTCCTGAAGTAATTTATCTTTATGACAGAGGAATGACAGAAATTGCGGCTATAGTTGCAATATGTATGTTATTACCTTTGGCAACTGAATCTATGTTACCAGTGAAACTTTTCAATTTAAAAACATTAGACGAATATGTTTGGCTTGATTTAGCAAAACAAAGTAAAGAATGGAAAAGCCCCCTACAGTTCAAAAGATGGGTTCAAGGTTTAGATAAGGTAACAAGAGAAGCTTTTATGGATAGATTTGCGGTGATTGTAAGTTATTATAGTAAAAACTCCACAAAAACAATCGCAGAAGAGTTATCAAAACAATTATTGAAAATAGTAAAGCAAATTAAAAAAGGAAGATCATTAGAAAAAGGAACTCCTTTTAGAAAACAATTCAAACGTCTTTTCAAACAAGAATTTCAAAAAATTTTAGAAAATGTACCACCTATAAATTTAAATCGATACCCACTTCTAACAAACTTGGGGTTTTCTGTTGGGATGGTTGGAACTCTGATGATTGGTTCTATATTATTTATAGAAAATGATGAAAAAAAACTTAATGATCGTCAAGGTATATTAGATGGTGCTGAAAAAACCATAAAATATTTGTCAAATAAGAATTGGGCACCTAATAAAATGATGAATGACAAATTGACGGAGATGGCAACAGAAATTAATAAGTTGACTCAAGATGAAAACATAAGTCCTGATAATTTGAAACAAGCATTAAGATTGAATTATCAGGTATTTTTAATTTTAGAAAATTTAAATACTTTTTACAATAATGGAAATTACAATGGATGGAGTCAAAAAAACTTTGCTAAATTATATCAACAACAAAGTAATAATGCTTATAAATTATTATTAGAATTTCAAAATATTTCTGTAAACAACTTATTGCAAAAATTACAACAAGCAACTGAGAAAAATGCAAAGAACCAAGTAATAAAAGATTTGGATAATTTAATAGACCCTGAAACTATCAATAAAATTGATAAACTGTATAATGAACAAGAAATTTTTGGTTTGGTTGAATCAAGTTGTCCAAAAATAATCAATAGTTCTTTTGTAGATAAATTTGGTAAATCTTGGAATTATGAAAAAGCAAGAGTAGACAGATTTGTGAATTGGGCATCAAAAATACAACTTTCTGGACAGTCAATCACTCAAAATTTTGAGGACTCGTGGTTGAAGAAAAATAATAAGAAAATTAATTATCAGTGTTATAAAATTAAAATTAATAAAGAAAGTAATGAACCTTATTATGATAAAAATGAATTAACAAATAGAATTATTTCTTTTGGTCAAGAAACTTTTGATTTTTTAAATAAAGAATTTTTTTCTAAATATCCTCATACAAATTTTTCAGATCCAATGGGTATATATAATCATGCACTTATTAGATCTTTATGTTACAATTTTTTTGACGACTATTTAGATGTAACCGCATATGCGAAAAAAAACACTTAAGAATTAGTTTATAAAAATAAAATTAAAGATATATTTATATAATAAACAAAAATGGAAAAAACTATTTTAATAGAAGAAATAAGAAGAACTTTACAAATGATGGGTTTACCAACTGATAATTCATTTGTTATATCTGAAGCACTTATTGGGGGAGGTGGTAAACAGGCGGTTTATGAATTTACTCAAGGTATAGAAAAGTTATTAGGTAGAGGTGGTAAAACCTTGACTTCTGAAGAAAAATCAATGTTAACTGATTTTATTGATCAAGCAAGAAAATATGAAACAAAGTTCGATTCATTTGGTAGTTTAGGTGATGATCTAACAGAAACCCAATTAAAAACGATGAAAAATTTTATAACTTCTAAATCAAATAGTACTCTTAAACGAGTTTTAGCAGACGCTGCCCAAGAATATAGAATTTATTTGAAAAAAATTCCTATTGCAACAGAAGAAGAAGCTTATGATGAGGCATTCAGAGATTTGATCACCAGTGCAGGAAGAAGAACTTCATATAGTGATGTAGTGGAGGATATGAACTATTTGTCATATAACTATAAAACCGGTAGTATTTACAGTTTACAAACAAGAATTGATAAATTAAGAACAATTGCTGATGCTCTACCTGAAGGTAATTTAAAAAACTCAATGAATAGTTTTATAGATGAAATGGATGATGTTGTATCTGTAAGATACGCAAAAGAAATAGCGGGCGAAGAAAGTACAGAATTTACAGAAAAAGAATTAGATGAGTTAATACCTGATAATGAACTTGCAATTTTTAAAAATGCCATAGAGGAAGTTGCCGATGAAGATACACCAGTTATAAGAATTGATTTTAGTGACCCAATTGATGAAATTTCTGAAAGTGTTGATGACATGACGGCCAAAGAAGTTGATGACAATCTTAAAGAGGAATTCATGACTCAAATGAAAAAGGTTTGTAATACAGGTTTTTGTAGTACAATGCAAGGATATTACCGATCAAAATCACCAAAATTCCAACAGATGTGGGATTTGATTCTTGTTGAGTTAGACAAGGGTGTTAAAGCAAATATCGGGAACATTCAAGGGTCAGTAAGTGAAAAAGAACTAGCAAAATATAAAGAGTTATTAAGGTTATATAAGGAATCTAATAAACCACCTTTAACTAAAAACGATTACATAAAAATTGGTGAAGCTGTCTATGAAAAATGGAGAGGTGGTGGTTTTATGGACAAAGTTTCCTTGGCAGGTCTTTTTGGTACAAAAGAACAGGCATTCTACACTATTGCAAGAATCATGTTAGGAAATGATGTTTTTTCAGGTAAATGGATGGGATGGGGTCCGGCAATGAAAAAATGGTTAGCAATGAACGCAATTATTGCACTTTGGGATTTAGGTCATGGGGTTTGGCAATTAAAATTTGGTTCTGCAAACCCTCAAGAAACAGAAGAATCAATTATAAAAACTACTGCCGTTGACCTTTCAAAAAACATTGCTTCATTAGTCGGTGGACCACCAATTTATAGATTAGGTTTATTTATTGCCACAAAAACAGTGGCAACATTTATGCCATCAACAATATATGTTAATGAAGAAGATTTGGTTGCTTGGATCAAAGAGGATTCAAAAACAACATACAATCCTGGATATACAGATCTTGAAATCTACGATAATATAATTAGAAAAAAAGGTGTAACCATTAGTTATCAAGTTAATGATAAACCACCATACACTAGAATATCAGGAATTAAAGATCCAACTTTTGACTATTATAATGGTGACTATACTTGGAACAGAGAAGGTGAATGGGATTATAATATAAGATTTAAAAAAGAAGGATCAAAGATTTCAAGAAAACAAGAAAAAACAAACGAAATTCCAAAAGAAGTTTATAACAGTATAGAAGATCAATTGGCAACTAACTCATTAATGTCAAGTTATATTAAAGATAGATTAACAGGAATACTCAAAAAACACAAAAAACATATTGATTATAAAAAACAAGAAATGATGACTGATGATTCAGGTAATAAAATAGTTTGTTTAATTTATGAATATGACGATGTTGAATACGGAACTAAAAAAATCGCTTTCAACTACACTGAATACAGTAAATCGGACAAAAATTTAAATAATACCGACACATTTAATAAAATTGTAAAAGAATACAATAAATAATATGAAATTACTAGATCTGTTATTGGAATATGGTACATGTGATGCATCTAATTGCGCCACAGGGTCAAGTTTACAAGATGTTCCATCAGTAAGAGAAACTTCAATTGAAAGTGATGCAAATAATTATGTTTGTACAAAAAGAGTTGACGGTGTTACAAAAAAACAATATTGTAAAAAAAAGACAAACTCAAATCCAAATCCTAATCCTCCCGTTGTAACTAAAGAATGTCCTAGCCAAGAAGGATATAATAATAAAGAATTTGGAGATTGGGTTTGGGAAACAAAAGAAGGTCATGATAAAAATGATAAAACAACTGAAGTTGAAAGTATATTATGTGGTACTAAAACAAAATGTAATTATGGATACGGAGTTGGGACGGGTTCTTGTGGAAAAGGTTTTAAAGCTGCTTGGAAAAAGTATAGAGAAGAATATATAAATTTTAAAAACAATCCACCTGCACCAATTACAACAACAACTACAACAACCTTAAAACCCGTAGACCCTGAAATTGAAGAATTAAGATTAAAATTCAATTCTGAATGGGCCCCTATAATACAGTCGTTTGAGATCACACCAGATCAGTGGAAAAAATTATACGTGTATACTCCTGAAGATAATCCACCTGTAACTTTTACAATATTAAATGGTGTCACAAAAAATATACTTAATTTGATGGATGTTTTATGTAGATCTGAAGAATTTGGTTTATTTAATAAAATGATATTAAAAATTTTTGATCTTTACAAACCGGCTGGAGAAGAGGAAGAAGAAACTGTTGATTTGAATGATGTTAGAACAAAATTAGGAGGATCAATAGGTGAAATAAAACAATTATCTACCTTGATAGAAACTAAGAATACTGAACTATCTTCAATTTATGGGTTTGATTTTCTAACAGATCCTTCAGAAAATGAAAAAACTTTTTTTATGGAAGAGTTGAGAACAGTTTTTGAAACAAAAACATATCTTTTGACTGGTCCATTACAAATGAGTGTTTGGAAGTACACTAAAGAAGGAAAAATAAAAAAACTTGATGTGGGAAGTAAATTACAAATTTTGAAAACCGCAACCGATGTTAACGGATGTCTTAAAGTTTTGGATACATTCAATCAAATAAAAACTGACCCAACTTTAGACAGTGCAACCAAAGGAAAGTTTATTAATACAATACAAGATTGTTTTTGTAAAGATTTCTATAAAGACATCGGAGTTTTAACATTTAAAGAAAAATTCGATAAAGAAAAAAGAGAACAAGCAAAACTAAGAATAGCATCACTGAGTAATTTGGGTATTAATAAACTAAAATGTTAATTTCTAATTTATTATTTCAAAAAAGGGGTTATTTATTATAATAACCCTTTTTTTATGGTTTCAATTATAATTACAGCATACAACAACCCAAATTATATTCATGATTGTTTAAAATCGGTTATTGATTCGGCGAAAAACATAGATTACGAAATTCTTTTAGGTGTTGATTCATGTGAACTTACTTTGAAGTCAGTAATGGAAAAATATAATCAATACGAAAATCTTAGATTGTTTTTCTTTGAACAAAGAAATGGAACTTACACTTTAAAAAATACTCTTTTTACTCAATCAAAATACGACAACATTATATTTTTTGATTCAGATGATCTTATGACAAAAAACATGGTACAAGATGTCTTACATTTTTTATCAAAAGATGTTGATCTTGTTAAACCTATGTCATTTATATTCGAAAACGAAATAGATTTAAATTCTGTGGATCTCAACAAAAAAAGAAATACATATGGAGAGGGCGTATTTGGTATCAAAAAATCTGTTTTTAGTTATTTAAATGGGTTTGAACCTTGGGTTTGTGCTGCTGACACGGAATTTCAGTTTAGAGTCAGTAGAAACAAATATAAGGTACAGTATTCACCAAGGATTTGTTTTTTGTATAGAGTCCACCAAGGTAGTTTAACATCCACAAAAGAAACAGGATTTAAATCCGCAATTAGACAAAGGTATTCTCATATAATAAGACAAAAAATGAAATCGAATACTTTTGAACCTCTCACAGAATTACACACGGCAAAAAATATCGAAGTAACACCAAAGAATTATGATAATTTTAGAGTTTATAAAATTACAGATGAAGAATTTTATAAACAAATTAATGAAATTGAGGAAAGTAGATTGATGGTCATACAAAACATATTTGGAAAAGAACCAAGAAAAGTTGTCGAAAAAAGTTATCAAAAAAATGAACCAAAGATAATAGACGTTTTTAAATTCAAACCAAACAGAAATTTAAAAAGGGAAGAAGAAAGAAAAAATTTGAGGGACGAATCTTTGGAAGTTAAAAAAAATCAATCAAGACAAATTTTAACTTCAAATTCTCAAACTAAAACAAACAGAAGAGTAAATTTACCAAATATAAATTTGAGATTACCTTGATTTATATTTATTAATAGAATAAATTGTATTAAATTTTAACAAATGGCAAATGGTGTTTATAAAATAACTGAAGATTTTGAAAAGGCTTTAAGTGATTACACAAAAGCCCCTTACGTTGTTACTCTTGACAATCAAAGTAATGGACTTTTTTTAGCATTATATTATGAAAAAAATGTGGTAAATAATATTACAAGTGAGAGTATTACTATTCCATCAAGAACCTATCCTTCAGTCCCTTGTGAAATTATTCACGCAGGACTAAAAGTTAATTTCAAACCTGTGAAAGGAAAAACAATCAAAGGTTCATATAATTTGGAAGGTAGTAAAGTTTGGGACTCGGCATTATCATTCACATATGATATGTATAAACCAAATACACACATGTGTATATCTTTTACAGGTCCCTACAAACATTTCAAACTTTCTAAAGGAGGAGCAATACTAACTGACGACTACGACGCTTATCTTTGGTTCAAAAGGGCAAGGTATAGTGGTAGAAGAGAATGCTCATATCATGATGATAATTTTGATATGTTAGGGTGGAATTTTTATATGATGCCAGAACTTGCAACAAGAGGATTATTGTTGATGAACCAATTTTATAAAGGTGAAATCCCAAAACATAATGAGGACCTTGAAATGCCTTATCCTGATTTATCAAAATTTGAAATTTACAAGAAATGAAATTTGACTTTAACTTGAATAGAAAATCTATTTCATGTATATCCTCAAGATTCGATAGGTTTAATATTTTTTTTCCTTTGTGGTTAAAAAATGCAATAAACTATAAAATTGATATTGTTATACTAATTGATAAAATCACCAAAAATAATGATTTAATCAATTATATAGAAGAGTTTAAAAAAAAACACATAAATTCAAATATTAACGTAGTTGACGTTTCTAATTATGGAGATATAAACAAAATAAATAATGTTCATTTTTTTTCTGCAATATTTGATAGATTATATAAATTAGGTTATAAAAATATTGTTTATACAGATCCTGATGAACTATTACTCACTGAAAACTTAGAAGTTTTTTTTAAATCTGAAGAAAACCATTTTTTTTCCCAGGGTTTTGAATTGGTACATAATTTGGAAGTAGGTGAATGTGATTTTTCTAATGATCGTACTTTTTTGGAACAAAGAAATTATGGTGTTTGGTTTGCCGGAGTTGGTCTCACAAAAGAAACATCGAGTTATAGTAAATTAACCATATACAAAAATGGATTTTTTCCAAAAACAAGGGGCAGACACGCAACAGAATATAAAACATTTGAAACAAAAAATAAAATACCATACGAATTGTATACTTTTCATTTGAGAGAAATGGATATCAATACAATGGTAGAAAATTATAAAAAAAATATTGAGTTATATTCTTTTTGTAGAGAAAATTTTATTTTTGAAACGGTTGAATCAGCAAAGAATCGATTGTATAGATGGTTTATACCAAATATAATTGAAATTCCTGATGAAATCAAAAAAATAATAAAAAAACATAATTTATAAATATGAAATTAGCAATAATGCAACCTTATTTTATGCCTTATATTGGTTATTTCCAATTGATAAATTCGGTTGATAAATTTGTTATTTATGATAACATTCAATATACAAAAAAAGGGTGGATAAATCGAAACCGTATTTTAAGTAACGGAAAAGACAAACTTATTACAATCCCAATTAAAAAAGATTCAGATTATTTAAACGTAGTAGAACGAGAATTATCTGAATCATGGGGAAAAGATAAAATTAAAATGTTAAATGTAATTAGATCTTCATATTTCAAAGCCCCCTACTATCAAGAAACATCTGAGTTAATTTCAAAATGTTTAAATAATTCTGAAGTTAATTTATTTAGATTTATATATGAGAGTATTATTTTGATAAATGATTATTTAGAAATAAAAACTCCGATTGTAATTTCTTCTACAATAGAGGCTGATCATACTTTAAAATCACAAGATAAAGTTTTATCTATATGTAAAAAACAAAATGCGGATGTCTATATAAATTCTATAGGTGGAGTAGAACTATATGATAAAGAAGTATTTAAACAAAATAATATTGAACTTAACTTCATCAAATCGAACCCACTCCAATACAAACAATTCGATAATGAATTTGTTCCTTGGTTATCAATAATTGATATAATGATGTTTAATTCGAAAGAACAAATAAAAAAATATTTAAATAACTATACCTTAATATGAAGTGGAAAAAATTAGGTCACATATTTGACCCAACTACTTGGAATGATGGGATTGATAGACCTTGGATGAAAACTCATTCTCAATGTACTCATTCTTTAATTTTAGATGATGTGGTTAGAATCTATTTTTCTTGTAGACCTGAAAATGACAAAAACGGATTTGCGAAATCCTATACAACGTTTTTAGATTTAGACAAAAACGATCTAACTAAAATTATTCGAGTTTCAGATAAACCAGTAATGCCTTTAGGTGGATTAGGGGCATTTGATGAATTTGCGGTTTACCCTTCTTGTAACATTAAACATGAAAATAAAATACTATTCTACTATGCTGGTTGGACTCGTTGTCAATCAGTACCATTTAATACTTCAATTGGTTTGGCAATAAGTGAAGATAATGGAGAAACATTTAATCGAATAGGGTCAGGACCTATATTATCGGCAGATGTATTTGAACCTTTTGTTTTAAGTGGACCTAAAGTTAGAAAATTTGACAACAAATGGTACATGTTTTATTTGGCAGGAACTAAATGGATTAACTATAATGGTAAACCTGAAATAGTTTATAAAAACCGTTTAGCGGTTTCGGATGATGGGATAAATTGGAGACGACATAATAAAAATATAATTCCAGACATTTTAGATGAAAATGAATGTCAAGCAGGACCTGATGTTTTCTATAAAGATGGATTATACCATATGTATTTTGTATATAGAGAAGGGTTAGATTTTAGAAATGTACCTGGAAGAGGATATAAAATAGGTTATGCCACATCTAATGATTTATTTAATTGGGATCGTAAAGATGCGGATGGGGGAATATCTTATTCTGATTCAGGTTGGGATAGTACTATGCATCATTATCCTCATGTTTTTGAATTAGATGGAAATTATTATATGACTTTCAACGGCAATGATTTTGGAAAATATGGTTTTGGTTTGGCAAAATTGGAGAAAAATGAATTTTAGTATCAATAAATCCACTGAAAAAGAAATTTATGAACATTTAAAAAAGTGTTCAGAATATTTTGTACCCAAATTAGATTCGTACATCGATTTGAAAGATTATTCAAAAAAATTACACAATAAAAGTTCAAGGTACGAATGTTATTTGGAAAAAAATTTAGTTGGGATGATAAATGTTTATCTTGATAAATTGAACGATTTCGCATTTATAACAAACGTTTCAGTTTTACCAAATTATCTCGGAAAAAAAATATCAAATAAAATAATTAATTTTTGTGAAAAAGATTTACTTAAAAATAAAATTTCTAAAATTATATTAGAGGTTTTTGTTGAAAATGCAAGGGCAATATCCTTTTATGAGAAAAACGGGTATAAAATTAAATTAAAAAAAAATAACAAATTTATTATGGAAAAAGAAATTTCAAGAAACTACAATTTAGAGTTAAAAGATACTGAAGATCACAAATATGCGTATAATTTCGACTTTGATGTAATTCATCACTACATGATAAAATCTTTTGTACCATACTTTATCAAAGGTAATGTTTTGGAATTAGGAAGTTTTAATGGTGAATTCACAACTAAACTATTACCTTACTTTGAAGAAATAACATGTGTCGAAGCATCTAATGACGCTATAACAATTGCCAAACAAAGATTACCCAATAATGTTGAGTTTATAAATGAACTTTTTGAAAACTTGGATTTGGATAAAAAGTTTGATAACATTATACTAACTCATGTATTAGAACATATAGATGATGCAAAATTATTATTGGAAAAAATAAAAAATAATTGGTTGAAGGATCACGGAAGATTATTTATTGTTTGTCCTAACGCAAACGCGGCGTCAAGACAAATTGCCGTAAAAATGGGGTTAATTTCTCACAATTCAGCAATTACAGATTCTGAAAAAAAACACGGTCATAGAATAACATATTCATTAGACACTTTAGAAAAAGATGTAAAAGAATCTGGTTTAAATGTCTACTTGTCCTCAGGAATTTTTTTCAAAGCTTTAGCAAACTTCCAATGGGATAAAATTTTAAATTCTGATATAATTAGTAAAGAATATTTAGATGGTTGTTTTGAATTGGGAAAAAAATATCCCGATCTATGTTCTAGTATTATGGTAATAGCTCAAAAGTAAAAAATGAAAATAACAAAAGATTCTTTAGATTTAGTATTAGAAATTACTAAAAAAATTAATAACCAAACTTTTCATCACCATTATCATATATTATATGATATTGCAAATACATTTGATGATG
>Ga0181344_1000102_pt1 | contig 35062 bp, 53 predicted proteins | sample Su13VDMLBDD_FD_130098 | JGI IMG/M metagenome (GOLD analysis project Ga0181344, IMG submission 130098) | Freshwater viral communities from Lake Michigan, USA - Su13.VD.MLB.D.D | ecosystem: Environmental > Aquatic > Freshwater > Lake | place: USA: Michigan | collected 2013-07-15
CTTCTAAATCTTTACGTAGCGTAGCTTTTTCGTCCAGGGATAGCGTGTAGCGTTTAGATACGATTAGTGGCTTGCCTTCAGCGGTTTGCAATGGCTGGCCATCGTTATCTTCACCATGTAATTCAAACATAGTGATAATTTTGCGTTGCATTTTTTTCTTACCCATCCATTCGGTAGTTTGCGTACCGATGTCAATTATTCTGTATAGACGGGCAAGGAAACTGCCGGCTGGGGGTAATTTAAAGTCACTACCGGAACTGGTTTGTTTTGCAATTATCATTTTTTCACTTTCCAAAAATATTTCCAAAATCGTTAATCACGTCACGTAACAATGGGTTAACGTGACTATTACGGGGTTTTCCACAAGCTTGACGGATGCAGTCAACTTGTTCTTGGGTTAAAAATTCATTACTAAATTCCATGTCATCTAAAGCTTTTTCCAGGAATTCTTCATGTTCTAACATCAATTGGTTTAATTCTCCATCCATAATTACTCCTTTTTTATCACGGCAACATTGCCGTACTTACAAATGTAAAGTAAAATTTAGTTGTTGTAAAGAAATATTTAGCAAAAAAGGAAAATAAATGACAGATGCACAACTAATTGATATGTTGGGCCGGCCAGCCAAGGTGGCAAAACTATGTGGCGTAACGGTCCAAGCGGTGTGTCAATGGCGCAACAACAATGCAATACCAGCCGCACCGTTGATGCTAATAGCGGCAACCATTGAAAAGGAATCAGTAGGATTAGTAACCAGGAAAGACCTTTTTCCTAAAACCTGGCATATTATTTGGCCGGAGTTAAGCACGGTTTAGTTTTATGGTATAGTTCTAAACATTGAGGACTTGAACACTCGATGAATAGGGTTTTATTGGTGGTTTTAGGGTTTAGGAAATGGAATAAAGAGGCATTTCCCAAGCCGTTCAAGCTAAAGCTACCAATAAAGCCCTTTTTCTTTTGTTCTTTCCACAATCGGACTTCCCCCGATAGCAATGCGGTTAGATCGCCGGCTGGAAAGAATAGATTGGCCTACCAGCACCCGGTATGCGCCACGTAGGCTTAAATGGGCACTACACAAGTTTTAAGGGACAACGGTGATAGACAACCCTTTAAACGATTGAACATTAACCTTGGTAGCATTAGTTCAAGTAAAGCAATACCTTCTTGAATGGATGTGGGCTTATCACCCTTGGGGAACCTATGTACCAAAAATACAACACTAGGGAAAGTACCTATAAAAATATATTTGACAACTAAAGAAAACTTTAGTAAATTATATATACGGTCTAGTGATCGTGATTAGAAAAGGAAAACAAAATGTACGAAAAAGCCCTAAAAGAATTTGCCAAATTATCCACCGTTAACCGGGATGACCTTGACGGCACCATTGCCCACCTAGTGTTTCGTGCCCAGCACGAACTTGACCTAGAAGATGAAGGCGAAAACGAATACATAGAATTTGAATTGCCTAAAGGCGAATACGCCAAACTTACCAAGTTTGTAGCTAAATGGAGTGGCAAATAATGAAAACTTTAGCCGTCAAAACAAACAAAAACAACGTTAAATACGCCCTGGTACAAGAGGGTGATAAGTATGGCGTTTGGACTTTATGTTCTAACTATTGCCGTCATGCTAAAAGCGGCGTTGCTAAAACTTGGCGTTATGTAGAACGCAACATGACTTTTGATGATGCAAAAGTTTTGTTTACAAGACGTTCTAAATAAGGGATCAATCATGGCATATATGAGCAAAGAAAACGCCGCATTGATCCGCAACGCCCTTAAAACGGCGTTTCCAAACATCAAGTTTGCGGTACGCAAAGACACTCATTCAATTCACGTAACCATTGTTTCTAGCGACATTAATTTTAGTATGCTTGACACCCTGGCAACCTGGAACCATAAGGGTTACGCCCAAATTAACGAATACCACCTTGAATTTTATGGCCAGCACCAAGAATTGTTTGCCAAGATTGTTGACATTATTAAAACGGCCCCGGCCGATCAATGGTATGACCGTTCCGATTCAATGACGGATTATTTTGATACTGCTTTTTACATTCACTTAAACGTAGGCGCATGGGACAAACCATACGTTTACATTGATAACAAAAAGGCCGCCTAATGTTTGAAATTTTTTGGAAACATTACCCCAGGAAGGTAGCTAAACGTGCCGCCCTGGGGGCGTTTAACCGCCTTACTAAAGACGAACAGGCCCAGGCCGTAGAAGCCATTGAGGATCACGTTGCGTATTGGAAATTGAAAGGTACGGAAATGGATTTCATACCCCATGCAAGCACGTGGATCAACCAGGGCCGGTTTGAAGATGAACTGGATATGACCCCAAAAGAAGTAAAGCGGCCTTCACTTCCCTGGTATAGTAATGATGAATTAACTTTGGCCAAGGGCCGGGAACTTGGGTTAAATGCATACGCCGGTGAATCAATGGGGCAATTTCGACAACGAATTAGCCAAGCAATTGGAAAAGCATCGGTATGAATGTGAAATCAGACAGTTGCTTGTTTACCGTACCCAGTTTGGGCTTACCGGTTTTCGGGCTTATTTTGTTAGGCCTTCTTTTGATAGTAGGCGTGAACGCCTTGCTAACGATGTTTACGATCAATACAAAAAAGGCAACCGTGGTTCCTGGGGGGATTGGCGATGAGTGAATTAATTTTTATATTTTTCTTTTTTACCGGCGTAATTGTTTGGGGTTTTGCCCTTTTCGTATTTATCAAAATATTGTTAGAAAGATGATGTCACCACTTTTAATAGCAACCGTTGGCGTAATTTATTTTTGTATTTCAATAAATTCTTTTATTAACGGTCAAATGGGCCTGGGTATATCGTTTTTAGGTTATGCCATTGGTTCAATTGGCCTTTACTTCCAAGCCCTATGAAACCTGAAACCCGTGTTGTTGATCCCAATGATTGTGTAGATTATCTATACGAATTTGCCCCGGAATACGCCAAGGCAAAGGGCGAACTGGCAGAACTAGAAGCTTATCGCCATTCATTGCGTAGTATCAAAATGAAGCAGTCATCCGAACAAAGTTTGGGTGCCCAAGAACGTGAAGCTTACGCCAGCCAGGAATACCAAGACTTATGCAAAGCCATTGGTGCGGCCACGTACAAAACCGAAATGTGGAAGTATCGGCTAGAAGCGGCAAAGCTTAGATTTGAAGCGTGGCGCACCCAGGAAGCCAGCAACCGCAACCTTGAAAGGCTCACAAAATGAGCCAGTTAGATGAAGATTTTGAAGAATGGGCACCATTTCTTTTGCATTTAATTGAAGTTAACCGGTTAAAAACAGAAAACCAGCAATTACGTGAACAAATTAAACACCTGGAAAGCCAGGTTTACGGGGGAACAACTAAATGATTGACTATTCAACGCCTTATCTTGCATTGCACAAATTAATGAAAGATTTTCATGCCGCCACAATACAAGGCGATTACGCAAAAGCATATGAAATATCAATAGATATTACTGATTTATCCCAGCAATTAGAAGATATTGCTAAAGGAATGGCTAATGCCTATTCTGATTGAATTAACCCCGGCTGAAATACAAATGGCCGCTTTAGTAGGCACTCAGCGCACGGTCCAATGTATTCAAAACGGATCAAAGCATAGGTACGGGGCTAAAGATACGGATGCCTGGCAAATGAGCATAGAAGGGGCTATGGGCGAATGTGCCCTGGCAAAGCACCTTGGCATATTTTGGTCAAAAGGAACCCCCGGCGCAACTGACGTAGGCCCACATGACGTAAGGCAAACCCCATTAGCGCATGGCAAGTTAATCGTACACCCTACTGATGATAATGACCGCCGTTTTTACCTGGTAACGGGTTTATTGGGTAAGTATGCAATTCATGGTTATATGTATGGCCACCAAGCCAAACAACCTAGATACTGGGCCGATCCCCAAGGCACAAATAGATTTGCTTATTTTGTTCCACAAACCGATTTGATTCAGGATAATGGCGTAACTACATTAAACCCTGATAAACATTGGCTAGATGACTAAAGCGGAAAAAGAACATTATGCGAAGCTGGCTAGATTGGGTTGCATATTGTGCGTACAGAAAGGAATCCTTGATACCGATACGCCCGTGGAAATCCATCATATTCGCAGACATGGACAACCAAGAAAAACTGCTAAAACTATACCCTTGTGTATGTGGCACCACCGTCTTGGAAATTCCAGCGTTCATTCCCTTGGCCACCGTGGATTCCAAAAATATTGGGGATGGAGTGAAGAAGATTTACTCGAAAAAGTTGAAGAATTGCTAAATGACAATAATTAAACTGCCTTACCCACCCAGCATGAATACGTATTGGCGCAACTTTAAGGGCAATACTGTTTTAAGCCAAGCTGGCCGGGAATACAAAAAAGCAGTATGGGCTTGCGTTCATGAACAAAAAATACCCAAATTTGGCGATAAACGGTTAGAAGTAACAATGTGGTTATATCCCAGGTCCAAGGTAGTCACGGATTTGGATAATCGTTTAAAAGCAGTTTTAGACGGTTTAGAAGAAGCAAACGTATTTTCATGCGATGGCAATATTGACGTACTTATGATTCAACGTGGCGAACAACGCAAAGGTGGCGGCATTGATGTAATGATTGAAGTAATCTAAAATTAGCTATGGCAGAAGAATACGAACTAGGCACCGTTGGCCCTGTACCAACCGTTAACCCCAATGTAGCAAAAATTGGGGAAATGCTTAAAATTGCCAAAAAATATGCGGATCGTTATTACGTTAAAGATTACGTTCCATTAATTGGTGGAACTACCCTGGGTGAGTTTCTTTTGGGCAAAGCACCGGAAGAAGTTGAACGTTGGGGCCAGGGTGATTATCCATTTAGAAACCCATCATCCGTAGTAGGAACCGGCGGCAACCGTTTGGATGTATGGAAAACGGGCCGATTTGAACCTACTTTTGACGTACTTGCTAACGTGGCACTTCCGGCCGTAGGAACAGGGCAAGTAGTTGCTAGAACAACTAAAAACTTACCAGTTGGCGCAAGCATTATGGGGCCGGAATCTGCATCTTGGAAACCTGAAATGGCGTTCCAAGCTGGAAAGATGGAAGCTAAAGGGGCCAAACCGGATGAAATATACGAAGCTACCGGCATGGTTCGGGGCTTGGATAACCAATGGCGTACAGAACTTAGTGATCAATTTGCCAAAATGAAAACTAAAGGTGATATGTTTAGTGAACATTACATGGCCGCTAAAGATATTGCACCATTGCAAGTGCATTTAATTAAAGCTGAAGAAGCCAAATATGGCCGTAGCCCACCAAAATTGCATGAAATGACTGATAAAGAAAGAAATGATTACGACATTTTTAGAAAAGAAAAGATTGAAGAACATGGACGTTTAAGTAATGCACCAGTTACGGTTAAAGATGTATTAGATCATCCTGAATTGCTTAAAGCTTATCCGCATTTAGGGGATATAAAAGTTAAAGTTGGTAGTGGGCACGGCGGTCAACGTGGAAGTTATAACGAAGGTCAAAACACTATTACATTAGCTTCTTATTTAGATACCGAACAATCCCGATCTACTATGTTGCATGAACTAACCCATGCAATACAAAGTAAAGAAGGATTTAACAGGGGCGGCAATCCTGATATGTTTACGCATCAAAATTTAGCTTTACAACTAAAGCAAAATTTAGAAATTAGGGACGTGGCCGATGTAATAAAAAAAGGTATGCCGGATGCAACTGAAGCAGACGTTTTAGCAAAATTAGAAAATATCTATAAAAACAAAGGTTTTGACCAAGATTATTTAAAAAATGCGTTGGATCGTGATTATTGGTCCGATGACATAGCTAAAAAAATTGTTACAGAATATGGTTTAGATAAAAGAGAAATTCCATATTCAAAAGAAGAAATGTATAGAAACTTGGCTGGGGAAGCTGAAGCCAGGATGGTGCAAAACAGATTAGATTTATCGCCTGAAGAATTACGTCAAAATTTTCCGTATCAATATGCACCAAATAAATATGGTTTAGATATTGATCCTGACAGGGCAAACGTTATTAGTGACCGTGGCCAATTAATTAATGAACCATCACAAAGCTTAGACATAAAGGGGTATCAAGATGAAGGAAATTATAGAAGGGTGGCAGAACCACAATCAAACCTTGAAAAGTTTGGGATTACCGGAAATGACCAAACAAGATTACCAGGCGGCCTTATTGAGAACGCCGGTAGAATCACACGAAGAAGCAATCCGGATGACATTGCGAAATCGGCCGAACTTATCCAAGCCAACTTAAACAATCCGCAATTCAACAAAGCTTTAGCATTAGCGCAAAAACACAACCCTGATTTTGATATACAGGCTATTAAAGATATGCCTGAATCATCCCTAGGCAAACAACATTCTATTGCTAGAACTTATGATTTGTTGACTAAAGATAGCGTTTCGCCCCAGCTAAAAAATGCCATATTTGATGATTACATGGCTAAATACCCTGACATGATGAAACAGTACGGGGTTAAAGATTATGATGATTTAGTAGAAAAATCATATGCCCAGCTAAGAAAAGAAATTGACCAGCAATTTGATGACATGGTTAAAGGCGGTATGAAATTGTCGTACCACCAAGGCGATGCTAATTACCTGGATTCCAGGGAAATGCTACGGGATGCCCTGGTAAACAACCATTTATATACCTACCGTGGCGGTGACGTACACCCATTGCTAAATGAAATGGATGAATTTTATGGCCTGAACAGTAACGAAAAGTTCCGGGCGGTCCATGATTTTTTTGGTCACGGCACAACCGGTGCAACTTTTGGCCGCAAAGGTGAAGAAATTGCATACGGTGCCCATGCCCAAACATTAAGCCCATTAGCTAGGATAGCGGCCGCCGCTGAAACCAGGGGCCAAAACAGTTTTGTTAACTATTCCGGCATTAATGCTGATTTGGAACAAAAGATGATGTCAACTAGGATTGCTAGGGACCAGGCCGTACACCGGGGTGAATCACCTGATCAATACGATGCCATTTTGCGTGATTTAGGCGGCCAATGGCAGTACGCAAAACAACAAGGCGTGGCTTTACCACCGGATATGCTGGAAGCTGGTTACAAGGGTGAAATGCCTGATTACATTAAAGGCAATTTATTTCCTGAATACGGTGTAAGCCATAAGGGCTACCATTATTCCAACATATCAGACCTGGAATCAACTGATCCAGCCAAGTATGGCTATGGAATCCGGGGCGCAGAAGCTAAAAGATTAGCCCTTCCAGGATCAATTAAGGAACGTACCTATTTTTACAATGAACCAGGTATGCGTGAACCTGGCCTTGGACCAAACCAATATGAAGCAGATTTAAACCATTTTTACGATACTGAATCTGATCCAGCCGGGATTATTCGTATGGCAGATAACTTTAATCGTGACAAAAACGGCATACTAGATACTGCCGGCAAAGCTAATGATATTGAACGCATGATGCGTGAAGCCGGGTATCACGGTTACTTTAATCAAAACACCGGAGTAGGTATATCTTTTGAGCCACAAATAGTGCGTGAATATTCACGTGAATAATTGACAAAGTAGTAAAATAGCGGAAAATGTAGTTTGTATTACCCCCATCACATAGGAGAACTAATCATGGGCAAAATGGATTCAATGAAGGGCGTACCTTCAACAACTGGCGCAACTGCACCTAAAGGCGTTGATTCTTCTGATACTACCGGTGAACGCATGGGCAAAATTGTTAATGGCGTAGCTATGGGCAAAGAAGATATGACCGGTGCTGACAAACAGTTCAACACAGGCCGTACCGCTGGTATTTGCTATACGCATACCCGTGATTGCTACCAACCATGTAACGACTAATTATGCCATTTACCGCTGATCTAAACCCCAAGGGCAGTAAATCTATGGATTTGCTGGAAATGGTCAAAATGGAAGATTATTTGGAACGCAGAAAAGCTTTATCTGCGCCACGGCCAGCCGTTAAACCGGCGGCAAAAACGGCTACACCAGCCGCAGATGCCATTTTGGCTAAACCAATTCCAAATAATATGTTGAAAAGTAGTGCTGATGATATTGGTACTGAATTTAAGTTCAATAGCAAGCAACATATGAACGACAACATGGGATAAAGCGAAAAGCCCTAGCACGTGAAGGTAAACTAGGGCCTTTCTAACCAAATACAACCAATCGGAGTAGTTGCAATGGCTAATGTTGATTTTATATTAAAACCCTTGGGGGACAAAATTGTTGTTCGCCCGGATAAACGCATTTTAAGCACTACCATTATTGTTAAAAACAAAGAGGTAGATAACATGGGCACGGTAGTAGCCGTAGGCCCTGGTAAGAAGATTAAAGGCCGCCGGGAAGCAATGCCGGTACAAATAGGCGATTACGTCAGATTTGGCACGATGGGTAACGATGAATACCTAAAATATCAAGAATACTTTACTAACAATGAACGTTATCTGATAATGTCATGGCAAGACGTATGTTTTATAACTGACGGAGAACAAGCAAATGGCAACTAAACCCGGTTTGTATGCAAATATTCATAAAAAGCAAGAACGGATTGAAAAGCAAAAGGAAGCTGGCGGCAAAGTAGAACGGATGCGTACACCTGGTAGCAAAGGCGCACCAACTGCCCAGGCGTTTAAAGATTCTGCTAAAACTGCAAAGAAGAAGTAATTATGGCTACTAAAAAACACGATAAGCCGATTGCCCATAAAACCACCGGCAAAGATAAAACGTATAACCCTACTGATAAGGGTGCTGGCATGACTGCTAAAGGCCGTGCTGAATATAACGCCAAAAACAACGCTAATTTAAAACCCCCAGCACCAAATCCTAAGACAGAAAAGGATAAGGGGCGTAAGGCATCATTTTGTGCCAGGATGGAAGGCGTAGTAAAGAACGCTAAAGGACCAGCGGAACGTGCTAAAGCAAGCTTGAAGAACTGGAACTGCTAATGTTTAAGCGGCTAATTGAATGGATGATTAGCGTATTTGAGCCAGTTCCCAAGCCTATTGCAAAACCTAAACCCCGGCCCCAAGTAAAGAAAGCCACAACACGAAAGACCACTATGCCATTAACTAAAAGCACCAGCCCTAAAGCATTTAAGGAAAACGTAAAAGCTGAAATTAAGGCCGGTAAGAAACCTGACCAGGCAGTAGCTATTGCATATTCGGTTAAACGTGAAGCGGCAAAAAAACCAACAACGAAAGGAAAAAAATGATCACTTTTGCAGATATTGAAGTTAAAGACGTACAACTAATCCTGGCCGGCTTAAAGAAGCTACCAATGGAACTTGTTGAAGAACTTCATAACAGACTATTAGCAAGTGCTAATGAGCAATGGATAGCTAAAAACAAGCCAGTAGAAGGTTTTAAGCCGGAAGATATTACAATTGTTAAGAAAGCTGAAGAACCAGCTACGGCAGAGTAAAGAAAGCTTTACAAATCATGACATTACCAGTTAATTCAACCGTTGATAAAGGTGGTGCCCCAGTAGGCAATGACAATGCCAAGAAGGGGAAGCTATTCTATGATCAATTGCGTAAGGTGCTGGTACAGAATGACCAATTGAAGCTACGCCAGGTTAGTGAAAAGCTAGTGGATGCCGCTATTGAGGGTGAACCCTGGGCAGTAAAGGAAATAATTGATAGGATGGATGGCAAACCAGTAGCCGTTCAGGAAATACAAGGCCCTGATGGAACACAACTGAAGGCTGGTTTTGTATTAACTTTTGAAGAACCTAATGGCAACAATTCAGGAAGCTAAAGCCAAGGCACGGTTCCCGGCAAAACTTAAATGCTTATTTGAACCGGCCAATGCCCGATACCGTGTTTTATACGGTGGCCGGGGTGGCAGTAAATCTTGGAACATTGCCAGGGCACTTTTGCTGAAGGGATGCGAAAACCAAATACGGGTACTATGCGCCCGTGAATTCCAAACCAGCATTAAAGATTCGGTCCATAAACTGTTATGCGATCAAATATTTGCCCTGGAAATAGAAGCCCATTATGAAATTACTGAACGCACCATTAGGGGCATAAACGGTACAGAATTCATATTTGTAGGCGTTAAAAACAATACAAACAACGTTAAATCCATTGAAGGTATTGATATTTGCTGGGTGGAAGAAGCCCAATCTGTAAGCCCTAATAGTTGGAACGTCCTGGTACCAACCATTCGTAAAGCCAATAGCGAAATATGGATTAGCTTTAACCCTGAACTGCCCACGGATGAAACCTGGAAGCGGTTTGTAATGCACCCACCGGAAAATTCAGTAATACAAAAGATTAATTGGAACGACAACCCCTGGTTCCCTGAAGTATTGGACCTAGAACGCCGTGCCCTTCAAGGAAGGGATGTAGAAGCATATAACAACGTATGGGAAGGAATTCCCCGGCAAACGGTAGATGGTGCCATATTTGCTAAAGAAGTCACTATGGCCGAATTAGAAGGCCGTATCTGTAACGTACCTTACGATGCAACTAAGGGCGTTCATGCCGTTTTTGATTTAGGCTGGGCAGACCAAACGGCCGTGTGGCTACTTCAATTTGTAGGTCAAGAAACCAGGCTATTACGTTATTTTGAAGATAGCCAGCAAACTATTAGTTATTACATGGCCAAGCTTCAATCGTTTGGCTACGTGTACGACACCATATGGCTACCGCATGATGCTAAAGCCAAATCCCTGGGTACTGGCAAATCTATTGAAGAAATTGTTAGGGCTACCGGCATGAAGGTACAAATCTTGGACCGGGTGCCAGTAAATGACAGTATCAATGCGGCCAGGACTATCTTTAACAAATGCTATTTTGATAGGCAAAATACTGAAGAAGGCTTACAATGCCTTAGACACTATCGGTATGACGTTGACCCTGATACGAAAATGTTTAGTGCCAAGCCACTACACGATGAATATTCGCACGGGGCCGATGCCTTCCGGTACATTGGTTTAATGATTAATGAACCTAGAAAAGCCCAGCCAAAAAGGGCTAATCAACGGACACAAGTAGGCTGGATGGGATAAATATGGCTGACAACTACGATGAAAAGAAATATTACGGTGACTTAGACGGCGATCCCCGGATTTCAGAAGCAATTGAATTCTTACGCCAGGCCGCCGAAGCTGATACTACTAACCGTCAAGAAGCTTTAGATGATGTAAAGTTTGCCGCTGGTGATCAATGGCCAGTAGAAATTCAAAATAGCCGTACTTTAGAAGCCAGGCCATGCCTAACCATCAATAAAGTTGATGCGTATGTAAGACAGATTTGTAACCAGCAACGCCAGCAACGCCCACGGATTAAGTGCCAGGGCATGAATAATCAAACCGATGCCAAGATGGCCCAAATGATTACTGGTATTTGCCGACACGTAGAAGTTAATTCCAATGCTGATCATGCATATGACACGGCGTTTGATTTTGCGGTACGTATGGGATGGGGTTATTGGCGTGTAACTACGGACTATGTACGCCCTGATTCGTTTGACCAGGAAATTTACATAAAACCAATTGATAACCCTTTTACCGTTTATTTTGATCCTAATTCAACTGCCCCGGATGGTTCCGATGCTGAAAAATGCCTTGTTACCGTGGTCATGGCTAAAGAAAACTTTAGAAAAATGTACCCGGATGCCGATGATGGCGGTAGCTTTTCTGCCCGTGGAACCGGTGATAGCAATAGCGAATGGGTAACAAAACACGATATACGCATTGCAGAATACTTTTATACCCGTATTGAAAGCACATACCTGGTACTGTTATCTGACGGCACAACTGCTTATGAAGATGAATTACCAAATAAAGAAACAATGGAATTGGCTGGTGTATTTGAAATAAGCCGCCGTAAAACATTTAGAAAATCCATTAAATGGTGCAAATTAACTGCCATGCAAGTGCTAGAAGAAGGCACCTGGGCCGGTAAATATATACCAATCGTGCCAACTTATGGCCAACAATGCGTAGTAGATAACAAGCGCAAGAAGTTTGGCCTGGTACGTATGGCTAAAGACCCCCAGCGGATGTATAACTTTTGGCAAACATCCATGACAGAATCCGTAGCCCTGGCACCCAAGGCTAAATGGATCATGGCAGAAGGCCAAGACGAAAACCACGAATCAGAATGGGCTAGTGCCAACAATACGTCTTTTTCTTATTTGCGTTACAAGCAAACAGACATTAACGGGGTGCCAGCACCACCCCCAATACGCCAAGCCCCGGAACAACCACCGGTAGCAATTATGGCGGCGGCACAATCAATTACTCAGGATTTGCAGTCAGTAGTAGGCATTTTTGACCCTAGCCAATTGCCACAAGGCATGATTAGCGGTAAGGCATTAAATGGTCAGCAAATGCAAACTGACATGACTAATTACCATTATTACGACAATTTGACCCGTTCAATTGCCCATACTGGCCGAATTATTCTTGATTTAATACCCAAGATTTATAGCCAGGAACGTGTAATGCGGATTATTGGGGATGATGGTAAACCCGAATTAACCACGGTAAACCAGCGCACAGGCGAAACGGATGAAAACGGCATTGAAAAGATACTGAATGACGTAACCGTTGGTGAATATGACGTAGTTATGGAAACTGGCCCTGGTTACAACACTAAACGCCAGGAAGCGGTTGATTCTATGATGTCATTATTGGCCGCTGATCCTAATTTAATGAACCAAGCCGGTGATTTAATCTTTAGAAACATGGATTTCCCTGGTGCAGACATTATTGCTGACCGCCTAGCCGCAGTTAATCCAATGGCCCAAATTGATGAAAAATCACCAATACCGCCACAAGTTCAAATGCAATTGGCCGCAAATCAGCAACAAATGCAAGCCATGCAAAAGCAGATTGAAGTTATGTCAATGGTTATGAAGTACCGCACCGATGTAGAAGCAGTACGTCAAACTGGTGAAGATCGCCGTGCCGTTATTGCCGCTGAAGTTAAGATGCGTGACCAAAATACCCGGTCATTGACAAGCCAAAACAAGACCGAAATTGAAGCTTTGATGAAGCTAATTCTTGGTCAAATGGATACGTCCAGGTTAGAAGCTGAAATTATGTCAAGAAATCAAGAACAGTACCAAATGATGAATAACGCCACCAATGCCATTGAAGATAATATGGCCGTAATGGCACCTAATCCTGAACAAATACAACAACAACAACGAATGGCGCAACAATCCCAACAAATGCCACAAGGACAACCGCCACAACAAATGATGTAGTTGCAAAACACTAGATATAGTATTAAGATTACTTAACAACACTACCTATGGTGTATTCATAGGGTTAATTCTTGGGATAATAACCATGTCAGAAGCACAAGTAGCAGAAGTTGCACCAGTTGTTGAGCAACCTAAACAAGCTGGTTCAATCGTAACAAGTGAAAATTTAGCGGAATTTAATGCTGATAAATTAGGTTTAGCTTCCGAAGAAAGCCCAACTGCGGCTACTGTTGAGGAAACTCCAGTAGAGCCAGCGGCCGATAAAGGACAGAGTGAACCAAAATTAGCTGATGATGAAGCGACCGGAACAGAAGAAAAGAAGCAAAACCCAAAGTTAGAAAAGCGGTTTTCTGAACTGACTAAGCAACGTAAAGAAGCTGAAGCCAGGGCAGAAGAAGCAGAAAGACGTTTGGCGGCAATTGAAGGCAAACAGGCACAACCGGCGCAAGCCCAACCTGAAAGCACTCAAAAGCCAACCCCTGACAATTACCGGGATGCGTTTGAATATGCAGAAGCATTATCGCAATGGTCAGCGGAACAAGCGTTATTAAAGCGTGAGCAAGAAGTTAAGCAAAAAGAGTTTGAAGTTCAGAAACAAAAGGTCATTCAGACCTGGCAACAGAAACTTGAAGCAACGATTGCTGAACTGCCTGATTACGAAGATATGGTGGCATCAAGTAATGTGAAGGTAAACGACACGGTACGTGATGCGATCCTTGAAAGTGATGTAGGGCCAAGAATCCTATATGAACTTGCAAGTGATGACGATATAGCTGAAAAGCTTTCTACCATGTCAACTGCTAGTGCTTTAAAACTGATTGGGAAACTGGAAGCTAAGTTTGAAAAAACTGAAGAACCGGTAAAAGCGGAAAAGAAAACTGTTGCGGCGAAGTCTAAAGCACCTGAACCTATTCGTCCTTTAAGGTCCACGGGTGGCGTAGCCGAAGTTAGTATGGATGGTAACGATATGTCATACCAGCAATGGAAAGCCGCACGACAGGCCGGGAAGATTAGATAAGGTTAAACCTAATTTAATTTTTAAGGAATTATCATGAGTAATAATTTATTAACCATTAGCAAGATCACCAACGAAGCGTTGATGGTCCTAGAAAACGAACTGACATTTACAGGCCAAGTTGACCGTAACTATGATGACCAGTTTGCCGTAGTTGGCGCAAAAATTGGTCAAACAGTCAATGTACGCCGTCCTGGCCGTTTTATCGGTGCAATTGGTCCTAACCTAGTAGTTGAAGATTTCAACGAAACTTCAGTACCAGTAACACTATCTACACAGTTCCAAGTGTCAACCCAGTTCACTACACAAGACCTAGCACTAAGCTTGGATATGTTTAGCGACCGTATTTTGAAGCCAGCAATTGCTACTGTTGCTAACAAAATGGACCGTGACGGCCTGGTAACTGCTAAAAACAATACCGCCAACATTGTTGGTACCGCTGGTACTGCCCCAACTGGTTTGATTACATACCTGACTGCGGCGGCTTACCTTGATTCGGAAGGCGCACCACGTGATGGCCGCCGTTCATGCACAATCGAGCCATTTACTTCTTCAACCATTGTTGATAGCTTAAAAGGTTTGTTTGTACCAACATCACAGATTTCTAGCCAATACACTAAGGGCTTGATGGGCCGTGATTCCGGCGGTATGAACTGGTATATGGACCAAAACGTTGTATCACAAACGTTTGGTTCTTATTCTTCCGCAACATTGTCATGCAACGTAACAACTGCAACTGGTTTCTTGACAAGTGGCTGGGCATATTCAAGCAATATCACCATCGGTGCGGCTTCTGCGGCGGCTACATTGAACCAAGGCGATACATTTACCATTGCTGGCGTATTTGCGGTTAACCCACAAAACCGTCAGTCTTATGGCAAATTGCGTAACTTTGTAGTTCAATCTACAACTGCAATTGGTTCCGGCGGTACTGCAACTGTTACCGTTGTTCCAGCCGTTATTACTGCTGGCCAGTTCCAAAACGTTAGCGTTACATCAAGCGGTTCACAGACTGTTACCCCATTCAACAATACTGGCGTAACTTCACCACAGAACATTTTGATGCACCGCAATGCGTTTACTTTAGCTTGTGCTGACTTAGAATTGCCTGAAGGCGTTCATTTTGCCGGCCGTGCTTCTGATAAAGAACTTGGTTTGTCAATCCGTGTGGTTCGTCAATACACCATTAATAACGATTCCATCCCAACACGTTTGGACGTTCTGTATGGCTGGGCACCTTTGTACCCTGAATTGGCTTGCCGTATTGCATCGTAATGAAATAGGGGGGATCAAACCCCCCATTTTTGAACATTAAATTTAAGGAATTAATATCATGGCAAATCCAGGCCCAGCAACAACCGTAACAAATCACCCCTCAAATCTAGCTAGTAATCAAGCTATTCGCCTATTAGCTTCTTACCAGGGCGTAAACGTTAACGCAACAGGCGATACCGTGTTACCAGTTATTAACACTAATTCGTATGGTGTATCAAACGTTATTTTTACAAACGCATCAGTTAGTTTGACAACTGCCGCCGCTGGCTTGTTTACTGCACCATCTGCTGGTGGTACAGGAATCGTAGCTAACGCCGCATTGTCAGCAATGACTGCTTCAACTGTTGTTAGCCAACGTACTGTTGCTTCAACTGCATTACAAACTGGTCAAAATCTATATTTAAACGTTGGTACCGCACAAGGTGCGGCCGCCACTATGGACGTTTATGTTTATGGTTACGACTTATCATTCCTACCTTAATAAGGACCAGGAAATAGTGAAGAAAGCCACCCCTAGAAAGGGTGGTTTTTTTCTTTTTTAAGCATATAATTAATTATCCTCACTTAAAGGAAACATCATGCCATCTACTACCCTTGCACGTGGAAATGCAATCAGCACTTTCTACATTCAACCATCTTTAACCCCAGCCGCAGTTGCCGCAAATATTACTGCCGCACAAACATTTACTGTTGCTGGATTAGAAACAACTGACCATGTATTGGTATCATGTGCCGCCGCACAAACCGCTGGTTTATTTATTGCTGATGCCCGTGTTTCAGCCGCTAATACATTAAGCGTTCAATTTGGTAATTTAACCGCTGGTTCTTTAACACCAACCGCCGGTGCTTACTACATTGATATAGTACGTTTTGAAGGTCCATTACCTACAACTGCGGTTTAATCATGAATCAATTAAACGCTATACGTCCAATTGGGCCTACAACTGGCATTACAGTTAGTAGTTCTTCATCTACTGCCGTCACTATTAGTGCTTCAGGCAACAACGAAATGGACTATTGTGCTTTTTTGAATACTGCTTCTACACCGGTGACAATTAACATTTTTCCGGTAGTAGGTGGCGTAGGTACTGCTAGTGCGGCCGTAGTGCCTACCGGTACCCCAACAAACACAGTAGTTTTAGGTATTGCTATGCAAGCACCAATGGTTATTGCCGTTCCACCAGTATTTTCAATTACTACTATTGGAACTTCCGGAACGCTATATGTAACGCCAGTAAGCTATTAGTCTTAAAGGAAAAGTATGACTAGCCCATCTAATTCTGACGTACAGAATTTATTACCAGTTCAAGCCTACTTCAATTTAGATGGGTCCTTTAATACTTTTATTGGCCAGGGCGTTCCGTTTTATGCAACGGCCAACCCTAGTCAATCCGGCCTTAACATTACAAACAGTACGATAAATAGTACGACTATTGGTGCTACAACGCCTTCAACTGGCGTATTTACAAATATTGCAACAACAACCGGCACAATTACTACTGCCGCAAGCGGTCCAACGGACATTGTTAACAAACAATATGTTGACTATTATGCCGCTGGATTAAGCTGGAAAGCCCCGGCACTTACTGCAACTTCTGCCAATATTACGTTGTCAGGCCTACAAACTATCAACGGCGTAACTGTTGTTGCTGGCGATACCGTATTAGTTAAAGACCAAACTAATGCCGCACAAAACGGCATTTATGTTGCTTCTGCTGGTGCTTGGACGTATTCTATAGGCGGCGATACCTGGAATGAATATATTAGTGCCATTATTTTTATTACATCCGGATCGTTAAATGGAACTGCATGGTTTTGCACGGCACAACCAGGTGGCACACTTGGCACAACTGCTATGAATTGGTCCAATTTCAGCGTAGCTTCAAGCTATACCGCTGGAACTGGATTAACACTTGTTGGCACCCAATTTAGTATTACCAATACTGCCGTAACTGCGGCCGCTTATGGTTCTGCAACGCAAGTAGGCACGTTTACAGTCAATGCCCAGGGACAACTTACCTTGGCTGGTAACACAACTATTACTCCCGCAGTAGGATCAATTACTGGACTTGGAACTGGCGTTGCAACTGCTTTGGCAGTTAATACTGGTTCCGCTGGGGCTTTTGTAGTTAATGGTGGTGCATTAGGTACCCCATCAAGTGGTACGTTAACAAATTGCACGTTTCCAACATTAAACCAAAATACAACTGGCTATGCGGCTAGTTTGGCTGGTGGTGCGGCTGGCTCATTGCCTTATCAATCTGCCCTTAATACAACTGTATTCTTGGCCGCTGGAAGTAATGGCCAAGTCCTAACATTGGCTTCAGGCGTTCCATCTTGGGCAACCCCAACAACCGGTACTGTAACGTCAGTAAGCGGTACAGGGACCGTTTCAGGGATTAGTTTAAGCGGCACAGTTACTTCAAGCGGAAGTCTTACATTGGGCGGTACATTAGATTTATCTTCACCCCCAGCTATTGGCGGTACAACTGCAAATACCATTCGTGGCACAACAATTACTGCAACTTCAAGTTTTGTAGGAACAAATTTTGATGCTTCAGGATCGGCCGGTGGGGCACTAAGGACTAATACTGGATCAAATTGCTTGCAATGGGGCGGTGGCGGCGGTGTAAATGTGACAGTAGATGGCTCTATTAATATGAATGGTGCTGGTGCGGCCATTCAAATAAGCCCAATAAGTGCTGGAACTGTAACCATTAATCCTAATGGCGCATCAACAATGAATAATGTTGCTATTGGTGGAACAACACCATTAGCTGGAACATTCACTACATTACGTTTTAATAGCACTCTTTCTTTGAATGGTTCGACCGGAACCGCTAATTATTTGCTTCAATCTAATGGCGCATCGGCACCAAGCTGGGTGGACCCAGCAACATTAACTGTTAGTGCGGCATCAACTGCCACAACCGCAACAACTGCTACAAACGCTACAAATACTGCAATTACTGACGATACAACTACTAACGCAACAATGTACCCAACATGGGTTACAACAACTACTGGTAACTTACCGCAAAAAACTTCTTCTACTAAATTAAGTTTTAATCCTTCAACTGGTGTTTTAAGTGCAACTAGCTTTACTGGATCGGCTACATTAACTACGCCAACTTTAGGTACACCAGCTTCAGGCAATTTAAACAATTGCACGGCAGACGGAACAAACAAAGTTGGTTATCGAAATATTCCACCAGTAGGAACAAAAACTGGTTCTTACACTTTGGCCGTGGGTGATGTTGGTGAATATGTTCAAGTGGGTTCAGGTGGATCAATTACGATTCCTGATGCAACCTTTGCTGAAGGCGATATTATTACAATTTTTAATAATACAACTGGCAACATTACAATTACTTGCTCGATTACAACTGCGTATATTGGTGGAACAAATACCGATAAAGCCACTATGACATTAGCTACAAGAGGGCTTGCAACCATTTTGTTTATTAGCGGAACAGTTTGCGTAGTTTCAGGGAATGTAACCTAATGAGTGGAATTCATGCAATGCTACTTGGTGGCGCATTAAAGCCTGATTTGGTGGTAAATTTTTTAGTCATTGCTGGTGGTGCATCAGGCGGTCAATGGCATGGTGGCGGCGGCGGTGCTGGTGGTTATCGTTGTTCAGTTTCAGGAGAATCATCCGGTGGCGGTGCTGGTGCAGAATCACCACAAACATTAGTAGCATCAACAAATTACACCGTTACAGTTGGTGGCGGTGGTTCATCAGTTACCGATGTTCCAGGAAATGCTGGTTCAAGTTCTACGTTTAATACTATTACCTCAACAGGCGGTGGTGGTGGTGGAAACTACATAGGAAACCCATCAAGCGGTGGATCAGGTGGCGGTGCTGGCGGTGGTGGCGGTGGCGGTTCTTCTACTGGTGCATCAGGAACTGGTAGCCAAGGATATGGTGGTGGTAATGGTGATGGTGGTTTAAATGGTGGCGGTGGTGGTGGTGCTGGCGCAGTTGGCTATGACTACAATGGTGGAGTAAATGGCGGTGGTGGTGCTGGTGTGTATTCTTCAATTACAGGATCATCTACCCCAAGAGCCGGTGGCGGTGGTGCTTCAAGGGAAAGCGGCACTACGGCCGGTGGTGTTGGTGGCGGTGGAAATGGTGGATCGCCAAGCACACCCCCAACATCCGCAACAGGAAATACAGGCGGTGGTGGTGGTGGTGGAAGAAGGGGATTGGAAGGACAATATAGCGGTGCCGGCGGTTCAGGAATTGTTATTTTGAAATATCCTGACGCATACACAATTTCCAATCCAGGCGGTGGCTTAACAATTTCATCAGAAACATCTTCTAGTGGTTTTAAATCTGTGCAGATTACTGGTGGCACAGGCAATGTGTCTTGGAGTTAATATGGCGCACTATGCTTTTTTAGACGAAAACAACATTGTTACCGAAGTAATTGTTGGCAAAAACGAAGGCGAAGATAACATTGATTGGGAAGCGCATTATGGCGCATTTCGGGGTCAAGTTTGCAAACGAACTTCTTACAATAGTTTTGGTGGAATTCATAAATTAGGCGGTATTGCTTTTCGTAAAAATTATGCTGGTATTGGGTTTACTTATGATGATCAAAAAGATGCATTTATTCCACCACAACCATATCCAAGTTGGTTATTGGATGAAGAAACTTTTTTATGGAATTCTCCAGTTTCATACCCAACGGACAATAAACAATATTTATGGGATGAAACAACAACTTCATGGGTGCAAATAAATGATTAATTATCAATGGACTATTTTAGAAACTTTTGGTAATGAAACCATTACTAAAGTTCGTTATTTAATGAAAGCAAAAGATGAACAAAATACTGTTGAAACTGAAGGAAACCATCAATTTACTGAAACATTGGTTTGTAAACCTTTATCAGAAATTAAAGAATCTGATTTAATTGGCTGGCTTGAATCTGATACTACCAAAGATGGTGTAAACCTTATAAAATTAAACCTAGAAAACCAATTAGAAGCCCTAAAAACCAGTAAAAAAATGGCTTTTCCTTGGGAAGCCGAAACTTTTACTATTGGATAAATTATGACAACGCCAATTGATATTATTAGCCGTTCACTTAAAGATATTGGCGCATTAGCGGCTGGGGAAGCCCCAACTTCAGATGCCGCAATTGATTGTTTAGATATGCTAAACGATATGATTGATCAATGGTCAAACGAAGATTTTATTGTTTTTAATACAACTGAAATTATTTCTAACGTGGTTCCAGGTCAAACCCAATACACAATTGGCCCCGATCCACAAACGCTAAACTTTATTGGTGCTAACTTTACAGGCACCTTTTCAGGCAAAGTTTTAACTGTTACTAACGTTACCCAAGGTGCAGTAGCAGTAGGCCAATATTTAAGCGGTCCTGGCATTACGTCCGGAACTAAAATTGTTCAATTTATAACTGGTGCTGGCGGCAATATTAATGAAGCTGGTACTTATCTATTAAACATTGCCCAAGGCACCCAAACACCAGTATTTACCGGTTCTATATCAGGGACAACCCTAACCGTAACGGCCGTAACGTCCGGAAACATTGGGATTGGTTCAGTTATTAGCGGCACAGGCGTTACTGGTGGAACAACCATTACGGGCCTTATTAGCGGTACCGGTGGCGTAGGCACTTATACCGTTAGCGCAAGCCAAACCGTATCTTCCACAACCATTACAGGCACTATTGTTGCTACAAATATTCAAGCTTATTATGAAAAACCACTAAGCATTGATTATGCTTACGTGCGTATCAATACAAGCCAAAGCGGTAGCCCGGTAATAAACGGTGGCATTGACTACCCAGTAGCCGTTATTAACTTGGTTAATTACAACTCTATTGGCCTTAAAACGTTAAGCGGTCCTTGGCCTAAAGCCCTTTATTTTAATCCTGGCGCAGATTCAGCTAATTTGTTTTATTGGCCTAACCCTAGCCAGGGTGAAATGCATATGTTTGCTAAAACAATATTTAGACGTTATGAAACCCTTTATGAAGATATTGTTCTTCCACAAGGTTATTTCATGTGTTTGCGCTGGTGCTTGGCAGAACGTTTACTTCCCATGTACGGAAAAACAGACCCAGCCATTTTAGGCATGATTACTACGTATGCCGCCCAAGCAAAATCCACGGTTAAACGTACCAATATGCAACCTATGCAAGTTTCACGTTATCAAGATGCTTTACTAATGAGCCGGGCCAAAGATGCTGGCTGGATTCTTACCGGCGGTTTTACTAATTAAGGTCAAGATATGCCTGATTTTGGATTTGTTGGCCCATCGTATGAAGCCCCTTCCATCTACCAAGATGCCCAGGAATGTATTAACTTTCGCCCTGAAATTGACCCATTAAAACAACCTGGTCAAAACGGGGTAATTGCGTTATATCCAACCCCAGGATTAACTATTAAGGCAGTTCTTGCTAATACTGGCGAAGTACGTGGTTTAAGAACCGTTTCGGGCGGCGATTACATGGTGGCAGTTTGTGGGCAAAACGTTTATGTTATTGATTCTACATTTAATCCAGTTAATATTGGTGCCCTAAATACCAGTTCAGGAATTGTAGGAATTACTGATAATGGTTTAAACGTCTATATTGTAGATGGCAGTAACCGCTATACATGGCGAATTGCAAACCCAAATAATGCTGAATTTGTTGGTTCTATTTCAGGCACAACATTGACCGTTACGTTGATGAAAAGCGGAACTATTGCCGTTAGTCAACAAGTTCTTTGTGATGGAATATTGCCTGGAACCGTTATTACTGCATTGGGCACGGGCACGGGCGGTGTTGGAACTTATACAATAAATCGTACACAAACCATAGCTTCTAGGGATATTAATACTGCGGCAGTTGGTGCAGTTGTTACTGGAAGTATTTCGGGCACGGTTTTAACTGTTACTGCGGTTACTAGCGGAATTTTGTACCCTGGCCAAACTATTCAAGGCACCGGCGTTACTGCTGGAACGATTATTACGGCCCTTGGCGGTTCTGCGGCATTGTCATTTAGCATAACTGCGGCCGGCACCGGATATGCCGTTGGTGACACTATTACGGTTACTGGCGGCATATACAGTCAGCAAGCTACATACACAGTAGCAACCATAGGCGGTAGTGGTGCGGTTACTGGCCTTACAACTGTAAATAATGGCGTTTATACAGTAGTGCCAGGAACCCCAGCAAATACAACAACTAGCGGTAACGGTACAGGGTTAACCCTTACATTAACATTTGGTACTGGTACTGGCAATACAGGAACCTATGTTGTTAGTGCTTCACAAACCGTTAGTTCTACAACCTTGTATGCACTAAATTTTAGCGTTTTACCTACTAATGATGGTCCATTTGAAGGTGCAGATGTAGTTGATGTTGTTGATAATTACTTTGTTTATAACCGTCCTGGCACCCAACAATTTGGTTCATCAAACCCTTTATCGCCTATTTCTTCAGCATTAGCATTTAGTTCAAAAGATGGCGCACCGGATGATTTGGTTTCACTTATTATTGATCACCGTGAACTTTATTTGCTTGGCGAAGTTTCCAGCGAAGTTTGGGTAGATAGCGGATTATTTCCTTTTGCTTTTCAACGTATTCCTGGAACATCCACCCAGCACGGAATAGCGGCTAAGTTTTCCATAGCTAGAGTAGGAAATTCGTTTGCTTATGTTAGCCGCAATATTCGTGGCCAAGCCCAAATTATGATGATGAACGGGTACGTACCAACCCGTATATCAACCCATGCCGTAGAACAAACATTAACTGATCAATTTGTTAGCGATGCTAGGGCCTGGACGTACCAATTAGAAGGCCATGAAGTTTACGTTGTAAGCTTTCCAACCCTTGATTTAACCTGGGCTTATGATATTTCCACCGGAATGTGGCATAAATGGCTTTGGGTAGATACAAATAACGTATTTCATCGGCACCGGGGTAATTGCCATGCTAGTTTCCAAGGGTATAACCTTGTTGGTGATTGGGAAAACGGTAGTGTGTACCAATTGGATGCTTTAAATTACACCGATAATGGTACTGAAATTCGTAGGGTTCGCCGGGCACCCCATTTAATTAGTGACTATCAACGCCAATATTTCCATGAATTACAAGTTCATTTTCAACCCGGCGTGGGTTTGCCTAATGGTTCCGCACCCCAGGCTATGCTACGCTGGTCAGATGATGGCGGTTCTACTTGGTCCAATGAACATTGGTCAAGCATTGGCGTACAAGGCGCATACCAAAACCGTGCAATTTGGCGTAGATTAGGTCAAGCACGGGATAGAATATTTGAAGTAGTAGTAACTGATCCAGTTAAAGCGGTAATTACTGCGGCCAACTTAAAAGCGGATGCTGGGGTTAACTAATGGCTAATTCTTCAGGAAATCAAGGTGGAATTTGGACTAATACCCAAAATAACCCTTATCCACAATCCCCTTTATTGGATGAACAAACCAAACGTCCAACTAGGGCGTGGCAACAATTTTTTCTTGGAATACTAAACTTTACTTCAGCACCGGCCGCAACAACCGGCCAATCCGGGGTAACTTTGCCAGCAAATCCAGTAGGTTTTATTAATATTACGGTTAATGGCCAACCCTATAAAGTGCCTTATTACAATCCATGAACCTGGTTTACGTTAAACCTTTTAACCAATTAGCGGTAAAAACGCAAATAGTAAATTTGCAAAATGAACTATTAAAAATGCCACAAGCTGACATAGTTACTGAACATACGTTTTTGCCAGGGATTTATGAACGCAAAATTACCGTGCCCCCTTGGACCGTATTAACTGGTGCAGAACATAAAACCGGGTACAAAATACGGCTAGAAAAAGGCACTATTGCCGTAAATGTTGAAGATTCAGTCAAAGTATTGACTGCCCCAATGGAATTTGATGCAAAAGCCGGGGCGCAACGTGTGGGCCGGGTATTTGATGAAGAAGTAGTTTGGGTAGATGTTTATGAAAATCCGGACAATTGCCAAGATATAGAAGTGCTTGAAGAACGTTTATATATTGTGCCGGAGTGCGGTTTAGGCGAAAATAGAGTGTCATTACAAATTAAAAATGCAAAAGCAGATAAGCTTTTGTTAGATCAAACATTGGAAGGGGAATTGCTATGTCAGGATGGGTAGCCGGTGCCGTAGTAGTTGGGTCAGTAGCTTCTAGCTATATGCAATCAAAAGCCGCTGGTAAAGCCGCTGATCAATATGGGCAACAAGCAGAACGTGGTTTGCAATACAACCAAGCAATGTTTGACAAAATTAATGAACAAAATGCCCCTTATCGTGCTACTGGCGAAAGAGGGGCAACTTTATACAATCAATTAGCTGATACCGGTTATTTGACTGCCCAGCCATCTATGGATGATATGACCAGGTTAATGCCAAATTATCAATTTAATTTGCAACAAGGTTTAGGTCAATTAAATTCACAAATAAACGCCGGTGGTGGTTTGGTTAGTGGAAATGCTATACAAGGTGCCCAACAATTTGCCCAAGGATATGCTGGTAATGCTTTAACTGATGCTTTTAATCAATTTCAAGCTAACCGTACAAATGTGGTTAGTAACGTAAATGCTTTAACAGGCGTAGGTCAAAACGCTAATGCAACAACGGCAACTGCCGCTAGTGGTGCTACTGCCAATGCTTCTAATTTGCTTTCTAGTATTGGTAATGCACAAGCCGCTGGAACAATGGGTGCGGCAAATGCTTATGCAAGCGGCCTTAACAATATTAGTAACTATGCAATGCTTTACGGTATGCGTAGTAGGGCTTAATTTTTTAAAAGTTTAGGTGACAATATGGCTGGATTTACCGCAGATTTAAACCCAAAAGGCAACACTATGTCACTTGCTGACTTAATGAAAGCTGGTGCTTATGGTGCGGAAATGGACGTTCTTAACCGTCAAGCCGCAGTTGCACGGGAAAAAGAAAAGGAAATGCCAATAATTAAAAACTTTATGGCTGATCCCACAAATAAGCTTTCTGACGGTTCTTTTGATTTAAAACAAATGCCAGCATTGATTTCAATTGCACCGTTAACCGGCCCTGATTATGCTGACAAAATTATTGGATTAACTAAAAATAATATTGAAACAAACAAAGCTTTAAATTCGCTTTCCGAAGAAAACCGTAAACCTTTTGCTTCTATTTATGGCAATTACGGCCAATTAGCGGCCAATGGCCAAGTAGTTACAAACACAGAAATTATTGGATCGTTACAAAGATTAAAAGAATTTTATCCACAATTATCCCAAGCGGCAGATGGTCAAATTAAAAGTTGGCAAGCTAGACCTGAAAATACACCAATTGATCCACAAGTGTTGATGAAATCACGAAATGAAACATTAACGCCAACCCAATTAATTGATCAATTTTCACCTAAAGCTGGCACAACAACCATTGGAAATCAAATTGTTGGTACGGTTACACAACCTTCTGTTGCTGGTGAACAACCTAAAGTTTCTACTGCCCCATTGGGCGGCGGTCAAGGTACTGTTACGCCTACTGGTAGTGCAACAACTGAACCTGGTGGCAGAACATTACCTAAGATAATTCAAGAAGATACTTCTATGAGTTATACCGGACCAGCTAATCCGTTAAACCTAAATAAATTTCAAGAAGAAGCTTATTCAAAAGGTAAAACAAATGTTACAGAAGCTAATATGGCCGTTAAAACCATTAAAGATTTAGCTTTAAGCGTAGATAAAGTTGAACAATATTTAACCAGCGCAAGCGGTTCTAAAGCTTTTCAAATGATTCGCCAAGGAACAAAATGGGTATTTGGTGATGCTGAGTTGGATTCATTGGTTAAAAATATTGCCCAGGTCCAAGCTAGAAACGCCCAGGTAATGGGATTGGATAAAACCGATTCTTCCCGTGAATTAAATGCCAAACTTTCCGGTAGTGAAAACATTGATGAAAAAGCCCTTGCTGGCGTTATGCAACAAGTTAAAGCTGAAACTAAAGCGGCAGAACTTTATACCCAAGGCCTTAATAAATTTATAGAAAAACGTGGTGACGTTAACGGTTACATTCAACAACAAAAATTCCAAAACAAGTGGGCAGAACATTACGATCCACGTATTTTCCAAATTGATAACATTGCCGAATCTAAATTGCCTGAATCTGAAAAACAAGCAAGAATTGATCAAATTACAGGCAGAATGACCGAAGCACAATTTAAAAAATTAAGACAAGATTCTGTAATTTTGCATCGTTTAGCTAAAGGTCAATATCAATAATGGCTAATACAACTTTTGATGAAGAATTAGACCTAGTTCCTGGGTTTAAATATTTAAAAAATAAACTTGTTACTGTTAGCCCAGCACCGGCTGAATTTAACAATGCAAAACCTATTGAAACACCAAAAGTTGATTTAGAAGGGCTTGATCCAGCCCTTAAAGAACGTATTAATATTGCCGCCCGTGATTGGATTGCTAATAAAGAATTAAATCCAAAAGGTGAACCGTTACCAATTACTAGCGGATTTCGTGATACATCTAAACAATCCCAGTTGTTTTCTAACAGGGCATCAAATCCTAATCTAGTTGCGCCCCCAGGTTATAGCAGTCACGAAAAAGGCATGGGCATTGATATTTTGCCTACCGTTCCTGATTCTTTTTTGGCTAACTATGGTTTGTACCGGCCGCATGGCGCAAAAGACCCCGTACACGTAGAAATTAATCCTAAAGCTAATTTTCAACCATCAATGGATTTAATTGATGATGATGGTTTAGGCATACCAGGTTTTAAATATACAAGCCGCCAAGGCGTTTATACGCCATCTACTAGGGAAGCGGTTAGTGATCAATTTAGTAACGTTAGAAAACAATTAACCAGTTCTAATTACTACACAAATACATTGCCTAAACAAGCCGCCGCATTAGGTGATGTGCTTTATGGTTCAATACCGGCCGCAGTTAAATTTATAGGTGAACCGTTTGCCAAACTTATTGACAAAGTTGGCGATACAAAAATAGCAACTGAAACATTAGATAAAGTAACCCAATTTGCTGACCGTCCTATTGGTAAAGCTTTTGGCATTACTAATGATCCAGCGTATAACGCAGAAGCCGCTAATCGTTTTATGGATTATGTTGGCAAAAACATGGATAAAGGCGCAGATTACATTGCTAAAGAAACAGGCATGAATAAATCTGATGTAGCCTGGTTTATGAACGCCGCCACAATAGGTGCCGGTGCATTAGCTTATAAAGGCGGTAAAAAAGCTATTGAAACTGGTCAAGAAGTATTGCCTAAAGCTAAAGAACAACTTCAAACCCAATTTGAAACTGTTAAAGGCAAAGTTCAACAAAAATTCCCAAGCTTAAAAGGGGAAGAAAACCCCAATTTGCGTAGCGTAGGGGCCGCTGAATTAAGTGCTGGTAAGTTGCGCCAGGCTAAAGCCCAAGAACTGCTTGTGCCAATGGATTTGCCACGTGACATTGTTACTCGTAATTTTGCAGATATTAATTGGGCACGTGAAAAAGCTAAAGATGCAATTACTGGCGAACCATTGCGCCAAAATTATTCCAAGCTTAATAAACAACTTATTGATAACCTTGATGCTGAAATCTACCAAACTGGTGCCCAAAAAACAGGCGTTGATCGTGGCGATCTTGGGCAAGATTTAGCAAACGTTGTTGGTACATATAAAAAAGACCGTTATCAAGCCGTTAAAGATGCTTACACCGCCGCTGATAATGCCGGTGAAACGTTGCAATTAGTGCCATACAAGCCGGTGCTTGATTACATTGAAAACATTAAAACTAAACGTCCTACCCAATACGATCAAAACCCTATTTTAAAAATGGTAGAAGAAGATTTAAAAGCAAACGATCCAAAAAATGCTACTGGCGCAGTAAATTTACGTCAATTAGAAGATATTCGTGCATTAATTAATGCTGAAACTGAATTTGGAACTTCTAATGGATTTCACGGCAGTAAAATTCGTGATCAAATTGATAACATTACTAAAGATGCTGGCGGCAGTTTGTATAAGGAAGCCCGTGCCCTTAATAGCCGTTACATGAAAGAATTTGAAGAAAATCCAGCAATTAGGGATATTACGGCAACTAAAAAAGGCACTACTGAACGCAAAGTAGCTATTGAAACATTGGTAGAAGATTCAATGCTTAAAGGCCCACGTTCTAGGGTAGAAGAATTATTTAAAACGCTAGACAATGCCGGACCTGAAGGCCAGGCCATGATTAATGAATTGCGTGGTGTAGTGGCAGAACAAATTAAAAATGAATCAATTAAAAGCGTAAGCCGGGATATTAATGGCAATCCTATTGTTACCCCAACTGGACTAAACAATATAATTACTAAGCTTGATAAATCAGGAAAGCTTGACCTTATATTTGGTAAAAAAGGTGCAGAACGTTATCGCACCCTTAATGATGTAGCAATTGACGTTAAAACCGTGCCTGAAGGTTCTGTTAACTATTCCGGTACTGCGGCTAATCTTAAAAACATGGCCGCACAAATAACAACTGATTTAGCAACTTCTGCATTAACTGGAGTTCCAGCCCCAATTACAACTGTTGGAACAATGCTTTACAAAAATCAACAAAACAAAAAAGAATTAAACAAAATTAACGAATTTATTAATTATGGTAAGGAACAAAAATAATGCCATCGGTACTTTTATCCCCAGTTGGCAATGGCCAACAATTTTTTGACAATAACGGAATTCCAAATGCCGGTGGATTAATTTATACCTACCAGGCTGGATCAAGTACCTTATTGACTACTTATACAACTGTAAACGGCACTATTGCTAATACAAACCCTATTGTTTTAGATGCCTATGGCCGTACCCCAAGTGAAATTTGGATGCAAACCGGTTATAGCTATAAGTTTATTATTCAAACCGCTGATGCAGTTACATTGCAAACATTAGATAATTTGTACCCTATTTTGCAATCTGCCCCAACCGTATCAAGTGCTTTTGTTGCTGGCATGATTATTATTTGGTCCGGAAGTTTAGGTTCTGTTCCAGCCGGATGGGTGCTTTGTGATGGTAATAATTCAACTCCTGATTTACGTAATCGTTTTGTAGTTGCCGCCGGTTCAACTTATGCAGTAGGTGCAGTTGGTGGTTCTGCTGATGCAATTACGGTAACGCATACTCATACTGCTACTGTTACAGACCCAGGCCACAATCATCTTAGCGGATCAAATGGTGGTGATACATCTGCAACTTGGAATCCATTTGGATTTGATGCTGGTCAAAGATGGGATGGGGCTGGCCCAGCATCGGGTGCTATTGGATCATCACATAATTCAAATACCAAAACAACTGGAATTAGTGTTGCAAATGCCAATGCCGGAACAAGCGGAACTAATGCTAATTTGCCACCGTACTACGCATTAGCGTACATCATGAAAACATAATGGAAATTACTATGTTTGAAATTGACCCAGTTAAATATGGGGTTCTATGGCAAAAAGTAGAATCTTATGAATCTAAATTTGATGATATGTCAAAAAAAATGGATAAGATGGAAGCCAATATTGAAAAACTTCTTGATAACCAGGCCCAACAAAAAGGGGCTAGTTGGTTAGCAATTGGCATATTGACTGCATTAAGTACCTTGGGCGGCTGGGCGGTTCATTGGTTCACAAGCAAATAGGACGGTAAAAGAAAGTGAACCGCAATGTCAGACCCGTTTGGATTAACAGAAGGAGTAAAAACTCTTTCCGGTAGCATTGATGCAAGCCGGGAAGCGTCTAAAGGTTTATCCAAAAGTATTGAAGGAATTCAGCAAGACGGTTTAGAAGTAGCCCAGCAACAAGCAAAAGAACGCATACGGGCAAGACGGGAAGCAGAATTTAAGAAAGAACGGGCTTTAATAAAAGCCTTGGAAGAATGGAAGCGCAAAAAACAAATATCAGACGAAGAAGCCGATTTAAAGATTAAGTTTGTAAAGCAGTACGGTGCAAAAGAATGGGATGCGTTGCTTAGAATTAAGCTGGACATTGAAAACATGGAACGCAAGAACAACGAAGAATTTCAGCACGATTTAAAAGCAGTACGAAGGGTGCAGTTTTATTGTTTTGTTGCCGCACTTTTTGTAACTTTATGGTTAAAGTTTATTTTGGGGGCGTTTTAAATGAATATGCAAGATTTATTAAAAGCAATTATTCCTATTCTTGTTGCTTGTATAGCTTGGTTACTTGGCCAAGTATCTTCATTTCAAACCCGTTTAACGCAGATTGAAGGCAAAATGCCAGCGTTGATTACTAGCGAAGGTATTCCAACAGATAGCCCAATATCAGCAGAAAAACGGGCTAAGATGCGTGAAGAACTTTACAAAGAAATACACGAACTTCATGTACGGGTTAAGTTAATAGAAGAAAGAACCAAAAAATAATGGACACTTTATTAGGACTTCTTAAAGGTGTTGCACCTATTCTTGCAACTGCGGTAGCTGGCCCGGCTGGTGGTGCGGCAATAGGATGGTTAGCCAACAAACTAGGCGTAGATGATGCCACCGTAGAAGGCGTTACCCAAGCCCTTACCGGCAACCCGGAACTTACTTTAAAGCTTAAAGAATTAGATTTAGAGTATGCCAAATTAGAAGTTGCTGACCGTGATTCTGCCCGCCAGGCGTATGCCGCAGTAGCTACTTCAGCAAATGCAACTAAGTTGGATAAGATGGTTGTTCCAATTCTTGCTTTGGGCGTAGTTGGTTTAGCTTTTATATTAATTGGGGTATTGATGTTTGTAGATACCCCTGACGATCAACAACAATTGGTTATTTTTGCGCTTGGGTTTATAACGTCAGCGGCGGGGCAAGTTCTTTCTTTTTATTTTGGTTCTAGTCAAGGCAGTAAAAATAAAACAGAAGAAATGAAGGGAATGATCAAAAAATGACACTTGATCAATTACAAACTTTAGGCTTGGGTGAACAATGGCTGGACCCATTAAATGAAACGTTTGATAAATACCAAATTAATACACCACAACGCCAGGCGTGTTTCTTGGGGCAAACCCTTCATGAATCCGGTAGCTTTAAATTTACTAAAGAAAACTTGAATTATTCAGCTAAAGCTTTAATGGCAACCTGGCCAAGCCGGTTTCCTGATCTTGATACCGCAACGCAATATGAACGCCAGCCGGAAAAGATAGCTAATAAAGTGTATTCCGGGCGCATGGGCAATACTGAAGATGGTGATGGTGCAAAATACATAGGCCGTGGATTAATCCAATGTACTGGTAAAGAGAACTATACGCATTGTGGTGAAGCTTTGGGTATAGATTTGATAGGTAGCCCTCATCTTTTAGAAGAACCCCGTTACGCCGCTTTATCGGCTGGCTGGTTTTGGAACAAAAAAGGGTTAAATGCTTTGGCTGATGAAGGTACTAGCAATTCTTTTGAAATAATGACTAAACGTATTAACGGTGGATTGCTGGGGCTTGATGACCGGAAATCTAAGATGATTGAAGTTCTTAAAGCACTAGGGGCACAAAATGGCTGATAAATTTTATAAAGAAACAAAAGCGCACGAAAAACGGGAAGAAAAAGACCAAATTACATTACGTAATACTGTTTATAGCTTAAAAAAAGAACTTAAAAAGCATGAAAGTGAGCCTATGAACAAGGCCCACCCATCTAAAAAATAATTACTTAATTCTAGCTACTTTGGCCCGGCGCAATACTTGTTCGTATTGTTCCTTGGCCTGGTCATCTAGTTTGCGTAATGGCAGATTTTGCCAATAAGACCATTTATCTTTGTATTCTTGAAGTTCTGAAGGCGGTACCCAGCCGGCTAAACGCCATCGAATGGTTATATCGGTGCCGCTAATGGTCCAAATATGTTCATTCATTTTTTCCCCTTAATATCTATGTTTAGGCATACACGTTACTTCTACTGGAATGTCAGCGGTAAAGCCGTTAATCTGACGTTTAGTAGTAATTACATGGGCACGTAGGCCAGCACCTTCACATTCAGTAACCCCATTAATAACTTCATTCCGGGTTAATGCGGCTACTTGTTTATCTAATATTAACTGTTGGGAAGGGGCTTGGCTATACACGGTGCCGGAAGTGCTATTGCAACCCGTTAAAAATAGAATTGCCAGGACAAATCCAACCATCAATACGCCAACACCAATTTCATTGGCTAAATGCTTCCAGCGTTTAATACGGGCTTGTTTAGCTTCCCAGGCCAATAGATTGTTGTAGGCTTCCCGATCCCCCCAACCCTTATCCACCATACGTTGTAGGTTTTCTTGTTTGGCTTGATATGCCCAATATGCCTGGGCTTGTTTTTCTTCATGGTCCATGTCAATTCCTTTATTTATCACCGCAACATTGCGGTATTTGTTAATTTACTAAAGTTTTCTTTAGTTGTAAAGCGCAATTGTGCAACTAAACAACGTAAGGCGTGAATTTGGCAACTGCGGCTAATTGGGTGGAAACTGGAAAAAACCCCAAATTGTTGCATCCTTCAACGTCCAGTTAACCGCCCTTTAATTTATCTACAAATAGTTACCCATTGGCAACCACCGCCGCCGCAAACGTATTGTTGCCAGCAATTGGCTTGTTGGGCTACGGCAAAACCAACTACAAAGAATGTTGCAAATGCTAATAGTGCTTTTTTCATAATGGTTCCTTTACTTGTGATTGTTTTTTAACTGCCAAAATTCCAACAACTTTGTAAACATAAGCCAGTAACGGTTCAAGTCATTGGCTTCATGTTCTACAACTTTTACCCCGGTAAACTGGGTAACGCCATTGACCATTTTGTAACCAACAAATACGTTGGCACAACGGGCTTTAGGCATATTAAACCCTTGGCGGTAAGCCGCTAATTGCATCCCGTGTTCCGGATAAATTTCTGCTTTAGAAATATCTTCTGTTTCTTTGGTTTTAATGTCAATACAAACACCATCAAAATCATGCCTGGATTTGGCTATTAAATCGGCCTTGCCGCCGTAACCAAGAGTATGGGCAAAGGATTGTTCAGACAATAGCAAAAGCGGCCCAAAATGCGTTTTAATGGCTTCTTCAACTGGCCGGCATATTGGCATTGATTCCGGTATTAAAGCCCCTTCAAAAAACGCTTGAATAATGGCATGAATGGCCGTACCACGGTCAGCCGCTATTTTGGCGGTTTGTTTGGAATCCATCATTACCCGGTCTAGCCAATCTTTTTCCGGTTCGCCTGGTTCCCTGGGAAGGGTTAAAGCGGCTAATAGGACGTTTTGTTGTTTCCATGAATCAAGGCCTGGTTTCGCCGCAACCGCAAGCACTCCTGAAACGCTAACGCAAAGGTCAAGTGATCTTGCATCCCGTAACGTTGTTGCTCGTTGTTGGCCGTTTTTTCCGATAACACTATACTCTGGGTTTCCTTGACGATCATACCAATGCCCACTTTCCGATTGACGTTCTTTAATTATCATTGTTTTGGTTTTCTTCCACGTTTTGGCGTTTCAACAAATTCTTCTTGGACCGGTGTAATTACAACAACTTTGCTTTCATATTCACCGCACCAATCATGCTGGCTTTTGTTGGCCGTTTGTGGGTAACGTTTGCATACGCCGTATGTGTCATTGGTTTGACCGGCATACCATTTACAGTCAATACATTTCATTTATTCACCTAATGTTTGTAAGATTAATTTTCTATCTTTTGGGTCCTTAACCAGGCAAGCCGCTTCAGTAACTAAAGCCCTGGTGAACTTGGATAAAGCTTCATAACTGAAACCAATGATTTCAGTTTCTTCATCGTGGCCTATATCTTGATGTGTTTTCAAAGTGTAGTGATCACAAACTATAAACTTAACCATTGGCTTCATATTGCCCCCTAGAATGGAATATCGTCATCAATCAATTCTGACGGTGCAGAACTGATTATTGGCGCATTAGGTTCAAACGTATTGCGGTATTCCGCAGACTTCTTAATAACGCCTTGCATACCTTCTGAAAGCTTGTTGAACTTATCTTGATCAAACGGATCAAGAGTAAAAATCATTAATTCATTTACGCCTTTAGGTTCGCCAAGTTTTTTCAATGCTGATGGCACCTGGCTAATCCCGGCAATGTTGGCGTATTCTTTACCGTCATAGGTGGAATGGGTAACTGAAACCATGCAATATTTGCCTAACAATACTTCCAGGTTAAAACCGTCCAGTTCTTCCTGGGTAAATGCTTTTCCTCGCCAGGCTTCTAAATCCTTACGTAGCGTGGCTTTTTCGTCCAGGGATAGCGTGTAGCGTTTAGATACGATTAGCGGTTTACTTTCTGCGGTTTGTAGCGGCTGGCCATCGTTATCTTCACCATGCAATTCAAACATGGCAATGATTTTGCGTTGCATTTTGCGTTTACCCATCCATTCGGTAGTTTGCGTACCGATGTCAATTATTCTATATAGACGGGCAAGGAAACTGCCGGCTGGGGGTAATTTAAAGTCACTACCGGAACTGGTTTGTTTTGCAATTATCATTTTCTCACTTTCCAAAAATTTGACCGAAGTCATTGATCACGTCACGTAA
>Ga0181344_1000104_pt1 | contig 34892 bp, 22 predicted proteins | sample Su13VDMLBDD_FD_130098 | JGI IMG/M metagenome (GOLD analysis project Ga0181344, IMG submission 130098) | Freshwater viral communities from Lake Michigan, USA - Su13.VD.MLB.D.D | ecosystem: Environmental > Aquatic > Freshwater > Lake | place: USA: Michigan | collected 2013-07-15
AAAACGTAGCCTAGTTGTACAAACTGGTATGGGTGGTATGCGTATGGTAAATGAAGCTATCAAACGTGAAGCTATCTCTTCTGGTCTTTTGATTCAGGCTGCTGATATTGGTGCAATCACTGGTAAAGGAATGGACTTGAACTTTGGATTTGCTTATACATCTTACGTTATCCCATTCTTGGCTAATGTTAAGTTTGTATTGAACCCAGCATTTGACAATGTTCATACAAATGATATTGAGAACCCAATCATTGATGGTTTCCCATTATCATCTTATTCATTCATTATCTTTGATATCACTGATAACACAAATGATAACATCTACTTATTGAAATTATCTTGGGATAATCAATTGAAGTGGTGGTATCAAAATGGTACAATGGACTACATGGGACGTACTCAAGGGTTCCAGTCTTCTGGCCAATTCAATGGCTACCGTGTAATGATGTCTCAAACAATGCCAGCTATCTGGGTTAAGGATCCAACTAAAGTCCTTAAGATTGTTATGAGAAACCCAATTACAGGTGGATCATTCTAATATATAGATCAAGTAAAATGGGAGGGGGAAACTCCTCCCTTTTATTATTTTAACCAACAAATATAAAAACCAACAAACAATGGAAAATTTCACAATGGTTCAAACTTCAGAGAACAAGAGAACCAGTATTTCAATCAAACCTTATTTTGACAATTCAGTTTCTAACATGGGATTAGAAGCATATGGATTATCACTATTTGACGGAGTAACTCATACTGAACAATTAGCATGTATAGAGAAAAACGGAGTTGTACAATATCTTACAGGATTAAATGAGTTTTCTCCTGAAGTAAGATTGATGAAGAATCCTGAAGAAAGAGATGCTAAAATAAAAGAGATTAGAGTAGCAATTGCAGAGTTAGAAAAAGAATTAGCTGCAAATGTACTTGATATAGAGGATGTTCATTTCTGGAATAATGTGAAATTACTAAAACCAGATAACGCAGACTTTTGGAATAAGATTACATTAGCATGCGGTAATGAACCAGTATATCTTGATCCTAAAGATCCATTTGATAGAATCAAACTTTATGCAATTGAAGCAGGTGGTTTTTCAATTGTAGCTAGAAGTTATGATGAAGCAAGATCAAAAGCTACTCCTCCTAAATTTTATTTGGATAAAGCACAACAAACTGCAAGTACAAGAACAGAGTATAAGAAACTTAAAAACAAAGCTCTTTCTGAACTTCAAAAATTATTTGAGAAAAACAGCACTAAGCTATTCTACATTGCTAAAGCTGTAGACGTAGCTAGTGTACAGTATAAGAAACATACCCCAAATGATGTTATCTATGATAATATGGATAGACATATCAATGGAGAAGGTACAGAAGGAAATAGAGAAAGAGCTGCTCAAGGATTCCTGGATGCTGCAAATATGGATATGGAGACATTAAAAATTAAAGCAATTGTTAAAGATTCCGTATTTTTTAAGTATATTATTAATAAGACTGATGGACATATACACCATGTGAAATCCGGAAGTACTATGGGCAGAAATGTATCCGAAGTTATTGAATTCTTAAAGAACCCTTTAAATGAGGATATTCTTAAAGATTTGAATAATAGGGTAGAGAAAATTTGGAACTCTTAATTATATATATACAATGAAAACTAAAATGAAAAAATACCAATATGGTGGAGTCAGTGAAAGTGGCTATGATAAAAAAGCTGGTAGAGTTGGTCAAATTCTAGGTGGCGTAGGTGCTGCAGCAATTGGAACTGTAGGAGCTATTGCTAACAAACGTAGAACTAAAAAACTCAAAGCTGAAGAAGAAGCTGCTAAAAAGGCTGCTGAGAAAAAATCTAAATCTTCTACTAGTGAGGAGATGAAGAGAGGTGGTACCATGAAAAAAATGCAGAAAGGTGGTTCAATGAAAAAGCCATTACGCAAAGCTCAAAAAGGTATCAACACAGCTGGTCAAGCATATATGAAATATGTACCTGGTGCAACAGCAAGTGATACTTTAGGAAAAGATGATACAAGATTCAGATATCCTGGTTATGCTGAAGATACAAGAAAGATGGATGCAAAAAACCGAATGCTTAATATGACATACGGTGAAGATGTACCAGCTGCTGCAGGAGAAAGAGCAATTCAATCTCCTAAAGATGTTAAAGCATATGCACAATCTCTTCAGAAAGAATTTAAAGGAATGAAAAAAGGAGGTGCTATGAAAACAAAAATGAAAACTGGTGGCATGGTTAACTCTAATGCTAAAGTTTCTGCAGTTAAAGTAGCAGGATCTAAAGGTGTTAAATCAGGAGTTAATGCTAAAGCATCTGCACAAAAAGTAGCTAAAGGTAGAGTTGGTGGAACAAGTGCTGCCCCTAAAACTGCAACACCTAAAGCTAGATATGGTATGACAACAAAACCTACTATGAAAAGAGGTGGGTCAATGAAGAAAAAATAAGATGCCTAAAGACTCTTGTTATCATAGTGTAAAAGCACGGTATGCTGTGTTCCCTTCTGCTAGAGCTTCTCAAGCTATTGCCAAATGCCGTAAAGGTAAAGGGCAAGTGAGAAAAACTGAGAAGGGTACTGAGCTTAAAAGATGGCAAGCAGAGAAATGGCAAGATACAAAATCTGGAAAACCCTGTGGGGCTGGTGGTAAAAATGAATACTGCCGCCCTACTAAAAGGGTTTCTAGCAAGACACCTAAAACAAAATATGAATTGACTCCTTCTAAACTATCTGCTAAGAAAGCTGAAAAGTCTAGAGTAGGTATGGGTAGAAGAGTTAAAAAAGTATAGTCATGGCAAAAAGTAGAGCACAACAAGCAGCAATAGCTATCTCTATGAAGAAAGCTGGTAAGACTCCTAAAATGAAAAAAGGTGGTTCTACTCCTGCTTGGACAAGATCAGAAGGAAAGTCTAAAACAGGAGGTCTTAATGCTAAAGGTGTAGCAAGTTATAGAGCAGCTAATCCTGGTAGCAAACTTAAGATGGCTGTAACTACTAAACCATCAAAACTAGATCCGGATAGCAAAGATGCTAAAAGAAGAAAAAGCTTTTGTGCTAGGATGTCTGGGGTCAAAGGTCCTATGAAGGATGAGAAAGGAAGACCTACTAGAAAAGCTCTTTCTTTAAGAAAATGGAATTGTTAATTTTATTTATATAGTCATGAAAAAATTAGGATGTGCTCAATGTGGTGGCACAAAGAAAATGAAAACAGGAGGTACTACTGCTGCTAAAAGAAATATATCAAAACCAGGTGCTGGATTTGCTAAAGCTACTAAAGGAGGAAGTAATGCTCCTATGGGTATTTATGGTGTACCTAATGCTGGTATGACAGGACCTAGTAGAAACTATGTTACTGAAACTATGAAGGCTGGTGGATCTTTTGCTCCTAACCGTGCAGTACAATCTTCTTGTAAAGGAGGTATGGTTAGAGATGAGAATGGAAGATGTGTTATGCAACGCAAGATGGCTAAAGGTGGTTTTCCGGATCTTACAGGAGATAATAAAGTTACTCAAGCTGATGTTCTTAAAGGCCGTGGAGTATTTAAGAAAGGTGGTGAAAACTGGATTCAAGGTGCTATTAAAAGACCAGGAGCATTTTCTGCTAAAGCAAAAGCTGCTGGTATGTCTACTTCTGCATTTGCTGCAAAAGTAAGTAAGCCAGGATCTAAAGCTAGTACTCTTACAAAGAGACAAGCTAACCTTGCTAAAACTCTTGGTAAAATGCGTAAAAAATAATATCATGAAAAAGAAAGTTTCAAAGCCAAATCCACTTAAGGTATTCAATGATAATAAAGCTGCTGCTTATAAGAAAGCTGGTGGTGCTATGAAAGACTTTAAGAAGTCTTTACCTAAAGCTCAGAAAGGAACTCCTTTTCAAGAATACATGAAAACTCCTGGTGCAGTTGCTAGCGACACAGTAATGGCAAGAAAACCATTTGGTAAAACATATGATAATAGTTCACTTAACAAACCTGTAGCTAAGAATTCTCAAAATACCAATAAGTTAATTAATGCTGCTGAAAAAACTTATGGTATGGATGTTTGGGATAGACCTTGGTCACGACCAAATAAAAATAAATATTTAACGCCAGCTGAAGAAAAAGAATTTAGAGAAAAAGGTTCCTTAAAAAAAGGAGGTTCTACAAAAAGAAAAAAGAAATAACACATGCAGAATAGTGTATTAACCATAAAGATTAAGCAACGTCTGAACAAATTAGATTCTCAAGACTATGACAACATTGAATGTTGGCAAGTAGTTGAGGCTTTTAATAAAGCTCAAGTAGAATGGGTGCGTAGACAGCTTCATGGTATAAACATAGTAAAAGAAGGTGATGAGCAGTCTACTAGAAGAATAGATGATCTTCAGATTTTACTTAATACACAACCTTTGAATGTAACAGATGAAGTTTTCTTTTACTCAGGACCTGTTCCAGAAAATTACTTACAGTGGAAAAGAGTAGATACTTTTGCTAAAAGTGATTGCTGTGACAATAGAAGAATGGTAGTATATTTAGCAGAAGAAGCTAACTTAAACAACCTTCTAAGAGATGATGCAAAAAAACCAAGCTTTGATTGGGGAGAAACATTTGCTACTCTAAAGAATAACAGAGTTAACATTTATACTAACAATGAATTCAGTGTCCAGTCTGCAGATTTAACATATTACAGACAACCTGTAAAAGTTCAGATACAAGGGTGTGTTGATCCTTATACAGGAATTGAATCTACTACCAATGTTGAATCAGAGTTTAAAGATGATATAGTAGAAGTAATAATAGATGAAGCAGTAAGTATACTAGCAGGAGATATTGAATCAGGAAATCAATTCTCTAGAGGTACAGAAACTGCAGAACGTAACAATTAATAATAATGGAAAAATCAAGAATGTTAAAAAGACCAGAGGCAATTGTAAGTCAACCTAAGTCTGAACCATCAAAACCTCAACCTACACCTAACACAGGAGTTGGCGGTAGCTCATTAGACACAATGACTGCAGCATGTGTATCTGAACTTATGAATGCTGCAACTAGTATTCATAAACTTCATCTTAAAGTTACTGGTACAGGATCATATGCAGCTCACAAAGCTCTTAATGATTTATACGATGCTTTACCTGGACATGCAGATGATTTAGCAGAAGGTTATCAAGGTGCCGCTGAAAAGTTACTTTCTTATTCAGAAGTTGCTCCAAGAGTTCTTGATACTGTATCTGATGCTGTAAGTTATATAAGAGATATAGATGGTATGGTAACTAAACTTCAAGGAAAGATGCCTTACTCAGAATTAGTAAATGATCTTGACACAATCAAATCAACACTTAACTCAGCTAAGTACAAATTACTTTTCTTAAAATAATTTGGAATTCTAATTAAGATTCCTTATATTATAAATATATATTTATTAATCAAAAACAAAAACAATGGCTTATTTTAATCATGCTTTTAAAAAGTCATTCTTAGCAACCGGTCTAGATAATAACAATCTAGACATTACGTTGTTAGATGGCACAACAGCAACAGTAGACACAGATGGTGGATACTTAATTACAGAAGGTGTACCTACTTATGGATTGAATTTAATTTCTCAAGATGTAGAAGCTGGGACTTCTCCATATGTAAGTGGTTATATTGGATACTTCAGCCCAAGTACTAATTTATCAGTTAATCCTAATTCAGGTTCTAACTGTTGTCCTTTGTATCTTGCTGGTTCAGCAATTTACTCTAATGACAAGATTGGTAAATTCCACGGAGGTTACCAAGAGACTAACAAGTCTAAAGTTATTAATCCACGTTATGTAACACGTTTCTACGGTGTAGCTCCATGTGAACCACAAAATGAAATTGTACACGTAGGTTCTACATACTGGACTGCAGGTGGAGGAGCTCTTACAGTAGATACTCTTGTTGCTGGTACAGGTTATGCAAATGGTACTTACACAGTTACTGTAACAGGTGGTACTGGAACAGGAGCTGTTCTAGAGATTGTAGTTACAGGTGGTACAGTTGATTCAGCTACAGTTGTTAATCCTGGAAAAGGATATGTAGTAAATGATACATTAACATTGGTAGGTGGTAATAATGACGCAACAGTAGATGTAGCTACAATTAGTGCTGCTGCTGGTGATGCAAACTGCTGTAAAGAGTTCTTATGTGGAGAGACTTATCACTTACGTCTTGACATCAAAGGTTCTCCTGCATTACGTTTCTTAGATCACAATGCATACTTTACTGCTGATGCTTACACAGGATGTTGCCCTGCTGGTGCAATTGCTCCTACTCCAGTAGATTCTACTGAAGTTATGATTGCATGGGCTAACGCAATTTGGAGATCTCCAATTGTATCTCCTTTTGTTCAGCTTGCTGTACAAGATGAGGCTGGTGTTATCTGGTATGCTCCAGGAACTTCTGCTGCTTTCTTAGCTGCAAATGGTGCTGATACTTGGAATAACTATGTATCTCCAGGACATACTGATGGTGCTTGTGCAGGATTGATCTTTGCTGGTGCTTATGTAGATACTCGTTTTGGTGATTGTACTTTCCAAATCTCTGACTTCTATGAAAAAGAACCAGTTAGATTGTACCTTTCTGAAACAGATCTTACAGGTGACCCATGTGCATTTGATGGTATCTGTGTAGTTAAAGAATGTCAAGGTCTACAAGTACAAGGTCTTGGTGAAACAGTTTTACGTGACATGATTCTTTCTGAGTCTTACCGTCAAAACTTCTTTGCTACTGACTTCAGAATTCGTGAGATTACACAAGGAAACCAGATTGTAAATTCTATTGACCGTACTGCATTGTACTTCAGATATTATTTACAACACAGTATTCCACGTCACAATAACCCTACTGGTACATTTGACTCAGATCAGTATTTGTTAGAGATCTATTCATTTAACCGTTTGAATGATTTTGAAACTAATACAGCTGCTTGGTTAGATAATTGTGGTGTTTGTGAAATTAATATTGATGCAAATGAATATTCATGTGTAACAGAATGTAATGTTCCAATCAATTTTCCTCCAACACCGGCAATAACTCCGGTACTTTAATAAAAAATCAATAACTTAAGAAAAGGGAGAGTGGGAGTTTATATCTCTCCTCTCCTTTTCTTTTTATATAAGATCTTATGGCAAATCATGTATTAAGCTTAGAGGTTCCTACTGTAATGAATCCTTGTATACTATCAATTAATGATACAAGTATTTATTCTACTTTAGTACCAGTAACATGTGAAACTCTTAATGTTACAGTACCTGGATTTAGTTATTCAAATCAAATTGATGTTACAGCAGGATTTACACAGATATTAACAGGTTGTGATCTACAACTTCAAACTACAAACTGTGGTACAAGCTATGTAAATTTGCCAGATGGTATTTATATTATTAAATATAGTGTATCTCCTAATGATGTAGTTTATGTAGAGTACAATCATTTGAGAATTACTAATGCTTTAATAAGATATAATAAAGCTCTTTGTAATTTAGATTTAGCTGCATGTGAGCCTACGGCTAAAGTTCAGCAGAGAATGGAAAAACTAAGAGTTATAAAAATGTATTTAGATGCAGCTAAAGCAAAAGTTGAATACTGCTTAGAACCACAAAATGGAATGAGTATATACAACTATGCAATTAAGCTTTTAGATAAATATGATTGCAAAACTTGTTAACCTTTAAAAACCAACAAAAATGGCAAAGTGTGCAAACTGCGGAAAAAGTTATACCTGTGGATGTCAAAAAAGAAAAGCATCTGATGGTAAACTAGTATGTGCTTCATGCATTACAAATTATGAAGCTCAGAAAAAACAAAAAACATTAAAACCTTTATCCAAGTAATTTAATACAGGTTCTATATTATGAATGATTATTTTTTATTTACGCCCTGTCCTGGAGAACCAGGAGGACCTTTTTATTCTAATGTAGGACCTGCTTGGACCCAATCTGGTGGACCATTTTTTAATTTTACAGTTTCTCCAAACATAGAAAAAATTCCAATTGGAGTATGCTATAGACTTTCATTGGTAACATTAGCAAACTTACCTTCTACATACATTCAAATAGATTGGAATATAGCAGTTGGGTATAGTTCTCCAGATTGTGAAACTTGTAAAAACTTTCCTCCTAATGAGCCTTGTTTAAATTGTCCTCCAGGATATATACTTGAGAATGGCGACTGTGTACAAGAACAAACTCTTCCTGCTACCTATACAGGAGGTTTATTAACTGTATCAGCAGGTTCTAAGACATCTGGATATAATGAGTTTGGATTAAGATTATATCCAGATATATCAGGATATACATTCCCTTTATATGGTACCGGAACAACTCTTGTTAATTATCAAGTAGAAGATAATAATGGAGCAGGTGTTGTAGTTACTCCTCTTTTAGGAGCTTGGGGTTCTCCATTGCTGAGTACATTATGGGGAAGTTATACTACAGGAAGTGGTTGTTTAGCTACAGGTTCAACAGGTGGTAGATTAAATATTGCAGGAGTATGGGTAGGTACGCCTTCAGGTAGTAATTATCCTCCTTATGATACACCAATATGTTTTCAGTTTTGTGTAGATATTACTGCACCAAAACAATATCTTATTGGTATTGCCGGAGATAACAAAGTTGAGATTAGCATTAATGGTGTACAAACTGTATTTCTTGATGCACCTACTAATACCTCTACAGCTCCATTTTCATACTGGCATGTCTTTCCTATAACATTAAGTGCGGGACAAAACATAATAGATTTATGTGGAATAAATATTCAAGATCAAGCTGCATTTGCTGCAGAGATATATGATATTAATCTTACTACATTCCAAGCAAATCTAACTACTCCAGCTACATCTCCACCAAACTGTGGAAATGTACCATTAGATTTAGAACCTTATATATTATTTTCTACAAGAGATTACATTGGACAACAAATTGCTGATCCCGATAATCCAGGAGATTGGTCTTGCCCTCCAGGTAGTATCTTAGATGAATGTAATGGTGTACCACAATGTATATTTAAAATTACTGTACCACCACTTCCATGCGGGTATGAATTTATTCCATGTTGTGGAGGAGACCCAGAGTATTATCAGATAGCAGAAAACACTCCTTTAACCGAAGGTGCTGTATATGTATACAGTGGAACATTACAATGTTATACCGTATCTTCATATACTGGACCAGCATTAAGCTTACCATTCCCCGTAATTTCAATAAGTGAATTATCAGAAGTTGCTGGTGGTTGTGAAGATGATCTCTGTCTAGCTATTTGTGAACCATGTATCTGTAGAAGATATAGATGGACAGGAACTCCATCTGTAGGTACATATGAGATTTCATATTTAGATTGCAACCTTGCAGTTCAGACTATTGATATCCCTATGGATGGTGTAACTTGGACAGAAAAAGTTTGTGCTAAAGTTACATTAACTCAGTGTATCAATGTATCAATATGTTGGGAAGAAGAACAATATGGAGACTGTTTATTAAAAGCAAGTCAACAATATGAATGTCCACCATGTTTTATTCTTGAGGATTGTGATGGTATTAAAGATCCAATCTATACTCTAAATCCTATAATTCAAACCTATATTGATAACAATCAGGTTATAAGAATTGATGGATCAGATACTTGTTGGAGACCTAGTGTATCAGATGATGATTGTAATTGTGCAGTAGATGTAAGTGTTCAGTTTGTTTATGCTAATTGTCCAGAGTGTAAAACAGCCAAAGGATATAAATTAACAGAGTGTAATACAGGAGATGTAATTTATACTACAACAGATTTATCTGCTTACACAAGTGTAACAATAGAAATTGATTGTCCTGGATGTTGGACTGTAGAACAATTAGATATCCTTCCTCCAACATCACAGCCAGTAACGGTACTTACTTCTTATGGAGATTGTCCAGCATGTTATGCTACATACTATGAGTTAGTAGACTGTGCAGGTATAAGAGATAATATCTATACATCAACTGATCTATCTGACTATCTAGGTCAAATTGTTCAAATTAAATTTTGTCCTGAAACTTGTTGGGAAGTATCAATTGCTAATCAACCTATAAATCCAGGAGATGTTTATGTAGAACAAGCATTTGAAGATTGCCCTGAGTGTTTAGTAGCATTACTTACTTGTACTTGTAAAAAGATAACATATGTTGGAGAAAGTACAAATTTTAAAATAGCATATATAAATTGTGATGGAGAAGTAGCTGAGATTGTGTTACAACCAGGGCAAAGCACTCCTAAAACTTGTATGCTTACATTAGCCGCTCCTTCAAATGTGTTATTGGAAGTAATAGACTTTGGTGCATGTATAGATCAAGAATGTCCACCTCCAGGACCTATTGGCCCATTAAGAAAAGTAAGACCTGGATATAATACAGCAGCATGTACAACAGAATACTATGAGAAAGTAGTTTGTAATTATTCTGAATGGGTATACAAAGATGTTTTAAAAAGAAGATACGGTATATCAAGTTGCTGTGATGAAGAGTTATTAAACTGGGAAATAAAGTATGAGATGTTAATGCTAGATGTGCTTGTTAATCCAGATTATACATGTGCAACAGCAAACACTTGTAACTGCCCATCAACTTGCGGGTGTAATTGTGTAAGTTCAGGCACTTGTTCAAGTTAGGATAAGTGACAAAAAATTATTATATTATTATATATTGACAAAGTATGAAGCCTTTAAATTTAGATAACTCACCTTGTACTCCAACATCAAGTAATTGTGTAATTTGGCAAGGACCAAGTATACCTTGTATCAGCTTATGTACAGGTGATACAGTTTCTGACGTAGTATATAAATTAGCTACAGAATTATGTGCAATACTAGATACGCTTCAAGTATCTAACTATGATTTAAGTTGTTTTAATTTAGCGGCTTGTGCTCCTAATAACTTTCAGGAATTAATTCAGTTTTTGATCACAAGAATTTGTGAACTTGAAAACATTACTCCAACAACTGTTACTACTACAGGAACTACTTCTGCTAAGTCAGCATCTGTTACAGATTACTTAATGACTGCTGATTCTATATTTGGAGGAGGTACAGTTACAATTGTAGAATATGTTACACTTATAGCAAATAAGATTGCTACTATAGTAACAGATATCTCAGTTGTCAATGCAGGCATATCAAATCTAGATGTAAGAGTAAGCACAATAGAAGGGACTCCTGCACCAGTATTTACATTACCATCATTCATCTTAGGATGTGATATAGGTACAATTATACCAGTTCTTGCAGTAGGCTCAACTCAAACTATTGATATAGTAATTGAAAGATTTATTAATGAAGAGTGGTGCCCTACTAAAACAGTATTAGGAACTCCAACAGATCTAACAAATGCTGTATTAGCTCAGTGTGTAGCTGGAACTGATTTTGCTTTAGCTGAGCAATATGTAACTCCAGGAGTAATAATGCAAGTTGCATATCCTGCATACGTTGGTACACCTACAACCATTGCTGAAGTAATAGGAAATCTTTGGATTGCATTATGTGATTTAAGAAATAGAATTCAGAACTGGGAGAAGGAATCAATTGTAGCTGCAGGAGATAATGTTACTGTATCTACATCAGTAGTAGATAACGTAACTACATATACAGTAAATGCATTAGACTCAGTTGTAGTTGGTGCAGATGATATAGTAGTAACTCCATCAGCTCCTGTAGCAGGTGTAACTACATATACTGTATCAAGACCTAAAATTAACTTTTATCAAGAGGCTATAGGTCTTGTAGATGTAACTATAGATCCTGTACCAGATTCAACAATTTATCATTTTCCAGTTGGATATAATGCTCTTACATATACTAATACATCAGGAGTATCAAAAAACTTTGTTGTACACGCAAGTTATGATGGAACTATTGGTTTAACTTCATTAGTAAATACAGCAAGTATAGAAAATGCACTTGATGGGGCAATTGTTACAACATCATTTGCAGTAGATACAGTTCAATATGAAAGTGTTGCTGCCCGTGTGAACTTAACAGGACATATTTTTGATGGAGCTACAACAGGTGATATAGTTAACATTGCATCTGTTGAACAAGTTTTAACAACACCTGGAGGATTACCAACAGAGTTTAGATTTCTAAATGTAGATGGAAATAGAAATGTCTCTTTCTTTAAAATTATTACTCTTGCTAATGGAGAATCAGTAAGTCTTAAATTTAGAACTGCTAATCCTGCACAAAATGCTTTTTTAATAAAAGCTCAATTACTAGTAACAGAATTATAAATAAAAAATTATGGCAACTCCTTGTGGAAATAATATAAATTGTGGGTGTAATGATAGTTATCTTACTACTCCTGCTCCAAGTCCTACTCCAGCAGATTGTCCAGATGCACAACCGTGTTCTGAAGTATTTGATGCAGAGTGCGTAAAATATACAGGAACTGATATCTTATGTTTACAAGATACTATAGTTTCAACTAATGATAGTGTATCAGATGCTTTAGTAAGTATAGTAGATTATTTCTGTACTAATGAAAGTTATATAGAAAATGTAACTCTTCAAGGTACTAACTTAACATTTACAGGTATAGGTTTAGCATTTGATGGTGTAGTAAGTTTAGCTTCTATTTCAGGAAGTGTTGCTGCTAACAATGGGCTTACTCTTGCTGCAGGTAACACAGTTCAGTTAGGAGGTAATTTAATTCAAAATACTAACATTAATGTTCAAGGATTTGAATTTTTACTTACAGGTATTAGAAATACAGTTGATTCAATCCTTGAGATTGTAAACTCTGGAACAGGAGGTGGTTTATATGCAGAAACAAGTGGTAATAATGCTATTGGTGGTTTTTGTAATGGAGGTGCACCTGGTGGAGTTTTTACATCAGCTACAGGATATGGTGTACAAGGTCTGGCAAATTCATGGACTAATGTAGCTGGCTATTTTAGAAACTATTCAAATCTTTCAAATAGTACTACTGATGTATTAGAAGTAGTAAGTCTTCCTTCAGGAGTAACATTACCTGCATCAGGTATAGGTTCTGCAATAAAATATACTCTTCCAAAAATCAATAATTTAGGAAATAAACAACTTACTGAGGCTAATAGAATAATTTCTACATTCACAAATGTTTCTGAAGCAACATTAGATTCATCATTAATTTTTCAAGGTAGAACAGGAGGAGCTTTATTGCAAAACTTAGTAACTTTTAAAGGAGATGGGGAAGTACAATTTCATGAGTATGGAGTAGGAACTTTTGCAGCAGCTTATACATATGTTTTAGGAGTTGATGCTTCAGGTAATATAGTAGAAGTAACCTTATAAATAAATTAAAACCAACATGAGTATAATAACCAACAAAGAAACAAAAATTCAAATTTCAGAAAAAGAAAATGCTAACTACGGAACCTTGATTATAGAATGTTTAAATCAAGTACCACAAGGAGGATTTACAGTTTCTGAAATGCAAAAAAGATTAAGCATAGTTAACTACATCTTATCTGTTAAAACCAATGATCCTTTAGATTTCAAAGCAGAAGATGCAGTTTTAGTTAAGCAAGTTGTAGAATCAAAAAAATGGAATGCAATGCATGAAGACATTGTAAATCTATGGAGTGATATCTCACAGCTTTAAGAGTGTCGCAGTTGTTGGTTTCTGTGACTGACAAGTAGAGACCCTGGGCAAATGAGCCCGGGGTTTTCTATATTTAGTATATTTGCTTAACTTGATTATTTTTTGTATATTAAATAGTATAGAATGAGTAAAGTTTTTAGAACTCCTGATGTAACTGCTCCAAGATTTAGACAATCTGGACACAACATAATGGATAAAGAATTTTTTAAAAATTTTAAAGAGAAGTATCCTAAGTACAAAGATCTGGAACCTTCTTTTATAAAGATGATAATTAAAAAATTCAATGAGACTTTTTGGGAGACTGTAATAGAAACCAGAGATGGTGTACAATTACCAGAAGGAATAGGATCAATATTTATAGGAACATGTAAGAGAGCTAAAGGTTCCAATATTGATTACGCTAAATCTAAAAAGTATGGAGTATCTGTAAGCAATACTAATTGGGAAACAGATGGTAAGTTGGCTAAAATATTCTATACAAGTTATGCTAGTAAGTATAAGTTTGAATTTAGAGAATGCTGGAGTTTTAGAGCTTGCAGAAATTTTAAAAGAGCTGTAGCTAAAACTTATCCTGAAAACTGGACACTGTATATAGAGGTTGACCCTGTAAAGAAGTTAAGAAATTTTTATAAGTCTACTGCTATTAAAAAAGCAAATGAAAAAAGGTTAGCATATAAATTAACTGATTATAATGAATTTGATATATGACAACAGTTGGGGAAGCAATATCTAGAGTAAGAGCTACTCTTAAAGCAGTTAAGGAAGATCCTTTTTTAACTGACAGAAATATTTATTATTCTATTGTCAAGTATGGTAAAACATTATTAAAAAGAGAAGACAATCAAAATAAGCTCATGAAAATGAGTTCTCTTTTTAGTGTGTTGCCGTTTATGGAACTTATTGATGTAGATAAAGTTGAAGCTGGATGCACAGGTGTGTACTCAGGATGTTACTTTAAAAGAACTAAAGAAAAGCTGCCTCAACTATTTGATGGTATGTTTGGACCAATTATAAGAACTGTATCTTCTATAGATTCATCTATAAAAATGTACAGAACAGAACCTGGTACATTTACATCTATTACTAAAAGCACAAACTTTAAATATAATAAGCAACCATACTTTTGGTATATAGATGGATATATCTATGTACCTAATGTTGCATGGGATGCCATTAGAATAGAAGGAATATTTGAAGGAGATAAATCTGATTTTATTTGTCCTACTTCTAATAACCAATGTCAATTAAGACAAGACTTTCAATTGCCTTTTCCAGAATATTTATTTTCTGAGATAGAGCAGTATGTAGTAAAAGATTTCACAACAACAATCAATGTTCCAACTAATGGAGCAGATGATAGTCAAAACGTACTTAGATAATGGATTTTAACTATACACTCCGGTACCGTACTTTTGATCAGCTATTGGAAGATGTTCTAGTGGACTTTCAAACATTTTCTTTAGAGAATATGATTGAGCCACAAACTCTTATTAAAATAGCCAGAAAAATTAATTATGATTTAGGTCTAAGAATCAATCAACAGAAAGAAGTAATACTTGATGTTACACATCATAAAGTAAAACTACCTGATGATTTTTATACATTCAACTATGCATTTATTTGCGGTGAGTTTACTGTAGATACAGGATACAATATAGGAGGTACTAACATTCAAGAAGTACCTTATAAAGAAGTACCTTCTACAGTTGATCAGTGTGCAGTACCTACAGTAAACTGTTCTGTTTGTAATTCACATCCTTGCAATAATACAGCAGCTTGTCAAGGAACAGTAAGACCTGTAGCAAATTATCTTCCAGGTGAATATGATCCTAATAATCCTTACGGTGATACATGTATAAGACCACGTGTATTCATGAACTGTAAAGGTGATAATTATGAACTTATTCAAATACTAGGAACCGGTCAAAGAAGGACATATACAGCTCTTATCCCACTAAGAATGAAGGCAAGTGAGAATATAGAATGTGAATGTCCTAATCTTTACTGGAATACACCAAATGAAGGATGGATTAAATATGGCTATCTGAATACAACATTTGAGTGTGGTAAAGTATATCTTAATTATCAAGGAGCACTTGAAGATGAAGATGGTAACTTGTTGGTTCCAGATCATGAACTTCTTAATGAGTATTATGAGTATGCTTTAAAAAGCAGACTACTAGAAAACTTACTTATGAATGGAGAAGATGTTGGACAAAGAATTCAACTTATAGAACCAAGATTAAAAGCTGCTAGAAATCAAGCATTAGGTTTAGTCAATATGCCAAACTTTGCAGAAATGAAAAAACTTTGGTGGGCTAACCGTGTGGCTATGTATGGTAAGTACTATAATATGTTTAAGAGTTATCCAATTGATGAAAGATACTACAAGTATTATTCAGGAATGAGAGTTATATAATATGGCAAAGCAACAAAATCTTGATCAAAATAAAACTAATACTTTTATTAAGGGTCTTAACAAAGATTCAGATCCTTCATTTGTACAAGAAGGTATGTGGACACATGCCCGTAATGCAAGCAATAATACTTTTGAAGGAGATCTTGGAACTTTATCAAATGAACCATCAAATATATTTTGTACTCAAGCTGGAGAAACTTTACCAGGAACCAAACATATAATTGGAGCAGTCCACTTATATAGTGATAAGTGGATTTTGTTTACAGCTGCTCACGGTAATAATGATTTAGGAAATACAGTAGGATCTGAGATAGGTTTATTTGAACAAGATCTTTGTATATATAGACCTATAGTACAAGATATATGTTTAGGTTTTAGTAAATGGCATTTGATTACTGGTGCGGCAAGAGAAAAAGAAGATTGTACTTGGCAAGTATATTGGTCTGACGGTAATAATCCAGATAGATATTTAAATATTGGAGATCCTCAAACATGGCCACCAAGTGATTATGTATGGCAAGGTAATAATACATATGCCGATATTGATGGTAATGTGTTACAATGGCCTGGAGTTACATGGGTACAGGACTGTAACATAATTAATAGTTGTGAATTTTGTACAGATACAACTGAACTTAACTGTGACAAGATTAGACTTGCAAGGTTAATGGAAACTCCATGTCTTCATGTATCATCAGGTGAAGCAGGAGGTAACTTAAGAAATGGATCTTACTTTGCAACCATAGCTTATGCTATAAAAGGACAAAAGGTAACAGATTGGTTTTCACCAAGTAATGTGCAACCATTGTGGTTTGATAATGAACCTTCTGGTGCATTAGAAATTGACATTGCAGCTGACTCAGAAAACTTTGATGAATTTATCTTAGTTGTAGTAGCAAATATAAATCAACAAGCCGTAGCAAAACAGATTGGTATTTACTCAACTAATACATCTAGAATATATCTAGATCAAATTAAAGAAGATTTAATTAGTGTTCCTGTTGAGCAACTTCCTATACAAACACCTGTATATGAAAGAGCTGATCAAATGTTAGAGGTAAATAACTACTTACTTAGAGTTGGTCCAACTTCTAAATTTGATTTTAACTATCAACCATTAGCAAACCTAATTACATCTAACTGGGTATCAGTTGAATATCCTGGAGATTATTATATTAAAGGAGGTTATAAACCAAGTTACTTAAGAGATGAAGTATATGCTTTCTTTATACGTTGGGTATATGATACAGGAGATAAATCTTCTTCTTATCATATTCCAGGAAGAGCTGCTGGTAACTTTACAGTTCCTGGTTCAGGAGCAGTAGTTCAAGAAGATCAACCTCTTGTAGGAAACTTTAATACTTTATATACTGGAGAACAAGTGTTTGAAGTATTTAATACGGCTTCAGTAAGTTCAACTCCTGCTAATGAGATATTAAGTGATGGAGGTAGAGTAATTGGTAGAGGTAAAATGGCTTATTGGGAATCTACAGAAATATATCCTGATAATAGACCTGATATATGGAATGCTTCTGAATATTGCTGGACAGGAAAAGAGAATGATCCTAATATAGCATGGGACTTATGTGGTAAGCCTATTAGACATCACAAGTTTCCAGATAATGATACAGCACCAGTAACTTATCACTTTAATACTCAAACTGATCAGAAGAGTTATATTAGAATAATGGGTGTTGAGTTTAACAATATTATTCTTCCAAAAGATAATAATGGACAAGACATTCCCGGGATTGTAGGGTATGAAATATTAAGAGGATCAAGAGAAGGTAATAAGTCTATTGTTGCTAAAGGTATGATTAACAACTTAAGACCTTATAACATTAAAGGCAATCAACCTACAGGTCAAGCATCAATTGTTGGTCTATATCCTAATCACCCTTTCAATACAATTAGAACACAAAATCCATCTTCCTCAGTAAATGGCCAGCTTAATCAGCTTGCTTCATTTGTAAATGACCCATTTATAAGATCTACAGATACCAATGGAAATACTGTTAATATCAGTATTAATGTATTACCTAAAAATGTTGTTACTTTCCATTCTCCAGATACAAATTTTAGAACTCCTTTCTTAGGAGCAAAAGAGTTAAAAGTATATGGACATCTAAGAGGACTTAGTGAACAATTTTTTGTAGAACCAGATGAACATCCTAAGCATAAACTTTTAAGTGATGAAGCATTACTACCTATATTTATTGGTGGTATTACTGAAGCTATCATAAGTATGTTAGGTAAGAAAACAACAAACTTACCAATGGGATCATTTGCAAAACAAGTATATCCTAATACAACTACTGGAGTTGGATCTGGTACAACAGTTGCAGGATGGGCTCCTCTTACAGCTCCTGTTAATGCTCTTGCGGCAGGAGCATTTCAAGCAGGTATTGCAACATTTCTTACATCAGGTGGAATGCTACTTGATCTTGTTTCAAAAATAGCACAACCTGTAGTTCCTTCTTCATATGAACTTGCTTATATTACATATAGCTCACTTCAAGGTTTTAATAACGGGTCTATATTTGATGGGCAAATTGCTGTTAATGAACTAGGTAGAGGACAATATGCTTCAAGTCAGTTAACAATACAAAACTTACTTTACTATTTCTCAGAAGGTGCGGAACTTGCTTTAAGAATTATTAAAGCCATCCTACCATATAGACAATATGCATTGCAAATGCAAGCTCATGGTTTCTATAATGTGTTTGTACCACATAACATAAACAATAGACAAAGATTCCGTATAGATGAAAGTTTTTATTTAAAGGATAATATCCAAGACATGGATCCTTTCTTAAGTGGTACAGGGCAGCTTAAGTATAGAATTAATAATCTTAAAAGACAAAATACTGTTGTAATAAGAACAGTAAATGGTTCTGGAGCTAATGATGGTCCTGAGTTTATTTTAGATGCTACTAATAGAGACAGAAGTTTAATGACTATTGGTATTGCTAGAAACAATGGATACGGAAGTGTTAATTTTCCAGAACGTAGAAAGATCTTACCATTTAGAGCTACTATTAGTAGTCACTATGTAGGATTAAAGTTAAGAATACAGAATCAGTATGGGCAGTTAGATTCTATTAAACAAGTTCCTATAACACCATGTGAGCAAAAGTTTTCTAAAAAATTATTAGGAGAAAATACAGTTTCTGTAGTACAAACTGGAATTGGATGTGTTTACTATAATGAAGATGACAATCCTGTAAATTATCAATTAGTACAAAGAAAGATTGCCAAGTCTCCTTCATTCTTTAATGGCGATACATATATAAATAGATATACTGAAAAGAATGTAATGCTCTTTTTCTATGATTGGTTATTTGGTCAACCAGACGGAACTGAATTTAATTATTTTATTAGACAGATGATTCCAGAACCTAGATTCTGGATGAACTCAGAACAGTACGATGTACAAAATATGTATCCTACTAACTGGTCTGTATTTGGTAACGTACCTCAACCTGGTACAGGTAACTTTCCTAAAGACTATTATAAATTAGATTATGTTTTTTATAATTATTCTAATGGTAACCAACCAAATTTACCAGGATTTATTGGAGTAAAAGAAGCATACTTCTATTTAGCAAACTGTTCAGTAAGAGATTTCTTTGTAGAGAGTGATGTTATTGTAGACTTTAGAATTGATGGTAATGAAGATTATGAAAAAGCTTATGATCCATATAAGTTTACAGATCTTGGTACTATGTTCTCTATGGATCCTAATGTGATTACTAGAGGGAATTACTATGCTTATGATTACTCATTAAGTATATCAAAACTATTTACTCAATACTTTTCTCAAGGTAACTTACAATCAAGATATTATGATCCTGAAGTATCAAGTTTATGCTACACATATTATCCTGATAGAATTCTTTATTCATTACCACAACAAGATGAGTCTTTAAAAGATTCTTGGTTTGTATTTTTAGCTAATAACTATAAGGAGTTTAAAGATCAGATTAGTGGAGTAAAAGATTTTGCTAAGACAGGTATCTTTATAACATTCAAGAACTCTAGTCCATTAGTATTCCAAGGAGTAGACCAACTTCAAACAGAGTTTGGAGTAAAGATTACTATTGGAGATGGAGGATTGTTTTCACAAACTCCTCAGAGTGTAACACTATCTGATAAGGAATACGAGTATGGTTCATCTCAAAACTCTAGAAGTGTAATATCTACTCCAGCAGGTTTCCATTATATCTCACAAAACCAAGGTAAGATATTCTCTTATAGTCAAGGTCTAGATGAAATCTCTCAAAGAGGATTAAAGTGGTGGTTTAATATTTTCTTGCCTTATAAGCTTACAGAAGATTTTCCTGACTACCCGCACATAGATAATCCAGTAGCAGGTATTGGCTGTCAATCTATTTATGATAACAAGAACTCAATACTATACTTTACAAAAAGAGATTTTAAACTTAAAGAACAGTTTAAAGGACTTGTTACTTATAACAGAAGACAGAATCAATTTAGAGTAAAGGACGGAACTCTTAAAGGTTCCCCTATTGCTTTAGGTAATCCAGCATATTTTCAAGACGCTTCTTGGACTATAAGTTATGACCCTAAATCTAGATTCTTTATTTCATATCATGACTGGCATCCTAACTTAGCAATTCCTACTAAGAATACATTCCTTACAGTTAAGGGAAATACTCTATGGACACATAATGAATCTTGTAATAGCTTCTGTAATTACTATGGTAAGGATTATCCTTTTGAAATAGAATTACCTATAATTACAGGACAGACTATTACTACATCAAGATCTATGGAGTATATCCTAGAATGCTATAGAAGATCTCAACTTAATTGTGTGGATCAATACCATGTACTTGATTATAACTTTGATAGAGCTGTAGTATATAATTCAGAACAAGTATCTGGGTATTTGAATCTTAATATATTCCCTAAGAATAATGTTACTCTTAGTCTTCAGTATCCTCAAGTAAATCTTAATTCTATAGATATACTATTCTCTAAAGAAGAAAACAAATATAGATTTAATCAATTCTGGGATATTACTAAAGATAGAGGGGAGTTTCCTATAGGATCAACTTATCCTCCTACTGGTCCAGTTATTCCAGGTACTACCGTATTGGCTGGTCCATATGATGAGCAGAATATTTGGATCACATCTTTAAATGGATATACAAGACAACTTAATCCATTGAATCTTGATTATGATAAACCTGAATTACAAAGAAAGAAATTCAGACATTACTTAAATTACTTAAGCTTAGTTAAGACTGTTTCAGGAGATGTAAACATGATTGTAAAAATTGTAAATAGTAAGAACACTTATTCTCCAAGGTAATGTACAATAAGAAAGAACTTAAAGTAGATTTGGGTAAGTTTGTAAAACCTAATCCTTATAAGCAAGATATAATAACTGATCCTGCGGGTCAGTGGAAATATCCAGGTGTGCCTACAAGAATTCCTTCTGGTCAAATAACAATGCAAGGAGTACCTTATCCTGTTATGGCTTATCCTAATATAGGAGAACCTGTAATGATGCAACCAGGTCAGGACTATTCATTTCCTGGAGCAGATTATGTAGATGAGTATCCTGAGATGAAGAAAGGTGGATACATGCCGTCATTACCTAATAAGAAAACTTCTAAAGCTTACTCAAGAAGTCTTACTGCAACTAATAAACTATTTGCACAAAGTCCGCTTACTAAGAAATCTAAATCTAGAAAGAATAAGATTTTTGATCCAAGCTCAGCTTACTACCAAGATGGAGGAGCTTTTGATGATGATATAAATAAACGCAGACAATTACTACGTGACTGGACATATGGTGCTTCTATAGGTATGTTACAAGAACAAGATGGTGGTATACAAGATTATATAGAAACAGAACTTACTCCAGAAGAAATAAAACAATACAGACAGGGTGGTTATACAGTAGAAGACATTTCTGTACCTACATTAACTAAAGCAGAATACGGAATGCCTATGGGTACAGGTATGTCCCAAAACTATATGGGCAGAACAAAGACTTTATATCAAGAAGGAGGTTACATAGAACTAGAATTAACACCAGAAGAAATACAAGATTATATAGCACAAGGATACAGTATAGATGAACTAGACTAAACTTCTAAAGTTTATCTACTGTGGCTGAATTTATTATATTTATATTATAGTAGTTTAATATGAAAAAACGAGTAAGGATATACAAAGCTCAACAAGGGGGTGCAACTCAACAGCAAAATATTTCTGAAACAGATCTTATGAATAAGACATATAGTCTTATATCTGAAGGTAGTGAACCAGAGGAAGCCCTTAATGCATTAATGGCAGCAGGTGTAGAACAAGATCTAGCTAATAGAGCTGTCTCTGCAGTTGTGTCTTATATGAATGATGAAGAGGCTAAAGTAAAAGCTGATCTTACTGATGATGTTGAAGCCAAAGAAGATTTGATGGCTGAAGAACAAGCTGATGCAGATGAGGCAGCTAGAGAAGCTGAGTATGAATCACGTAAGGAAGCATTACAAGAAATGTATTATGGTGATGATACTGATCCTGGTTATGAAGAAGAAGACCAAGTAATGGAGCAACTTACTATGCGTAGAGGTGGTAATCTACCTTCTAAAAGAACATTTATAAAAAACTACATTAAGCAAGCTGGAGGATCTCAAGAAACTGGAAGAGCAGATAGTACAGGATCAGATGTAAGGTCTGAAAACTTATCTAAGTTTGTAGGAACACTTAAGAATACAGGTAATCAAGCTCTTATGAAAGAAGATGCTGAAGCAATGTATTCTGCAATGCAAGCATATCAAGATGGTGGAGATGTAGAATCTGGAGTAATGGATTTTGATCCTTATCATAACTTAGCTCATTACAGTGATACTTTTGAGCATGCTATGCCTTCAGATGAAACTGGAATGTTCAGAGCTCAGTTTGGAGGCAATCTTACCAGAGGACAGCAGAGAAGAATGAATAGAAGATTTAATAGAATCTTAGGTAATATGCCAATGGGATTCTATTCAGGTCAGCAATCTCTTTTCCCTGGAGGTATGAATATTTATACTATGGGTAATATGCCAACTACACAGTATCAACCGGCTAGAGGAAGCTACTATGGAGGTGTGCAACTTGCTAATATAGATGTAAGGAGAACAGGTATCTTTGGAAGACCAAAGGAATATACTATAAACTTTTTTAATCCTAACTCTATTACCACTGCTCAAGATGTAAGTAATGTTATTAGACAAGAAGAAAATAATATTAAAGAAACTGTAAAAGAAGCTGAGGTAGAGAAAAAAGAAGATGCTGTAAACACATCTACTGAAAAGAATGAAAAAGTACAAGAGACAGCAAGTAAAGAAACTCCTGCTGTAACAACTACTGCTACTACAGGAGGAGGTGGAAAAATTGTATCTACTACTATAAAGAAACCAGTTCAAAGTTCAGGAAATAAAGGTGCTGTAGAAGTACCAGTTTCTAAGAAACAAATAGTAAAGGTTATTGCAACACCTACTTCTAAAGAATTTGCTGAATACCAAAGAAAAAAGTATGTAGATAATGCAGCTAAGGTTGCTGCTAACAAGGCAAAAGTTGAAGCAAATAGAGCTAAAGTATCTCAACAAAAAACAGGTATAACTCCAATACCAATTTATAGTGGTGAGATAAATCCTTTTATTCCAAGTAACCCTTTAGTACAAAAGGTAGGATTTTTTCAATCAGGAGGTTTTGTAGATGTATCTAATCCAGAATTATATAAATTTATCTATGGAGGTTCAGATGATTTAGCTGTACCAACTGTACCAGGTAAACTTACTGATGATCCATATTTTGAATATGGTGGTTTGGTTAAAGCTCAGAAAGGACTTGTTATAGTTACAGATAGATTTGGAAATACTAAAAAGATTACTGCAGATGAAGCTGCTATATGGCAGAAATCAAAAGCAGAAAATCCTAATGTTAGATTAGAAGATATATCATTTGCAAGTGAAGCTCCTGTAGAAGAAACAGAAACAGAAACAGAAACTGTAGATTATAACCAATACTATCCTGATAATAATATACCTTATTACTTACCTAGAAACAGAGGCTTTTTAGGCTTAGGTGCATATGGTGCTAATCCAGTATTTCAAAATGCTGGCATGTGGGCTCAACAACAGGGATTACCTTATGATCCTAGAACAGGTCAAGTATTAACTTCTATTCCATCTAATCTCAATTTACAAAGTATTGATGTTAGAAAGTCAGGATTACTTTCAGGACTTCCTAAAAAATATACTTTATATTTTGAAGGACAAGGTGCCCCAGGTAATGCTATAGATAAAGCATATACTCCGGGTACGTGGTATAAAGGTTCTGATGGACAAATGCATTATATTGGAGAAAGTGGTGAACAAGCACCAGCTTCAAAACAAACAGAAGGTAGAAGAAATAAATTAGCAGACTTTTTAATTAAATCTAGGATTGCTCCTGGACTTGGTGCTGATATGATTGCTGGAAAAGAATCTTTCTCTGAAGCAGAAGCATCTAGTTATGATCCTACAGGATTATCAGCTAGACAAAGAAGAGCTGATGAAAACTACAGAAAACAGTATGGTCATTATCCAGGTGAGGGTAAATCAAGATCTTACGGACCTGGAGTTGAAACCTTACCATTTAGACCATTAGATGCAGATCCTAGTGAAGGATTAACTATTCTTCCATCAAGAAAATCTTATACTGGTAAATTACCATTTATTCCTTCTCAAAATACTGCACAATACATGCAGTATATTTCTAAAAAATATGGAGGATTAACAAAAGCTCAGGATGGTCTAAATACTTTCAGTGCTTCTGCTAGTGATATACCTCCAGGATATTTTAAAGATCCTGCAACAGGTTTAATTAAAAATCTTGCAGGAGAAATATATCAGCCTAAATCTAAGCTTCCTAATGCACAAGGAATGTTGACAAATGATTTCCAGTATAAAAAGAATCCACTTACTCAAGAAGCACCTGCTATAAAAATGGGTCAAGATGGTAACTATGAGAATACAGGTTTGTTAACTGAAAAGGATAAGCAAGATGCAAACAAGCAACAGATGGCTGTAGATGTTAAAAATCAAAATGCCGTTACTGTTGACTTTCAAGCTGGTCTTGATCAAGTTAATAAGTATGGTAACATGTTTGCTCAAATGCTTGAAGGTAAAGATAATGCAGATAGACAAAGAAAGCTTTATGACCAACTTGTAGCTGAGAACATTTACGGTAGCACTAATGTAAAAGATAGAGGTACATATGATATTAACTCTGGTCTTTTCAAACAAGATGAAATGGGCTTCACAGGAGTAGTAAAATACGGAGGAAATATAATGCAAGAAGGCGGTTATATGGATGATGAAGATTACTATGGCTATGAAGAAGAATACCAAGGTGAGGAAGGTGAAGAAACTTATATGACTCCTGGAGAAATAGAAGAGTTCTTTGCTAATGGTGGAGATTTAGAATTTATTTAATTATATACTATGCGTTACAGAGTAAGGATTAAGAAACTACCAACGGCAGGACAAGGTAGATCAATTAAGACAGGACAGCAAAGTTCTGATGGAGCTCTTGCTATTCAGCCTACAGCAATGGGAGGTGCAGATATTGATCAATATATAGGAGAAGAACCATTAAGAGTTTCTAGTACAATTCAACCGGTTCCTAGAGATGAAGCTAATGTTGAAGTAGAAAAAGGTGAAGTAATTACAGGAGACCTTAACGGAGATGGTATGGTTGAATCTGTAGTTGCTGGAGGTAAAAGACATAGTCAAGGTGGTACTCCTCTTAACTTACCAGATGATACTTTTGTATATAGTGATACTGCATCAATGCGTATTAAAGATCCGGAAGTATTACAGAAGTTTGGTAAAAAGTCTGGCTCATATACCCCAGCAGAACTTGCTAAACAATATGATGTACAGAAGTATAGAAAGATTCTACAAGATCCAAATTCAGATGCTATAGATAAAAGAACAGCTGAGTTAATGCTAAGAAACTATAATATGAAATTAGGAGGTTTAGCATTAGCACAGGAATCTAAAAAAGGTTTTCCTCAAGGTATACCTAATATTGCTGAACCTTATATGGAAGCAAATAAGATTAGTCCTGAAGATATTATGCCTGACTATGAGCGTAGATTTAATGAGGAAGCTGAGGAAGTTGACTATGAAGAAATGCCAATGGAAATGCCATCAGGAGAACCTATTGCTATGTCAGAAGAAATGGTAGAGCAAATGTCTCCTTCTGAGTTTGCTTATGGTGGAAATATACAATATGCTCAAGATGGTGTTGAAATAAAAAGAGCTTCTCCTCCTTATAGTGAGAAGGAAGCTTATACTGGAACAGGTGTTAAAAAACTTAATGAGTATAGAGCTCTTTATGGTTTAAGTCCTATTCCAGAAAATTCTTCTAAAGAAAAAATTAAAGCTGCTTCAGGAGAACTTCAGTCATCTATTATAAAAAAGAATCCTAAGCTAGTAGTTGACTACATGGTAAAAGGTAGTCATAAACCTAATAATAAACTTGCATCTACTCTTAAGCAAAAAGGATATGCACAAACTAATGAAGGTGTGCAAAAAGCTTTAGCTGCAGGTGATCTTACTACAGATGAAATACAAAGAGATTATAAGGATGAGCAGTGGTGGTATAGAGCAGTAAGAGCTGAGAAAAAAGGAGATCTCTCTAAAGAAGAGTATGAAGCTAAAATAAAAGAGGAAGGTGCAATTGAACAAGACGGTAAGTATTATTTTAGAGATGATACTAATCCAGATCTTTATTACTACTATGATCCTGTAACTAAAGAAACAAAACAAACTACTGTAGAAGAAGTTAAAAAAGAAACTCCGGTAAAAAGACCTGACTTACAGCAATTAGATGTTCCACCTCAACCTGGAATTGCCGCTGCTGCATGGACTGCTCCAGATCTTAGAAATTACTTTGGTGCATATAAAGATAAATACTCTCTTAAGAAGTATTTTCCTTGGGCAGCCCCTGTAGATTTAGAGGAGCCTCTACCAACTTATTATGATCCTACAAGAGAATTAGCTGCACAGTCTGAACAAGTTAACATGATCACTCAAGGTTTAGGACAATTTACAGGTCCTCAAGCTATGTCATCAAGAGCTTCTCAAGTTCAAGGTACTGGTGCAAAACAAGCAGCAGATACCCTTGCTAGATATAATAATCTAAATGTTGGTTTGTCAAATCAATTTGAGCAGTTACAAACTAATATTAGAAACCAAGAGAGATCAATGAATCAAGGAATTGCTAAGGAGTTATATGATAAGAATGTAATTACTAATCAATCTTTTGATAATGCTAAGAGAGCTGCTGATGCTAATATCAGACAAGCATTTGGTACAGGATGGAAAAATGCATCTGACATTGCTATGCTTAACGCAACTTCTGAGCAATATGAAATTGATCCTAGAACAGGAACAGTATTCTTTGAAAGAGGTAAACAAGTAAGACCTGAGAAAGGTGCATCATTTAGAAGAGCCTTTGATCTGTACAGAGAATTAGGTTTAGAACCTAAAGATGCTATTGCTGCTGCCAAAGCTGAAATGACCGGAGGTGCTGGTTATACAGGACCTGCATTAGCTTCCAATTATAAGGATGGTGGTATATATGTAATGGGTGCAAATGTATTCCCATTCATGTTCTACTAAACTTTATAGGTTTATTAAACTTATAAAATTTTGGTATTTTTACTATATAGACAAAATTAAATATGGCTACGTATCTACAAGGTGTCACCGATTATATTCCACAGCTTCAACCGTTTCAACCGGACTTGAACTTATATGCTAATGTATTGCAGACAAAGCAAACGCAATATGATACAGCATGGAAATCTTTGAATAATATCTATGGTGAGTATTTTTATGCTGATTTAACAAGAGATGATAATCTTGAACGTAAAGAAGAGATAGTTAAAAATATTGATTTCAACTTAAAAAGAGTTTCTGGATTAGATTTATCACTAAGTCAAAATGTAGACCAAGCAGTTCAAGTGTTCAAACCATTTTATGAAGATCAGTATCTTATGAAAGATATGGCTTGGACTAAGAATTATAAATCACAGTTGTCTAGAGCAAATGGTTATAAGAATTCTGAGAAACCAGAAATGCGTTCTCAGTATTGGGAAGATGGTGTAAAAGCTGTTAACTATATGAGAGAAGAATTTAAAGAAGCTTCTCTTGATGAGTCTTTAAGTTTTGGTAATGCTGAGTATACTCCTTATGTCAATGTTGCTAAAATGGCAAGACAGATTGTAAAGGATGCTGATATTAATATGGAGTCTATCCAATTCAGTCCAGATGGAAGATGGGTAGTAAAGAAGACTAATGGTGAACAAGTAATTCCTTCTCTTAGCAAACTTCTAGAATCTGAATTAGGAAATGATCCTTCAGTTCAAGCAGTGTATAAAACATTAGCATATGTAAACCGTAAAGATTATGCTTATGCTAATGCCGCTCAGTTTGGTGGTGATAAGAATGCCGCTGAAATGAAATATCTAGAGACTAGTTTTAATACTTTAAGAGAACAATCTCAAAGAAGACTTAATCAGTTGAAAGAAGTTAATACTGTATATGATACAAACATAGCAGATATTAAAAAACAAATTGAGAACGGTACAGCTACACCATCTGCTAAAAGATCACTTGCTGAGTATGAGTATGCTAAGAAAGTAAATGATAGTGTAATAACTAGAGTTGAAAAAGATAATGATATTCTAAATGGAGATCAGACTAATACAACTGCTAATACTAGTGGTTTTATAAATCCTTATGGAGACATAAGATCTTTAAGATATAAAGTTGATGCTGGTATGGCTTCAAACTTAATGCAAAAAGATCTTAATGAGTCAGCTCAGGAACTTGCAACGCTAAACTCTAAAGTTGATATGGATGCAAATCCATATGCAGTTAATGACCAGAAGCATGCTCAGGCAATGCAACAAATTCATGCTAGAGGTAGTTACATGCTTAGATCTGTTCAGCTAAGAAACAAAGGTGAGAAGGAAAATAACATGGATAAGTTCCTGTATGAAAGAGGTACACATAAACCTGATACTAGACAATTCCTTGAGGATGGTACACCTAATCCTAATTATGGAAGACCTCTTCCTGTAAGTGCTCAACATGAAGTGTTCACACAATCTAATGATACGGGTAATGTCACTGGTCAACTTAACTCCAAGTATATGGATGCTAAGATTAACAGAATGAAGGCAGAGACTGTACTTCCTCAAATGAATAATATGATTGAAGTTGTTAGAGGTCTTGTAGCAAATGGTAACATGACAACACAAGAAGCTAACAATATCTTTGGAATGAATTATAAAAATTTCTCTAGACAAGTAAATCAAAATCCAGTAGGCTTCCTTACAAGACAATTGGGAGATAAAAAGTTATTGGAGATAAATAAAAATTTAACTAACTGGATTTCTACAAATGGTAAGGACCTTTCTTTTACAGATGGTCAAGCATATAAAGAATTAAGAAAGTCTTCTGTACAATTTAGTGACTATGCTAACTATGTAAAAGAAAGTCAAGACTGGAAAAGAGAAAGTGCTATTACAGTAGAAAAAGATCTTGCAAAGCAAGGATTTAGATATGCTTATTTACTATATGATAATGATGGTAACTTAAGATCTGAACAAGAATTTTATAGAATGATTCCTTCAGCTGTTAAAGGCAAATATGCAGCAATAACTTCTTCAGAAAGAGGTGTTGGAGGTAGAAGAGTATTTAGAGATGAGTTTGGTGTTAGTGATGTAGAGTTAGGAGCACCTACTAAAGTTACAGGAGGTAAAGCTTATCCTAAACAATTAAATTATGATGATTTAGTTAAAGCCGCTTCTCAAAGTTATACTAGTGGAAAAGTAAAAGGTAAGGTAGCTGGTCTAGAACAGTTTGGTAATTTATCTGGTACAGGTAAGTTCTCTTTAAATTCTTCTGCAATTGTTGTTAATAGTAAAGCTCCAGATGCTCCGGGAATGGCACACTTTGGTGAAATTCTTAGAGACCTTTCAAAATTTGATTTTAAAGATCCTGCTAATAGTAAAGTTACTCTTACAGGCATAGGAACAAATTGGAAAAATGCCGCAAATAGAAATGATTTTGGTAGAACTCTACTTGGAATAATTCAAGCAGATATGGCAAAAACTAGTAAAGAAAATAAACTTGGTAATTTTACATTAAAGGTCTCTCCTATTGCAGGAGGTGATATTAGTAAAGCAGCAGTAACTTTAATGCTTGATCCAGAGTACTTAAAGCAGTTTGTATATAAAACTGATAAAGATAAAAATAAAATAGGCCCTGGACTATTGAGCCCTGAAGCATATGATAGTGCTGTACAAAATGGTATATCATTTATTATGGATTCTAATAAGATGTCAAATACTATGTATAGAAATGCATATGCTACCCCTCTTAAATCATTTGTAGATTCAGGTAAAACTTATAAGTATACTGATGATCTTAATCCAAATAGAACATTGACTATTGCAAAAGATGATATGGGATTAGGCGGATATGTTGCAAGAGGTACTTATCCACTTATTGATCCTAACACAGGTAAGGAAGTCATTCAGCAGTTTGAAGAAATAGGACCTGATCCAGATGGTATTAGGTCATTTATATTGAATGATATGTTTTTATCTAATCAACACTACTTAAAAGGTAATTAATATGGCAGAAGATAATACTGGCTTCAGTCCGCTGGATCCACTAGGTTCAACATATGGAGGAATTAATCCTGTTACACCTGACTTAAAGTCATTAACTCCTTTTGAGGGTGAAACCTTGCGTGATCCGCAAATTAATTTTCCTGAGCCCAAACACTATCCAATACTTCCTGGAATAAATTTGGATAATCCTTCTCAGCTAGTAAGAAAGAATGTAGTTGGTTCACCAGGTGTTCCTGTTAAAAGAGGTTCTTTAGAAGAACAGAAGAAAGCAATGAATGCTTATATATCTTCTAGAATAAAAACTAGTGGTGATCCTAACCAATATGCTAAAATATATTCATACAATGCTGGTCCAGATGGAAATGCATTCTATAAAAGATATATGGCATATGGAACTGAGAAGTTTGATAAGATTGGTTTCTCTCCTATAAGAGATAATGAAGCTGTTTATAATTCTCAGACTACTAGAATGGATGACTTTAAAAGAATGATGTCACATTCTTTTGTTCCTCTTTTCTCAAATGGTTTTATGTCAGGTCCTAAGAGCTTAATGAAAATGCTCCAAGGAGATTTTACAAGTTCTGATGCAGAAGATGCAAGAGCTTATGAAGAAGCAGCAGCTATAGGACAATCTACTAAAGGAGGTTTATTTGGATTTACAAATAACCTTATGATGAACTTTGCATATACAGCTGGTATCATAGGTGAAGCTGTTGTAGAAGAAGTTGGTGGTGCATTACTTGCACCTTTAACAGGTGGAGCATCTTTCTTTGCAGCTTCTGCTAATAACTTAAGAAAAGCAAATAAGTTAACTAATGCATTAGGAGCAAGTGTTGATGGTATGAAAGCTGTCAGACAAACTATGTCTAATATAGATAACTTACAAGGAGCTAGAAGTTTTTGGCAGGCAACTAAGGATGTAGCAAGTGGTCCAGTAGGTAGAGTATTTAATCCTTTAGAAAATACATTTGATGCAATATCTGATATCAGAAAGATAAAAGCTACAGATAATATATCATCATTAGCTCAAATATCTAAAACTGCAGGAGGCTTATATAGAGATGTAAGAAATCTAAACATGGCTCTTTCTGAAGCTAGATTAGAAGCTGGTATGGTAGAGAATAAAGTATATGACTCACTTTATAATCAGTACTATGAAGCTAATGGTAAAGCTCCTAGTAATGATGAGCAGGTTAGAATGATGAAGCAATCCAAGGAAGCTTCATTTGACACTTTATGGAAGAACACCGCTATTATATATGCTTCTAACAAAATTACTTTTGATAATATTACCGGACCAAGAGGAGGTTTAAGAAACTTTGTTAAGACTACTGCAGATGATGTTATGTCTGTTGGTGGAGGTAAGTTTGGTAACTTAGGTAAGATTGTATACAATAATGCAGAAAAGCAATTTGTATTTGAGAAGAATAATGTAATGAATTACCTTAAGGGTTGGAGAAGAGATCCTCTCTCTAAAACTCTTGGTAAAACAGTAGGTTATCTAAAAGGAAATATTTCAGAAGGTATCCAGGAAAACTTACAAGAAGTTATTGCTGGTGCAAATGAAAGATACTATATAGATACTTTTAATAGCCGAGGTAGAAGATCAAGTGAATATATGAAAGGTCTTTCTGATTACTCTGCTAAATCTAAAGGTAGCTATTATGCTGAAGAATTAGGTAAGCAATTTACTGGTCAAGGTTTTGAAACATTTGCTTCTGGTTTCTTTATGGGAACTTTAGCTTCTCCTATAAATCAGGTAGTTCCTTTATTTACTCACGGGTATAACCGTATGTTTAATAAGGATGAGTTCCAGAAGTACAAGGAAATGAAAACTAGAGTTACTGAAGGTATAGTAAGTGACTTAAATAACATTGACATAAATGCTTTTCTTAAGTCAAAAGAGTTTTCATATGGTACTCAAGATATACTAGCTTCTATAAAGAAGAATGGTACTAAGAAAGAAGCAATGGATGCTGAAGTTGAAGCTTTAGTAAATGCTACTGATACCATGCTTAAGACTAATACTACTGACTTGTTTATTGACAAACTTAAGACATATAATAATATGTCAGATGAAGAGTTTGCTGATGCTATGGGTGGCATTACTATAGATGAAGTTGCTAAATATAGAGGAAGAGTAAATGGAGCTATAGATAGAATAGAAAGAATAAAAGACAGATATGATTACTACAGTGATAAGATGCCTAATCCTATCAATGTAGAAGAGCTTGAGACATTAGATAAAAGCACACAGGAGTACAAAGATAGAGCTTCATTATATCACGGATGGAACCTGGCAGTAAAGAATGCTGTATTGTTTAATGAGTTCTTTGAGGATTCCTCTAAAAGAATGGTAGATATCCAGCAAAGCTTTTTATCAAATACTACTCTTAAGAATACTGGTCAAAGAGAAATGAGTCTCTTGTTCAGACCTGATATGATTGGAGAAGAAATTGATCTTTTGACAAATGAATTAAATGCTTTAGAAGGTATGGAGAGTAAATCTTCTGCTGTTCAAAAACAAATTCAACAAAAGAAGAATGCGATAAATGCATATAAAGAATTCCTTGAGAAACAAACTATGTTTAATCTCTTCTTTAACAGAGGAGACTTTTATGATATTATAAAAGAAAGATTAAAGAAAGAACTTAAAAGAGATGCTACTCAAGAAGAGATTGACCAAGCATTTAATGAGCAAATTGGTAAGCTAGATGATAATGTTAAAGCAGAAGAAATTGCTTCTAACTTAAGATCTGCTTTCTACAACTACATGAAGAATGTAGCAGCTTCTAATGATGATGTTGTATTTGATGATAATCTTGAAAAAGGTTTCTTACAGTTACTTGATCATTATAAGCTAGGTCAAGAGTCTAGATTAATGGTAGAGTATATAAATACTTTACATGATCCGGGAAGTTTCTTTGATGTAGCTAGAAGAAATCAAGAGTGGATGAAGAATCTCTATAAGAATAGAGTTAAGTATTATGAAGCTATGGTCAAAGCAGAAATAAATTCTGTGGAAGACAATGCTTTACTTAATGAACTAGCTAATAGAGGAATCTATGTATCACTAGAAGATTTTGAAAAATGGCAAGAGGATCAGACTCCTCCAAAAGAATTCTTTGATAATGTAAATAAGCAAGTAATTCCTTATGGTACTGATGAGTATGCAAAACATTATGAACTATTTATTCAAGCTGAAGAGCTTAAGAAAGAAGATACTGATGTAAGCAATAGAGTATTAGCAAAAGATCTTAAAGAAGATCTTGATAAACTTGCTGAGGAAAAAGCTGCGGAGATTGCATCATTACCAGTTCAAGAAGTTGTTACTAAACCTCAACCAATTGCTAAACCAGCTAAAGCTAAGACAGTATCATTAGCATATATACTTGAGAATTCAGTTGACGGAGATTATATTGAAATAACCCGCAAGGTTAAAAAAGAATTAGTCACAGAAGTTTATTACAAAGATGGTAATGAACTAAAAGATACTGATGCTAATGGTGAAGTAATTGATGTAGCTAATAGTAAAATCAAAGTTGTATCAGCTAGAAAATACAGAGTTGAATCTCAACCAGATCCTGCTCAGGTAGAAGCAATAAATACTAAGTACCAACAACTTGAGGAAGAATTAATTTCTGATAGTCCTGTTGAGCTTAATGAAGAGAATCAAGTATTTATACCAGTAGATCAGAACACTCCTCTTATGCAACTTGATACTGACCTATATAATAGTTTAGTATTAGGCTTCCAAGCTTCAATGAGAGATAATCCTTTAGCTGAACAGTTAGTGGAAGATGCTGAAGCATATGAGCAAGCATTTGCAGAATGGGTGAAAACTTCTCCGCAAGCAAAAGAACTAATTGATAAGTACAATGCTCAAAATGCTCCTGCTCAACCAGCTCCAACAGAAGTACCTACAGCTACTGTTGAAGATATAGAAAGAAGAAGAGCAGAGGAGTTAGAACAAAATAAAGATAGATTAGATGATCAATGGCTTATTGGTAGTGAAGATACAATTGAAGACAGAATAAATGCTAAGTATAATGCAGAGTTAGATGCTTTAAAAGGTACTCCTTCTACAGATGCTAAAGCTGATGTAGAAGCTAAGAAAGCTGAGATTGAAAAATATGGAAAACAATATAAACTTGCTGGA
>Ga0181344_1000105_pt1 | contig 34875 bp, 26 predicted proteins | sample Su13VDMLBDD_FD_130098 | JGI IMG/M metagenome (GOLD analysis project Ga0181344, IMG submission 130098) | Freshwater viral communities from Lake Michigan, USA - Su13.VD.MLB.D.D | ecosystem: Environmental > Aquatic > Freshwater > Lake | place: USA: Michigan | collected 2013-07-15
CCTGGCGCCCTTGCAGCGCATCCGCTCGGGGGCGGTGGGCACCGGGCTGGCCGAGCCGACCGTGGCCGCGACCCTGACGCTGGCACCCACCGCCCGGATCGTGGTCCCCGCAGGCCTGCCCGCGGGCAGCCACGACCTGACCGGACCGGGCGTCACCGTGCTCAACAACGGCGCATCCCTGCCCCCCGGCGTGACGCTCACAGGCGGAAAGCTGGTGCTGGCGGGCGGCTAGAACAACCACCGGCGCTTTCGCACAAACCGCGAAGGCGCCGGTGCCCGAAGGCAGAAGCGCGGCGGTGGCACCCGCGCGATGCCGTTGGCAACCCGTTCCCGGACATGCCGCGGTCAGATCAAAGCAATCATGTCCGGCAGGACGGCAGGGCCGTCGCGACCGGCAAGCCGGTTCCCGCGGCCCGACCGGCCTGCTTCCGGCGCTTTCGCATCATCGCAAGCGCGCCGAGCCCAAAGGGCAAAAGGGCTGCGGTTGCGGGCAGCGGGACAGGGGCAACGTCAACCTCAACCTCTTGAAAGCTGATGGACGCATACTGATCCCAGGTTCCAGAATGATAATAGCTGTCGGTGAACATCCCGGACAGGACGCCGTTCACCAGTTCGAAACTGATGATCTGTTCAAAGACGCTGTTGTGATAAGAGTTCTCGTCTGTCCGGTAGAAATTCCCCCATCGGGAATATTCGCTGAAAATCGCGCCGTCGTTCCATGCCAGGGAAAAGCTGAGAATGCCCGGCGATACAAGATGAAAACCGAAATACCCTTCCACCCTGTCGCCCAGGTTCAGCCCTTGATAAGGGGCAGGCGCCGGTTCCGGTTCTTCGCAGGAACGGGAATAACACCACCAGTAATTCTCGTCCAAGGTCATTTCCACCTTGTAGAAACCGCTTTCCAGCACCGCGGCATCCGCCGACTGCCCGATCCCGGCCGCCATGACCGCCGCCGCGGCAACTGACCTGATACTCATGAAACCACCTTCGAAACCAATGCGAATCAGCGGCATGATTGCCGACGCATGAATGATTGATCGGGACGGCAGGCATGTCTTGGCGAAAGCATGCGCGGCCGGTCAATCAAGGCGCGAGAAATGAACATGGCCAACGATTTAGAAAATCGGCGGGCGGCAATACCCGCTGGCGCTCTGCTTCATTCCGGCGGGAATATGACCTGCGCGGCCAGCCGGTGCCGGCGCCTTTGCACCGCGAAAGGGCGCCGGGCCTTGCCACCACCGGCAAGGCGGCGGCGGACAAGGAAACCGGCGCGAGACGAGCCGCGTGAAAGGCATGGAACGGACATTCGCCCCCGAACCGGCCTCAAAACAGGAATGCCCGGAAAAGCCTTTTTCCCCGCGACCGAGGATCTGTTCTGAATTGCAGCGACGATTGTCATGCGGGCGATCGCCGCGGTTCCGGCCTGTCGATCGGAAAGGGGGAAGGCGACCGGCCAATCCGGGCGCAAGAAAGCTTCTCCGTCAAGAGCGCGAAAGAAGGGCGCGCGAATGCCGCAAGAACCGGGCGGCCACGGGGCAGGCGCGCGGCCGGAAACCCGGCCAGCCGTCCCGATCCGCCGCAAGCCTGGCCAAAGGCCCGGCAGGCGGATCGTCCCCCGTGCGAATGGCCATAGTCTGCCAAACAGGTTTGTGGCAGAAACGCGGCCATGATCTCGATGGTTGTTGTTCTTTCCTGGCCGCTTGTGGTGTTCTGGCTTTTTGCCAACCGCTCTCCTGCGAGCGCCGTGGTCGCATCCATTCTCGGGGCCTATCTGCTGCTGCCGCGGAACTATGCGATCGATCTTCCCGCGGTGCCCACCTTCAACAAGGATTCCATCCCCGCCCTGGCGGCCGTTCTGGCCGCGGCGGTGATGATCAAGGGGCCGCGCCTGCAAACCCTGGCCCCGGCCATGGTGCTGCCCGGGCTGTGGCCGCGCGGCCGGATGGTGCGCATCCTGTCCGTCATGTTGCTGGTCGGCGCCGTTTCCACGGTGCTGACCAACGGCGACATGCTGCGATACGGGCCCACGACGCTGCCGGCCCTGCGGCCCTACGACGCGGGCTCGTCGCTGGGCTTCACCCTGTTCGGGCTGCTGCCCTTTCTTCTGGCGCGCAAGTATCTGGCCCACCCGGACGCCCAGAAGACGCTGCTGGTCGGCATGGTGGCGGCAGGTCTGGCCTATTCGATCCCGGCCCTCTACGAGGTGCGCTTCTCGCCCCAGCTCAGCCGCATGTTCTACGGCTATTTTCCCCATGACTGGCTTCAGCACCTGCGCGCCGGGGGGTTTCGCCCGGTGGTCTTCCTGGAACACGGGCTGTGGCTGGCGATCTTCTTCTGTTCCTCGTTTCTTGCGGCCCTGGCGCTGTGGCGCAGCCGGTCGGACGATTTCAGGATGCGGTGGTTCGCGGCCTCGGCCTGGCTGTTCATGACCCTTGTGCTGTCCAAGGGGGTCGGCGCGCTTGGCATCGGGCTTTTGCTGGGCGCGATGATCCTGTTCCTGCCGGTCCGGCTTCAGGTCGTCGGGGCGGCGGTCCTGTCCGGCATCCTTTTGCTTTATCCCATGCTGCGGGGCGCGGACCTGGTGCCGACCGAAACCGCCCTGGCCTGGGCCGAGCGCGTCGATCCCGCCCGCGCGGCATCGCTGCGCTATCGCCTGGACAACGAGGACATCCTGCTGGCCAAGGCCAACCAGCGGCCCGCCTTCGGCTGGGGCGGATGGGGACGGAACCGCGTCTACAATGCCGAGGGCAGGGATGTCAGCGTCACCGACGGCCATTGGGTGATCGTGATCGGCACCCGCGGCTGGATCGGTTATCTGGCCGAATTCGGCCTGCTGCTGATCCCGATGATCATGCTGGGCCTGCGCTGGAAGACCCTGGCCCCGACCCCGGTCACGGCGGGCCTGGCCATGGCCCTGACCGCCAACATGATCGACCTCATTCCCAACGGAACCCTGACCCCGGTGACCTGGCTGCTGGCCGGGGCGCTGGCCGGGCGCCTTGAACTGGGCAGGATGGGCGACATGGCGGCCGCGCCCGTGTCGGCGGGCCCCCTTGTCAGGCAGAACGCCTATACCCGGCAGATCCGCCCCCATCCCCCCCGGACAAGCGCCGCAAGATGACGAACGACCCGTCCCTGCCACCGACCGACGCCGCGCCCGATGCCGTGCCTGACGCCGTGATCGACGCCGTGGCCATCGGCCGAAACGAGGGCGGGCGCCTGGTCCGCTGCCTGGACAGCCTTTTGGCGGCGGGGTTCCGCCAGATCGTTTACGTCGATTCCGGCTCGACCGACAACAGCATCGCCGAAGCCGAGGCGCGGGGCGTCAAGGTGGCAAGGCTGGATCTGGCGGCCCCCTTTACCGCCGCCCGCGCCCGCAATGCCGGGGTCGCGGCCCTGCCGGGGGACCAGGACCATATCCAGTTCATCGACGGGGACTGCGTTCTCGATCCCGGCTGGCTGCCGCGGGCGGCCCGATTTCTGGCGGAAAATCCCGACGCGGCGGTTGCCTGCGGCCGCCTGCGCGAGATCGCCCCCGAGGCGTCGCTTTACAACCGGCTGATCGACAGCGAATGGAACACCCCCATCGGCGAGACCAGGGCCTGCGGCGGGATCGCCCTGATCCGGGCCAGGGCCTTCCGCGAGGCGGGGGGCTTCAACCCCGTTCTGATCGCCGGCGAGGAGCCCGAGCTTTGCCTGCGCCTGCGCCGGATGGGCTGGCGGATCTGGCGCCTGGATGCCGAGATGGCGCGCCACGACGCGGCCATGCACCGCTTCGGCCAGTGGTGGCGGCGCGCCAGGCGGGGCGGCTATGCCTATGCCCTGGGCGCGGCGCTGCATGGCCGCGCCCCCGAGCGCCACAATGTCGGCCAGACCCGCCGGGCGCTGGTCTGGGGACTGGGGATCCCGCTGGCCGCGGTTCTTGGCGGGCTTCTGATCCATCCGCTGCTTCTGGCGCTGCTGCTGGCCTGGCCGCTCCAGGTCATCCGGCTGTGGCGCCGAGACGGCAATCTGCTGCGGGCGGGGTTTCTGACGATCGGCAAGCTGCCCGAGGCGATCGGGGTTCTGGAATACTGGGCCAGGGCGACGGCCCGGCGGGGCGAAAGGCTGATCGAATACAAATGAGACCTGATGCCCCGCAGCACCGACAAGGACGACGATCTTGAAGGAATCCCGGATGCCCGCCTTTGCAAGTTCCCCGCCTTCTCTTTTGGTGATTTCCACGGCTCCGGCCGGCATGCGCGACGGCAAGCTTGTCCTGGACAGGAAATTCGTCGAGGGGATGCGGCTTTATGCGGAGAAATGGAACGGCCCGGTCGGGTGCCTTCTGCCCGACAATTTTTCGGACCAGCTGTTCACCGGAACCTTCGATCCGGCCTCGATTCCCTTCGAGGTCAGGCTTCATCCCAGAACCCGGCGCGTCACGGCAACAGAACTGGACGGCTATGATGTCGTTCTGTGCAGCGGAGACAGCGAGCAGCATCTGCACTTGGCCGAACTCTGCAAGCGCGTGGGGAAACCCGTGTTCTTCACGATCGAGAACATTCCCGAAACCAGGCGGCAGATCGTGATGCTGGATCGGAAGAAATCCCTGCTGAAGAAGATGAAGTCGGTCGCGATGGTCCATTATCACGAGCGCCGCCGCCGAAGGGCCTTTGCCCTGGCCGATGGCTTGCAGGCGAACGGCTATCCGGCGGCGCGGCGATACCGCGCGGACAATGCCAACGTCCTTCTTTACCTGGACAACAGGATCGATGCCGGCCTTCTGGGAACGCAAGCCGAGATGGCGGCCCGCCGCGACCGCCTGATGGCGGGAAAACCGCTGCGGCTGATCCATTCGGGACGGCTCGAGCCGCTCAAGGGATCCCAGGATCTGGTGCCGATCGCCTGCCGCCTGCGGGATCAGGGGGTCGATTTCATGCTGGACATCTTTGGCGGCGGCAGCCTGGAAGGCGACATCCGGGCCGAGATTTCACGCTGCGGATTGCAGAACCATGTCAGGCTGCGGGGGGTGGCCGACTTTGCCACGGAACTGGTGCCCCATGCCCGGAAAAACAGCGACATCTTCGTCAGCTGCCACCGCCAGTCGGATCCGTCTTGCAGCTATCTGGAAAACATGGGCTGCGGCCTGGCGATCATCGGTTATGACAACAGGATGTGGGATGCCCTGGCCCGGGAAAGCGGCGCGGGATGGGCGCTTCCCTTGGGGCACTGGCGCGCCCTGGCCGACAGGCTGGCAAGCCTGGACAAGGACAGGCTTGCCATTGCGAAGGCGGCGGACAATGCGAGACGCTTTTCGGGACAACATCTTTTGGAGCGGGAATTCGACATGCGGGTCCGTTTCCTCAAGGACGCTGTGACGCCATGCTGAACCAGGCTTCGAAACTGGCGATTCTTTGCGATTTCATGTTCAACCCGGCCCGGGACATCGAGGTTTTCGGCATGTTCGGCGCGGGAAACCTGGGCGACGAGGCCATGCTTGTCGCCGCCCGCCAGGAACTGGGCGCGCGCCGCTGCGTCCCCTGGAAATATTACCGCAACAGGCTTCTCAACGGCCTTGTCCTGTCCAGAAGGCATGGCAATCTTTTCGTTGTGGGCGGGACGCTGATCCACGGGGGAAAAACCGACTGGCTTGATTACGTCGAACACCGCTTCGACCAGAAGGTGCCGGTTTCCTTTTTCGGCACCGGAATGGCCTTCACCGAAGACCAGATCGCCGGCCAGTCCGACAGCTACAAACGCTGGGCGCGCATTCTTCGCGGATCGCGCCATGTCCATCTGCGCGGCCCGGCCTCGGCCGGCCTGGCGCAGGGAATGGGCGCCCGGGCCGGGGTGTTCGGGGATTTCGCCTTTCTTTTGCACGACCCGGAACGCCCGCCGGCAAGACCGCAGGACCGCAGAAACATCATCGGCCTCAATTTCGGCCAGTGCCTCGGCGACCAGGAGGATTTCGAAAGGCGGGCGGCGGCCCTGGTTTCCGAACTCGCGGGCCGGCACGAGCTGATCTTCCATGCGGTGGTGGAAGGCGATGTTCCGGTCACCCTGCGCATCGCCTCGGCGGCGGGCCTTTGCCTCGACGAGGCAGGGATCGAGAAGCATTACCGGGATCCCCGTGCCTTCATGGATTCGGTCAGGCATTACCGGGCTTTCCTGGGGCTGAAGATGCATGCTGCGGGACTGGCGATGATTGCCGGCGTTCCCAGCCTGATGATCGCCTATCTTCCCAAGGCCAGGGACTTCATGGCGCCCCTGGGGCGCGACGACCTGCTGATCGACCTGCCGGTCGATGTCGAGGGCACGCTTGAAAAGCTGGCCCGGCTGCTTGACGATCCCGGGTCAGGCATCCTGGCCGACCGGATCGGAGCGGTCCATGCTGGTCAAAGGCGAATCCTCCGGGATGTCCTTGCGGGCCTGTGATCCCGGATCCTCAGGCCCCTCCCCGCTCCACGTCCACCAGCCCGTCGCCGTGGCGATAGCCGTTCAGGACCATGCCCAGGACATTGGTGTATTCGCCCACCTCGCGTTCGCAGCTGTCGAAATCGCCATAGCGGGTCTGGTCGGCCCGGGCCAGGATCAGGGCGCAGTCGACATGCTGGAGAAAGGCGCGGGCGTCGTCGCCGATCAGGATCGAGGGCAGGTCGAAGATCATGATGTCGGGGGCATAATCCTCCTGGATCCGGGCCAGCGTGTCGCGGGTGGCGTCCGACATCAGAAGCCGGGTCGGATCGGTCTGCGCCTCGCCCGACAGCGCCAGGGCCAGGTTGGCGCCGATGCGCCGCCCGTGATCGGCAAATCCCCGTTCCCCGCGCAGAAGCGGCGCGATCGAGGAAGGCTGCGGCAGGCCCAGCATCTGGGCCACCGCCGGCGCGCGCAGGTCGAAATCGAACAGCATCGAGCGCAGTTCCGGCTGGCGGCCGAGCGCCAGCGCCAGGTTCACCGCCGTTGTGGTCTTGCCGCATTTCGGCAGGGGCGAGGTGATCGCCAGCCGCCGCCAGCCGTTCTGGCGCATCTGGTACAGGATCTTGGTGCGCAGCACGTCGAAGGGGGTCGATTCCTGGGACGCGCTTTGCGACAGGATGCGCGACACGACCAGCGTGGCCGGATCCAGCCGGGTTTCGGGCAGGGCCTGCCACAGCCCTTCCGTGCCGCCCATGCCCGGCGCCGGGGATGGCGAAACCGGCGCCTGCGGGCCGTCATCGGCCTGCGGCGCGGCAGGGACAGCGCCGGCAGGGGGCGCGGCGCCGCGTTCGGCTTCGCGCTTTCTGCGGGCGATCTCGATGGCGGCTTGCAGCTTTTCCATGGGGCGGGTTTTCCTTCGCGTCTCAGCCCAGGCCCAGGCGGGTGACGATCTTCTGCGCCAGGATGTCCAGCGGCATGTACTGGGTGTGGATCGCCCACAGGCCCAGGGGGATGACGATCACCACCGCCAGGATCGCCGCCAGCCGGATGGCCTGACGGCGGCGCCGTTCGGTCCGCCCCTCGATATGGGGGATGACCGCCAGGGGGGTGATCTGGAAGCGGGACCGCAATTCGGCCGGGCGGCGGATGGTGTTGTTCAAAAGCTCCATCAGCGCGAAGAACCCGCCCGCCAGGGCAAGGCCAAGGCCGATGCCCGCCGCGGCGATCTTCTTGCGGTTCGGCCCGGAAGGCTGGCCGGGCACGCTGGCGGCCTCGATCACGGTGATGCGCTGGCCCTGGGCCGAGGTTTCCACCCGCTCGACCTGGCGGGCCTGGTCGAGGCTTGCCACGGCGGCGTTGTACCGGGCCTGTATGTTCTGCTGGTCGCGTTCCAGCGCGCCAAGCGCGATGGCGTTGGCGGCGGTCGCATTGATGGACTCGGCCAGGTTTTCCAGTTCCTGGTTGGCCTGCTCCCTTTCGTTTTGCAGCGCGCTGACCCGGCTGTCGATCTGCGACAGGTTCATGTCCAGAAGCGCGTTGCCGGAATTGCTGGCCTGCGCGGGGGCGGCCTGCCCCTCGGCCGCGCGTTCGGCGCTGGCGATGCGGTTCCTCAGCGCCCGGACGCGGGGGCTGTTTTCGGCATAAACGCCCAGAACGCTGTTCAGTTCGGCCCGGAGCGCGGCCAGTTGCTGCTGCTCGGGGGTCTGGGGGGCGGTCTGGGTGGGCAGGTTGCCGGTCTGCTCGAACAGGCGCACCATTTCCGCGCGCTGCGCCTGCAACACGGCCAGGTCGCTTTCCAGCCGCGCCACGCGTTCCTGCAACAGCGACTGGCGGTCCTGGCGGTATTGCAGGTTTTCGGGCAGGGCGGCGGCGTTCTGACGCTTGAATTCCAGGATGCGGGCGTTCTGGCCGTCCAGATCCTGGCTCAGCCGCTCGACCTCCTGCTGGAAGAAGGCCAGCCGGTTCTCGGCCTGGCCCACGCGGTTGCGGGTGTTGGCGCCCAGGATCAGCGTGGTGTATTCATTGACCACGCCCGCGGCGATGCGCGGGTCGGGCGAGGTGAAGGTCACGGTCATCATGGTGGCCTCGTCCCGCCCGCCGGTCCGGCGGATCACGGTGTTGGCGCGCATCAGGGCCAGCTTCTCGTCCACGCCGAGCGCGCCGTCCCGGCCGAACACGTCCAGCTTGTTGGCCACGTCGATCAGGTTGGCGCGGGTCAGAAGCTGCTGTTCGATCACTTGCAGCATCTCGTTCGCCGAATCCGTGCCGGGGGCGTCGCGGCCGTCCAGGATGCGCGGGTTCTCGACCAGAAGCCGGGCCGATGTCGAATAGGTCGAGGGCGCGCGGATCGCCCAAACCGCGCCAAAAACCGAACAGATGATGATCAGCGCCAGCATCACCGGCAGGCGCCGCATCAGAAGGGACCAGTAGAAACGCAGGTCGATCATGGGGCGTCCCGCTTGACCTCTTGTTCATGGGCCAGAACCAGCCTTGCGGGGCGTTCGGCCGGGGTGGGTTCGGAAAAGGCCCCGGGCAGGGGCTCGGACAGGGGCTCGGGGGCGGCGGTCAGGATCAGCCCGTCGCGAATCAGTTCGTCGATGATGTCGGCGCCGACCACCCGGCGGTCGGCCGCGGCGCCGTAAACCAGCGCCAGGTCGGCGATCTTGTTGATCATCCGGGGCACGCCGCGCGCTTCGGCATGGATGCGGGCGCAGGCCGGGCCGTCGATCTCGGCCCCCGTGCCGCCCGCCTTCTGCAACCGGTGGCGGATATAGGCGACCGAGCTTTCCATGTCGAAGCTGCCCAGGTGAAAGGTCGCGCTGACCCGCTGCGCGAACTGGCGCAGCTGGGGCCGGGTGATGATCTCGCGCAGCTCGGGCTGGCCCAGCAGGATCAGCTGCAACAGCTCGTCGGTGCCGGAATTGATGTTTGTCAGCATCCGCAGCTCTTCCAGGGTGTCCGCGCCCAGGTTCTGCGCCTCGTCGAAGATCAGCACGACCAGCCGGCCCGCCGCGTATTCGGCCAGCACGAAATCCTGGAAGGTCTGGAACATGTCCACGTAATCGGCCCCGGGCGGCACGCTGATGTCGAAGGCGTTCAGGATCCAGCGCAGCAGGTCGCCCCGGTCGCCGCGCGCGTTGGAAATCAGCCCGACCCGCATGTCGGGATCCGCGCGCCGCAGCAGGGCCTGGATCAGCGTGGTCTTGCCCGCCCCCACTTCGCCCGTGACCACGGTCAGGGGCGCGCGCGTCATCAGCCCGTATTCCAGAACGGCAAAGGCCTTGCGGTGCCGGTCCGACCAGAAAAGCATGGCGGGATCCGGAAGGATCGAGAACGGCCGGACCGCAAAGCCGTAATGGTCGAGATAGAACTGGCTCAAAACTGGCGCGCACTCCGGGAAACGATAAGGCCGATATATCCGCACGGGCGGATCTTTGCCAGCCTGACGCCCGGTTCAAAGGCCCCAACTGGCTAAAAGTGAGGACAAATGCTTCCGAATCGCATCCTTGCCGCCGATGGGGGACCGTTTTTCTACCATGAGCAGGTCTCTTTTATTGCCGTTTCCCGTTATGATGGTGCCGCACGGAACGGTTTTCCGGCAAAAGAACCAATCGGGTCGAATTTTAATTAATTTTTAATCTAACCGTTCAGATCGCTTCCGGGCCGTGCTAGCCTTTGCCTTGTCCGGGTTCGGGGCGCGTCGAGGCGCAGGGTCGCCCTTGGATTGCGGGCGGGCTCCGGGCACCCTCGTGCCGTTGTCTTCGCAGGCTTTTTCATGGTGTTTCCTCGATGGAGGGAATTTTGACGATCAATACGCGCATGACCGATTTCAAATCCGATCTGGCCCTGGCCGACGTCGTCTTTCCCGACGCAAGCGACATGCGGGGGATTTACCGGAACGGGGCCAAGCGGGCGATCGAAACCCTTCTGGTTCTTCTGACCTCTCCGGTGACGCTGCCGCTGATCCTGTTTCTGGCGCTTCTGGTCGCCTGCGACGGCGGCAATCCCTTTTTCGCCCAGAAACGGCTCGGCCGGAACGGCCGGGTGTTCCGCATCCTGAAGCTGCGCTCCATGGTGGTCGATGCCGAACGCCGCCTGGAGGCGCATCTGGACGAAAATCCCGAAGCCCGCGCCCAGTGGAACAGCACCCAGAAGCTGAAGCAGGATCCGCGCGTCACGCTGGTCGGACGGTTCCTGCGCAAGACCTCGATGGACGAGCTGCCGCAGCTTCTGAACGTGCTCAACGGCACCATGTCGCTGGTGGGTCCGCGACCGATGATGGTGGACCAGCGGGTCATGTATTACGGCCAGTCCTATTACCGGCTGCGGCCGGGGATCACCGGCTTGTGGCAGATCTCGGCGCGCAACGAATCGGAATTCGTGGCCCGGGTGCGCTATGACGAGGAATACCATCGCGATCTGTCCGGTTGGCTTGACATGAAAATCCTGGTACGGACAGTGGTGGTTGTTCTGCGCGGCACCGGTTACTGAACCCGCGTATTTTCCGCCGCGGACCGCCAGAACGTCGTCCGCCGCGCCCAAAGCGACGAGACCTTTTCCGATCATGATTGCCGACGTTTCCTCCAGCCCCCTTTCCGCCCGGCGGGGCCTGCGTTTCCTTTTGTCCACCACCCTTGCCGTCGGCCTCGGCCTGTCGCTTGCCGGATGCAAGACCTCGGCCGAGCGGGCCGAGGAATATTACCAGTCCGGCCTGCAACTGCTGGAAGAAGGCGACGTGGACCGCGCTATCGTGCAGTTCCGCAACGTTTTCGACATCGAGGGCACCCATTACGAGGCCCGCAAGACCCTGGCCGACACCTATCGGACCCGGGGCGACACGCGCGAGGCCTATAGCCAGTATCTGCGCCTGGCCGAACAGTATCCCGACGACCTGCCGACCCGGGTCGCCCTGGCGCGCATGGCCTTCGACGGCCAGGAAGCCCAGGAGTTCGAGCGCCACACCACCCGCGCCGTCGAGATCGCCCCCCAGGACCCCGAGGTTCAGGTTCTGGATCTGGCCCGCCGTTATCGCGCCGCCGCCCTGGCCGAGGACGAAAAGGCGCGCGAGGCCCTGTCCGAGGAAGCGGCCCGCATGGCCGGAACCCGCCCCGACGATCCGATGCTGATGGGCATCCTGCTGGACCGGGCGGCCAATGCGGGCGACCTGGCCGAGGCCGACCGGCTGACCGCGCGCATGCTGGAATTGCAGCCCGACAATCCGCAGCGGTACCTGCAACGGCTGGCGCTGCTGGCCGAACGCGGCGACAAGCCCGCCATCGAGGCGCATCTGCGCGCCACCATCGCCCGGTTCCCCGACAACGGCCAGGCCAAGGCCGATCTGGTCCGCTTTCATCTGTCCGAAGGCCAGCCCGACAAGGCCGAGGCCTTTCTGCGCGAACTGGCCGATGCCGCGCCCGCCGGCGAATCCGGGGCCCGCGCCGATCTGGTCCGCTTTGTCGAGGCGCAGCGCGGCGTGGACGCCGCGCGCGCCGAACTGGACCGCCTGATTGCCGAAGGCGCCGATCCCCTGCTGTTCGGCACGCTGCGGGCGGGCTTCGATTTCCGCGACGGCAAGCGCGACGAGGCGATCGCCGCGGTCCGCGCGGTCCTGGACGGCGTGACCGAGCCGTCCGACACCTCGCGCGACGTGAAGATCCAGCTGGCGCGGATGCTTGCGGAAACCGGCGACGAGGCCGGCGCCCGTCAGCAGGTGGACGAGGTTCTGGCCCAGAATGCCGGCCATCCCGGCGGGCTGAAGATGAAGGCCGCCTGGGACATCCAGGCCGACAAGGTCGACGACGCGGTTCTGGGCCTGCGCGCGGTCCTGGACCAGGCGCCCCAGGACGCCGAGGCGATGGGCCTGATGGCAAGCGCCTATGACCGGGCGGGCGAAGCCGATCTGGCGCGCGACTACCTGTCGCAGGCGGCGGCGGCCTCGAACAATGCGGTGCCCGAGACGCTGCGCCTGGCCGCCCGGCTGATCGCCGAGGAACGCTGGCGCCCGGCCGAGGACGCGATCCTGCCCGCCCTGCGCCGGGCGCCCGGCAACCTGGATCTGCTGGAGGCGCTTGGCCAGGTCTACCTGTCCATGCCCGACCTGCCGCGCGCCCAGGGGGTGATCGCCCGCCTGCGCGAGATCGGCACCCCCGAGGCCGTGGCGGCGGCCGAACAGATGGACCTGAACCGGCTGGCCAACGAGCAGGGCCAGGACGCGGCGCTTGGCTATCTGGAACAGCAGGCCAATGCCGAGAATGCCAGCATCGGATCCAAGCTGAGCCTGATCCGCGCCCAGCTGGCGACCGGCCAGACCGAGGCCGCGCTGCGGCTGGCGGGAGAGCTGGCCGCCTCGGACCCGGACAACCGCGCCGCCGGCATGGCCCTGGCCCTGTCGCAGGCGGCCGCCGGCGACCTGCCCGCCGCGCGCGCCACCCTGGGGGGCCTGGTCGAGGACCAGCCCGCCGATCCGGCGCCGCATCTGACGCTGATCCGGCTGGCCACGCAGCAAGGCGACATCGACGGCGCCCTGGCGCTGGCCGAGCGGGGGCTGGCCGCCATCCCCGACAACCCCGACCTGCTGTGGTCCAAGGCCGGCCTGATGGAGCGCAAGGGCGACATCGACGGCGCCATCGCCATCTATGAACAGCTTTACGCGCGCGATTCCTCGTCGATGATCGTGGCCAACAATCTGGCAAGCCTGCTTTCGACCTGGAAATCCGACGACCCGGCGGCGGTGGCGCGGGCGTCAACCGTGGCACGGCGGCTGAAGGACACCGAGGTGCCGGCCTTTATGGACACCTATGGCTGGATCCAGCACCTGAACGGCGACAGCGCGGCGGGCCTGCCCTATCTGGAAGGGGCCGCCGAGGCCCTGGCGTCCGATCCGATCGTGCAGCTGCACCTGGGCGTGGTCCAGGCGGCCGCAGGCGAGGCCGATGCGGCGAAGGCGCAGTTGCAGAAGGGCCTGGACATGCTGCCCGAAGGCCAGAAAGGCCGGTCCGTCGCCCTTGCGCGCGAGGCCCTGGCCCGCCTGAACGCCCCCGCCGCCGAAACGGCGGGCACGGGAACGGCGGGCACGGGCGGCACCGCCGCGCCGGCCCCCGGCCAAGCCACGAACTGAGCGGCAGCCTGCCTGCATCGGCATCTTGAACGCCGGGGCGGGCCTGTGGTCCTGTGGTGACAGGGGGCGATTTTTTCTCTCTCTTCACCTCATGCCGACGGCATTGTGATAATGAGTCATTCTGGAAGGCCACACCAAGGATGTGCCGGACGGAAACAGTTTAAAGGGACTGATCCATGACGATCCTGCTGCGTTTCATGCTGGCCGTTCTGCTGGCGCTGCCGCTGGCCTTCACCCAGGGCGCCCTGGCGCAGGAATACCGCATCCAGTCCGGCGACCGGCTGACGGTCGAGGTGCTGGAGGATGCCTCTCTCAACCGGACGCTTGTGGTGCTTCCGGGCGGCACCATCGACTTTCCCTATGTGGGCAGCATCCGGGTCGCGGGCCAGTCGCCCACGGCGGTTAGCAACCGCCTCAGCCAGGCGCTGGCCGGGGTTCTGGCATCCCCGCCCACGGTGTTCGTGACCGCCACGCCGCTGGAAGCGCCCGTGACCGAGCCTGAAAAGGACATCGTCAACATCTACATCATGGGCGAGGCCAGCGCCCCCGGCCCCAAGGCGGTTCTGCCGGGCACGACCTTTCTGCAAGCCTTGTCGCAGGCGGGCGGGCTGACCCCCTTTGCCGCCACCAAGCGCATCCAGCTGCGCCGCGCCGCCGCGCCGGGGCAGGTCATCACCGTGAACTATGCCGCGATCATGCGGGGCGCGGGCATGAACCTCGATCCCGTTCTGGGCGAAGGCGACGTGATCATCGTTCCCGAACGCGGCCTGTTCGAGTGAGGCGAGGAATGCGGCGCGGGATCGGCCAGGGGGCCTTGGCGGCCGGCATCGCGGGGCTTGCGGCCCTTTTGCCGCTGGCGGCCCCCGGCCTGGCCCAGGAAGCCGATCCCCCGCCCTCCGAGGCGCGGCTGACCCTGGGCCAGCAGATCGCGGTCGAGGACGGCACCCTGGTCGGCATCACGCCGCTGGAACTGTCGCTGCGCCGCGCCACCCGCGTCCAGTCGTTGCAGTTCTCGCTTTCCGCGCCCTTCCGCCTGAACGATCCCGACGAAAGCAAGACCCTTTCCCTGGGCGATCCGCAGGCCCGGCTGCTGTTCCGCCGCGGCGCGCGCAACGCCGCCATCGAGACCGAGCTGGGCTATCGCGAGAACGACCTGGACGAGGAGATCCTGTTCGACGACATCGACAACGAATTCGTCACGGTGGACGGGGGCCGGGTGGCCCAGACCGACGCCCGCCTGACCTATGTCTTCGGCCGCGAGGCGAAGCTTGGCGGCGAATTCGGCCTGTCCTGGCTGAGCCGCGACTACAGCGGCACGACCGATCCCGACCTGGACGACAGCGAGACGCGCAGCGGCAACGTCGTCTTCTACCTGGAGCCCGTGCCGCTGATCCGCGCGCGCGTCCTGGCCCAGGCCAGCCGCACCGACAGCGACGACGGCACCGACAGCCGGTCCGACCGCTATGGCGCCGGCGCATCCCTGCAAGTCGACAAGCTGACCAACCTGGATGTCGAGCTGGCCCGCACCGACATCCGCCGGACCGAGGAGGACGGCACCATCGAGAAGGCCGACGGACCGTCGCTGAGCCTGGACCTGACCCGGTCGCGTCCCCTGGGCGATTGGTCGCTGTCCTTCGGGTCCAATCCCGGCACCGCCGGACGGCGCGAGGATTTCAACATCGGCCGCACGCTGAACCTGCGCTATTACGACCTGTCCGGCCAGATCGGCGTGACGCGGTTCCAGGGCAATTACGACCCGATCTTCCAGATCGCCTGGCGCCAGCAGGTCAGCCGGATCTCGGAATTCCAGGCCTCGCTGCGCCGCGCCGCGGTTACCGACGACGACGGGGACGAGGCGCTGAACACCGACCTGTCCGCCAGCTACAGCCGCCAGCTGTCCGGCGTCTCGACCATCGCCGCCAATATCCGCTACCGCGAAAGCGAGGTGCAGTCGGGCGACAACGAGGATGCGCGGTCGGCCTCGTTCGGGCTGAACTACAGCCGCGACCTGCCCAACGACTTCGCCCTGGTCGCCGGCGCCAGCATCATCCGCAGCAAGGACAGCAACGGCACCCGCGACGACGAGGAACGGGTTTATCTGGGCGTGAACCGCAGCTTCAGCTTCCTGCCCTGACCGTCAGGCGAAGGGATCGGCGATCCGGCAGCCGGCGGGACGAAAATCGGCCGCGTTGCCGGTGACAACGGTCGCATCATGGGCCAGCGCGGTGGCGGCGATCTGGAGATCGGCGCCGCCATGCCCGATCCGCGCCGACAGGGCCCCCCAGATCCGGGCCTCGGCCGCGCCGAAGGGCAGCAGGCGGTCCCCGAACAAGGCCTGGGTGCGGTTCGCCCAGGCCCGCAGATCGGCGGCAAAGCCGGGATTGCGGCTTTCCTGCCGGACAATGCCGCGCTCGATCTCGCCCAGGGTGACGACCGACAGGAACAGGCTGCTTTCGGGCTGGCCCGCCAGAAAGGCCACCACGCGCGGGCTGCGGTCCGGGCGGCGCAGGGCCGAGATCACGTTCGTGTCCAGGATCAGCATTCAGAAATCAACGTCGCGCGGACGCGCCAAGGGACGGGGATCCGCATCCAGTCCCGGAAACTCCAGAAGATGTTGCAGAAAGCTGCCGCGCCGGTCTGCGGCCGCCTGGCGCATCCGATCGTATTCGGCGACCGACAGCACGACCACGGCGGGCTTGCCCCGGCGCGTCACCTGCTGGGGCTGCCCGGCCATGGCGGCATCGACCACGGCGGAAAAGCGGTTCTTGGCATCCTGCAAGGTCCACATGGCATCACCTGTCCAGCTATCTGGCTAGATATATGACAAGGGCGGCAAGCTGCAATCAGATGATCGCCAGGTTTCCGGTCGCGACCGCCACGGCGAAGACGATCAGGTTCGCCACCGCATGGGCGGCGACGGCATCCGCGATCCGGCCGCCGCGGCGCAGAACCAGAGAAAAGACCACGCCCGCCACGAAAGCCTCGGCCCAGCGGTCGTGAAGGGCGGCAAACAGCGCGGCCGAGACGGCGACGGCCCCGGCGGTGCGCCACAAGGGGGCCGGAGCGTCCGGGGCGGCGCCGCGCAGCCGGGTTTCCAGATAGTCGCGGAAGAACAGCTCCTCGGCCAGCGGAACCAGGATCACGGTGCCGATGCCGCGAAAGACGAACCACAGCGCGGCCATTCCCCCGGTCAGCGCGCCGTAAGGGGGGGCCGCGTCCGATGGGGGAACGGGAACCGCCACCCACATCAGCCCGATGCCCGCGCCCGCCGCCCAGGCCAGCGGAGAGATCCGCCACACGATGCCCGCCAGCGCGGGCCAGACCAGCAGAACGGCCCCGGCCAGCAGGATCACCCGAAGGGGATAGAACATCGCCGGGTTCTGGCTGATGGCCGGGGCGATCACGGCGGTCAGCATGAAAACGGCAAAGGGCAGGATGCGGGCGGCGACCGGATCGCGGCGCAGGGGAACCAGGGGCGGCTGCGGGGCTGCGGTTTCCGGGGCGCGGTTGAACCAGGCCGCCCGGCGCGCCGCCGCGATGATGCCAAGCGCCACGGCGGTGAACATCACCCATCCCGCATGGCTGTGGAACCCGCCCACGGCCAGGTCGGGCTGCCCCTCGATCCCCAGGATCAGCAGGGCGCCGATGCGCAGGACGTTGAGGGCCGCGCTGGCGGCGATGCCCAGCGGATACAGCAGCAGCGCCCGGGGAAAGCGCAGTTCCGCCCGGAATAGCCACAGATACAGGGTGACGAAGATCGTCACCAGGGCGATCCCCTCGATCCCCGAACAGACCGGCGCGACCGAGATCATGAAATCGCCCGATCCGATATGCCGGGTCGTCGGGTCGGCCGTCACCTCATAGCCAAGCGCGCCCACCAGCCAGCGGACCGCCCCGAAGGTCGCGCCCGCGATGGTGTCCAGCTGCCAGACGGGTTGCAGCCGCACGGCAAGCGCCGGGGCGCAGGCGCCCGCCGCCAGCGCCACCGGCAGCGCCGCGCCCGCCCGGCGCGCGAACTGCCTCCACAAGGCGCGCGGGGCCAGCCAGCCCCCGATGCCCGCCAGCATCAGCGCCATGCCCCCGGTCCAGGCGGCAAAGGCCGGCGCCAGCATGGCCGCGCCCTGGCCCTGGCGCATGAACAGGACCGGCAGCATGGCCAGCGCGAAGCCCGCAAGGTTCAGGCCCAGGGGCCGCGCGTCGTGGCCCGCCCGCGCCAGCAGGCCGCGGAACAGGGCCGGGCGCAGCAGGGCCAGCAGCCCCGCGGCGGCAACCATGCAATACAGCGCGGCCAGCGACCGGCTGGCCGTCTGGCAGGCGCTTGGCGGCCAGTTGTCCAGGCAGCGGAAGGCGATGCCGTGCTTGAAGACCAGGCCGATGACCAGCAGCTGGACGGTCAAAATCAGGGCGGCCAGGATCAGGGCGGCCAGGATCAGGGCGGCCAGGGCCGGGGGGGCGACGGGCCGGCGGCGGAACAGAAGGGGCGCAGGATGCATGGCGGAACTTCGGGCAGATGTCGAGGCAAGCAGGCCCGCCGGAAGGCGGGCCCGTCAAGCGCCGGATCGTGAGCATTCGATCGATCAGCGGGCGCGGCGGCGCTCCCAGGTCAGCAGCACGATGGCGGCCAGGGCCGCCAGGGCGGCGGTGCCTTCCAGGGCGCTGATCTCCGGGACCGAGGCGACGGGCGGGGGGCAGGACAGGCCCGCGCAGGCATAGGCGGCGCCGCTGGCCGCGACCGAGGCGGCGGCGGAAACGGCGCTGGCAAGGCCGCTGGCAATGGCGAATTTCTTCATGGTTCGAACTCCGAAAAAACAGACGGCGGTCCAGGGCGCCGTCACACTGCACAGGGGATCCCCGAGGGGAAATCCCGGTTCCGGTCCCTGGACAACCGGAATGCGTCCCGCGCCGCCGCCCGGGGCGCGGCGCGGGCCGGCGATCAGAAGCAGAAGCAATCCTGCGCCAGGTCGTCCCATTCGATGCCGATGATGATGGGCTGCCTGTTGCCCGCGGCCTCGGCGGCGGCCGTCGGATCCAGGATCAGGCCGACGATGTCGCCTTCGCCAGCCTCGAACCCTTCGCCACGGGCCAGGGCCAGATTGTAGATCTCGCGCGCGTTGGCGGTGCTGCCCAGGGCCGAGTTGACGAAGACGATGTTGTCGGTCAGGCCCCAGATGGCGCCCTGGATCTCGGCCTCGGTATAGGCCTGGCCCTTGCCGTCGCCGTTGTCTGTCGCGTCGAAGTCCTGGTTCAGGATCCAGTTCACCATGTCCAGGTTCTGCGGGCGCGAGACAAGGCCGGCCGGCACCGAGGCATCGGCCAGGTAGACGTTGTAGGGAACCGCGACGCCTTCGGAAATCGGCAGATAGGCCGAGACGCAATAGGCCGTGCCGAAGGTCTGGCCGTCGAAGCGGTTGTCGCCGGTGCCCGACAGGGCCACGTTGAAATGCTCGCCGTCGAAAACATCGTCGATGGACAGCACCAGCGTTCCGCCCGCGGGCAGGCCGGCCTTGATCGTGTCCAGCGTGTTCCGGGCGCCGCAGAACTCCATGTCCAGCGTCGCGGTGTCGACGCCGCCCCGGCCGTCCGACACGGCATAGCCGATGTCGAGCCGCGCCTTCTGGCCGACCGGCAGATCCTTGAAGGCTTCGGAGCCGTCGATGACCAGCTTGCCGCCCACCAGCGACACGGACACGCCGTCCACCTCGACCGTGCCGCCCTCGGCGATGGCCCGGCCGTCCACCTGGGCGATGAACAGCCCGTCGCCATTGGCGTCGGCGTCGTTGGCCAGCACGTCCACGGTCCTGGCGATGGTCGCGCAGGTGCCCGCCGCGTCGTCCCGGGCGTCGGGCGCGGCATTTTCCACCACCAGGCCCGCATCGACGGTCAGGTTCGCCTCGCCGATCGCCAGCGCGATCGGCGCGGTCAGGCCGGTCGCCCCGTTGGCGTCGCTGTCGGCGGCATCGTTGCCCGCGTTGGCCAGGGTGAAGTCGTGGCCCGCTTTTTCCGCGAAGCCCACGACATAGGTGCCCGCCTTCAGCCCGCCGAACAGGTATCCGCCCGCCGCGTTGGTCGTGGTGGTGGCGACGGCCGCGCCCGCCGCGTCGTAAAGCGTGACGGCGACGCCCGCCACCCCGCCCTCGGCGCCGTCCTGGATGCCGTTCTTGTCGGCGTCCAGGAAGACGAGGTTGCCGATGCTGGCGGTTGCCGGATCGGCCAGGCCCGCGTCGTTGTCCGACGAGATCTCGCCGATCCCCAGGCTGACGGTGCCGGTCCGGCCGGTGGCCACGGCGGCGTCGCTGTCGATCGCGTCGTCGCCGCCCGCATCGGCATCGACCAGAACGAGGCCGTTCGCCGTTTTCGGGAATTCGACCGCATAGTCGCCCGCGTCCAGCCCTTCGAACAGATAGGATCCGTCGGCCGCGGTCACGGCCGTGGCGATCACGGCGCCGGCGGCGTTCAGCAAGGTGACGATCACGCCCGCCACGCCCGCCTCGTCGTTGTCCACGGCGTTGCCGTCGGCATCGGCGAAGACGCGGCCCTCGATCGCGGCGGAGCCGGGATCGACCACGCCCGCGTCCACGTCCCTGACCACGCCGCCCGCAACGACGGTGTAGCTGCCGGTCTGGCCGGTGACGGTGCTGGCGTCGCTGTCCGCCGTGTCGTTGCCGCCCAGATCGGCGCCGGTCAGCACGCGGCCCGCGACCTCGGTCGGGAAGGCCACGCGGTAGTCGCCGGGGGTCAGGCCGGCAAAGGCATAGCTGCCGTCCGCCGCCGTCACGGCGGTGGCCACGACCGCGCCCGCCGCGTTCAGCAGCTGGACCACCACGCCCGCCACGCCGGCCTCGGCATTGTCGATGCCGTTCCTGTCGGCATCCGCGAAGACCCGGCCTTCCAGGGCGCCGGGCTTCACCTCGGGTTCGGACGGGCAGATCCTGACCTTGTCGAGGATCGCGTTCTCGCAGCCCTTGCCGTCGCCCTTCAGGGTGATCACGTCGCCCTTCTTCAGGCCCAGGCCCTCCAGGGTGATGTCGTGCCAGGCGTTGTTGTTGGCGTTCAGGCGGACGGTGTCCACCAGCTTGCCGTTCACATAAACCCTGATGGTGCCGTCGCCCGCCGTGTCCCAATAGCGCAGCGACAGGTCATAGCTGCCCGCGGCCCCCGCAAAGGTCGTGGAGGCGCTGCCGCCGGCGCCGGCCAGCGCGATGTATTCCCCGCCCGAGGCCGAGGTGGCGGATCTGACCGTGTAGCAGGACAGCTTCATGTCCTCGGCCTCGATGACCGTGCACTTGGGGGCGTCTTCCTTGACGTCGGAAACGGCGACGGTCAGTTCCTTGCTGACGGTGCCGCCCTTGCCGTCGCTGACGGCCACGATCACCTTGTAGCTGTTGTTGCCGTCGGCGTCGGCCGGCCTTTCGTGATCGGGCGCGGCCTTGAAGGACAGCTCGCCCGTTCTGGGGTCGATGGCGAAGGCCGCGCCGTCGGCGCCGCCCACGATGGAAAAGGACAAGGCGTCGCCGTTCTTGTCCGAGGCGTTCAGATCCACCACCAGCCGGGTGTTCTCGGACACGCAGAAGACGCCGTTGGCGGGGACGTTGGTGAAGGCGGGGGCGGTGTTCGGGGGGGCGGTGTCGCCCGCGCCCAGGCAGGAATAGTCGATCCAGCCGCCGTCCGCCCTGAAGGTGCCGGTCACGGTCAGCGCCGTGCCGGCCGGGGGCTGCGCGCCGTAATAGGTGAAATATCCGTTGCCCGCGCCGGCGGAATCGTGTCCCTCGATCCTGATCTCGATCAGGTAATAGGTCTTGCCGTCCGATCCGCGCAGGGCGTGATACTGTTCGGCATACATCCGGCAGCCCGCCTGGCGGCCATTGACATAGCCGTTCTGGCCCGCCGTGTCGTCGGCATAGGTGTTGCACCACCAGGTGCTGGCCCCCGACAGCCTGGCGTCGTTGTCATAGGTCGCCATCTTCGTGGTGGCCGGGCCGGCGACAAAGCTGTCGCCCTTGCCGAAGTCGCAGCCGTTCCTGCCGTTCTTCAGCAGGTCCGCCTCGGTGAAGGCCGACCATTCGTACTTCCTGTAAAGAGAACTCATGACATTTTCCACATTCGCCCCGGAAAAGGGCAGGTACACACGGACGCACATGCCGGAAGAGCCGGGTGCCCCGCGGCGCCCGTTCCGACCTGCCTTCTGGCAGGAACCGTCCCCAAGATCTGAGATCCTTGTGTGCAGACATATAGATAAATTTTTATCAATTCCATGGACATTGGCGCGTTAACGAATAAATTTCGCTGAAAAACCATGTATTAACCAAGAGTTGCGGGTTTCCGGCGCGGCTTGGCCGAAATGCCGCGCCGGCGATTCATTGCCTGAATGAATTCGTTGAGGAAGTATCAACTTTTGGTTGCGAAACTGGCCCGGCGGGGGTCCGAATCGCCCTTCCTAAGCCGCTCTGAATCCTTGCGGGATTTTTGCTGTCATTCCATCTTTAGTTGAGTAAAACAGACAAATAGAATAAAAGTGTCGAACCCATGATCCTGCTTGCGGGTATGCACCCGACCCTTGCCCGGCCGCGCGGCGCCGGTTCCGCCCTGGCGGCGTCGCCATGGTGATCGCGGTTCTGGCCCTGATCCTGGCCGGGTCCGCCTCGGGGGCGGTTGTCCTGTGGCTGCAAGGCGCCTCGTTCTGGGGGATTGCGCTCGGCTATCTGGCCGGTGGCTGGGCGGGCTTGGGAACGGGCCTGCCGGTGCTGCTGGGGATCCGCGCCCTGGCCTGCCGGCGCCGGTCAGGGGGGCGGCAGTCGAACGGGGGCCAGTCGAATGGGGGCCAGTCGAACGGGGGCCGGTCGAACGGGAGCCGGTCAAACGGGGGGCAGCGTTCCCAGCATATAGGCGTAAAGCGCCAGAACCCCCGTGGCGGTGACCGCATCGTAATGCCAGCGCAGGATGCCGTGCCGCTTGGCGAACCAGGCCGAGACAAGCAGGGGCAGCAGACCGCTGCCCAGGCCCATTCCGAAGATCATCCCGTAGATGCCGTGGACCTGCATTCCCGCCAGCATCAGGATCACGGTGGATGCGGCCGCCGTTCCCATAACGATGGCATGGGCACGGCTGTTCCCGGCGGCCAGCATGGCGTTCTGATAGGGCATGGACAGCATCGCCAGGGCGGCGTTCAGGGCGAACAGGGTCAGAAAGCTGCCCGCCAGGGCATAGCGGGGATCGTAAAGCAGGTCGATGATCTCCTGGCTCAGAAAGGACAGGGCGATCAGGCACGGCAGGACAAAAAGAAAGATCAGCCGCTTGATGCGGTCAACCGCGGACGCGAAATCGCGCCCTTCGCGGAAGGCCCGCGACAGGGTCGGAAAGGCCACCTGGCCTAGAATCCTCAGCACCAGGTCCGACAAGGCAAAGGCGATGGTGGTCGCGATGGTGATCAGGCCCAGGGTCTCGACCGGCACCTCGAACCCCATGATCGCGGTCGAGCCCTGGCCGCCGAAATACGAAAACAGGGTGGCCAGCAGAACCCAGCGGCCGAAGGTCACGATCTCGGCCATCGCGTCGCGGTGAAAGCGCAGCCGCGGGCGGTGGGGCGGCAGCCACAGGTAACTGGCAACCAGCCCGAACAGAACGCCGATGATCGATCCCAAGACCAGCGCCCAGACGGATTGCAGCCACCAGGCGAACAGGATGTTGACCACGGTGGTCAGGATCTGCCCCGCCAGGCCCATGGCCGTCAGCGCGCCAAGCCGGACATGCCGCCGGCAGGTGGCCAGGGAGATCGAGCTCAATCCCTGAAGGGCCGGCATGACCGCAACCGCGCAAAGGATCGGGAACAGGCGCGGCTCCTCGTACAGGCGCGACACCGGCCAGGCCAGCAGCAGCACCAGGCCGGCCAGGCAGAAGCCGCGCACGGCCTGCACGCTCCAGGCGGTGTCCAGGAAATCGGGATCGTCGCCGCGATGGCTGCGGATGACGGACGGCACCGTGCCCACGTCGCTGAGCATCGTCAGCGCCCCCAGGAACACCCAGGCCAGGCTCATCAGGCCGAAAACCCCGGGTTCCAGAAGCCGCGTCAGCGCCAGCGTGGACAAGAGCCGGATCGCATAGCTGGCGCCGAAGCCGATCATCGTCCAGCTTGCGGCGCGCCCGCTGGTTGAGCGCAGAAGTTTCATCAGCATGACCGTGACCGCATCGCGAACCTGGATTTCTTGCGCGACCGGCCGGATCGGCGGTCTGCCTGGGGACGGGCCTCTTGTGCCAAATGCCGGGGAAACAAGCCAGCCGGAAGAACGGCCTTGCCGGAAAAGCCGCCCCCCTCAGCGGCCGGGGGCGGGCCTGCCGCGGCGGAAAGGGGGGATCTGTTTCAGCGACAGGAAATGCCGCTCGAAGCCGCGAAAGCTGGCCTCGGCGATGGCGATCGAGATCAGCGGATAAAGAAGGGTCGCGGCCCATCCGGCCCGGGTTCCGGCAAGCCCGCCGCGCGCCCCGATCTCGGTGGCGATGTGCAGCCCGATCAGGTGATACAGATAAAGGCCGTAGCTGATCTCTCCGATCCGGGCGACGGGGGGAAAGGCCAGCACCGGGCGCAGCGCGTGATCCTCGCGCACCACAAGCGAGGCCAGGCACAGCGCCATCAGCAGATCCATGCCCAGGGCGGGCCAGCCCAGCAGGGAATCGGGCGTCAGTTGCAGGTAAAGCAGCAGCCCCGCGAACAGCGCCAAGGGCGCGCCGGGCCAGCCGCACAGCCGCCACAGCGCGCGGAATCCCGCGGGGCCGTGCAGCAGCAGCGCCGTCAGCGATCCGCACAGGATCGCCATGTAGGACATGCCGGGCAGGACAAAGACCGCATGGGGGGTTTCCAGGCGCGGCAGGCCCAGCCAGCCTGCCAGCCCCAGCATGGCCAGCAGGCACAGCCCGATCAGCCCGGCCAGCAGAACGGCGCGACCCCGCGCGGCCAGCGGCAGGATCACCAGAAGCGCGGGCCAGACCAGGTAATACTGCTCCTCGACCGACAGCGACCAGGTGATCGACAGCAAGGGAATGTCGCCCTTCAGGAAGTTCGCCAGGAAGGCGTAGTAATAGGGCACCAGGCCCAGCAGATCCTGCTGTCCCTTCACGCCGATCCAATAGGCCGACATCAGCGTCACCAGCAGCACATAGACCGGCAGGATCCGCAGCGCCCGTCGCCAGTAAAAGGCGGGCAGCGAGATCCGCCCGCTTCCCCGTTCCTCGCGCAGCAGCAGCGTGGTGATCAGGAACCCGCTGAGAACGAAGAAGAAGTCCACCCCCACGAAGCCCCGTTCCAGCAGCCGCGGGGAAGCGATCATCCCGTTGGCGGGGGAATGGTGCCACAGCACCGCCGCGATGCACAGGAACCGCAACCCGTTCAGCGAGGCGAACCGGCGCCTTTCCGCATAGGCGCGCCAGGCCGCGATGGCCCCGGGTTCGAAAAGGTTTCGGATGGGCAGAAAAGCACTCATCGAAGACCGGCCCGCGGATGTCCTTTTCAAGCTAACCGGAACAGGCCCGCACGGCCAACGAATTCATTGCCCAGCCTTGCGTCCCGGTCCCGATTGGGGCAACCCGGCCCGGGCGGAACGGACCGCAGGATGGCCGCTAGGACGAACGGATGACCGGCAACACTGCCGCGGATGCGGCACTCGGCAGCGCCGCGGGCGCGGCGATCAGCTTTTCAGGGGTCGGCAAGGCCTTTGCGGGCCCGGGCGGCGCCCGCGTCAGCGCGCTGGAGGACGTGACGCTGGCGGTGGAGCCCGGCGCGATCTGCGGCATCATCGGCCGGTCGGGCGCGGGGAAATCGACGCTCTTGCGGATGGTGAACGGGCTGGAACGCCCGACAAGCGGCACCGTCGCCGTGGCGGGCCGGGACGTGGGCCGGGCGCAGGGCGCGGCGCTGCGCGCCATCCGCCGCGAGGTCGGCATGATCTTCCAGCATTTCAACCTGCTGTCGTCCCGCACGGTGGCGGGAAACATCGCCCTGCCCTTGGAGATCGCGGGAGAGCCCGCAGCCAAGATCCGCGCCCGCGTGGCGGATCTGATCGCCCGCGTCGGGCTGGAGGGCCTGGCCGGACGCTATCCGGCGGAGCTCTCGGGCGGGCAGAAGCAGCGCGTGGGGATCGCGCGCGCCCTGGCCACAAGCCCCCGGGTGCTTTTGTCGGACGAGGCGACATCGGCGCTGGACCCCGAAACCACGCAAACGGTGCTGCGGCTTCTGGCCGACATCAACCGCGATCTTGGCCTGACGATCCTGCTGATCACCCACGAGATGGCGGTGGTGCGCGACATCGCCAGCCACATGGCGGTGATCGAAGGGGGCCGGATCGTCGAAAGCGGCCAGACCTACGACATCTTCGCAAGGCCGCGCCATCCGACCACCCGGTCCTTCCTGGGCGGCGTGACCGGGCTGACGCTGCCGGGCTTCATCGCCGGACGGATGCTGGACCAGCGCCCCGGCGGCCCGTCCGAGGAAGTGATCCGCGTGACCTTCGCGGGCCATCACGCCACCGACCCGATGCTGTCGAAGCTGGCCATGGAAAAGGGCATCGTTTCCAACATCCTGGCCGGCGCCATCGAGGAGGTGGGCCCCCGTCCCTTCGGCAACCTGCTGATTTCCGTCGACGCGGACCGGGGGGCCGAGGCGCGGGCCTATCTGGAACGGCACGGGCTTCTGACCGAGGTGCTTGGCTATGTCCGCTAACCTGATCCCGCTTCTCTGGGAAGCGACCTTGCAGACACTCTACATGGTCGCGGCGTCCGCCCTGATCGGCACGGCCTTCGGGCTGCCGCTGGGGGTGTTCCTGGCCGTCTCGCAGCGGGGCGAGCTGCTGTCGTCGCCCTGGGCGAACAAGGTGCTGGGCCTGGTGGTGAACGCCACGCGCTCGGTCCCGTTCATCATCCTGGTGGTGGCGATCATTCCGCTGACCCGGGCCATCGTCGGCACGTCCATCGGCACCAACGCGGCCATCGTGCCGCTGACCCTGGCCGCGATCCCCTTTATCGCGCGCCTGGTGGAAAACGCCATCCGCGAGGTCGATGCGGGCCTGATCGAGGCCGCGCGCGCCATGGGCGCCACGCCCTTCCAGATCATCCGCAAGGTGCTGATCCGCGAGGCGCGGCCGGGCATCGCGCTTGGCCTGACGCTGGCCGTGGTCAGCCTGATCGGCTATTCCGCCATGGTCGGCGCGGTGGGCGGCGAGGGTTTGGGCGACCTGGGGATCCGCTACGGCTACCAGCGCTTCATGCCCGAGGTGATGGGGGCGGTCGTGGTCGTGCTGATCGTGCTGGTCCAGCTGGTGCAGTCGGTTGGCGAACGGATCGCCGCCCGCTTCGACAAGCGCGCGCCCCGCAACCGGGGCCGCTGAGTTTTTTCCCCGATTTCCTCGCAGACAAGAAAGGAACCCGTCCGATGCTGCGTCTTATCACCCTGACCTCCGCCCTGGCCCTGTCCACGGCGGCCGCCCTGGCCCAGAACATCGCCGTCGGCGTCTCGCCCGGCGAACATGCCGAGATCATGGAGGAGGTCGCCAAGGTCGCCGAACCCATGGGCCTGACGATCGAGGTGGTCGAGTTCTCGGACTACGTGATCCCCAACACCGCGCTGGCCGACGGCGACATCCAAGCCAACAGCTTCCAGCACCGCCCTTATCTGGAAAACCAGATCAAGGACCGCGGCTTCGACCTGGTCGAGATCGGCACCACCATCACCACGCCGATGGGCGTTTACTCCGACAAGCTGGAGAACATCGCCGATCTGCCCGAGGGCGCCAGGATCGGCATTCCCAACGACCCGACCAACGGCGGGCGGGCGCTGCTGATCTTGCAGGATCTGGGCCTGATCGCCCTGGCCGAGGGCACGGGCCTGGTGCCCACGCCCCTGGACATCACGGAAAACCCCAAGAACCTGGAATTCCTGGAACTGGACGCGGCCCAGCTGCCCCGGTCGCTGGCCGACACCGATGCCTCGGTCATCAACACCAACTATGCCCTGGCGGCGGGGCTGGACCCCAACACCGACACCATCGCGATGGAAAAGGCCGACAGCCCCTATGTGAACATCATCGTGGTCCGCAAGGGCGACGAGAACCAGGACTGGGCCAGGAAGCTGGTCGAGGCCTATCGCAGCCCCGCCGTGAAGGCCTTCATCGAGGAGAAATACGACGGATCGGTGCTGACAAGCTGGTAAGCCGACCACCCCACGCGATGCGGCCCGAAGGCGGTATGTTCGGGCCGCATGAAGGAAAAGCCAAGGCCATGGCGATCGCGGCGGAAAGGCGCAAGTCATCCCTGACGCTGGGCCGGAAACGCTGGGCCGGAAACGCTGGGCCGGAAACGCTGAACCGGGCCAAGGATTTCGGAATCAGCCTTTCCGCCGTGAAGCGGGTACAAGGATCCGCGGCGACTTGTCCAAAAGCAGCTGGGTGACCTCTGGCCCGTTTCTTTCCGGCGCCGCCCCGCCCGCAACCGCCGCGGCGGGCGATCCCAGGCAGGCGGCCGCCAGAAGCCATGCGCAAAGCGCCTGTTTCATGCTGTCCCTCGTTCGTTTTTCGTTGAGGCCCGTCCGGGCCCGCGAAAGGAATACGAGAGAAAGGTTGAGAATTTCCAAGCGCCGGAAAGACGCGCCGGGCCTTACGCCAGGCCCAGGGTTTCGCGCCCGCGCGCGACAAGGGCCGCCAGATCGGCGCGGCTTTGCTCGCCGAAGACCGCCTCGTCGCCCGCGATAAAGGTGGGGGTGCCCATCAGGCCCATATGCTCGGCCAGCTGAAAGGACAGCCGGATGTGGCGGTCCACGGGCTCCGCCTCCATGCCCCGGCGCAGCGCGTCGGGATCAAGGCCCACCCGGCGGGCCACGCGCATCACGCTGGCCTCTGCCGCGCGGTCCTTCATGGCCAGCAGCGCCGTGTGGAACTGCCAGTATTTCCCCGTTTCCAGCGAGGCGAGCGAGGCGCGGGCCGCGAAATCGGACCCTTCGCCGAAGACCGGCCATTCGCGATACACCACCCGCAGCTTCGGATCCGAGGAGATCAACTCCTGGATCGGCCTGGCCATCTTGCGGCAATGCGGGCAGTTGTAGTCGAAGAACACCGACAGGGTGATGTCGCCCCGGGGATTGCCAAGAACCGGCGCGGTCGGGTCGCGCTCCAGCGCCCGGCGCAGTTCCTCGGGCATCGGGTTCGGACGGTCGGCGGCCCCGGCGGGCAGGGCGGCGGCGATCCCGCAGGCGGCGGCACCGGACAGGACAAGGCGGCGGGGGATCATGGGCGAGGGCCTTTCGATTGGGGTCGGTCCTTTAAAGCCATGCCCGGCGCCAGGGGGAACGGTGTTCGTGGTCACGATCCCGTAAGGCGGGGCTTCGGCCCGCCCCGCGTCGCAGATCCGCATCCTGCGGACCAGGTTCATCGGCCCGACCCCCAGGGAGGACGCGTCCCGGGGCGAGCCGTTCGTGATCGCGCGGGCAGGAAAGCCCCTGGTCAAGGTTACGAGGATCAAGGGGAAAAACCCGCGCCGCCCGGGTTTCCTGGCAGGGCAGGCCGAGATCCCCGAGAATTTCGACGCCATGGGGACCGAGGAAATCCGCGCCCTGCTTGAGGGCGGCAACGACCCCGCCCCATTGTCCCGGCCCCATCCTGCCGGCGTGAAACGTTCGTTTACAAACTTCACATGTCCGGGACCGCGCCGATATCGGTTGTCCCTTTCGGCGCGATCGGTTGTTGTGGAAACGACCCACTCTGAACCCTTGAAGGAGCAGGCATGCGCGCGGTGAAGGCCGTCCTTGGATTGGTCGTGGTTCTGGCCGCGGGCATGGGCGGGCTGTACCTGACCGAGCGGCTTCTGGCGGCATCCGGGCCGGCCCCCGCCGCCCAGGGCGCAGCCGCCCCCCTGCGGGTCGAGACCGTCGCGCCCGAGATCGTCACCTTTGCCGATGCCGTCACCGCCGTGGGCACCGCCCGCGCCTGGCGGGCCGTCGATCTGGCGTCGGAATCCAGCGGCCGCATCAGCCGCATCGCCTTCCGGCCCGGCGACCGGGTCGAGAAAGGGGCGGTGCTGGTGGAACTGGACAGCCGCGCCGAAGCGGCCGATCTCAAGGCCGCCGATGCCACCCTGGCCGAGGCGCAGGCGGCCTTCGACCGCCAGCAAAGCCTGAACCGGTCCGGCAGCGCGTCGGACGCGGCCTATCAGACCGCCCGCGCCGCCCTGCTGCGCGCCGAGGCCGAGCGCGACCGCGCCCTTGTCGCGCTGGAGGACCGCAGCCTGCGCGCCCCCTTTGCGGGCATCGTCGGCCTGTCCGACCTGGTCGAGGGCCAGGTGATCGACACCACCACCCCCATCGCCACCCTGGACGACCTGTCGGTGATCGAGGTCGATTTCGGCGTGCCGGAAATCCTGCTGCCGCGCCTGGAACGCGGCCAGCGGGTCGAGCTGACATCCGCCGCTTGGCCGGGGCGGGTCTTCATGGGCGAAATCAGCCGCATCGACAGCCGCGTCGATGCCGCGACCCGCAGCCTGGCGTTGCGGGCCGAGATCGGCAACGACGACCGCGCGCTGGCGGGCGGCATGTTTCTGCAAGTCCGGCTGGTTCTGGGCGAACGCCAGCGCCCGGCGGTCCCGGAAAACGCGCTGACGGTTGAAGGCGACCGGACCCTGGTGATGCTGGCCGAAGGCGGCACCGCCCGTCAGGTGGACATCGCCACCGGCCAGCAGCGGAACGGGCTGGTCGAGGTCGTGTCCGGCCTGTCCCCCTCGGCGCGGGTGATCGTGACCAACCTGCATCGCGTCTCGGACGGCGCCGCCGTCGAGGCCGTGGCCCAGGAACGGCGGGTGGACGCCGCGCCGCCGGGGCCGGAGGGCGGCGGATGAGCCTGCCCGACCTGTCCCTGCGCCGCCCGGTGATGGCCACGGTGCTGAACCTGCTGATCGTGCTGGTGGGCGCGGTCGCCATGTCGCGTCTGCCGGTGCGCGAGCTGCCCCAGGTCGAGGCCGCCGAGGTCACCGTGCGCGTCGATTACACGGGCGCGGCCCCCGACGTGGTGGACAGCCAGGTCGCATCCGTGATCGAGGGGGCGCTGGCGGGCGTCAGCGGCGTCACCGCCATGGCCACCGAATCCGAACGCGGGCGGATGCGCACGGTTCTGACCTTCGATTCCGGCCGCGACATCGACGCCGCCGCCAATGACGTGCGCAACGCCGTGGACCGCGTGGTGAACCAGCTGCCCGAAGAGGCCGACGAGCCCCGCGTGGACAAGAACGACAGCGAAGGCGACCCGGTCGTCCGCTTGTCGCTGTCCAGCCCCGACATGACGCCGCTGGAACTGTCGGATTACGCCGACCGCTTCCTGGTGGACCGGCTGGCCCGGCTGCCGGGGGTCGCCAACACCGCGACCTTTGGCGCCCGCTCGCCGGCCATGCGCATCTGGCTGGACCAGTCGCGCATGGCCGCCCAGGCCGTCACCACCGGCGACATCATCGCCGCCCTGGAAGCCAACAACATCGAACTGCCCGCGGGCGAGATCGAGACCGGCGCCCGGCAGTTGCAGGTGCTGGCCCGGACCCGCTTTTCCGACTCCGACGCCTTCCGCCAGGTGGTGATCCGCGACCCCGGCCAGGACAGGGGGGCCCGCCCCCTGCGGCTTGGCGACGTGGCCCGCATCGAGGAAGGCCCCGAGCAGCGCGAGTCGATCTTCCGCGCCAACGGCGTCGTCTCGCTGGGCATGGGGGTCCAGCCGCAGGCCCAGGCCAACACCGTGGCCATCTCCGAGGCGGTGCGGGCGGAACTGGAGCGGATCCGCCCCACCCTGCCCCCCGGCATGAGCCTGGACATCACCGCCGACGAGGCGGTGTTCATCGAAAGCTCGATCCGGCAGGTGCTCAAGGTCTTCGCCGAGGCCGTGGGCCTGGTGATCGCGGTGATCTTTCTGTTTCTGGGATCCATGCGGCTGTCGATGATCCCGGTCGTGACCATCCCGATCTCGGCCCTGGGGGCGGGGCTGGCGATGCTGGCCTTGGGGTTTTCGGTCAACATCCTGACGCTGTTCGCGCTGATCCTGGCCATCGGCCTGGTGGTGGACGACGCCATCGTGGTGCTGGAAAACATCCAGCGCCACCGCGCCATGGGCAAGTCGCGGCTGGACGCCGCGCGCGACGGCAGCGCGCAGGTCAGCTTCGCCGTGATCGCCACCACCGCCGTTCTGGTCGCGGTTTTCGTGCCCGTCAGCTTCATGGAAGGCGAGATCGGCAAGCTGTTCGCCGAATTCGGCATCGTGCTGGCCGTGGCCGTGGCCGTGTCCGCCCTGGTCGCGCTGACCCTGTCGCCCGTTCTGGCCGCGAAGATCATGCCGCGCGAGGAACGGCCGAACCTGCTGACCCGCACCGTCAACCGCATGATCGGCGGGCTGGAGCGGATCTATGGCGCGGTTTTGGACCGGCTGATCGCCCGGCCGGTGCCGATCCTGGCCGCGACCGCCTTTGCGATGGCCGGGGCCTTTGCCGTCTACGGGCACCTGCCCCGCGAACTGACCCCGCCCGAGGATCGCGGCCAGATCCGCATCACCGTGACCGCGCCCCAGGGGTCGAACCTGGCCTATACCGACATGGCCACCCGCCAGGTCGAGGCGGCCCTGGAACCGCTGCGCCAGGACGGCACCGTCACGAACGTCACCACCATTGTCGGCACCTGGGGCGAATTGCGCCGGTCGCTGCTGTTCGTGAACCTGGCCCCCTGGAAGGAGCGCGACCGCAGCGTGGAGGAGGTGATCGACACCCTGCGCCCCGAACTGGCCCGCATCACCCAGGCCGAGACCTTTATCCGCGCCGCGGGCGGCCTTGGCCTGTCCAGCGGCCAGGGCAACATCCGCTGGATGCTGGGCGGGCCCGACATGGCGCGCGCCGCCGGATGGGCGAACGACCTAGCGGCCGCGCTGGAGGGCGACCCGCGCCTCGCCTCGATCGAGATCGGCTATTCCGCCAACCAGCCGGGCGCCAGCCTGTCGATCGACCGCGCCCGCGCCCAGGATCTGGGTCTGTCGGCGGAAACCATCGCCCAGACCTTGCAGGTGCTGTTCGCGTCGCGCAGCGTCGGCGAATACACCAGCGACGGGCGGCAATATCCGGTGATCCTGCAAGCCTCGCCCGACGACCGCGATTCTGTGGGCGACATGCTGGCGGTGTTTCTGCGCAACGACCGGGGCGACCTGATCCCGCTGTCGGCCTTTGCCAGCATCCAGACGGGAGCCACCGCGCCCGCCGTCAACCGCTACGACCGGCTGATCTCGGTCGAGATGGAGGCCGACATCGGCCCCGGCATCGACCTGGCCGGCGCCATGGCGGCGGTCGAACAGGCGGCAGCCGATCTGCCGGCGGGGGCGGTGCTGGCCTGGGAAGGGCAGGCCAAGGACTATCTGGAAAGCTCGGGCGGGATCGCCACGGTTTTCGCCATGTCGCTGGTGATCGTGTTTCTGGTTCTGGCCGCGCAGTTCGAAAGCTTCCGCACACCCCTGACGATCATGCTGACCGTGCCCCTGGGTCTGGCCGGGGCGGTGCTGACGCTGCTGATCGCGGGGGGAACGGTCAACATCTTTTCCCAGGTGGGAATGATCCTGCTGATCGGCATCATGGCCAAGAACGGCATCCTGATCGTGGAATTCGCCAACCAGCTGCGCGAGGAAGGCAAGCCCCTGGCGGAGGCCGCGCGCGAGGGCGCCGTGACCCGCCTGCGCCCGGTGATGATGACCACCATCGCCACCGTTCTGGGCGCGGTGCCGCTGGCCATCGCCTCGGGCGCGGGGGCCGAAAGCCGCCGGGCCATCGGCGCGGTGATCGTGGGCGGGCTGTCGGGGGCCTTCGTGCTGACGCTGCTGATCACGCCGGTGATCTATGTGCTGATCGAGGGGCTGCGGCGCAGCCCGGAGGCAGAGCCGGTGGCGGCGGAATAGTTCCTGCGTCCGCGATGCTGGGGGACTTCACGTCCCCCAAACCCCCTGTGGGATATTTGAAGTCCGAAGCAGGACCTTGGTTGTTCGGCAGATCTGCGCTAAGGCGCGGATATGCGTGGATCCGGTCTTTCCTGGCAAGGCTTTGATGAAGGCGAACCCGCCCCGCCCCGGCCTGCCGACTGGCTGGCGGCGCAATCGGCGCTGGCCGTGGATCTGGCAGGGGCCGCGCTGGCCGCGGGTCGGCTGGAAGCGCGGCTGGCCCTGATGGACAAGGAAACCCGCGCGGGCGCCACCCGCCGCCTGGCCCTGATCGAGATTGAGGAAATGCTGCGCGCCCAGGGCACCCCCTTGTCGCGCGAGGAGATCGGCCTGGACGCCATGGCGGCCCGCGCCGGGACCGATTTGCAGGCCATGGCGCAGGCCCGCTGGGCCCTGCGGCGGCTGGAAGGGCAGTCCGATCCCGCCCGGCTGCGCGATTTCCTGGCCCTGCACCGGGCCGAGGACTGGGCCGACGACCGGGCCGAGAACCGGGCCGAGAACCGGGCCGAGCCGGCCTGGTCCGAACGTCCCTCGGGGGGCGCCTTCGATGGGGCGGCCGCGGATTTCCTGGAGGCGATGGAAGGGCTGGCGGCCCTTCATCCCCTGGCCCGGACGCCCGCGGCGCGGATGCTGTGGCGGCTGGCCGGCCTTTCGCCCGAGGGGGCGGCGATCGAGGGCGCGGTCTGGGCGGCCCGCGACATGGCCCGCGCCACCCCGGGCCTGGTCTTTCTGCCGCTTGGCCGTCACGGCCGGGCGATCTGGACGGATGGCGGGCCGCCCATGCGGCGCCTGTCGCGCCACCTGGCGGCCGTGGCGCAGGGCGCGTCCGACGCCGGCCGGATGCTGGACCGGATCGCCGACTGGGCCGAGGCCGCGCGCGAGGCCACGGCGACGATCAAGGGCCAGAACCCCGCCCGCATCGTCGCGGCGCTTGCCGCCCACCCGGTCCTGCACACCGCCCAGGTCGAGGACCTGGCGGGCATCAGCCGCGACACCGCCGAACGCCTGCTGTCGCGGATGCGCCGCATGGGCCTGGTGCGGGAAATCACCGGCGCGCGGCGGTTCAGGCTGTGGGCGGCGGGGCTGTAAGGGGCGCCTTGGGGTTTCGGACCGGAACATGCGGCCCTTGCCAGTGGCCGCTTTGCCAGTGGCCGCTTTGTCAGTGGCCGCTTTGCCATGGCGGCGCGAGGCGTTCGGCCGATCGGCGCAAGGCCGGTTTCCATGATTGCGGGTCTGTGCTACCGGGCGGAAAAGAACAGCTTGTTGCAGGGCAGGCATTGTGACGATCCACCACGACTGGGACAAGACCGCTTCGGCACGCCTGGCCGCGCCGGAGATGGCCTGGTTCGCGGTTGACGGGCATTCGCAGATCAGCAAGCCCTCGCC